>Ga0081455_10003924_pt1 | contig 16929 bp, 21 predicted proteins | sample TabmetS3T2R1_FD_70207 | JGI IMG/M metagenome (GOLD analysis project Ga0081455, IMG submission 70207) | Tabebuia heterophylla rhizosphere microbial communities from the University of Puerto Rico - S3T2R1 | ecosystem: Host-associated > Plants > Roots > Rhizosphere ...
CCATGACGACGACCGCGGCGGCGACCACGGCGGGAACTCCGGCCGGGGCGGCGGCGGCGAGTCCGGCCACGGCGGCCACGGCGGCGACGACTGATCCACTCATCCCGACACACCGAGGCGGCCCCGCTCTCCCCGGGGCCGTCTCGCCGTCGTCACAATTCCGACGTGAGCAGGCCCAGGCGCACGATCCTCCTGGTCGAGGACGAGACCTCGATCATCGAGCCCCTCGCGGAGGTGCTCCGTAGCGAGGGCTTCGAGACGTTGCTGGCCGGCACGGTCGCGGAGGCGCTCGAGCTTGCGCGCCGCGACCCCGACCTCGTGCTCCTCGACGTGATGCTCCCGGACGGGTCCGGCTTCGACGTCTGCCGGGAGCTGCGCCAGCGCTCGCAGGTGCCGATCATCATGCTCACCGCCCGCGGCGAGGAGGCCGACCGGGTGGTCGGGCTCGAGCTCGGCGCCGACGACTACGTGGTGAAGCCGTTCAGCGGGCGCGAGGTGGTTGCGCGGATCCGCGCCGTGCTGCGTCGCGTCGCCGCGCCGGAGCCCGGCGAGGACCGGCCGCTCGAGGTCGGCGAGGTACGGCTCGATCCCGCGCGGCGCGAGGTGACGCTCGACGGCACCGTGCTGGAGCTGAGCCGCAAGGAGTTCGAGCTGCTGCACCTACTGATGCGCAACGCCGGCTCCGTAGTGACGCGCGAGCGGCTGATCGACGAGGTGTGGGACCCGAACTGGTTCGGCTCGACGAAGACCCTGGACGTCCACGTCAGCGGCATCCGCCGCAAGCTCGGCGACGATCCCGGCGACCCGCGCTACGTGCACACGGTGCGCGGCGTGGGCTTCCGGTTCTCGGCGGCGGACGAGGTCGAATGACACTCCGCAACCAGCTGCTCGGCGCGTTCGCGTACGTGCTGCTGCTGATCATCGTCGCGCTCGAGGTGCCGCTCGCACTGAACCTCGCGAAGCGCATCAACGCCGAGGTGAGGAACGAGGCCGCCTCGCAGGCGTTCGTGGTCGCGGCGAGCGCGTCGGGCCAGATGGGGCAGCCCCAACAGCTCGCGCGGGTCGTGCGCCGTGCCGGGAGCGACCTCGGGGCGCGGGTGATCGTCGTCGGCGCAGGCGGGCGGCTGCTCGCGGACTCGACCGCGGGTGTGACGCGGCCGGTGCAGTACCGGTCGCCGGCGCGGCCCGAGATCGGCGCCGCACTCGCCGGCGGGCAGGCACAGGGCGAGCGCCACAGCGACACGCTCGGCGAGGACCTGCTCTACACGGCCGTCCCGATCACGAACAACGGCCAGGTCGTCGGCGCGGTGCGCGTGACGCAGTCCCTCGCCGCCGTCCATACGCGCATACGCAACGGTGTGCTGGCTCTGATCGCGATCGGCGCCTTCGCGCTGGTCGTCGGTCTCGCCCTCGCGTGGTTCCTCGCGAGCTCACTCTCGCGGCCGCTCCGCAACCTGGCGGCGACGGCACGGCGCTTCGAGGCCGGCGATCTCGAGGCGCGGGCGGAGCTCGCCGGTGCGACCGAGCAGAAGGAGGTCGCGGCGGCCTTCAACGACATGGCCGAGCGGCTCGGCGTCGTCCTCGCCGCTCAGCGGGAGTTCGTCGCGAACGCGTCCCACCAGCTGCGCACCCCGCTCACCGGACTGCGGCTGCGGATCGAGTCGGCGCGCCTCAAGTCCGGGCCAGAGGCGGCGGCGGAACTCGAGGCCGCCGAGCAGGAGGTCGAGCGGCTAGCACGCCTGCTGACGTCGCTGCTCACGCTCGCGCGTGAGGGCGACAAGCCCGCCGCGCCGCGACCCGTCTCGCTCGCACGAGCAGCGGAGCGCGCGCACGACCGCTGGGCAGCGGCTGCCGAGGAGGACGGGCGGGAGCTCGAGCTCGTCGGCGACGGCGACGCCACGGTCGCGGCCTCGGAGGAGGATCTCGCGATCCTGCTCGACAACCTGATCGAGAACGCCCTCCGCTACTCGCCGACGCGCGTCTCGGTCGACTGGGGCCGCGACGGCGGCGAGGCCTGGCTCGCCGTCCTCGACGAGGGCCCCGGCCTGCAGGCGGGCGAGGAGACGCAGCTGTTCGAGCGGTTCGCGCGCGGCAGCGCCGGCAGCGGCCGTTCCGGAACCGGCCTCGGCCTCGCAATCGTGCAGACGCTTGCCCACCGCTGGCGAGGCGAGGCGTCGCTCTCGAACCGGCTCGAGGGCGGGACGCGCGCCGAGGTGCGCTTCCCGGCCGCGGCTACAGTGAAGGAAGAGCCATGGGTCGAGGCCTGATCGTCGCCACACTCGCCGTCATCGGGCTGCTCTGCGCGGCCGGGATGGGCTACGGCGCCTACGTCGTCTCGCGCGGCTCGGTCGCCGTGCCCGTCACGAGGCTGCAGCAGGCGCCGGAGAGCCTGACGCCGAGCCAGGTGCGCACGAACGCTGCGAAGGCCAGGGCTCGGAGACGTGCGCGGACGACCACGACGCGCACGGTCGCGCCTCCTCCCCCGCCGCCGCCGACGACGACCGTCGACGATCACGGCGGCCGCCGGGGCGGCGATGACAACAGTGGCCGCGGTGGCGGCGGCCACGGCGGAGACGACTAGAGCTTTTCTCTGAGCTCCGCGAGCGCGGCCCAGCGTGAGTCGGGCTCGGGCTCGCCGTGGTCGTGCGGCTCGTCGTTGAGGTTCTTGCCGCAGACCGGGCAGAGGCCGGCGCAGTCCGGTCGGCAGAGGATCTTGTCGGGCAGCTCGAGCGCGATTGCGTCGCGCGCCCAGCTGGAGAGGTCGAGCTTGTCGTCGTGCACGTACGCGGTCTGCAGCTCCTCGTCGCCGCCAGGGCTCTCGGCCTGGTACTCGCGCGCAGCGACGTCGACGTCGAGGACGGCGTCGTCGAGGCAACGAAAGCACGGCCCGTGCAGCCGCGCGTGGAAGCGCAGCTGGAACACCGTCCCGGTCGAGGCGCGCGTGATCGTCAGCTCCGCCGGGACAGCGCGCGGCACCGGCAGGTAGCGCTGTCCGCCCAGCTCGAACGGCTCGAGCTCGATCTCCCGCTCGTCGCGAAACTGCTCGCCGGAGCGGACTCTGAGGCTGCGAAGGTCGAGGGTGGTCACACGACCACCGTAGCCAAGATCAGATGCGCTGAATCAGCTCGCCGAGCGGCTTGCGGTTCGCCTCCGCGCTCCACTCTTCGACGCTCTTCGACTCCGGGGCGAGGTCGCGCTTCGGGTAGCCGAAGCTCGGGATGTTGACCGGCAGCCAGCCCTCGTCCAGGCCGAGCGCGCGCGCCGCCGCCTGCTGGTCGCCCATGCCGTTCGGACAGGAGACGACTCCCTCGTTCCAGGCGACGAGGAACATGTTCTGCAAGGCGCGACCGACGTCGATGGCGGAACCGCCTCCCTCCGTCACGATCGCCACCGCGAAGGCGCACGTCTGGATGTTGCCCTCTGCGTAGACGACCTGCGACACGCGCTGCTTCGCGTCGTCGCTCTCCACGAGGACGAAGCGCCAGGGCTGTTTGTTCACCGCGCTCCCGGCGAGCCGCCCCGCGTCGAGGATCCGCCGCTGCACGTCCTCCGGCACCGTCCGGTCGGAATAGCTGCGCCAGTCGCGCTTGCTCGCGACGGCGAGGCCCACGTCCATGCGCTAGGAGGCTCCGGCGGAACGTCGCTCGTCGCCGGGGCGCGATGGTCGTTCCGAGGCAAGGACGCAGGGAGCGTTCGTACCTGGAAGGTACGGGCGCGACTGAGGACGCCGCATCGGGGCGAGCAGCGCGGCCCGGCGACTCAGACGATGTTTCGCCGGAGCCTCCTCAGCCCGGGAAGTCGTCGTTGTTGCTCTCGACGCCGGCTGCGACGCCGGCGACGACCGACTCCTGCGAGCGCTCGTGGAGCCGCTCACGGCCCCGCTTGACCGCCGCGAGGAACTTGTCGAGGTTGACCTCGAGCGTCGACAGGATCGAGTCCGCCCAGTCCTCCATCTCGAGCCGCGTCTCGCGGGCCTGGCGACGGGCGTCGTCGATGATGTCGCCCGCCTGGCGCTCGGCCAGCTTGACGATCTCGGTCTGCGACGCCTCGCGCACGGCCTGCTCACGCGCTTCGCCGAGGATCCGGTCGCATTCGCGCTTCGCCTCGGCCAGCATCTCCTGGCGCTCCTTGACGATCCAGCGTGCCTGCTTGATCTCCTCGGGGATGGTCGCGCGCATCTGGTCGAGGATGTCGTAGATCTCCTCGCGGTCGATCCGAACCTGGTCGGTGAGCGGCACGGCCTTCGCGTTGTGCACGAGGTCGTCGAGCTTGTCGATCAGAACCAGTACGTCCATCGGTGCGCGGAGTTTACAGGCGGCTACTGACGCCTCAGCCGAAGAGTCGGCTGAGCCAACCGCGCTTCTCGGGCTCGGGCTCCGGCACGGGCTCGGGGGGAACTGCGCGCGGCGGCTCGTGCTCGCGCGGCGCCTCGCTGCCGAAGACCCATCGCCGCCCGCTCGCGCGGAGCTCCTCCAGCACGGCGCCGGCCTCGTCGCGTGTGAGCACGACCTCGTCGCTCTGCGCCAGCTGCGACTCGATGTTGTTGGCGGTCTCGCTGACCGCCCCGCGGGCCCGGAGCTTCTGGAGCACGTCCTGTGCCTGGCGCTTCTGGAGCCGCACCTCCCCGCCGGCTGCCAGCAGCGTCTCGAGACTTAGGGCGGGCTCGCTCATTCCTGGGGGTTCTCCGGGGTCCCGGGCCTTCCGTCCGGGAAGAGCTCCTTGAACCTGCGTGCGACGGCCTCGGGCACCAACTCGTCCACGTTTCCGCCGAAGCTCGCGATCTCCTTCACGCCGCTCGACGAGACGAAGCTGACCGAGGGGCTCGCCATCACGTACACGGTCTCGACGTCGGGCGCGAGCGTGCGGTTGAGCTGGTTCATCTGGAACTCCCACTCGAAGTCGGAGATCACGCGCAGGCCCTTCACGATCACCTTCGCGTCCCACTTGTGGGCGAACTCGACCACGAGCTCGGAGAAGACGTCGACCTCGACGTTCTCCAGCCCGGCGAGCGTCTCGCGCAGGAAGCCGACCCGCTCGTCCAGGGAGAACATCGGCTGTTTGTGCTGCGGGGTGCCGACGACCCCGACGACGACGCGGTCGAAGATCTCGGCCGCGCGCGTGATCACGTCGACGTGGCCGTTCGTGACCGGGTCGTAGGTGCCGGGGTAGATCGCGGTGATCATTCGTGCTCGAAGATCGTGAGTCGGGCTGCGCCGTAGCGGCGGCTCTTCCGCTTCGCCAGCGGCAGCTCCGGTTCCTCGTCGGCGGCGGTCTCCACGAGAAGCGTGCCGCCCGGCGCGAGGACGTCTGGCAGGTGTCGAATCATGTCGTTTTGCAGGGAAAAGCTCCGGTATGGAGGATCGACCAGCACGAGATCGTACCGGGTGCCCTGGCGCGCATCGGCGCGGAGGGCGGTCAGCGCCTCCTGGCAGAGGACGGTCGCTGTGTCGAGGCCGAGCTTGTCGAGGTTGCGGACGATGGTCCGGCAGGCCTCGCGGTCGTTCTCCACGAAGGTCGCGTGGGCGGCGCCTCTCGAGAGCGCCTCGAGCCCCATCGCGCCGGAGCCGGCGAAGAGGTCGAGCACCTCTGCGTCTTCCGCCGCGCCCGGCCCGAGGAGGTTGAAGGCGGCCTCTCTGACCCGGTCGGCCGTGGGTCTTGTGTCGAGCCCCTTCGGCGCGAAGATCCGGGCGCCCTTCCGCGAGCCGGCGATGATCCGCATCGCCTGAGCCTAGGCCGAACGAGCCATGCCCGGGGACAGTCCCTGGTCATGGCCGTTCGGGACGTTTGAACGGTGGAAATCCGTGCTCCCTTCGACATGTTGCACGTTGGCCGTTTGCAAGCTCGGCGCCGAATGAAGCGAAACCTCAGACCCGGTCAGGGAGCGGCGGATGCTCCTCGCCGTCGAGACAGCGGAGCGCCCACTCCGCCTCCTGCCCGACCGTCCACCAGCCCTCGACGAACGCCTCGTCGGACAGCAGCCGCTCCAGGCGTGGCCGCGACTCCTGCAGTACCAGGGCGCCGGCCGCGAACGCGGACCAGAAGCGCACGTCGGGCTCCGGGTCGACCAGCGAGGCGACGATCGGCGTCCGGATCTCGGCGAGCACCGGCTCGTACTGGAGCAGGTGGCCGAGTGCTTCGGCGGCGTGCCCGCGGACGACGACGCTTTCGTCGGGATCCACGAGCCGCCGCGCGAGCACGTCGGCAAAGGCGCTCTTGCCGCTGAAGCCGAGAACGTAGGCGGCGGCAGCCCGGCCTCGCTCGTCTCCGCGGCCCTCGAGCACGCGCTCGACGCGGCGAAGCGTCCGCTCGTCACCTGAGCGAGCAAGCTCCGATGCCGCCGCCCAGCGCCGCGCGTCCTCCCGCGACGACAGGCTGCGCACGAGCCGGCGGCGGCGCAGGACGCTCACGCTGCGAGCTCCCGCTCGCCGAAGACTCGCTCGACCTCGTCGGCGAGCGGGCCCTCGTACGTGACGAGGCCCTCGGCGGCGGCACGCGCTCGCTCCAGCAGCGGCCGGTCGGCTCGCCAGTGCACGAACCGCAGGTCGGAGATGCCTGCCTGCCGGGTGCCGAGAAGCTGGCCCTCGCCGCGCAGCTCGAGATCCTTCTCGGCGAGCTCGAACCCGTCGGACGAGTCGACGAGCGCCTGCAGCCGCTCCTGCGCGTTGTCGGTCAGCTCCTCGCGCGGGCGCGAGATCAGCAGGCAGTACGACTGCTCTGCCCCGCGCCCGACCCGGCCCCGGAGCTGATGCAGCTGCGCGAGCCCGAAGCGGTCGGCCTCCTGGACGATCATGATCGTCGCGTTCGGGACGTCGACGCCGACCTCGATCACTGTCGTCGCCACGAGCACGTCCAGCTCCCGCGCCTTGAACTGCGCCATCAGCTCACGCCGCTCGGCCGGCCGCAGCCGGCCGTGGAGCAGGCCGACCCGGTAGTCGCGCAGCTCGGCCCGCCGCAGCCGCTCCGCCTCGGCCTCGGCCGCCCGGGACTGCGACGTCTCCGACTCCTCGATCAGCGGGCACACCACATACGCCTGGCGACCCTCGTCGAGGTGCCGCCGCAGCCGCTTGTACGCCTCCGACGAGCGCTCGGCCGTGACCCAGGAGGTGACGATCGGCTTCCGCGAGGCCGGCGGCTTGGCGATCTCCGTCACCGAGAGGTCGCCGTACAGCGTCAACGCGAGCGTCCGCGGGATCGGCGTGGCCGTCATGTGCAGGACGTGAGGCGCGCGCCCCTCCGTCAACGCGCGGCGCTGCTCGACGCCGAAACGATGTTGCTCATCGACGACGGCCACCCCGAGCTCGCCCAGGTCGACGCCCTCCTGAATCAGCGCATGCGTCCCGACGACGATCTGTGCGCCTTCGAGCTCCGACTTCACCGAGCCGGTCAGCAGCGCCACTCGCACGCCGAGCTGCGTGCAGAGCGGCTCGATGGTGAGGAAGTGCTGCTCGGCCAACGTCTCGGTCGGCGCCATCAGCGCCCCGACCCGGCCGGCATCGACGGCGCGCAGCAAGGCGTACAGCGCGACCACGGTCTTCCCGGAGCCGACGTCGCCCTGCAGCAGCCGCTGCATCGGCGCCTCACGCGCGAGGTCGGCGTCGATCTCGCGGATCGCCGACTCCTGGTCCGCCGTGAGCTCGAACGGCAGCAGCCCGCGGTAGCGCGCGACCAGCTCGCCGGGCTCGCCCAGCGCCGGCGCGACCGCCGCCTCACGGCCCGCGCGGGTGCGCGCGAGACCGACCTGCAGCACCAGCAGCTCGTCGAACGCCAGCCGCCGCCGTCCCGCCTCGCCCTCCTCGAGCGAGCGCGGCCGGTGCAGTGCCCAGAGCGCGTCGGCGCGCAGCGGCAACCGCTCGGCCGCCTTCAGCTCCGCGGGCAGCGGGTCCGGGAGGTCGCGCGCCGCAGGAAGCGCCCGCTCGACGAGGCCCCGCAGCCGTTGCGGCGTCACCTCCTCGCTCGCGGGATAGACCGGAGCGAAGTCCGCGGTCGCGGCGACGCCGTTCAGGTCGTACGAGCGCACCTGGAAGCCGCTGCGCTTCAACTGGCCGCGCAGCCGCACGTGGGTCCCCGGCTGCAGCCTGTCCGCGAGCCAGGCCTGGTTGAACCAGACCGCGACGATCTCGTCGCTCCCGTCGGTGACCCGCGCGTTGACGATCGCGAGGTTGCGCCGCGGCCGGCGGACCGACACGGAGCGCACCTCGCCCGCGATCGCGGCCTCCTCGCCGATCAGCAACTCGGCGATCGGCCGCTCCGGGACGGCCGACTCGTAGCGGTGCGGCCGGTGCTCGAGCAGGTCGCGGACAGTGCGCAGGCCGAGCTTGGCGAGCTTCTTCTCGAGCGCGGGCCCGACGCCGCTCAGTGTTGCGACCGAGGCGTCGGCGCGTTCAGGCCGAGGCGTCCCCGGCAGGCGCGGCCAGGCCGCAGGGGCGTCCACTCCGGCGAAGCCTGTCGGCACGCGGCCAGTCTAGGAACCACCGTGGACACCGGCGAGGGTCGAACCCTAGGAGTCGTCGAACCAGAAGAAGCCGACCGTGCCGGGCCCCGCGTGCGCACCCACCACGGGCCCGAGTGCAGTCACGAGCTCGATCTCCGCCTCCGGCCGCGTCTCGCGCACCATCGTGCGCAGCGCCTCGGCCCGCTCGGGCGCCTCCGCGTGCGCGATCCCCACGCGCAGCGTCGGCTCGTCGCGCGTGTCGGCCGCGAAGGCGTTCTCGAACTCCAGGAACGCCTTCCGGTTGCCGCGCACGCGCTTGACCGGCAGCACCTCCCCTTCGCGGATCGACAGGATCGGCTTGATGTGGAGCAGCTCGCCGGCCCAGCCGCGCGCTCGGCCGACCCGGCCGCCGCGGACGAGGTACTCGAAGGTGTCGACCGTGAAGAGCAGGCCGGCGCTGCGGCGGTAGCGCTCGACGAGCCCGTCTACCTCCTCGTCCGTCGTCCCCACAGCGAGCCGGCGCTGGATCGCGAAGCCGAGCATCGCGATGGCCGCCGAGGCGCTCTCCGAGTCGATCGTCCGCACGCGCTCGCCGCCCAGCTCGCCGGCCGCCGCCCGCGCGCTCTCGATCGTCCCGGAGAGCTTGCCCGCGATGTGCAGCGAGAGGATCCGCTCGTAGTCGGCGAGCTCCTCGTAGGCGCCCAGGAAGTCGCCGGGAGTCGGCTGCGAGGTCGTCGGCGTCTCCGGCGCGGCTCGCAGACGTGCGTAGAACGCGTCCGGATCGAGCTCGACGTAGTCGCGGAAGCTCTGGTCGCCGAAGCGCACGTAGAGCGGCACCACGCGCCAGTTCGGGAACCGCTTCGGCGCCTCCGGGAAGTCGGCGGTCGAGTCGACGACGATTGCCGTGTTCTCGGCCGTCAGCTCCACGTCAGGCTTTCGTGTGCGCCGCGTCCTGGATCGCCGAGATGACCGCGTCCAGCCCTTCGTCCTTGCGCAGGCACGCAACGACACCGGCCTCCGTCAGCGCGTCGCGCTCGCGCAGCGTCGCTGAAGCGGTGAGGCAGATGACCGCGGCCGACGGGCATGCCTCGCGCACCTCGCGGGTCGCCTGAACCCCGTCGAGCCCGGGCAGCCGGTAGTCCATCACCACGACGTCGGGCCGCACCTCGCGTGCCGACGCCGCCGCGCTCGTGCCGTCGGGAACCGCCGCGACGACCTCCATGTCAGGGCGCATCCCGAGCGTCAGCTCGAGCGCCTCGCGGAAGACCTGGTTGTCCTCGACGAGCAGGACGCGGATCGACTCGCTCACCGCTCGAGACTAGGGAGCGTGAGCGCCACCGTCAATCGCCTCGACCGGTCATTTCAGACGGACGCGCGAGCCAAGCTCGAGCGTCCTGAGACGGCATCGCAAGCGACGCCTCATTCGGCCGACAGGAGGAGTGGGTAGTGCGGCTGGCCGCCGTCGTGGACGTCGAGCTCGAGCTCCGGGTGCTGCGCCGCCAGCTCGTCGACGAGGCCGTTGAGCGGCGGTGCGCCCTCGCCGTGCAAGAGCGTGACGACGTCGCGCGGCTCCGCGAGCAGGCGGTCGAGAACCTCCCGCGCAACATCGTCGAAGCTGGGGCCCGAGGCGACCGCGGTCCCGTCGAGCAGGCCGAGGTATTCACCTTCGCGCACGGGGACGCCGTCGCTCTTTGCATCGCGCGACGCGATCGTGACCTCGCCAGTCGCGACGCCTGCCAGCGCCTCCCGCATCGCCTCCGCGTTCTCCTCCGCCGAGCGCTCGGCGTTGAACGCGACGAGGGCGGCCAGGCCGGCAGGGATCGACTCGGTCGGGACGATGTGCACCGGGCGGCCTGCGACGCGTGCGGCCTGCTCGGCCGCCAGCACAACGTTCGAGTTGTTCGGCAGGAGCACGACCTCCTCCGCCCCGGCCGCCTCGACGGCGGCGAGCAGGTCGGCCGTCGACGGGTTCATCGTCTGTCCACCCTCGAGGACGAACGCCGCACCGAGCTCCTCGAAGAGGCGCCGGTTGCCGGCGCCGGCGACGACCGCGACCACGCCGGTGCGTGAGCCGCCGCCGGGCAGGGCAGCGAGCAGCCGCTCCTCGCGCTGCTCGGTCTGGCGGTGCATGTCGGCGATCTCGACGCCCTCGATCGCGCCGGCGCCGGTGCCGAGGGAAAGGGCCGCGCCCGGGTCGTCGGTGTGCACGTGGATCTTCAGGGCAGTCCGGTCGCCGACGACGAGCAGCGAGTCGCCCAGCCGCTCCAGCTCTGCCTCGAGCGCCTGTGCGTCGAGCGGGTCGCCTTCGACGACGAACGTCGTGCAGTACCGGTAGCGGGAGAGCTCCTGGTGCACGGCCTCGACGGCAAGCGGTTCTGCAACCAGCGGTGCAGCGATGGTCTCGCCCGCCGCTGCAGCCGCGAGCCCGCGCACGAGCTCGAGGAGACCGGCGCCGCCCGCGTCGACCACTCCCGCCTCGCGCAGGATGTCGAGCTGCTCCGGCGTCCGCGCCACGGCCTCCTCGCCGCGCTCCACCAGCTCGGCGAGCAGCTCGGCCGGCTCGAGGCCGGCTGAGCGTTCCGCCGACTCCGCGAGCGCGCGGATGACGGTCAGCATCGTTCCCTCGACCGGCTTGCGCACTGCGCCGTACGCCGCGTCGCTGGCTCCCTTGAACGCCCGTGCGACGGCGCGCCCGTCCACCGTTTCCGCCGCTCCGAGCGCGTCGGCCGCGCCGCGCACGATCTGCGACAGGATCACACCGGAGTTGCCGCGCGCCGACATCAGCGCGGCGCGCGTCGCCTCGCGAGCAAGCGCCTCGCGGTCGCCGGCGGTCGAGGCGTCGAGCGCCTCCACCAGGCCGCGCACGGTCAGGGTCAAGTTGGTGCCGGTGTCGCCGTCGGGCACGGGGTAGACGTTGAGGTCGTCGATTCGCTCGCGGCTCAGCTCGAGCGAGTCGAGCGCGCCGCGGGCGAGGCCACGAACGGTCTCGAGATCGCTCACGCCGTCCGTTTCACATCCTGGATGTGGACGTCGACCGACGCCACGCGGAGGCCGGTGAGCCGTTCGACCTCGTACGTGACCTGCGAGCGCACCGTCGCCGCGACCTCGGCCAGGTTCAGCCCGTACGCGACCACGACGTAGAGCTCGAGCGCGACCGCGCCGTCCTCGTTGCGGACGACGATCCCGCGCGCCGGCCGGCCCTTCGGCAGGAGCTGCGTCATCCGCTCGCGCGCGGGGCCTCGCAGCGACATGCCGACGACGCCGTAGCACTGGGTCGCGACGCGGCCGACGATCTGCGCGATCGCCGCCGGGGAGACGCTGATCCGGCCGAGCTCGGACGGGATGGTGAGACTGCTGCTCTCGTCCACCGACGTCTTAGACGCCCGCGCGAGCGATAGCGGTTACTAGACGGCCTTCTGGACCTTGCCGCCCTTGAGGCAGCGCGTGCAGACGTACGCGCGTGTCGCCTTGCCGTCGAGCAGGACGCGCACGCGCTGGAGGTTGGGGTTGAAGCGCCGCTTCGTGGCCACCATCGAGTGGCTCCGGTTGTGGCCGAAGGACGGTTTCTTCCCGCAGATCGCGCATACCTTGGACATCGGCGGCGGAGTGTAGCTAAACGCTTCCGAGGCTCAGGCCGGCGCAGCGCCTGCTGCGGCGCGCAACTGCGAGAAGACGTCCGCCATCTCGAGGGCCGTGCGCACCGCGTCGGCACCCTTGTTCAGCCGGTCACGGGCCTGATCCTCGTTCTCGACCGTCAGCACGCCGAACGCAACCGGGACGCCCGTCTCCAGGCCAGCCAGCTGCAGCCCGCTCGCCGCCTCGCTCGCGACGTACTCGAAGTGCGGCGTCTCGCCGCGAATCACGGCGCCGAGGGCGACGATGCAGGAGTAGCGGCGCGTCTTCGCCAGCGCCATTGCGGCGAGGGGCAGCTCGAAGGCTCCGGGAACCGGGATCACCGTGACCGCCTCGCGGCCGACGCCCGCACGCTCGAGCTCGTCCAGGGCGCGCGTGAGGAGCTCGCTCGTCAGCTCGCCGTTGAAGCGCGCGACGACGACGCCCACGGCGCGGCGATTTCCCGTCGGCCGGCCCTCGATGACGCCGTAGCCGTCCGGAATGCGCAGCTCGCCGGCCGCGTGTTGGGCCACCGCGGAACGCGGCAGCTCGTCCTCCTCGGCCGGGTGCTCCTCCTCTTCCTCGGGCGCGGGTGCAGGCTCGGGCTGGGCCTCGGCCTCCGCCTCCGGCCACTCCTCGAGGTCCACCCGCTCCGGCAGCACCTCCTCGCGCCCCTCCGGGTGCAGCTCGACGCGCTCGGGGAGCACGTCCTCGCGGCGCTCCTCGTCAGGCTCCGGCGTCAGGCCGAGGCGGGGCTGTTCGAGTCCGTCGCTCATCGCTCCTCCGAGTCGAACTTCAGGTCCTGGTGATGCAACCGGTGCCCGAGCCGCTCGCGCTTGGCGGCAAGGTACCGGCGGTTCTCCGCATTCGGCGGCAGCTCGATCGGCACCTGCTCGGTGACGGTGAGGCCGTAGCCCTCGAGGCCGCTGATCTTCTTGGGATTGTTGGTGAGGATGCGGATCGTCGAGAGGCCGAGGTCGGCCAGGATCTGGTTGCCGATGCCCCATTCGCGCGCGTCGGGCGGGAACCCGAGCTCGAGGTTCGCCTCGACCGTGTCGAGCCCCTGCTCCTGCAGCTCGTAGGCGCGCAGCTTGTTCAACAGGCCGATGCCGCGCCCCTCCTGCGCCATGTAGAGGAGGACGCCGCGGTCCTCGGCGGCGATGCGCTGCAGCGCCTGGTCGAGCTGCTCGCCGCAGTCGCAGCGGAGCGAGTGGAAGACGTCTCCGGTCAGGCACTCAGAGTGCACGCGGACGAGGACGTCACGCGCGCCCTCCACCTCGCCTTTGACGAGCGCGAGGTGGTGCTTGCCACTCAGCTTCTCGCGAAACGCGACGGCCTGGAACTCCCCGAACGCCGTCGGCAGGCGTACCGACGTGGTGCGCTCGACCAGCTTCTCGTGCCGGCGCCGGTACTCGATCAGGTCGGCGACGGTGATCAGCTTGATGCCGTGCTCCTCGCAGTACGGGATCAGGTCGGGGACGCGCGCCATGGTGCCGTCGTCGTTCATCACCTCGCAGACCACGCCCGCCGGATTGAGGCCGGCGAGGCGCGCGAGATCGACTGCGGCTTCCGTCTGGCCGCCGCGCCGGAGCACGCCGCCGGCGCGCGCCCGCAGCGGGAAGACGTGTCCTGGCTGGACGAGGTCGCCGGGCCCCTTGCTCGGGTCGATCGCGACCTGGATCGTGCGCGAGCGGTCCTGGGCGGAGATGCCGGTCGAGATGCCCTCGCGCGCCTCGATCGAGATCGTGAACGCCGTCCCGAACGGCGTCTCGTTGCGGTCGGTCATCGGGCGCAGCCGCAGCTCGTCGCAGCGCTCCTCGGTCAGGCAGAGGCAGATCAGGCCTCGGCCGTGGGTCGCCATGAAGTTGATCGCCTCGGGAGTCGCGAACTGCGCGGCGATCGTCAGGTCGCCCTCGTTCTCGCGGTCGGCAGCGTCGACGACGACCACGAACTTGCCGCGGCGGATGTCCTCGATCGCCTCCTCGACGGTGGCGAAGGCGGTGGCGCGCTCGGTCCCCATCTCGCGACGGATCGTAACCCTCAGCCGGAGGCCAGCCGCTCGGCGTACTTCGCCAGCAGGTCGACCTCGACGTTCACCTCGTCGCCCGTCCGAAGGCGGGCGAGGGTGGTGTGCTCGAGCGTGAACGGGACGAGCGCGATCTCGACGCCGTCCTCGCCCAGCGCGGCGATCGTCAGGGAGACGCCGTCGATCGCAATCGATCCCTTCTCGACGCAGTAGCGCAGGAGCGCGGGACCGAGCTCGAGGCTCAGTCGCGCCCCCTCGCCTTCGCGGTCGAGGGCCGCGACGCGGCCGCGGCCGTCGACGTGGCCCTGGACGAAGTGGCCGCCGAGCGGCTCGCCTGCGCGCAGGGCCGGCTCGAGGTTGACCTGCGCGCCCTCGTCGAGGCCGCCGAGTGTGGTGCGAGCGAGCGTCTCTGCGACGGCGTCGAAGTCGAGCGTTCCGTCCGCAACCGCCGTGACGGTCAGGCAGCAGCCGTTGACCGCCACGGAGTCACCGGGCGCCGCCGTGCCCGCCGTCTCCTCTCCCCGGACCCGTAAGCGGACACCGCCGCCGTTGGCCTGCGCGGAGACGACGTGGCCGAGCTCGCGGACGATCCCCGTGAACACGCTCGAAGCGTAGTCAGGCGCGGTCGTGACGGTTTCGGCACAAAGCGCCACAGACACGTGCGCCTACCCGGGATAGGGTCGCCTCGGGGAGGAGGCCGGGCGAACCGTCCCTAGAAGCGGTCACGGCTCTCGCAGGTATCCGGTCAGCAACACGTCCTCGCCGATCCGCTCCACCGACACGTGCCACAACGCCTGCGGCTCCGGCAACGGGCCGAACGCGACCGGCCCCGCGCCCGAGACCGTCGGGGCCGTGAACAGCATCAGCTTGTCCACCAGGCCCCCGGCCAGGAACGCCCCGGCCAGCGTCGGCCCTCCTTCGAGCAGGAGCGACCGGACCCCCTCGCCGCCCAACGCCGCCAGCTCGTCTTCGAGCCTCCCCGTCCGCAGCTCGAGCTCCGAGCCCTCCGGCAGCGGGCCGCTCCCGAACGCCAGCCTCCGCGGCTGCTTCTCCGCCGCCACGTCCCGTGCCGTGAGCGCGGGGTCGTCCCGCCGCACCGTCCCCATCCCGACCGCAACCGCGTCCGACAACCCCCGCAACTCGTGCACGCGGCGGCGGCTCTCCGCGCCCGACACCCAGCGCCGGCCGGGAACCCTCACGCGGCCGTCGATCGTCGTAGCGACCTTGTAGGTGACGAACGGGCGCCCCTGCGCGACCCAGACCCGCCACGCCTCGTTCTGCACGCGCGCCTGCCAGAGGTCCGCGACCTCGACCTCGACGCCTCCCTCCCGCAGCCGGGCGAAACCGCGTCCGTTCACCTTCGGGTTCGGGTCGCCGACCGCGGCGACCACCCGCGCCACCCCGGCCGCCACCACGGCGTCGGCACACGGCGGTGTCGTCCCATGGTGCGAGCAGGGCTCCAGCGAGACGTAGAGCGTCGCCCCGCGAGCCCGCTCGCCCGCTGCAGCGAGCGCCGCCGCCTCCGCGTGCGGGGTCCCGCGCCCCGAGTACCACCCCTCCCCGACGACCTCGCCGTCCCGGACGAGCACGGCGCCCACGAGCGGGTGCGTCCCCTCCACCGCCCCCCGTCCCCGCTCGGCGAGCTCGAGCGCCCGCTCGAGGCTCACGTCGCTGCCTGGACGAGCTGCGTGTACGCGGCCGGCGGATCCTCCGCGCCGAAGACGGACGCTCCGGCGACGAAGAGGCTCGCGCCGGCCTCGTGGAGCTCACGGATGTTCCCCGTCCCCACCCCGCCGTCGACCTGAACGTGCACCGACTCCGGCAGCAGCGACCGCAGCGTGCGCACCCGTTCCAGGGATCCCTCGACGAACGCCTGGCCCGAGTAGCCCGGATGGACGGTCATGCACAGCGCCAGGTCGACACCGGCCTCGCGCGCGGCGGCCGCGGCCGCCTCCACCTCGGTGTCCGGGTTGAACGCCATCCCGACCTGCAGCCCGTGCTCGCGCGCGAGCGACACGACCCGCGGGAGCTCGGGAGCGGTCTCGAAGTGGACGGTGACGCTGTCGGCCCCGGCCTCCGCGAACTGCGGAATGTGCCGCTCCGGCGAGTCGACCATCAGGTGGCAGTCGAGCGCGCCGCCGGCACGGTGGACGATCGGCGCGACCCACTGCAGCACGATCGGCCCCATGGTGACGGGCGGGATGAAGTGCGCGTCGCCGACGTCCCAGTGAAAGACACGGCAATCGGCGCGGAGCAGGGTCTCGACCTGCTCGCCGAGGCGCGAGAAGTCGGCCGCGTAGATCGACGGCTCGACCTCGAGCGTCCTGATCCAGTCGCTCCAGCTCACGCAGTTGATCCTCTCAGGCGCGCGATGAAAAACCCCGACGTGCCGTGACGGTGAGGCAGCGTGAGCAGGAACTCCGGCCGCCGCGGGTGCGCGAACTGCGGCCAGTCCTCGCCGAGCGGCTCGGGCTCGAGCCCGCTCGCGTCGACCACCGCTTCGTTCTCGTCGGCGTTGATCGTGCAGACGGCGTACGTCACCGTGCCGCCAGGCTTCACGTGCTGGGCCGCGGCGCGCAGGAGGTCGCGCTGCAGCTCCGGCAGCGGCTTCGCGCGCCAGCGCAAATCCGGTCGCGCCGCGAGCACGCCGAGACCGGAGCACGGTGCGTCGACCAGGACACGATCGAACTCGCCCAGGTCGCCGGGCAGCTCGAGCGCGTCGGCGTGCACGACCCGAACGTTCTTCGCACCCAATCGCTTGCAGTTGCCCTCGAGCTCGCGGGCCCGTCCCTCGTGCTTCTCTACCGCGACGACCTCCGTGGCCACCTCGGCGAGCTGCGTCGTCTTCCCCCCGGGCGCG
>Ga0081455_10003925_pt1 | contig 16924 bp, 13 predicted proteins | sample TabmetS3T2R1_FD_70207 | JGI IMG/M metagenome (GOLD analysis project Ga0081455, IMG submission 70207) | Tabebuia heterophylla rhizosphere microbial communities from the University of Puerto Rico - S3T2R1 | ecosystem: Host-associated > Plants > Roots > Rhizosphere ...
GTGCGCGACCGCCGTCGTCGTCCCCCTCCCGGTCGCGGAGGGGGCGCAGTATCACTGGAACGATCCCGTTTGGTCGGGCAATCAGGCTTACTCGGCTCAGGAATTGAACGCGGCTTTGAAACTGAAGCCGGGCGACGTGGCCGACTCGATGAAGATCTCCCAGGGTTGGGGCGCGATTCCTGGGGTCTACGGCATAAAAGGTTATCTCAGAATCGGACTTAAACCTGAGCCTGTGTTCGACGACGCGCGCCGGCTCGTCACTTACCAGGTCGCGCTCACCGAAGGCCCGCAGTATCGGATGGGGCAAGTGACGGTCGCCGGTCTGCCCGAAGACGAAGCCAGGAGGGTCAAAGACGCCTGGGAACTGAAGGCCGGAGAGATCTTCAATATTACGTACACGACCGCGTTCCTCAACAAGGTCGCGCGCGCAGGGCTGATCAAACAGCCCCAGGGGTTGAGACCCGCACCGGAATTGAAGCGCGACGACCAGAGACTGACTGTCGACGTCGTGGTCAAGTTCGAGCGGAAACCGTAGTTAACCAACGCAATGAAACGCAAAGTCTCCGAGTTCTCATACGGCTTCGTTCTGACGCACGAACTGGTGAACGCTTACGGCTATTTCCGGACAGACGCTCCGCATGGTTCGCGCGGCGGGCGAATGAAGGACGCCGAAGACGGCGCCGCGCCGCGCGGTTACCCGCTGTTCCTGCAATTCAAAGCCAGCGAGTACATGAAGCGCCGGAACGCAGGCGAGTCGAAGCTGGTCGGGTTGCCCTATTTCCGTTTTGCGCTGCACCGCAAGACGCAATCGAATCAGCATCAATTGCTGATCGAGCTTGAAAAGAAGGGCTACGCGGTCTTTTACGCGACGCCCAAGATTCACGAGGCCGTCAATCTGAACAGCGCGTTTTTCGACCGTCAGGTCGTGGCCTCTTCGCTCTTCGTAAATCCGGGGGAGATCGGCGAGTTGCCGGACAATCGTCCTCATCGCGTCGTCTTCAGCGGCAGATCGGAGGAAGTCTATGTCTGCTCGAAGCCGCAAAGGTTGGGCGGGGTGATTCACGGCGCGGGTTTCGCCGAAGCCGTTCGGCGAGCGGTTGCCGAAAGTGAATCCCGGTCGCTGGACGACGAGTTCTTCAATCGCCTGGCGGGCGACATGGTTTCGTTGATTTCGCCGAACCGCAGAATCTTCGACGAACTGTCGGGAGGCAAAGTCGAAATGAACGCGTCGACGTTCGCCAACTACCTGGCGAAGACTCTCTTTGATTGTGAATTATTGATTGTGCCCTCATAAAGATTCGAGGCTATGACAAGTTACATTCGCAGATCGCCGCTGGCGCTTTTACCGGCGGTTTCGTTCATTGTTTTTATTGTATTCGCGCTTAAAGATCGGGTCGCAATCGCGTACGCTGATCCGCAATCCGCTCTAAATCAAGTCACGCAACGTTGTTACGGTACGGGGGGCGGTGGCGACCGGGTTCCATCGGAAGCGTTTTATCCGCCGGCGCCCGGTCGCTACCGCCCCCGGCGCCGTAGCGATTTAGCGCGCGAAGCCGCCACGTCAATGGGGCTGGCGGAGATTGCGAGACAGCAGGCGATCCCTTGCGTCTTCGACAATTTCGTCTGGTTCAGTGAACAGGAGATCGTTGGCGAAATCCGCAAGGACTTGCCGTCCTTCGACGGATCGGCGCCCGAAGCCGGGGATTCCATAGACAAGATACTGGGCGCGCTCAAGCGAATTCTGAAGAAAAAGAAGCTGCCGAGCGAGGTCGAGTACACCTTCTATTCAGGCGACGGGTATCGGTATGGCCCGGAGCACATCTTCGCCGCGCGCGACGCGAAAGTTCCTGTCTGCAAGGTGGTTTTTCAAAATTCACCGCCGCAGCTCGAAAGGGATTTGCAGCAAATCGCGCAGTCGATCATCAAAAAGGATTATTCGAAGGTCATCACCAGAAGTTTTGTCGACGGGGCGGCGGTTCAGGTCTACCGCAAATACGGCTACCTGCGCGCCGCCGCGCGGCTACAGTCGGCGGAGCTGGATCAATCGTGCGGGAACACAGTCGTGGTCAAGATCGCGGCTGAGCCGGGAATCGCTTACGTTTGGGACAAGGCCGTGTGGACGGGCGCGCGGGCGATATCGGCTCAATCTCTCGGCGCCGCGATAGAGTTGAAGCCCGGCGACGTGGCCGACGGGCTGAAGATCGACGCGGGATTGCAGGCGGCTTACATCGTCTATCAAAAACTGGGGCGCGTCGAGTCGCAGATACTTCCGAAGCCGGTCTTCGACGACGTCAACAGACGAGTCACGCTGAACGTGGAGATCACCGAAGGCCCTCAATTCCGGATGGGTAATTTCATTGTCAAAGGGCTTCCCGAAAAAGACGTCCTGCGGTTGCAAGAGAGATGGACGCTCAAGACGGGCGATATTTACGACGGGACTTACCTCGGCGATTTCATCAAGAAGCTCGTCGCCGACAAGTTGATCCTTCCCGAAATGGCGAAGCTTCTCAAGACCGAGCAGAAGCCGGACAGACAGAGATTGGTCATTGACGTAATCATAGATTTCAAAGTATCGCCGAGTTGAAGAGTGATTACAGCTCCACTTTGTCCATTTCGTAATGACGGCGCTTGCGCCGTCATTACGAAATGGACAAAGTGGAGAAGGTGTTAGTGGAAGAGGTTTCCACAAAAAAAGGGAACTATGAAAATCAACTACAACTGGCTGAAAGAACTCGTCGAGGTTGATCTGCCGCCGCGCGATCTGGCGGCGAAGTTGACGATGGCCGGGATCGCCGTCGACGCCGTCGATTTTTACGGCGACGACGCCGTCCTCGAAATCGACCTGACGTCGAACCGGCCCGATTGTCTCTCGCACTTGGGAATCGCGCGTGAGGCGGCCGCGGTCTTGGGGAAGACGGCGAGAACTCCGGAGGCGAAGGTAATCGAGTCGAAGACGAAAACTGGCGACGTGACCTCGGTCGAGATTCTCGCCCCGGCGCTTTGTCCGCGTTACACGGCGCGGGTGATCAAGGGCGTGAAGATCGGCCCTTCGCCGGATTGGATGGTCAAGCGTCTTGAGTCGTTGGGGCAGCGCAGCGTCAACAACGTGGCCGACATCACCAACTACGTGATGCTGGAGATGGGGCAGCCGCTGCACGCCTTCGACCTCCATCAATTGCGCGGCGAACGGATCATCGTTCGAACGGCCGGAAGAGGCGAGAAGATCACGACGCTCGACGGCGAGGAGCGCGATCTGACTCCGGAGATGCTGGTGATCGCAGACGCCGAGCGGCCAGTCGCCTTAGCCGGAATCAAAGGCGGCGAGGATTCGGGCATCACCGAGAAGACCGTCGACGTTCTGCTCGAGGCGGCCTATTTCGCGCCCCCTCAGACGCGCGCGACCTCGAAGGCGCTGGGGCTGAGCACCGAGGCGTCGTATCGCTTCGAGCGCGGGACCGATCCCGAAATCGCCGCGAAGGCTTCGGACCGGGCGGCGGCCCTGATCGCCGAAATAGCTGGCGGCGAGGTTTTGAGCGGGCTCCTCGACGTCTATCCGACGAAGGCGGCGCGCGATTGGATAGGGTTCCGCCGCTCGCGCTACTCGGTCTTGACCGGTTTGCCAATCGAGCTGGGCGAGGCCGAGCGCATCCTGCGCGGCCTGGGTTTCACAGTCGAGGCCGACGTCGAAAACGACCGGCTTCGCGCGAAGGCGCCGTCGTGGCGCGTCGACGTTTCGATCGAAGAGGATTTGATCGAAGAGGTGGCGCGGATCGCCGGCTACGACAATTTGAAAAACACGCTGCCGGGCGGCGGCGGCGCGGGCGCTTATCTGCCGGGCGAAGACGCGCGCCGCGCGGCGCGCCTGACCCTGACCGCGCTCGGCTACGACGAGGCCGTCAGCTTCAGCTTCGTCAACGGAGAGACCGACGAGATGTTGAGCGAGACGGGCGTTGACTCGCGGCTCGCGCTGCTCAACCCGATTGACGAGACGCAGGCTCACATGCGGGTGACGCTCCTCGGGGGACTGCTCGGCGCGCTCGAGCGCAATTTCAATCATGGCGTGCGCAATGTGCGACTGTTTGAAATCGGCAAGTGCTTCATGGATGACATGGGGGAAAGGCCGCTCGAGACGGAGCGGCTGGGGATTGTCGCCACAGGCGCGCGCAACGAAGACGACTGGGCCTCGTCGGAGGGCAGGGAAAGCATCGACTTTTACGATTTGAAAGGCGCCGTCGAATCGGTCGCCGAAGCCTTAGGCTTGCCGGCCCTCGAGTTCGAGTCTGACGTGGACTGCGACTTCCTACACCCGGGGCTCAGCGCGGAGGTCCGGATGGGCGACGAAGTGATAGGCGTTATGGGCCAATTGCATCCGCGCATAGCGGCCCGGTACAAGTTCAAACAATCGGTCTTCGTCGCGGACTTGAATTTGAGAATGATGTTGCTGGCTGACCGGGCTAAAGTTCGCTATCATCCCCTCCAGAAGTTCCCGACGGTCGTTCGCGATCTGGCCTTGTTAATTGACACCGGCGTTCGGTTCGCCGACGTCGAGCGCGCCATTAAAGGGATAATGATTCCGGAACTTGTCGGAGTCAAACTCTTCGACATCTACGCCGGCAAGGAGTTGCCGTCGGGCAAACATTCGATCGCGCTCACGTTGCGCTACCGCGCGGCGAATCGAACGCTGACCCCCGAGGAGATCAACGCCGCGCATGACCGCGTGATCGGGGTGTTGAAGCGAGAATTCGGCGCTAAGGTTAGGTAGAGGATTGAGGGGGTGAAAGGGTGAAAGGGTGAATGGGTGAAAGGGTGATTTAATTTTCCGATCACCCCTTCGCCCCTTCACCCCCTCACCCCTTCATCCTTCTTCCTTCAAGTCGCAATCCGCATGCCGATAACTGGTTTTGAAAAATTCGCGAGCCTGCAGGACAAGATTCGTCTCGCGCTGGAGATGTGCAAGACGCTCAAACAGGATAAAGAACGGCTCGAGGCCGAATTGGCGCAGGCGCGCGACCTGCTGGCCGAGGCGAACACAGATAACGAGCGTTTGAGGTCGCATGTCGAGCGGTTGATGACCGAACGCGACTCGATGCGGGGCAACATAGAGGCGATGCTGCACGAGATCGCCAAACTCGAAATGGAAGCTGAATCGCTCAGCAGATGACGGGGGGCGTCGAAAGGAATCTGATGCAGGATCGTCGGAACACGGAATCGCAAGGGCAGAGCGTGAACGTCAGGATATACAACCAAACCTACGCCATCCGCGCCAGCGACGGCAACGTCGAACGCACGCTGCGGCTGGCCGCGATGGTGGACGAGCGGATGCGCGAAATATCGAAAAGCGCGCTGACTTCCGACTCGCTCAGGCTGGCGGTCCTGGCCGCTCTGCACATCGCCGATGAATTGGAGAAGGCGAAGAGCAAATACGAAGATCTCAATCAGAAGCTCCTCAACGGCAGCAACGAATACGCGGCGTTGCTCGATCAATTGCTCAAGGACTACAAGCACTGAATGGAGAACTTATAGGACTTATAGGGCCTATAGGACCTATAAGACTTGAGCCCTATAAGTCCTATAGGTTCTATAAGTCCTATTCATGATTCTCCCAGGAAATTTTCGGAGGAATTTGTGAGAAGAAGTTTTCTAGTAAGCATACTGTTGTCGTGCATGTTGGCGTTTTCGCAGCCGTCGAACTACGCGCAGGTTAAGAGGGAGAAGGCAAAACCGTCGGTCGCCGCGCGGGCCAAGCAGGACAAGACAAAACCGGCGGCGGCTCCGGCCCCGCAAGAGAAGCCGGAGACGGCGAAGACTGTGGCCACGCCCGAGCGGTTCGGCAATGTCGAGGGGATTAAGGCGGACCAGTTGAAGGAATGGCTCTACGTAGTCGCTTCCGACGATATGGAAGGGCGCGACACGCCGTCACGCGGGCTTGATATGACGGCCAAATTCATTGCGGATCATCTGTCGCAATGGGGAGTCAAGCCGGGCGGAGACGACGGAACCTATTTTCAGAAATTCGCGTTGACCAGCAGGCGCGTAGAGCCGGAGCTGACGATCGCCAGCGTCAACGGTCAGAGTTTCAAGCTGGGCGAAGATTTCATCGCCGAGCCGATACAGGGACAGGCCAGCGGGCGGATCGTTTACGTCGGCCACGGCTACATGGTCAGAGCTAAAGGCATCGACGCTTATCAGGGCGTCGATGTGAAAGGCAAGATCATACTCGCGGTCGAAGGATATCCGAGGGGCGTGTCGTTCCAGGACATTCACGGCAAGAAAGAGGGCGAGGATTACGACACCCCTGAGACTTACGCCCGCGCTAACGGCGCCAGGGGCGTCATCTACATTCCAAGCCAATCGACGCTAACCTTCTGGCAGAATCGTCACCAATTCTCTCTGAACCCGTCGCGCCTGAAGCTGGAGGGGCCGCGGCAGGTCGGCGCAAAAATTCCCGTCATCTATGCCTCCGAAAAGATGGTCAAAGCGATCCTCGACGGCGAGAAGCTCGATTACCAGACGATCAGGAAGCAGTCGAGCCATGGCGCGCTGGGCGAAGCTTTCGACCTCGGCGCCGGCAAGCAGGCCAGCTTCAACGTCAACGCTAAGGTTGATAGCGCAATGACGCAGAACGTGGTCGGCGTGATCGAAGGCGCCGATCCACTTTTGAAAAAAGAATACGTCGCGGTGGGCGCTCATTACGATCACGTCGGGATGAGCCAGAACGCCGAAGGCGACAAAATCTTCAACGGCGCCGACGACGACGGATCGGGAACGGTGGGCACGCTGGCGATCGCCCAGGCCCTGGCGAAAAGCCCTACTCGCCCGAAGCGCTCGGTCATTTTCGTCTGGCATGCGGGCGAGGAGAAGGGGCTTTGGGGGTCGGAATTTTTCACCGAGAATCCGACGGCGCCGATAGAGCAGATCGTCACTCAGCTCAACATCGATATGATCGGCCGCAGCAAAAAGGAGGGCGACAACAACCCGGCCAATAAGGACCTGACCGGGCCGAACGAGCTTTACGTCATCGGTTCGAAGATGATGAGCACCGACCTCGGCAATCTGAGCGAAGAGGTCAACAACTCGTACCTCAAACTCGCCTTCAATTACAAATACGACGACCCGACCGACACCGAGCGCTTCTTCTATCGCAGCGATCATTTCAACTACGCGAAGAAGGGAGTCCCGATCATCTTCTATTTTTCGGGCGTGCACGAAGATTACCACGGCCTGGCCGACACGGCGGACAAGATCGATTACCAGAAGATGGAGAAGATTACGCGCACCGTCTTCGCCATGATGTGGAGGCTGGCCAACGCGCCGGCCCGCCCGAAAGTGGACAAGCCGCTGACGCCGCAAGTGGCGAATTGAAGGGATGAAGAGGTGAAAGGGTGAGGGGGTGAAGGGGTGAGTAGGTGAAAGGGCGCTCAGAACCTTCACCTCTTCACCTCTTCACCCCTTCACCTCTTCACCTCTTCACCTCTTCACCTCTTCACCTCTTCACCCCTTCAATGAGTTTTTGATATGCAGCCGGGTTTAATCCAGATTGATCGCATCATAGTCCGAGGCGCGAACTGGATCGGCGACGCGGTGATGACCTTGCCGGCGCTCGAACGTTTGCGCTCGTCTTTTCCACGATCCCACATCGCGCTTCTCGCCACGCCGCTCACGACCGGGCTGTTTGAGAATTCGCCTTTCGTAGACGAGGTCATCGAATACCGCCGCAGGGAAGACGGAGCGCTGGCGTTTATCGATGCGGTGAGGCTGATGCGCGCGCGCCGGTTCGATCTGGCCGCGCTGTTTCAAAACGCGTTCGAGGCCGCGCTGCTCACCGCGCTGGGAGGCGCGCGGCGACGGATCGGGTTTGTCGCGCAGGGGCGCGGCCCGCTGCTCACGCATAAGCTCCGTCGCGGCCCGCGGCGCGTCGGCCGCCATCAGGTTCACGATTATCTCGACATAGTCGCCGAATGCGAGCGCGCCGCCCTGGGCGGGAATCTCGAATCTCGAATCTCTAGTCTCAAATCTCAAGTCTCGAACCCGCTTCCGTCTTTGACCGCGAGTCCGGCCCAGCGCCGCGCGGCGGAGGCTTTGCTGCGCCGCGCCGGCGTCGATTCCGACTCGCGGCCGCTCGTAGCGCTCAACGCCGGCGCCACCAACAGCCGCGCGAAACGCTGGCCCGAAGACCGCTTCGCGGCGCTCGCCGACCGGCTAATAGAAGCGCTCGGTTCGCGGATCGTCTTCATCGGCGCGGCCTCGGAGCGCGACGGCGTCGAGCGGATTATTCGACAAATGAAGCGGCGAGGCGCGATCAACCTGGCGGGCGAAACGGGCCTGGCCGAATTGATCGGCGCGCTCGACGCCTGCGATCTGCTCGTCAGCAACGACACCGGCCCCGCCCACGTCGCCGCCGCGCTGGGCCGCCCGACGCTGACGATCTTCGGCCCGACCGACGAATTCGAGACCGCGCCGCGCGGGGCCCGCGCGGAAGCGATCCGCGCCGAGGGCGTCGAATGCGCGCGCTGTATGCTGCGCGATTGCCCGATTGACCACCGCTGCATGACCCTCGTCGCCCCCTCGGAAGTTTTTGAACGCGCGTTGAAATTACTGTAAGCTTGCGGACGATGAACGGCGACAAGATCAAAATCAATGCGCTCCTGTTCGGCGCGTGCCGCGAGGCGGCGGGCGTCGGCGAGTTGAGTTGCGACCTGACTTCGCCGGCCGACGTCGCCGGCGCATGGAATGAGATCAAAACCAGATTTCCGAACCTGGAAAAATTCGAGCGGAGCGCGCTCTTCGCGGTAAACGAGGAGCACGCGCGAAAAGATCAGCCGCTCGAAGACGGCGACACATTGGCCGTCTTTCCGCCCGTTTCAGGCGGATGACAGGTGTGGCGGTAGCCCGACCGTGAGGGAGGGCTTGATGACTACGCCCTCCCTCACGGTCGGGCTACCGCCACACGCCGCGATAAATTGTATGGATATTTTTGAAATCACGCGCGAGCCGATCGATAAGCTCGGCCTGGAGAAGAGATTGTTGACCGGCGCCGCCGGGGCCGTCGTGACCTTCGACGGCGTCGTGCGCGACAATACAAAAGGCCGGCGCGTCGTCAGCCTGCAGTACGAAGCCTACGAGCCGATGGCCGTCAAAGAGATGCGGCGTATCGGCGACGAGATCCGCGAGCGCTGGCCAGACGTCGAACGCGTCGGCGTTATTCACCGGTTCGGCCCTCTGAAAATTTCGGAATCCTCGGTAGTCATCGTCGTCACGTCGCCTCATCGTCGCGTGGCGTTCGAAGCTTGCCGCTACGCGATTGACCGCCTGAAACAGACCGTGCCCATCTGGAAGAAGGAGATTTTCGAGGACGGCGAGGAATGGGTTGAAGGGCAGTCGCCCGAAGTGGGTCAGTAGACCACGAATTCATCCGACCCTTTGTCTACATCAATGTCTTGCCCGTCTAGCGGCAAGCCTCAGTTTATCCTGCAGCTTTTCCAAAGGAGCTTTTCACATGGCGCTCATCCAATTTACAGCCAATTTCGACGACCTTTCGACCGATCGAGGGTTCCAATTTCGTTTCCGCTGCGACAAATGCGGCAACGGTTATCAATCGAGGTTCCAGCCTTTCACGGCGGGAATAGTTTCAGACATGCTTCGCACCGCCGGAAACATATTCGGCGGCGTTTTGGGAAGCGCGGGGCATGGCGCTTATGAAATCCAGCGCGCCGTCGGCGGAAAAGCGCACGACGAGGCCTTCGCCATAGCGGTCGAAGAGGCCAAGCCGCATTTCCATCAATGCACGCGCTGCGGCAAATGGGTCTGTCCCGACGTATGTTGGAACGCCGCGGCCGGTTTGTGCGAAGGCTGCGCGCCGAATTACGAAGAGGAGTTCGCCTCGAGCCACGCGCAGGCCAAAGCCGACGCCGCGCGCAACCAGCTTCACGAGCGCGCGCGCCAGACCGATTACGCTTCGTCAACTGACATGAGCGCGGGCGCCACGCATCAGGCGCCGTCGCGCCCTTCGGTCAACCCGGTGGCCGATGCGGCGAACGCCCAGTCAATCGTGGGCGTCTCGTGTTCGAATTGCGGCACGCTCTCGAACAGCAAGTTCTGCCCAGAGTGCGGCCAGGCCATGAATGCGAAGCTGCATTGCAAGGCTTGTGGGACTGAGTTGGAAGGGAAGCCGAAGTTCTGTAAGGAGTGCGGCGCCAAGATGGAATACCAAAACTAGCGTGATTTCCAACAGGAAAGGGAAGGATAGGGAGGTAGGGATGGCGCTGTCACGCTGGCCCACCGAAAGGGGATGAATGTTCGGAAGAAGCATTTGTCACGCTCGTTTGCCGCAGGCACATCGATGAGTCAAGCCAACCACCAAAAGGGGCGCCAATGGAACCATACACAATAACCACAAACCAGAATTCACTGCCCAAGGTCGAGGCTTTTTTATCTGCTGTTGGGGATCAGACTTTTTTCAAGGACGAATCTGTGGAAGGCAGTATTCTTTGGCACATCGCCTTTTATAAGATCCGTGCGCCTAGGAGACGTCTGCTTTTTCGAGCTTGCGGGTTCACATTATTGTTTTTGAGCATTAGCCTTCCTTTCCTAACTCAGATTGTTCCCAAAGAATGGCAGTCGCATGTTGCTTCCACTTTGGCTTGGACCATAGCTTTGGTCGCCGCGACAAATTCTTTCTTCAACTGGCAAAAGGGGTGGCAGGGTTTCATCCAAGCTCAGCTCACGTTGCAATTTGCATTGTCTGAGTGGGAACTACGAACCGCCGAGGCAAGAGCGGCAGCGACCGACGAACAAGGTTTGGCGTTATTGAAGGCGGGCCTGGAGAAGCTCACAAAGACAGTTACTGAAGTTATTTCTGCTGAGACCGCCGGATATTTTGAAGATATAAAGATTCATGATGCTCAGACAAAGAGTAAATCATAATACTCGGCTTATAGCGCTTATATGCGAATGGTGTGGAGAGAATGCAACTCGATAGAAGCCGTGTCCGGCTGTACTATCGGAAGAAAGATGGGGCGCCCTTGTAAGCCATGATTGGTCCCAGACTCTCAGCAATCAAGCCTCGCCAGCGCACGATTGAAGGCTTTTCCATAAGAATTGCGCCTTGGATCGCCTAAGTTCAGACCCACAACTGCTGGGCCAGCAGGTTCAAAAACGTCCCCACATCGGTCACCACGCCCAGCGTCTGCTGCGAGCCTCTGTCAGAGAGTTTCGTAACGACCGCCGGGTTGATGTCCACGCAGACCATCCGCACCCAAGAAGGCGTCATATTGCCCGCGCCTATGGAATGAAGCATTGACGACAGACAGACGACCATCTTCGCGCCGTCGAGCAGACGCGCGTAATCTTCCTGCGCCTTGATCAAATCCATTTCGGTGTCGGGCAGCGGGCCGTCGTCGCGGATCGAGCCGGCCAGCACGTAAGGGACGTTCCTTCTGACCAGTTCATACATAATGCCGGAACGCAGGACTCCGGCCTCGACCGCGCCGCGGATCGAGCCGTAGCGGTTGATGACGTTGATCGCGCGCATGTGATTCTTGTGGCCTTCTTCGATCGGGATGCCTGTCTCGAGGTCGACGCCGAGCGAAGTGCCGAAGAGTTGATGCTCGATGTCGTGAACGGCGATGGCGTTCCCCGCGAGCACCGCGTCGACGAAGCCTTTGCGGATGATCTCGCAGAACGCCGCCGTGCCTCCGGTGTGCACGACCACGGGGCCTGCGACGAAGACTATGCGCCCGCCTTCGGCCTTGATCTGGCGCATCATCTCGGCGATCTTGCGGACGGCGGTCTCGGCGCGGCGCTCGGATGAAATCTCGTTGGCCATGAAGGCGAAGCCGAGCCGGTCGCGCTCCTTGAATTCGGGCTGGATGCGGACGCCGTTCGCGCCGCAGACGACCATCTCGCCCTTCTTCACGTCGCGCAGCTTGCGGCATTCTGCAAGAGGGGCGGCCTGAGGCCCGGCAGCCTCTTTGCGGACGACGACGACGGCGTCCATTCGCTGTTTGGCGACCTCAGCCCACGCGCCGCCGATGCGGACGTAAGTCCGATGATTGGTCGTCGAATAGAAATCGTCGGGCGCTACGCGGTCCTCGGGCGCCGGCTTCAACGTCGCGTCGATGATCTGCGCCTGGTAGCAGCCGAGCTCGACCAACTCTTCGAGCGTCTTGTCGAGAATCTCCCTGGTAGGCGCCACCACCCGCATCTGCAGTTGAGAGAACTCGTCGTTGGTGCGCCCGAGCTTGAAGTCGATCACCTCGTAGAACGCGCCGCACTCGATCACACGATCCATGATGTTCGACAGTATCTGCGAATCTACCAGGTGGCCTTCGGCTTCGACTATTTCAACGTGGTTCATAGGCTTAGTTTCGGACTCCGTGATTTGAGAAGGAGTGGGACGGACTTTAGTCCGTCCGGCGCCGAATATATACCACGGACAGACTTAAGTCTGTCCCACTCTAACGGAGCGGCGGCGGATTAGTCCAGCCGGGAATTGACTGAGATTTCATATGACATTATGTCTGGACTTACCGATAGGTTGGGATATAATGCGCGCGTTATTTCACTTCGGTTATTTGATCGTGTTCTCGATCAGGTTCGTCAAAAGAAAATCGTTTGACACTGTAGATAAACAATATACGGAAGCAGGAGAAGGGTTTCCTCCCAACAGGCTAGCTGGGCGTTTTAGGGTTCGGCTCGATCTTTGAATGAGCGAGCGCGGCCCTGCATAGCCGTGTCCTATTAACCTCACTTGTCCCCAATTCTCACGGCTTAATCGCGACTCGTCAACTTCGCGCATCAACTTTTAAGCTCTTAGCAAGGAGAAACTATATGAAATATTCCGTCAGTAGTCTTTTCGCGCTCCTACTTCTAATCGCCGTAGCCGTCGCGGCGCCGGCTCAGACGCCGACCGGGGGCCTGCGGGGTTCCGTGACCGATCCGGCGAAGGCGATCATCTCAGACGCGGTGGTGACGGTGAAAAACAAACAGACCGGCGCCGAAAGGGCAGTCAGTTCCAAATCGAGCGGCGAGTTCTTCATCAACAGCCTCCTGCCCGGCGAATATGAAGTCAAAGTCGTGGCGAAGGGGTTCAAGACCCACCTCTCCAGCGTGACGATCCAGGTCGGCGACACGTCTACACTCGAGGTCACGCTCGAAGTCGGCGACGCTTCGGAGACGGTGGTCATCTCCGGCGACTCGACGGCGCTTGTCAACCCTTCCGACTTCAAAGTTGACGGCGTCATTACGCGCCGGAAGATTGAGGGCTTGCCGCTGAACGGGAGGAATTTTCTGCAACTCGCTTCGCTCGAACCGGGCGTGCGCGTTTCGGTAGGGCAACCTGGCAACGCGAACAACCTCTTCAACGTCTCGATCGGCGGAGGCGACAACCGCCTAACGCGGCTGACGGTGGACGGTGGAAACATCGTCGACCCTGTGACCGGGAACGCGGCCCAGAATTATTCCGTTGATACGATTCAGGAATTCCAGATCTCCAGCTTCAACTTCGATCTGAAGACCGGCGTGACTTCGGTGGGCGCGGTGAACATCGTCTCGCGCACCGGGGGCAACGAATATCATGGCAGCGGGTTCGGTTACTTTCGCGACCACAATATGGGGGCCTATCCGGTTCTCAACCGCATACCCAACACCCCCGACCCCTTCTTTCGCCGCTTGCAGGCCGGGTTCGCGCTCGGCGGCCCTATAATCAAGAACAAGCTTGCCTTTTTCAACAACTTCGAAAGACTCAATCAGACGTCGGCAGTCCCAACCACTCACCTTGAGTCGCCGATCTTCAGCCAGTTCGACACGGTGTCTTCCAGCCCGTACAAAGGCTATCTCTACAATGTGCGCCTCGATTACACGATCAACAGCAAGCACAGCACATATCTGCGCTACGCGTCTGACAATAACAGAGCCTTCGCGCCGGTCGAAAACAACACGCTGCCGTCGGACTGGCGCGTTAATAAAAACGACGTCTATCAGGCCCAGGCCGGATGGACTTACTCGATCAATCCGTCTCTCATCAACCAGTTGTCCTTCAACTATCAACAAATCGGCAACAGGAGTCTGATCCCGACCGCCGCCGATTGTCCGGGCTGCCTCGGACTGGGCGGCGCGCAGATCCGGGTCAACAACATCCCCAGCTTTCGGATCGGCAACAATATCCAGGCGCCTCAAGATCGCCACCTGTTCCGCTATGAGACCACCGACAACCTGACCTGGAACAAAGGCGCGCATATCGTCGAGACGGGGGGGACCTGGGAGAGCGGCTACGGCCAGGGAAGCTGGAAGTTCGTCGATCCGGCGATCGTCGTCACTCACGACCCGCGAGACGTGGCCATGGTCAACGGCGCTATTGACCAGATTGCGGCGATGCTTCCGCCAGCCCTTGGCTTTGGCTTGATCGCCCCACGGTTGAAACTGCCGTTGCCGGCGGCCTTCACCACGCCTGGCGCGACGATCACGGCGAATGACCTACTCGGGCTACCCGTGGCCTTCGTCACTCGCGGACTCGGCGACGGCGCCCAGCCGCCGCCATTCAACTCAAGCGTCGCTCGTCACGCTCAACGCTTCCGCTTTTACGGCCAGGACACCTGGCGCGTACGCCCCGGGCTGACGCTCAAGTACGGCCTTTCGTACCTCTACGAAACCAATTTGTGGAATCACGACCTGCAGAAATCGTCCTTGTTCGCCAACATGGGGCTTTACGGGTCGGCTGACGCGAATCCGAAGGACAAGAACAATTTTGCGCCTGCTCTGGGTTTCGCCTGGAATGTCAAGAACGACAACAAGACCGTAATTCGCGGCGGGTTCTCGATGGCGTATGACACTAGCCTTTACGTCAACCGTCTGACCGAACGCGCGCTCCTGGGGCCGGCCGGCAATGGCCGAGTCGTTCTGCCCGGCGATTCTTTCCGGAACACGTTCACCTTCCTATCGCCCGCGGATAGCGCGCTTTTGAATGGTTTCCTCGCGTTTTTGAGGCAAACCAACCCGGCGGCGGTGCCGCAAATTATCGGCCTTCTAGGGATCACCCAGCCGGCGATAGGCGCGCAATTGAACGCCGCAACGCTTCAGGTTCTGCCGACGAGGTTGACCACCGGGCAGGCGTTGCAGATTCTGGCGCAGCAGGGGGCGACGATTCAGGGGATGCTCAATCAAGCCGGCGCCGCCGGGGTGATCGGAGCTGACGTCTTCAAAGCCGCCACCGGGAACTCGGTGCTCATCGATCCCGACATCAAGCTCCCCTACTCGGAGTCGTTTAGCATCGGTGTTCAACGAGAGTTGCCCTGGAATATGGCGCTCAACGCAGATTTCGTTTTCAGGCGTTACCTGCACACTTTCTTCCAGCATGATCGCGCGCTGTTTAATCGCGCGGGGTCGTTGGGAGGACCGATCATCCCGGCCTGCGTTGGTACTCAAGCCAGCAACCCGGCCGTGCGGTGTCTGAACGGCCCGTTTGAGGTTCTCGAAGGCAGCGGGCGCGAAGATTACAAGGCGTTGCTCCTCAAGCTCGAAAGGCGTTTCACGAACCGGTATCAGTTCACCGCCTCATATGCGTACTCGCGGCTGCGCGGCTTCGATTACGACCTTGACCTCAACAATCCGTTTGCATTCTCCGGATTCGGCTCCGCGGACCGCCCGCACATCTTCTCTTTCAGCGGAGTGGCTAACCTGCCCCGGGGTTTCAGCGCCGGCATGATTATGACCTTCGAAAGCGGCGCGCCCATGACAGTCAAGATTCCGGGCGTCACTGCCCTTAACAGCGACCTCAACGGCGACGGCACGAGCAATGACCTCCTGCCGGGGACGAGCTTCAATAAGGTCAACCGCGACATCAGCAAGTCAGACCTGCGCCAATTGGTGGATCAGTACAACACGCAGTTTGCGGGCAAGCCCGCGCCGCGCGGCATCGGCAACGTATTCCCGAGGCTCGTTCTGCCGTCAAATTTCGATCTCGGCGATTCGTTCCAGTCAACTGAGGTTCGCGTCTCCAAGGAATTCAACGTCGTCACGGAGCGACTCAAGCTGGAACTGAGCGGAGAGGTTTTCAATCTCTTCAACGTCTCGAACAAGCGCAGCTTCAGAGGAGACCTCGACAACAGCTTCGGCCAGGCGACCGAAAAGGCCAGTCCTACTTTCGGACTCGGCGGCCCGCGGATCTTCCAGATCGGCGGACGAATCAAGTTCTGATTTAAGTAAGGCCGACTATTAGCCTCTATCTTTTAACCTCGCCCGGCCGCCATCGATGGCAGCCGGGCTTTTTTAATGGCTTGCGACTTATCACGACGGCATTGAACGATCCTTTATCGCCAAAGTTGAGCGCTGGACTTACCGAGCGGTTGGCATATAATACCCCGCGCTATCAAAATCCTTGTTGGTTTTATCTTTTAATTGAAATGACAACCGAATAAACAGATCACGAACTGACTAAGCGGCAGGGGAAGGTTTTTCCAAACGATCATTTGAGGGCTGGCTGAGAGTTCAAGGAGTTCGTAAGAGGATTGATGAGCCGGAGAATCCGGCCCGTTCAATCGCTCCGCACACCTCAACTTCCTTCAAAACAAGGAGAGACCGATATGAAACGTTCCGCCAGTAACTTTAGTCACCTTCTCTCGCCTTTGATTGTTGTGATTGCGATTGCCGTCTCAGCCTTGGCGCAAACAGCAACCGGTTCGATACGTGGTATAGTCACCGATCCTTCAAAGGCCATCATCAGTGGCGCAAAGGTCACTATCATAAATAAAGACACGGGCGCCGCGCGTGTAACGCAGACCAACTCCGCCGGCGAGTTCCAGTTCAGCCTGCTCCAACCCGGCGATTACGAGATCAAGGTCACGATGCAGGGATTCAAGTCCCATATCGCCCCCGTCACACTTCAAGTCGGCGAAAGCATCACGAGCGATTTCAGTATGGAAGTGGGCGG
>Ga0081455_10003926_pt1 | contig 16923 bp, 15 predicted proteins | sample TabmetS3T2R1_FD_70207 | JGI IMG/M metagenome (GOLD analysis project Ga0081455, IMG submission 70207) | Tabebuia heterophylla rhizosphere microbial communities from the University of Puerto Rico - S3T2R1 | ecosystem: Host-associated > Plants > Roots > Rhizosphere ...
TGACGGTGCTGGACAATACGCTGCTTGTACCCCACATAGGCTATGTGACCAAAGAGCAGTATCAGGTGCGCTATCGCGACACCGTCGAAAACGTCGCGGCCTATCTCCGCGGGCAGCCGCTTCGGGTCCTCAATCCAGAAGCGCTCGGCACCGCCCGTAAGTGATTCCTCCAAGCCATGGCAGGCTAAAGCTGGTCCGCGAGTTCGAGCCCAAGAAGGATCAACCTATTGCTGAGCGAGAAGCGACACAGGACGGGCCAACGAGCACGGGCGTGCAGCGTGAGACGGCTGCCGGGCATCTCGCTTCAGGAGTCATGGCCCCACCGGAGAGCACAGAGAACGCGAGGAAGTCTTGCCTGCCCATCTATGCCTACCGCCTGGAATACCTCGACAGTCCGCAGGCTCCAGAGAAGCTGTGGGAGTGGGCAAAGGAACAAGGCCGTTTGATTTTCCTATACTCACGCGTTCGGAGTCACATAACCGGATCATGGATATGATCGAGCTGGCCAAAAGTGAGCCAGGTATCCCGGTGAGGCCACAGGAACTTGACAGCCATCCCTGGGTGCTGAACGTCCTCAACGGCACACTCGACCTGCGCACCGGCCAACTGAGACCCCACGCGCGGGAAGACCTCCTGACGAAGCTGGCACCAGTTGCCTACGACCCAGAGGCACAATGCCCGCTATGGGAAACCTTCCTGTCTCGCATTTTCGCGGGGGATGGTGGGCTCATCCGTTTCGTGCAGAAGGCTCTCGGGTACTTACTCACGGGCTCAACCCAAGAGCAGTGCTTTTTCATACTCTACGGGGTTGGAGCCAACAGCAAGTCAACCTTGATCCAGACTATCAGTGCTTTGCTTCGGGATTATGCGAAGCACACCCCGACCGAGACCTTGCTGGTCCAACAGGGAGATAGACCCCACAACGACCTGGCAGGCTCCAGGGAGCACGGTTTGTGTCGGCTTCCGAAGTCGAGGGGGGGCGTAAACTCGCTGAGGCTCTCATCAAGCAGCTTACGGGAGGGGAGACGCTCACAGCACGGATCTCTACAAGGAGCACTTTGAGTTTCAGCCCGCTTTCAAGATATGGCTGGCCGTGAACCACAAACCCGTTGTGCAGAGGACAGATCATGCGATCTGGCACCGGATGCGCCTGCTCCCGTTTACGGTCACAATCCCGGCAGCCGAGCAGGATAAGCGGTTGACGGAGAAGCTCCGGGCGGAACTCCCGGGTATCCTGCGGTGGGCCGTTGAGGGGTGTCTGGCCTGGCAACAGGAAGGGCTGGAACCTCCCACAGCGGTCAAGCGGGCTACAGGGGACTATCGGGCAGAAATGGATGTCATTGCCGCATTTGTCCAGGACTGTTGTGTGTTGGGAGACCAACAGCAAGTGAGCACCAGTGCCTTATATGCGGAATATGTCGGCTGGTGCGAGCAGATAGGAGAATCCTCAGTTACCCAAAAGGCGTTAGCCACAGCGCTCAAAGAACGTGGCTGTACGTCAAGGCATACTCGAAGTGGAGGGGTTTGGTGCGGGATAGCCTTGCGGGAGGATGAGACAGCACCTCAAGTGTGACGCGTGACGCTTGTGACGCGTTTTACGGAAACTTCTCTTCCTAATTGGCTTCCTCCTACGAGGCTTCCTCAATGACTAAGGTCACACTCACGGCCTTTTTGCTGGGTATGCACGCCACAACCACTGTGAAGTCTTCCGGCTAGCATAGGCCGGAGGGTTCCTCTCCCTGGTCAAATAAGGGTACAATTACGGCAGTTTTTTGGTGCGTTTCAATACGAGGGAGGCTGCCAATGAATTACGGTGGGATGGAAGAGGAAATCAAGAATCTGAAGGAGGAGGGAATTACCCTTAAGACACAAATAAGCGAGATGCGGCAGTCAGAGAGTCGACTATTTAGCTTGGTTGTTACAGTCGCGTTTATCCTGATAGCAGGCAGTTTTTGGTATAACAATAAAGTCTACGAGATAGACAAGCGAGTTCTTCAAGATGATCTCACAAAGGCTGTAGTTAACGCCCGTGGGGAGCTGGTTAAAGAGTATAGCACAGCAATAGATAAGAAATTCGAGGAATTGAAAAAGAAGCTATTAGAAGAGGATAGAAACCAATTTCATGAGCTCGAAAGAGATGTGTACAAGAGCCTAGCCGATGCCTTTGCTTTTACGCTAGGTGAGGTTATTAAAATACGGCTGGACAGGAGGGAAGTGGTACCCGCAATACGTGCTGGAGTGGACCAATTCAATCACGCGATCAATGGCAAGGGGACCTATTGGGCTGATGCACTTGATAACCTTGTTCCTACTATTGAAAGAGAGAATCAGGTATGCATACCAGCCACCTTACTGGATGAGGTAGAAAAGATCGCAGATTTTATAGTTATAAGAGACGTTGATCGAGGAAAACGTCTTAAAGCGGCTATAGAGTCATACAGAGCCAAGAAGTTATGTCCCTAGATGCTCTGGCTGGGAGGGATTCTCATCCCCTCGACTTAAACGCTTGGTGTGAGTTGACAACTGATGGAGACACGGCAGGTGCCCCCAGCCGGTAGCATGGCTCTATCTTCCCCAAGATAAGGAGCCCTGCTATGGGTGAGGTAGCCCCCTTCCTGACTCCTCTTGACGTCCTGGTAGACGCTTTTTGCAAGACGGCTTGGCCCCCTCAGACTCCTCCTGGGCCTGCGGCAGCCCTGAGCCGCAGCGAGACGGTGCCCCTGGCGCTCTGCGGGCAGTGGCAGGGCTTGGGCAGCGCACGGGGCGTTTCCCGCGATGCGCAGCGCCATGTACGCCCTGCCTTGCCCCAACGGCCCACGCGGGAGCAGTTTCACCGGCAGGGGCGCCAGCCCTCCGCTGCCCTGGTGGCCTGCTTGCTGTAGCTGGACCGACTCTTGGCCGCCCAGCATTGTCGCTACGAAGCCCTGGACAGCTCGGGCCTGCCCACACGGGACGCCAAGCGCCGGGGCGCCGGCGGGTGGCCGGGGTGAGCCGATAGCGGCTGGCGCAACCGGCTCGGGTGGTCTGCAGGCTTCCACCGGCGGCTGGCCGTCCCCCCTGTCGGGGTGAGCCCGGGCTTGGGTTTTGGTCCCGCCAGCCCAAGGAGCAGCGCTGGGCAGAAACCTGCTTGGCTCTGCGCCGCCCCCCCCAGGCCTGGCGAGTGTGGGAGCGCCGGCCCCTGGGCCCTCCGTGGTCGACCAGGGCTTCGAGGGACAGGCCAAGCAGCGAGCGTGGGGGAGGGGCTAGGGAGCCCAGGTCCTCTGGCCTCCCACGCGCACGAGGAAGACGCCTTGGCCCAAGCGGCTCCGTCGCTGGGTGGCGGGGGGACGCCAGAGGGTGGAGACGGTGTCCGAGCAGCTCCAGCATACTTGCCGCCTGGATCGTGAACGCCCCCAGGATCTCAGCGGGTTTCAGGCACGCTTGGCCGCCAAGATCGCCGTGCATACTTTCTGCATCTGGTTGCATGCACAGCTCGGCTGGCCTCGGCTGGCCTTTACAGACTTAGTGGACTGGTAGTCTCATAGGATTTCTCACGCTGCCACCTGCCCTGGTCACAACGCTCGGACTCATACGCCGCAGTCGTGGCCGAGCGCTGTTGGCCAACGGCAGTGAGGAGCTATTTGACATCTATGGCGTGACAGTGCTGTGGGATGGTCAGCAACAATATGTCGAGGCAGATGCAGTAGACACCACGCCACTGGCGGACATGTCGCTGCTGGACGGATACGATCTCCACATCCAGGTCGCGAATGGCGGGCAGGTGGTCATCCAGGCTTCAGAACAAGGCAGCCCGTGCTGAACGAAGCGCTTGTCTTCACATTCTTGTCTTCACGTTGTAGTAATAGACATCATAAACATAGAACGGCACGACGATGATCACCGACATCAACAGCGAGGACCGCCTAGTCCAGCAGACCTTTGCCGAGTATCTGCACGATGCGCTCGGCTGGGACAGCGTCTACGCCTGGAATCAGGAAACCTTCGGGCGCACGGCACACTTGGCCGCGACAGCGAGCGTGAGCCGGTGGAGTGGCGTGACACACAGGGCGAGACGCGCCACGCTCGTGCGCAGGTGGTCGATTTCCGCACTGCCACCAACAACCGCTTCCTGGCGGTGCGCGAACTGCAGATCCAGGGTGTACGCGTGCCACACTACAACCGACGCGCTGACCTCGTGTGCTTCGTCAATGGCCTGCCGCTAGTCTTTATCGAGCTGAAGGCCGTCTACAGGAACATCCGCGCCGGCTTTGACGACAATTTGACCGACTATCTCCACGAGCACAGCATCGCTCATGCCTTTCACCACAATGCCTTCCTGGTGGTCAGCAACGGCGACCGCGCACGCTACGGCTCCATCACCAGCAAGTGGGAGCATTTTAGCGAGTGGAAGCGCAGTGACGAGACACACAGAGGCGATGTTGACGCCAAGGTGCTGCTCAACGGCATGCTGGCCCACGAGCGTCTCCTCGACCTCGTCGAAAATTTTATCCTCTTCGACGACAGCAAGCCGGGCGGGACGCGCAAGGTTGTGGCCCGTAATCATCAAGTGTTGGGGGTGAACAACGCTGTAGCGTCAGTACAGTGGCAGGAAGAGCTGAAACGGGAGTTTCCACCAGAGCAGCGGCTCGTTTCCTACACGATCCAGCCATCCGAAGTCCCGCTAGCGGCGGAGGCTGGTGTCAGCCCTGTGGAAGATACCAGACAATTCCTTGCCAAAAGTGACACGCACGACATACTGCCCCTGGTGCAACGCGCCCACCCGGACCTTGGGCGGCTCGGTGTGTTCTGGCACACCCAGGGGAGCGGCAAGTCCTACTCGATGGCGTTCTTTGCGGAGAAAGTCCGACGCGTGGTGCCGGGGAATTTCACGTTTGTCATCATGACTGACCGCGAGGATTTGGACGGCCAGATCTGGCGCACCTTTATCGGCTGTGGCGTCGCTGATGAGCAAACGCCGCGCGCCAGTTCGGGCACAGCTTTGCGGGAGATACTCCAGCAGAACCATCGCTTCGTGTTCAGCCTGATACACAAGTTTAACCAGGAGGTGCAAGAGCCCTACAGCGAGCGCGACGACATTATCGCGATGTCGGACGAAGCGCATCGCACGCAGGCGGGGAAGTTTGCCCGTAATATGTGGTTGGCGCTCCCCAACGCCTCGTTCATTGGCTTCACTGGCACGCCACTCTTCAAGCACGACCACCTCACCCGGCGTATCTTTGGCGGCTACGTATCGCGCTACGACTTCAAACGTTCTGAGGAAGACCAGTCCACGGTGAAGCTGGTGTATGAAAACCGGGGCGAGAAGCTGGGTATCGCCCGGCTCGACCTCAATGACCGCATTGCCGAGAAGATTGAGGAGGCCGATCTCGATCCAGACCAGGTTGCCCTCCTGGAGAAGCTGCTCGGTAAGGACTATGAGGTGATCACTGCTGACGACCGGCTGGACAAGCTAGCTGACGACTTCGTCGAGCACTGCTCGACACGTTGGGAGACGGGCAAGTCGATGCTGGTCTGTATTGACAAGATCACGTGCGCCCGCATGTTCCAGCGCATTGAGCCGCGTTGGAGGCTAAAGCTGTCGCAAGTAAGGGCCCTGATTCTGCAGCAGGAGGTGGAACTGGTGGCGGTCTCCGATCTAGATGAACGGGAGCGTCTGGCCACGTCGCTGGACAAGCCCCGGGGTCAGGCGCAGTGGATGGAGAGCACCATCATTGAGATCATCATTAGTGAAGCCCAGAACGAGGTGCGCGACTTCCAGAAGTGGGGCTTCGATATCATCCCGCACCGCGTGGTGATGAAACAGGGCTTCCAGACGCCGGACGGCAAGCGGGTAGGTGTAGAGGATGCGTTCAAAGACCCGGAGCATCCGTTCCGCATTGCCATTGTCTGCGCCATGTGGCTCACCGGCTTTGACGTGGAGTGCCTCTCCACCCTCTATATCGACAAGCCGATGAAAGCGCACACGCTCATGCAGGCCATCGCCCGCGCCAATCGCGTCTATCCTGGCAAGGACTGCGGTGTGATCGTGGATTATAACGGCATGCTCAAGAGCCAGCGCGAAGCGCTGGCGCAATATGCCCTTGGCGACGACGGCGACGGTGATGATGGCGACGCTGCTGACGCCCATGTATGATTGGACCAAGAACACCAGCACACAGGCGGAGGTCAAAGTTTTTATTTTGGATAACCTCTGGCAAAGCCTACCCCGTCCGCCCTTCACCGACCAGGAGACTGAGGCCCTCGCCAGTCGCGTCTATGACTATGTCTGGCACCGGAGCGCGAGCGGCGATGCTGCCCTCGCCGCATAGTGCTTAGCACGTCAAAGGCTTGACCTTAGCGTATCCCTTAACTCTCCTCGACGAACACTACGTGATATGAGACCCGCCTCTGTGATGCGCTATCCTTAACCTTCCCCACCACTATCTGTGTCCTTCAGAGGAGATAACGCCAACTACGCACAGTCGCGTGGATACCCAGTGTTCGTACTCTCAGAGATGCGCACGGCCCGCAAGCCTGCGCTCTCATACAACCGGCTGGCTTCACTTACCAGTCTTGCCGCGATACTCCATGATTTTCTTCTTCAGGTCGGCGTATTCCTCGCACGGTATCAGGCAGATCTTTTGCAGCGCCACCAAGTGCTCTTCGGCCTTCGCAAGATTGTTCACGATGAGATACGCCTCACCGACGTACTCGTGTGCGCCGCGGTGGCGTGGGTTGAGCTGCAGCGCGCGTTGATAGTGCCGGAAGGCGAGATCGAGCTGGCCGGCGTTGCGATAAGCGTAGCCGAGATAGTTCTGGAGGTCAGCATTGCGCGTGTCGCGCAACGCCGCCGAGTTGAGCGACTTGATCGCCGTAGACCAATCCTTGGCGTCGATCGCTTGCTTACCCGCTGCGTAATCCGGATCGAGCTTCACGGCTGTGGCATCGTCGTCAGCCGGGTCGGCCGTTCCCGTGCCCGGCCACAAGGCGAGCCAGGCGACGGCGAGCAGCGCGACCGCGGTCAACTTCACGGTTGGCATAAAGGCGTTCCTTGGAACCAAACAGAGCCGCCGACGCGCACTGCATCGGCGGGTGTTGCCATTGCGAGTCTATTTGCTCGCGAGCTGCTGCTTCGCCTCGCGGATCTCGGTGCGATCACTGTCGGCGTCGCGCGTCAGCTGCGCCAGGCTGCGCATGTAGGTTGCGGCTTTCTGCTGATTGCCCGCAGCCGCGGCAGCTTTGGCGGCGCCGTAATACCCGCGCAGCCGATTAGGCGCGTTTTTCATGGAGACCTCATACTCCTTCAGCGCCGCAGCGGGCTGGCCCTGCTCGCGCAGCATGTCGCCGAGCAGTTCGCGCATCGGGTAGAGACGGTTCTCCATCGCAACATGCTTCTCGCTGCCGTCCTCGAGGTCGGCAGCGGCGCGCATGAACCTGAGTGCCTCGTCCTTGTTGCCCTGGCCTTGCGCCACCCAGGCCTGGGCGCCGAGTATCTGCACCTCGACCTGCTCGGCCCAATACGACTGCTGGGCTTGCTCCAGCCCGCTGCGCAGCTCCTTCAGCTTGTCGATGTCGGCCTGCGCAGCGGTGAAGTTGCCGCTACGCGCCGCACCCATGGCACGCGCGAAATGCGTCACCGCTTCGGCGGCGGGGAATGGTGTGCCCAAGGGCTGCAGCTGTGCCGCGCCCTGCCAGTCCTGTCGCTCGAGCATATAGCGGACGGGCACCGCGGCGCGTGCCATCTGCCCGGCCGACACCACGCCGATGAGCTTCTTGACCGCCGCGCTCTCCTCGATCAGCGCCTTCGCCTTCGCGTCCTGCCCGAGTTGTAGGTAGGCGTACTGCATGAAGTCATAGGCATGCGGTACACCCGACAGCGTGCCATCGAGCTTGCTCGTGGCGGCATACTCGTTGGCTACTTTGATCGAGCTCAGGTTGGAGCCAATCGACTCCTTCCACATACCGACCATTGAGTAGATGTGTGAAGGCATGTGCTGCGCGTGCGGCGCCGACGGTGCGATCTTCGCGTACTTGTTCGCAGCCGGCACGCCCTTCTTCGCGATCGGCGCGAAGTCATAGCTGTGGATGAGGTAGTGCGTGATGCCCGGATGCTCCGGGTACTTCTTGTCGAGCGGCTCCAGGATCTTGATAGCTTTGAGCAGCGGCTCCAGCGATCTATGATCAAAGGTCTCGTTCAGCGCCAGCGCATAGAAGATCTTCGCCTCGACGTCGTTTGGATATTTCTTGGCCAGCGCCTCCATCGCCTTCTCATAGTTCCTGGTGCGCGTGTCCTGGTCGACCTTGTCGAAATCCTTGTAGAATGCTTCGATTGCGGCAAGCCAGTCGCGCTCACGCTGGGTCTTGGCACCGATCGTCTTGCCCTTCTCGACGGCATCGAGCCCACGTTTCAGCGTCGCGGCGTCGAACGGCCCGACGAGCGGATTCGGTCGCGTGCTGACAGCAAGGCCCCAGTAGGCGATAGCACAGCCTGGATCGATTTCCGTGACCTTGGTGAAGGTCTTCACCGTCTCGGGAAAATAGAACGAATGCAGCATCGCCAGCGCGCGCTCGAATTCTTTCTGCGCCTCCGGCGTACACGAGGTCTTGAACAGCACTCTGCCGAGCTTCTCGTCCCTAGGCTTCTTTTGCGAGGCGGCATCGTCTTGGTGGGCCAGCACGCCGGTGGCGCATACGCCGGCAATGAGGCTTACGGCAAGCATCAGGCGTTTCAGTTTCATGATGGACCTCCTATGGTCGTTGATGGTGTGTTGTTCTACTTCTTCTTGCAGTTGACTGCCTGATCTCCCTTGCGCTTGCAATGGCTTCCCGGGAGTCATAGTGAAATCATGCAAATCCGATTCAGCGCCTAACTCTGGCCCTCTCGCCTTGGTCCCCCGACACACCTAAGGAAGAATAGCACTCTGACCGTGGTTTTGCGTTGCGCTCCTTCCTTACCAGAGTGTGCGCATGTCCTCCAGCATGGTCTCCACCTCAAGGAGGCTCCCGAGATAGCGATACCAGACCATGCCCTCCTGGTCAAGCAGGAATGTCCAGGCGGGATGATCCACCACACTCTTGGCACGCGGCTTCATCGTTAGCCCAAAAGCCTGCCATACCTCTGGGATGGCCTGTGAGTGACCAGTTACAAACGCCCAGGAGGTAAGGTCGACTTGACAGGAATATATGCTGGGGCCACACTCACACGTACGAAAAGGAGGGACCTATGAAAAGAGGCATACCTATTTTTGTACTCTTCCTGGGCATCGTAAGCGTTCACGGTGTTTTCGCTGAAACCCCAGCGAAATTTCAGCCTTTTCTTGGGCGTTGGCGCCACGATAGCAATCAAGCCTTCAGGTGTCCTTGCACTCTCGAAATCAGAGACGTGCAAGAAAACGGCATCGTTGTTGGCAGCTTCTACATTGCTGATGGCCAGGATGTGCTTACCGAAGCCCACATAGCCGAAGAAAAGCATAAGATGGAACTTGCGTTAACGCTGATGAGGGGTGATAGGGGTTGGCTTGAGTTGTCCCAAGACCACAAACAATTATCTGGCACATGGGAAAGGAAACTGCGGCGGCAAGGCGGAAACCCACAACCTCGAAGGTCCATACTAAACTATGAGAAGATTGTCCAAGGCCCTGCTGCTCTCAAACAGTAGCAACACAATGGCACTAGGAAATGGTACCGCCCAAGCCAACACTACTCTTCCAGCATCTTCTGGCGCGGGTTTTTGTGCACGTAGCACACCTACGGCCGTAGCCCAGCAAGGCTAATCCCAGCTCGTCAGACACGGAAATTACCTAAAATTCCTCCTGCTTAGTCTGGACCCCGAGCAGAGAAAATCTCCGACAGGTATTCTCCCCCTTGTTTGCCCCCAAATTGGTCCACACCCAGACTCAGTCCGGGGGACTCGACAAAGCCGCGTATAGGGCTGGCTTTGGCCCGCACCATCGTGTAATCTTGTGTCGTTCACAACTTTTTCTTGGGACACTGGTGGGACACTGACGCGCGAAAAAATGCTCCTAAATAGGTCGCTACCCCCATGGAAGAGCACGTTGTAGCCAAGTCACACCCATCTGAAACACACGCAAGCACCTTTGCTGACCGTCCCTCCTATAAGTGGTGGGTGACCTGGACCATCATGATAGGGTCCTTCCTGTTTGCCCTGGATACGACCATCGTCAACATCGCCATCCCGAAGATCATGACCAGCATCAGCGCTGATCTCAATCAGATCCAATGGGTGCTTATTATCTATATGATCGGCATGGCAGTGGTCATGCCTGCTGCAGGCTGGCTGAGCGACCTCTGCGGCCATAAGTGGCTCTATACCGGGAGCCTGATCGTGTTTACGGCCGGTTCTGCCCTGTGTGGCATGGCGTGGAGTCCAGCTTCCCTTATCTTCTTTCGCTGTCTGCAGGGATTAGGCGCGGGAGCCATAGCTCCCACCGCCATGGCGATCATTTTCCGCGTGTTTCCACCGCAGCAGCGCGGGCTCGGGATGGGCATTTATTCGCTGGGATGGACCTTCGGCCCCATCCTCGGTCCGACGCTCGGGGGGTACCTGACGGATACGCTGAGTTGGCGCGCCATTTTCTACATCAACCTGCCCCTGGGGATCATTGGCGTGGCGCTGGCGACGACCGTCATGGGCACCGACCTCAACGACCGCCGGCCACGCCGACTCGATCTCCTTGGCCTGGTGACCATGGCGACTGGGGTCGTTACCTTGCTGTTGGCCCTCAGCCAGGGGAATCGCGAGGGGTGGAATTCGCAGTACATCGTGTGGCTCTTTGTCATTGCCGCTGTTTCGCTGGGGCTCTTTGTGCTGATCGAACTCTGGGTAGGCGATCCGTTGGTCGATCTCCGGCTGTATCGGAATGCCACCTACTCCATGGCCACCCTTGTGGGGGTATTATTAGGATTTGCCATGTATGGCTCCAGCTTGCTCCTGCCACTCTTTCTGGAGGATTTCCTCGAATATACGGCCCTGCAGGCTGCTATCATCATGCTGCCAGGGGTGGTGCTGACTGGTGTTATTTCTCCTCTGGTTGGGAAATGGTGCGACCAGTATAATCCCCGCATCTTCCTGGTGCTGGGCTTTCTCCTGGCGGCGGCGGCGTCCTATTGGTTTGCCGGCATGGGGGCGCAAACCGAGGAGAGGACGCTGGTCTGGGCGCTGCTCGTACGCGGTGGACTCGGGTTTGTCTTCCCGCCCCTCGTCATGTTGGGGTTGCGCACGCTGGCGCGCGAGGAGATCAGCGCCGCCTCGGGTTTAGTGAATATCACGCGACAAATTGCCGGCATGGGCGGCATTGCACTGGCTGGGGTGCTCCTCGAACGCTGGCACTATGTGCACCACCTCACTGGCGCTGAGCATCTCGCCACCTCGACAGTGGGAGTGGAGCAGGTCCAGAGGACGTTAGCAGGGATACTGCAACAGGGAGGAGACATGGGGGAACTCTTGCATACCAAAGTACAGGCGGTGCTGAGCCAATATCTGACCCAGGAATCCCTCGTCGTCGCCTTTCAAGATTGCCATATCGTGTTTACGATCGTCTATGTCGCCGCTGCCTTGGCGAGCGTGTGCATCCCGGGTGGTGAGGAGAAGCAGTCATAGCGCAAGGGGGGGGGGTTGACATCTGGAGGGTACGAACGTACATTCAATTAGTTAGTCAAGTCTGCATTGTCACACCCTGTGATGGCACACTAGCAACACCAAATCTCAGCCCATTGTGACGGTTATGGAGCTGATGTAGGCTCGCGGCTATAAGCCGCTAGAGTGCACGAGTCCTGCATGCATGCCGACATCCACAATGGCAATTTCTATAATACGTTACCAGTTGCGAGGGTACGCCTGTCACACGCGTAGCAAGCCTTGAGAGATTCTAAGGCCTTGCCATCGCGCCCAGCGATCCGAGCGTTGAGGAGTATACATATATGATAGCTGTGTATGAACAAGAGATAGGGAGGAGGGCCTGGCTCTCCAGGGATGCACCAGACGAGTTCCCGTCCCTCAGCCTTGTCGACGACCGTGATGAGCGCCTTCCAACGTTCGCACACACTAATGATGTCTTGAGTGCTTTGGGACCGGATGATACCACCTGGGAAGATACTGACGCGGAAGAGCCGCCCTTGGAGGATGCACCTGCGTCGGAGATGGCCCTCGAGGCGGGAGACCCTGAGACAGACAATGTGCTCGCCCAGTATTTTGGGGAGGTACGCCGCTTTGCCCTGCTCAGCTTTGCCGAGGAACAAGCGCTTGGGCGACGTATCAAACGCTGGCAGCGGCGCGTCCGCTGGGCTCTCTACACGTCGCCAGTGGCCTTGCCGACGCTGCTCAGGATCCAGCATCGGGTTGAGCAGCAGGGAATATCTTTGCACGAGGTCGTGCAGCGCCGCGAAGAGAGCATGCTTGATCAGACCGCATGGCTGGCGCAATACCGGCAAGCCATCCTGTCCCTGCAGGATCTCGCCATACGTCTGGGTCGTCTGGAAGGACGTGGTGGAATGCCTCAATGTGCAGTGCAGGAGCGACATGAGCGTTGTAGCCTGTGGCGTGCCTGGCTGACGACCTGCGAAGCACTGCAGTTGCATCCCCATATCCATGAGGCGATGCGTGAAGCTTTAGAGGATGCCCGGCGGGCGCAACCAGAGGACCCAGCCCTGCAGGCTGCTTACCGGACCTGGATGCGCGTCCAAAGAGAGCTTGACCAGGCGAAAGCACAGATGATGCAGGCGAACCTGCGTCTCGTCATTCATGTGGCGACGCGCTTTCGCGACCGCGGTGTGCCTTTTCTCGACCTGATTCAGGAGGGGAATCTGGGGCTGATGCGTGCGGTGGACAAGTTCGAGCCGCGTCGTGGACTGCGTTTTGTCACCTATGCCCATTGGTGGATCCGCCAGGCCATCAGCCGCGCCATCGGTGAGCAGTACCGTACGATCCGCTTGCCGAGTCACGTCATCGAGCGTAAGAGCAAGCTGCACACTGCCGCGACCAAGCTGTGGGCGAACCAGGGCCGCGCGCCCCAGGCACAGGAGCTCAGTGCCGCCCTCGGCTGGACGCCCCAGGAAGTGGAAGAGCTCCTGATCGCCGTCCAACCGCTCGCGCAGTTACAGCAGCCAATTACGGATGATGGCGATGCACTCCAGGATGTGATAGCGGATACCCAGGCGCCTCAGCCCGATGAACTCGTGGCGGAGGAGCAAATGCGCCGCGGCGTGGAAGAATGCCTCGTCCACCTCACAGAACGCGAGGCGTTTATTGTGCGTTTGCGCTATGGTCTGAACACACACGAGCCGCATAGTCTCCAAGAAATCGGTGACCTCCTCGGTGTCAGCCGTGAGCGTGTGCGGCAGTTAGAGAAGCAGGCCTTTGCCAAACTCCGTCGGTTACGGCAGAGCACAGTGCTCGCAGAGCTGGTTCAGTAGACTCCTGACACGTTCTCTGCTTTTAGATTTCTTTACCCCGATCGATCTGCCGGAATAGCTCTTGGAATTGCTCGACGAGTCGATCAATGTCTCGCTGCTTCTCCTCACGGCGTAGCAGCCTAGGCGGTAGGCAGTAGCTCAGCAGCACGCCTACGAGCAAGCCGAGTATGACGCCACTGAGGAAAAGCAGTACGGACATACACTCTCTCCCTACCTCATGCCGGCTCGGGTCGTCGTTGCACGTGCCAGCCCCCCTGACTTGGCGCCTACGACTCGGCCGGCTTACTGGACATGACGACTTACTAGCTTCGGTAGATCAAACATAGAGATCTGCTCTTGCCCGCCAACCACTGGCCGCAACTTCGCGTCCGCATTGATCATGCGCCTGTTTTTGGCATCCTGCAGACCGTGCTCTTTAATATAGTCCCAGAGGCGTTTGGTGATCTCGGTGCGCGGCAGCGGGGTGTGGCCAACGATGGCAGCCAGTTCTGCGCTCGGCTGTACTGCCTTCATCAGTCCATGGACCTGGGCCCGCTTGGCGGTAGCTTGCTGTTCACCACGCCGTTGTGTGGTCGCCATAATTCTCCTCCTTATCATGTATATCGATTAGCAGAGCCTCGTGCTCACTGGTGTTCTTCTATTTCCGGATGCGATTGGCAGCAGTCCACAGTGACCCGCCCTGTCCCTTGTTGGCTTGTGCAATATCCTTGCCAGAGACGACCGGACATGGGACTGTTAAGCAACAAGACCAATCGCAACCCTGGAGAATCTTCCAGGCCTGGCATGCGGATCATCTCAAATCGAGAGAAGGCGTCTCATCGTGAGAGCCCTTGCGCGGCTGGCGTTGTCGACGTCTTGGCCATGCATCATCTACCATACATCAGGCTGCTTCATCGTCCCGGCCCTGCTTAGGCAACGGCAGACCGGCGCAATCCGCATCGGACAGAGAGCCATTCGGCTCGATGCCATCAAACCCCTCTGGCAGCCGGAAGATGTGGTAGCAGCGTAGTAGACAGTGACGAAAGAAACAAGTATCCTCCAGGGGCATAGGCGCCAGGTTAAGCTCGCCGCGCTTGTCACAAAAGGCGTATGTTCTATGCCCTCAAGCCCCTCACCCTCGCTAAAGCCCTCGCCCGAGGGGAAGGGGGCGCGTTAAGCTGCGCCCCCTCCGCCGACGCCGTCGCGGGGAAAGGGCGCCCGTTAAGCTGGGCGCCCTCTGCCGACGCAGTCGCAGGGGGAGGGAACCCTGCTTGGCCATACTCATGGAGACCCACGATGACGCATGCGTTGACGCACTTCCTCAATCCTCAATCTGTGGCCATTATTGGTGTCTCACCCAATCCGAGCTTCATCAACGCTATCCTCTACAATTTGCTCCGCTGGCAGTACGACAAGCCCATCTATCCGGTGAATCCGAACTATCGCGACATCGCTGGCTTGCAGACCTACCCGCGCATTAGCGATGTGCCAGAAGCAGTCGATCTCGCCGTAGTGTCGGTGCCGAGCCGCATGATGCCTGACATCTTGCAGCAGTGCGAGGTGAAGGGCGTGCGCGCCCTCAATATTTTAACGAGTGGCTTTGAGGAGATTACCGGCCCGGAAGGCGAGCGGCGCCATCACCTGCTCACGGACTTCGTACAACGCACCGGCATGCGCATCGTGGGCCCCAACTGTTTTGGCAACTTGAGCGTGCCGTACAACTACCCTGGCATGGCGGGATCGTATCCGACCATGCCACCAGGCAAGCTGTCGCTGGCATTTCAGAGTGGTGGCCTGGCGCTCAATATGGTGCAGGCCTGCGTGGATCGGCGTATTGGTATGGCACACGCTATCAGCTCAGGCAATGAGACGGACCTTGAGTTGGCTGATTGCTTAGCATTTTTCGCTGACGATGAATATACGCAAGTCATCGGCTGTTTTGTGGAGCAGTTCCGCAATCCCGACAAGTTTTTAGCAGCGGCGGATACATGCGCCGCGGCGCGCAAACCCATCGTGATGCTCAAAGTCGGACGCTCCGAAGCCGGACAGCGTGCCGCGCAAGCGCACACAGGAGCGCTTGCTGGCTCGGACACCATTATTGACGCGGTGTTGCAAAAGCATGGTGTGTTGCGCGTGTACTCGCTGGACGAGATGCTTGAGACCTTGTGCATCATGCACGCGCCTCACTTACCCACAGGCAACGGTTTTGGCGCGATTACGTTTTCGGGCGGTGCTGTTGGGGTCATGTCCGATCTGGCGGCGGATTACGGCCTGCATTTTCCTCCCATACATGAAGCCGGCGCACAGCAGATTCGCGACGTGCTATACGAGTATGGCACGGTCAGCAATCCGATTGACCTGACTGGACAAGCGGTCTATGACCCGCCTGTACAACGTGCCGCTTTCGAGGCGATGGGCACTGATCCGAATATTCATACCATCTTCATTGCCTCTGGCGGCACGACGTGCCTGGACAAGCAATCGCCCATGGGCAAGGTTATCGCTGAGACCATACAAAAATACCCCGAGAAACTCTTCGTCCGCACCTCACAGATGTACGGTGTATTGCGCGACAAAGCCTTTGGTGCCCCCGATCCTGTCGAACCTGTCAGTGACCTGCATGGGGTGCCATTTATGCAGGGCCTCGAGAACACCCTGCGGGCCGCGCGTGCCCTGGTGCGTTATGCGGAGTTTCAACGCCAGCGGGAGACACGCAAATGTGGCGACGCAGGACGGGGAGATGCGTCACGCCGCGCGCAGGCGTTAGAGATGGTGCGCGCCGCGCAGGGGCAGGTGTTGACCGAGAGTGCCGGAAAGCAGTTGCTGGCGTTGTATGGCATTCCGGTCACACACGAGCGCGTGGTCACGAGCGCGGCTGAGGCAGCACGCGCAGCGCAGGAGATCGGCTTCCCGGTCGCCCTGAAAATTGTCTCGCCACAAATTACCCACAAAACTGAGGCGGGCGGCGTTGTTTTGCATGTGGCACAGGCGGACGCGGCACGGGCGGCGTTTGAGCGCATCATGCAGAATGCGCGCCAGTACAATGCGCAGGCAGAGTTGCAAGGCGTGTCGGTGCAAGAGATGGTGCAGGGCGGACGTGAAACCATCATCGGCATGACGAGCGACCCGCAGTTTGGCCCTGGCATCGTCTTCGGCCTGGGCGGTATTTTTGTTGAGGTGCTGCACGACACTGTGTTACGTGTGCCACCGCTCGATACCGACGAAGCGTGCGAGATGATTAACGCCCTCAAAGGCGCCGCGATACTCAAGGGCATCCGTGGGCAGAAACCCGCTGATCTCGGCGCCATTGTGGATGTGTTGCTCAAATTCTCGCACCTCTGCCTCGACCTACGTGGCGTGGTGCAGGAGATTGACATCAACCCCTTGCTGGTGTTAGAGGCGGGTCAGGGCGCCAGGGCGGTGGATTGTCTGGTAGTGCCGGTTCGACTTCGGCAGTAGTGGCGTTGTGGCCGGACCGCTACACTTACTCCAGGCGTGAGCCAATGCAGCAATACAAGAGCCTGGCCGAGGGTT
>Ga0081455_10003927_pt1 | contig 16922 bp, 22 predicted proteins | sample TabmetS3T2R1_FD_70207 | JGI IMG/M metagenome (GOLD analysis project Ga0081455, IMG submission 70207) | Tabebuia heterophylla rhizosphere microbial communities from the University of Puerto Rico - S3T2R1 | ecosystem: Host-associated > Plants > Roots > Rhizosphere ...
GATTCGTCCCTGTTAATTATATCGCCAAATTGTGAGTGATCTGTCAGAAGTCCTCAATTTACTTGGGAATAAATTTGATTCGTCTTAATTAGGTTCAATTAAATCAAGTTTTTAGACTCAAACCCGACGTTGAGATTTAGTGCAATATTAACTATATAGATTGCCTTCTCAATAAGTACATCAATGGACGTATTTCCGCCTTCTGACCAAATACTAAAGCCTTTTCCATTCTATGCTCAAATGAGAAAATTACATCCTATTGTATATGATGACAAAAATAAAGCATGGGGAATTTTCTGCTATGATGATATTCAAAACGTCTTAACAAATCATAGACTTTTTTCTTCAGATGTTCAAAAATTAATGAAAATGCAACAGGAGAATATAAAGCCACAAGGACAAAATCAAGAGCGAAAGGGAGGTGAATCCATGAGACGTAGTATTCTTACTTCTGATCCTCCATACCACAATAAGTTAAGGAGTGTGATCTCTTCTGCTTTTACCTTAAACACCATAGGGAGATTAAGACCACGTATTGAAGAGATATGCCATGATATGGTAGACAAAGTTATTGAGAAAGGTCATATGGACCTCATAAATGATTTGGCCTATCCCTTACCTGTCACTGTAATCGCAGAGTTACTAGGTATCCCATCTGATGACCGAGATACCTTTAAGAGATGGGCCGACGAACTAATTGGTTCCACTAACTCAAGTAATAGTAATCTCCCTGTTGATAGAGCGTCAGAACAGATATTCAAGAGAGTACAAAGCGAAATGGATTCTTATTTTATCAATGTAATTAAAAAAAGAAAGATGAACAAAGTACCTAGTATTGATCTCATAAGCAATTTACTTAAAGCAGAAATAGATGGCAATAAGCTCACAGAAGGAGAAATACTTGCATTTTGCTCTCTATTACTTTTGGCAGGTCATGTGACGACTGTTAACTTGATAGGTAACATGATACGTTCCTTACTTGAATATCCAAAGCAACTAGAGCAGCTATTATTACGCCACAATAGTTACAATATTAACAAACATAAATCGGATAATTATCCTTCAATTTCGTCTGCAATAGATGAAACACTACGATATAGATCTCCTGTTCAAGCATTAATACGTTTTGCTACAGAAGATGTAGTTATTAGAGAACAGAAAATACAACGAGGACAAAGATTGATCATTTGGATTGGGTCGGCTAATCATGATGAATCTGTCTTTCATGATGCCGAAAGATTTGATATAACCCGTTCCTTCAGTAATAACGCTCACTTGGCCTTTGGTTACGGAATTCATTTCTGCTTGGGTTCTGCTCTAGCAAGCTTGGAAGCTGAGGTCGTATTAAATATAATATTAGATAGGTTAAAGGATGTGAAATTTGCTCAAGATTACAAAGAAGAATCATTAAGGCCACTTTATGGCATATTCTTTCATGGAGTCAGTAACCTGCCCTTATCATTTGAACCTGCCAAGTTGAGAGTTAAATCTAGATAGATGAAGATAATTTTGTTCAGGTAGATATGAAAAGTAAAGATAATGGATTTTATGACAGTGAAATTTTTTTAATCTCGACTCAAAAACAGAGAGTGTATATAAAATTGGTATCCAAAACATGATAAGTGAAATAGAGCATGGAGGATATCGGTAACACCCTTTATTCCATAATTGGTGAGATTGGTAAGGAAAAAATTCAAAGTGATATTACTTTGAATATAGAGCTATCAAAGCAGTATATCCAAGTGATACTGGATCAATTTATCAATCGTGTAAATATTGGAAATGATGAAAGCATTGGAAATCTCTGTGAAGCTTTACTACATTTCATGCTAACAGCTTGTACTTTGCCTTCTGTTAGAAAAGTTACGATTGATAAAATCAATTTAGATATAATAGTCCCTAATCTTCATACGCTAAGTAATTTTCCTGAAAAGGCAATTGTTATACAGATACCAAAACATGCCAAGAGTATAACAAGGCACGAGCAAAAGAATTTAAGAAAAATTCAACCAAATATCAAGAATTTATGGATAGTTACTAAGGAGCCACTATTAGGAGACTACATAAATTACTCAATCGAATCAGAAAATAATAGGAAACCTTCATCAGTAGTACGAAACTTTGGTGATATTATTGTAGATATTGATACATTTTTGGAACACACAAAAGATAGGACCTTTAGGTTTTTCCACTAATTATTCCTACTCTCATTTGTCAAATTGTCTTACTCTTGTTCAGAATACCTTAAAGATTATCTTCAACCAGATACAATCCAAAAGCAATCTAACAAGCCCTGATTTCCCTAGAATAATTATAGTGCAAGAATCTTAAAGTACGTATTGCCTTCATAGGTAGTATGAAGAAGCAAGAGGCTATAGCAAAGATAGTAGTAATATTTCCAACAAAAAATGAAGAAGATACTATCGAGCACGTGATTAGGACAGCAAAAAAAAGTCGGCACCATCCAGAAGTAATGGTAATCGATGCATTTTCATCAGACAAGACAGTTAGAATCGCTCGCGATAATGGTGCAAAAGTGATTCAACAAGATAATAGAATGTTCCCTGCGAAGGGAATTGCAATGAAAAAGGGAATCGAGGAGGCTATCAGTTATAACGCAAATATTCTTGTATTTCTTGACGCAGATATAAAAAATCTAACCCCAGAATGGGTAGATAAATTGGTAGATGGTTGTATTAATTGTGACATGGTGAGAGGTTACTACCAAAGACATGGTCGGGATGCTCCAGTAACAAAGCTTATAGCAAAACCCATGATCCAAATCTTTTTCCCTGAGCTATCAAATTTTGAACAGCCATTAAGCGGTGAGGTATGCGCACGAGTTGAGGTCTGGAAAAGATTATTAGATGAGCACCCACCTGATGGCTGGGGTGTAGACGTATGGTTTTTGATTGAAGCTGCCATGGCAGGTTACCAGATTAAAGAAATATTTCTTGGTGTTAAAGAACATACATCTTTTGAAGACTATCGTGAGGATGTTGGGAAGTTGGCCAAGATGGCAGAACAAGTGGAATTCACAATAATAAAAGAGGCCTTTAAACATGGTAGAATTGATTTACACAAAGATGTCAAAACATAGTATCCATTATTTCGTTAGACATTATAATTATGACGCTTAATAACACTTATCTTTAGACCTAAATTGAGAAGGACTTCTAGGGATCAATCTACGCTTGGAATCTAACTTTTTGCCCAGTGATGACAAATTGTCTAACGATATGACCAATTAATTTTATTAGGTAAAAATTTTAATTTAAGTAAGGGCTAATGACTCGCAGTATTTTGCGAGCTTATCCAATGCCTCCGACCAACCCTGATTGTGACTCTCAATGGAAAAGTTTCCCTTCTCTTTTCCGGTAAATCCTGCATGGGCTAGCTTCAGTCTTGTTTTGTTGGAATTTATCTGCTCTAGTTCCCAAGTCACTACAGTTTCAGGGAAGTCAGGTGTATCATTAAATTTCCAACTGTAAGATAGTCTTTTATTAGGAACAAATTCCAAAATAGTTCCTTCCATATGATAATCTTTATCCAAGTTCCAATCAGGATGAATTTTTTTACGAGTAACCAAGATAATCTTTCCACCAACCCTGTTATCCAAATTTGCTTCATCTTGAAACCATTCAGTTATCTTTTCTGGTTGAGTTAAAGCGTTGAAAACCACATTTGGCGCTGCCTGTATAATTTTTGCATTGCTAATTGCATTTTCTTGCCTTTTTTTCATCCCTAATTGTCAGCATTCATTCGACGTTAATGTATTTAAACATCAGAGAAGAGCAAAAATCAGCCTATATTTGATTTAGGTATAACAACATAGATTTGTTTTAAGATGATGTTTATCTAATCGAAATTCAAAATACATATTAATCATTATGTCCAATTACTTGTATGGCATACCGTAGTAGAGAAGAGATTTTTGCATCAATTCTTAGTACTGCTGGCTCTGGCGCAGGGATCACACGCAGTAAAATAATGTTTGGATCATATCTTACCTATGCTCAGGTTGTGGAATATTCAAAGATGTTGATCGAACGTGGATTGCTTGAATATGACCCTATCAATAGGACATTCAAGACAACTCCAAGCGGATTTACTTTTATACAATTACACAACGAAATGAATCAAATGATCAAGATTTAAAATCTAATTGTTTGAAAGTAGGTAAAGCAGTACTATTATGATCTTGTTCTTTATGTAGATATACTTGCGTATAGATATATTGAATTAACATAAAATAAACACTATTATGATATATGATATTAATGCAATATTCCAGCCCTTGTTATACCTCTAAGAATTGATAAATAACATGAAGTAGGTTAATTCTCATGCCAACTGCAGCAGAGAATATCCGACTCGTACAAGATGCTATCAATGCTCTTAATACAGGAGATACAACCAAAGTCTCAGAATTTATCAGTCCTGCATACTTTAATCATGAATCACAGATGGACCCGGTTAGATCAAAGATGAGAGGGCCGCAGGAGTTTATAGATACAGTAATCAATATACGGAAGGCATTTTCGGACCTACATTACGAGTTATTGGAGAGTGTAGCATCAAATGAAAAGGTAGTTTCAATTGTATCTATTATCGGTAAACATACTGGAAGCTTCTTTAGTTTCATTCCTCCATCAGGAAACAAAATATGCTATCGAGCCGTACACGTATTTACAATTGGGGATGATGCAAAAATATCTGAACATAAGGCGATTCGTGACGACTTAGCATTGATGTATCAACTTGGAGTGGTTAAAGCTACGACTCCACAATATGAAAACTTCCTAAAAGGTTGGAAAGGCTTGATGTAATAATGAATTGAATCCTTAAAGGGATGCTAAAGATTGAAACCTTGACACACTACGAATAAACTGGCATACAAAGTAAATGCTGTTTAACTGAGGAATTTAGTATTTAGCAAAGTATGGGAGAACCGGTGGGCTACTGCACAACCGACTTTATTTTTTCCTCATCCACATACTTTAAGCATGGACAGGCATCGGACTTTGAGATATGATTTACACATCGTCTTTGATGATGCATGTCCATCCAATGCCACTTTATATCGTGGCCACAAATACACGTTGACATAACTTTCTCATTTAATAATATAGTTTCCGAGACTTATCTAATTTTCGGAACTTTATTAATCTATTAATCCTTGAGGAGCGTATTAAGCCGTCACGTCTTGCTAGAGCTTGAAACTGGTGTCAAATTTGAAATTCCATGGTTTTTTAACAAAGGAGTGACTAAAGTTAAACTCTTATACACCATTGAGAATTAAAACTCACATGTCGTATGATCCAAAAATTCTTCTAAATAGGTATTTACATCTAGATAGATTGAATTCCTCAATAAAATATGTACCATCGATAGTTGATCCTTTCGATATTCATCCCCCTAGTCTGTATGAAAAAAATAGAAATAGATTGGCATCAGGAAGTATGATTAATAAAATTCCGGAAGTTCCAAAAACTTCAGCTATGGGAACTGAATTATTGGAAGATTTACGTATTCGTCAGGAGGAATTCCTTAAAAGAATAAGAAATCATCCTTCCAAAACAGATGATCCTATGTTCATGATATAAAATTAAATAACACCATTTAGATAAGCTGTATTTCAACTGACGATTCCTTCTAATATCCCTTAACTTGTTTCACGAATTATTCTTAACTTTAGATCGATATTACCCTACTTTAGATCTATTTTCCTAAGCTAATTGGAAATTCTGCGTCCCTAAACTTCTAATTATACACTAGTCCATATATTCAAGCTCAATGTGATGTCCTTTACCAAAATTGAGTCCTGTTGTTATCCTATGCCAGTTCAGTCATTTCATGTAACATTGATTTATTTGATGAATTTCTTACCGACGTTTGAATTATTTTTGCTGTCTCAAAATCACACTCTAACATAAACGCCAGGTCATCAACTTTCATACTCAGAATTTGTTTTTTGTCGAGCGAATGCTTCAAGATCAAATCTTTTAGAACATCAGGGATCGCTAATGATTTTATACCGCTTCTGAATATCATGATTAATACTAGTATCTATCTTATATAAGATTTCTCTAATGGATCCCTATAGCCAAAATAATGAGTACATTTTTTGCTAGCATTTCTGGAGCATTATTTGGCCGGCTCATACTGCATTTAATTGCATTTAATTAAAAGAAGAGTGTACTATTTGGTTAATTATTGCGATTTCCATCTAGAATTTCACAAGAAATTAACAAAGTGAACTAAAGATTACAATAATTTATCTTATTTCAGATATTTGCCTGATATCTACTTATATCATGTCGCTTACAATCTGATATTGAAATCAGGCGCTGGTGTAAAGGTTGATCTGGTACAGAAATTCATTAATTTCTATCATAGATATGAAAACCTAAATTTAAAAATAACCTTTTTCTTGATATCTCTCCAGATACTTCATTTATACTGGCTCACCACAGATGTTGTACTCCAGAAGATATTTGGGCATACTTTCTTCTTGGTGCCTAAATCTCTCTTACCAATATTTGTAGTAATAGATTATATTGAAATTCCTGCACTAATTTCTGCAATAATTTTTTATTCCTACAGTATACGAACCAAAGAATCCGATACCAAAAAGAACTATCTATTTTTGGGATTGCTCGGAGTCCAATTTTTTCATATTTTCTGGATTACCGACGAGGTTGTGTATACCAGTCTCTTCAATTTCAGTTTTGTAGAAATTCCGTATGTCCTCTCATGGATTGCCATTCTCATAGATTACCTAGAGCTACCGGTAATGGCCGACCTGTTTTACAAGATCATTAAAAAGAAAAGAAGGTAGGTAGGAAACATACGTGTGTTGCAAATGCAAAAGCGCAAATACAAAAGCAAGCTATTTCTCAAAGTGGTGGTTCAGCTATATCCATTGTTCTAATAATCTTTTCAATAGTTGAAATGTGTTTTTGACAATATAATGTACTTGCAGTATCAATAGTTGCTTTATATTCTATTTTGGATGCAAAATATTAATTTCCATTTTCTCCAATCTATCGTTATTTACTCGGTTCAGTATAGACGACTTTTTGAGCCGTCTTGACCTGCAATCTTGATGGTTTCGTCTGTTTCAATGGTACCCCTATTCTTCCATAGTAATATTACGCCCTTCGCTAGTCTATACTCTCCAATGTCAAATCTGAAAAGTGAGATATCATCCAACTCATTTCCTACAATACTCTTGAAGACTTTATCATTATTTGGTTGAACTCCAAATAAGTAACATACAGGTGTAGTAGCATCAGCCAGTATTTTTGTTCTAATTTCCAATGTGATGGATAATTTATGGATAGACCACAGCCATCATTAATGTACTGCAATGTGCAGTCATTTATCCATAGATCTATTATTAATCCTGCTTAGAGTAACAGCGATTAAAAAAGAAATGGAATTGAAATGATCGAGATATAACATTATTGGAATGCAAATGTTTCATTGAATTCAACTTGTATGTATTATTTAGCAAGTTTCTACGATACTCATCTTAGCCAAAATAATTTCTGGGCTCAGATGCTTAACAGTTTAAAGTCATACAAGCGCCTTTATATCATTCAAAAGTTTGAATCTAGGATAATGAATTGATTTTTAAACGATACTACAACGAGTAATGTAGCCCTGCCTTAAGCATTGTAATTTCAATCTTAACTATAGATTGTATTTATGTCAATAGATCCAACGCCATCTTTAAATCAGTAATTTCACATTCAATTACTTCCCTATCGAGGTCATCTCTTGCATACTTTTTCAATCTATCGCAAGCATGTATCTCTGATATTATTATATCCTTCTTATCTTTGGATAGGTTGTGGAAAGACTCAACAAATGAATATATCACTTTTCTTCTATTCCCTTTACTTTCACAAGTTTTAGCTGTTATTTCATAGGGAGTTTCAGATTCCGTTATGTTCATTCCGATAACCCTCCTATCTCATAGTTCTGAATTTTAAAACTTTGTAATATCGATACGTACGAGGTAAAGGTATTCTGCTTAGTAATGATCACAACTAATATCCGACAAAGGACTATAATAAGCTATATCCCAAGAAATATCTAGTTCATTATCGTACTTCAAAGATCTGTCAAGTTTATTTTAAAATACTTAAGAAATACTTAGCAGATTGCAGCCATTTTCAGGTATTTCAGGTATTTGTGGTTTAGTTGAGAAGACAAAAATCTGGGAATGTCTTGTAAAAGTTGTTCATCGTATTGAACGCTCTCGCTCAAAATTGTATAGCTCTACTTTCGTCTTTGCTAGACAGCTATATTTTCTCTAATTAGTATTATAAAAAAGATAATGGTAAGTCTTTAATTACTTTGCCTTAGGGTCGGTTTCCCAAATACCAAAAGTGTTATTCTCAGTATCAAGGCACACAGCAAAATAACCCATTCCAGCAACAGGTTTTTTTGGGATAACAACTTTACCCCCTAATTGCATTACTCTATCAGAATGTTCGTCTACTGACTTTACGTCAATATAGTTTGTCATTCCCTGTTGTTCGGAATTCTGCCTTTTCATCATTCCTCCGCCAATAGATTTATTGCCTTTATCATCCGTGGTAGTAATTGTTAGATATTCCATTCCTTCTGGTAGCGACTCCGGACCAGACCATTTCTCGAAATTCCATCCGAATAATTCACTGTAGAATTTCTTTGATCTTTCTAGGTCATCAGAAGGTATTTCAAAGTGCACTAATGTAGGCATATTATTAATTCAAGAAATGCCTTAATTAAGCTTCTTGCCAACACTCCTCAACTAATTCATTATAAAGTCCGGGAAAAAACTTGAAAGTACGCAGGTGGCTTATCTAATTGCATAAGCTTTTATTAATAGTCAATTTCTTTATAGTGCCTTCTAAACATGACCACATACAATGGATATTTACTTAATTTTAGACAATAGTAACGGAATTTCAATGTGAATTAAAAAAAGTAATAGGATAGTGAAATTGGTTGAGAACAGATTATTTGAATGCAATTGCAATGAAATTGGAAAACGTAAAACACCGCAGGTTTAATTATTCACCTTACTGCTGATCGTGAATTAATTCCCACACATAATTAATTTAGGTTTATAAGTAGACAATCAGCTAATTAGAAACGATGGGGATCTGTTAAGTATTGTCAATAAGTAAATCCCACGGCATACAAATATTAGCACCGCTGCTTGTTACCTTAGTTTTACCATATACATATTGCTGGAGCTCTACGATTGAGGAAAATTCTAAATACTCAAATAAAATGGTTAGTTTTTCTCAATCAGGTGTAGAGTACTTTCGTTCAACCCTAGGTCACCTTGTGAACGAGTCACAGAATTTGACCAAATCCTATCAGGACGAAATCCGAAAGTGGACTTCGGGCCAATTTGATAATTCTACCTTGGTCTTAATTACAGATTCATTTTTGCCAAAGTTTGAGAATCTTATCGTTAATGCAAAAAATATGATTTATCCCAGAGAATACAAGTATGTTCATGATGCATTAGTAAATTCATTGGAATCTGAAACTGATAGTTACAGACACTTTAGAAATTATCTTGTATCGGGAAACAAAACAGAAGATGATATCTCAACAGATCTCTTATCACTGGCTTTTCAATATGAACAAGTTTATTCAAAATTCCTCTCAATGCCCACTCCTGATTCTGATCAAAATGTGACTAAACGTATCAGCCTAAACTACTGAATCTTTTACTTAAGTAGATTTAAAACTAGTCCACTGGTAATCTTGTTAGAAATTATATCCGGAACAATTGAAGGGGATGGTCTCAGATTAAATCTAATTTTTTAATTTTAAGTGGGTTTTTATTTTTTCATCAAATTGTGGCATATTTCTGATGAGACAAATTGTTGACACTTACCATTTTATTAACTTAATATCATTTTATAGCTCAAACGTAAATGACAGATTTTATGATTTTTTCATCAATCTGTACTGTTATTCATAATAGTACACATTAATTGTCCAATTTGTATTTGTCAATAAGATTTTGGATAGCTGATTTTTCATTACTGAAATAAAGAACGAAGTATACTGTAAAGTTTAGATTATCAGATTTTAAACCTTGCATCTAGTTACTCATTATGATATCAATATTTCAGGATTTCGACGGCATTCAATACACTTTCTTTTCTAGTATATTTTTCAGTAGAAAACTGATAGACTAATTTTCTATTCGATGATAGTGAAATGCATTAATTTAATATAGTGCAATGATGAAGTGTATTCAGGTTTATGAGAAGTGCGTTTACCTTGCTTATTGGGCTAAGTACTGTATTGTTATTTGCTAGCATTTACGGTATCCCATATACGAATGGTCAAGCATCCAACCCAAATAATAAAACAAGCAATCAAAATTCTGTATCACAAACAGAAAATTTAGATCCATTTCTTGCTAGAGGCTCAGATAACAACATCAAAACTGGCAGCGATAATAATCCTTCTCAAGCTAATGACGGATCTCCCGACAAAAACAGCAATGACGGATCTCCCGACAAAAACAGCAATGACGGATCTCCCGACAAAAACAGCAATGACGGATCTCCCGACAAAAACAGCAATGACGGATCTCCCGACAAAAAAAACAATGATAATAAAAAAGGATCTGACAATATCAAATCTTCAGAAGATAATAAAAAAATACCATTTCCATAAATTATTTTCTTTGATTTACCACATTAGTATACAATTATAGCTTAATAATGATCTCTTCTTTAGACCAAAAACATAATAGTAGGTTCTGATTTTGGATTGTTAATTATGATCCCATGTTACTTGTATTTTGTATTGAATATTTTACATACCGTCAGAACCTTTGACCATTCTTCAAGTGATTCAATAACTGATCTAGCCTTATCAAGATTTTTGCCAATTGCCACCACCCCATGATTTTTTATTATTACTGCCCTTACCCTATTATCTTCAAAACATTTTGAAACATTTGACGCTAATTCGACAGAGCCCGACGGAACATCCTCTATAATAACAGGGTCGCCTACAATTATCCTTGCTTCCTCGAGTGCTTTCTCAAATCTAGATGATATTGAGATTCCAAGTGTGTATGGACTATGACAATGAACAATGGCGTTTGCATCGGTATTTTCATAAATCTTTGTATGCATTACCCATTCTCTACTTGGTTTATGTTTACCAGTTATCGCCTTGGTTTTTATGTTAACTCTGATGAGATCTGTAGATCTCATTTTATATCTTGGCACCTCACTTGGTGTGATCCACATCCACATTCTTTCAAATCTTACACTATGATTTCCAGATATTGCCGTGTTTAATCCTAATGTGTAAAGATCCTTAACACAATTTACTAGCTCAGTCTTTAGATTCAATGGCCAACCCCAGTACAGTTACAATGCTGATATTTATCAATTTGTGGCTAGATTCGGTTAACTTGTTTCCAGCACTTTGACTTGAAATCTTGTTACCATGCTATGGTAACATCCGATATTTAAATTTAAATATTTATTTTATCGTATTGCTAACTTGACTTGGTTTGTCCCTGAAGATTGTTTTTTAAAGCTTTTTCATCCATGTATATTATCTCCCAAAGATGACCATTAATATCCTGAAAACTACGTCCGTACATCCAACCATGATCTTGTGGTTCCCTAGATTCTGTGCCACCAGCTTCAAATACGTTCTGCATCATCTCATCTACTTTTTCTCTACTATCGGTTGACAAAGCTATTATCACTTCTGTATCCTTTGTAGTATCACAGATTTCCTTTTTAGTAAAAGTTTTAAAAAATTTTTCAACCAGCAGCATTACGAAAATATTGTCATTGATGGTCATGCATGTGGCATTCTCATCAGTAAATTGTGGGTTAAATGTAAAACCTAGCCTTTTAAAGAACTCTACTGTTCTACTAAGATCTTTCACCGGTAAGTTAACAAAAATTTGTGTTGTCATTTTATTTCTACATTTATAGTCAGCAAGAAAATATAAATCTAGTGAACTTTATTTTTTATTGAATATTCGATTAAAAATAGATTGTAAAAACTAGTAAAAACTTACATTTTACTACATAATCTCAGTTATGTAATGTTTATAGTTCTTATTGTGAATATACTGTTATGATTTTGGACAAGAGCCACAATGAAAGTAAGGTGGATAAAGATAGCGGAAGTCTGATATGTGACATATGTGAACAAACATTTGATACTGTGGAATCATTCAAAGAGCATAAAGCATCAGAGAATAAAGATGAAGGTTTAAAATACAAAGGCATAGATTAGATTAGAAATATTTTCGCCATTCAGAAGCCAAAGACGATTGTTACCAACTTTGTTCAGAGTTTTCTATAAGATCAATAGCAAAAGAAAAACTAAAAACAAATAAAGAAATGTATTTTGTGAACAACATAAATTAAGTAATCAAAAGTAACTGTCACCTTCGGAACTTGCGTATAGGCGACCGCGTTAGTATCACCTTGTAATATTTACATTATTGCCTCTAAAATTTCATAAATTTTATAAATTTTGGGTTTTGAGCATGATATTTAATTAGACTTCGCTGAATGTTTGGATCCTAGAAATAGATGAATAATATTGTTAAAAGGAAATTAATTTATACTGTCATATATACCTAGAACTGGAAGATGAACAAGAACACTTTTTTGCCTTTAGACCAAAAAATACTCGCCAATATCAGCGTATCAGTCTTAGCAATATTAGTCCTATCACTGACTTCTGGCGTATACGCAGAAGAACAATATGATTTTAAAAACAAATTACCAGGCGATAACCATGGTGATAATAGTGCATCGGAAAAAAATTGTAAAAAGTCTGACACCTTGGAAAAGATATCTATAAAAATAGATGCCGAAAAATGCGAAATGAATGACTTTAAGAATTACAAGAGCTGGGATTTCTATAAATTGGAGGATCCAGAGACTAAGCAGTGTCTCAATTACTTTCATGACCTGGGAGGATCCTTAGTAGATTATGAAGTAGTGTATTGTTATGCATATCCTGAAAAATATGAAAAAAAGAACTAACAACCTCTGATAGGCAGTATCTTTCTCCGAGGGGATGTAATGCCACTTTTTACTGGGACTTGACATCGAATTTGTAATTCTACTTTGTTTTCTATTGGATAGCCATATCTCAATTAAGTACTATTTTCTAATCTCCTTTTCCAACCATCAATTTCAAGATCGAAACCTTTTAGTTGTTCTTGAAATTGTCTTGAGGTTAAACTATCCGGCTTTAGAAAGGTCCAGACAGTGGTAGATCCTTTATTATTTGCCAAAATCCTTACGTAAACATTCCATGTAACATCGCCTACAATGAAAATGTGATCCAATATTAAACTCTCTCTGTCAGGAATACACTTTATCTTGGCTTCGCCAGCAGGTGTACTACAAGTCCACCGGTCATTATCAACCTTAGTTACTGAGGTAATGATACCGCCGCTTTCCCAATTCTTCACATTCTGAAAGAAATCAAAGACGTCTTCAGGAGTCCTATTGCAACTCATAATCTTGACAGTTGCATCAACCGGATTACCATTTTTCATAATAATGTAAGTCCTATTTGATTTATTTAAATATCCTTTTTGAAATTTCACTCCATTGAACTGTAATATTACTTGATTTATGAATAATTTTTGTACAAATAGACCACTAAAGATCTTGTTCAGTATCATTTAAGTGTGTATCGTGTGATTTACACTCGACATTGTTAGAAACTGTTGGTTGGAAACACTCTGATTCTTTTCCACGCTCTTTCAGATTTAATAAAAGTAATAGAATGTAAAAAAAGAAAAATCTCAATTTTCGGTACAATCCATCAATGATAGTCCAGAGATACTCGAAGCTGCTGTAAGCCTAATGCAGCGATTATTATTTAGTATGTTGATGGAAAACCCGATAATTATTTATATTGTCTAGGGAATGAAGAGATGAACTTGTCGCTGTCCTTATATCAAAGAATAGGAATTATCATTGGATTTTCCGCAATTTTACTTATTATTTCATCTAATGTACTAATGAATTATGAACAAACACTACTAGCTAAGCCAGGAAAGGACAATCCAGGTAAGGGACACGGAAAAAATAAAAAGGGAGATGGAGGAGGCAGTGATAATAAGGGTAATCAGAAGCCTGAAAAGAAGCCTGAAAAGAAGCCTGAAAAGAAGCCTGATCAGAAGGACAATATTAAAGAAGAGCAAGTTAAAACAACTGTCTACAAAGGTTACTCTTTTGACGCTAGCGGGCATAACAATAGCAAGGCATTTAATTTCGCTGCAGTTGGTGATTTTGGATGTTCATCAAATACCAAAAAAACTATCAATAACATTGAAGAAAAAAAACCTGAATTAGTGTTACCTTTAGGAGACCTTTCATATCAAAGTACTGCAGATTGTTGGTTTGATGCAATGTCCCCACTAAAAGGTAAAATCATGGTTACTTTAGGATTTCATGATGTGAACGATGGAAAATCTAAGATGGACCAATATGTTAAAAGCTTTGAAATGGACAAACATTACTATTCTTTTGATTACAGGCATGTACATTTTGTTACTATCGCTTCAGAATCTAAATTTGATGTAGGTTCTGCACAGTACAAGTTTATAAATGAAGATTTGAAAAAAGCATCTGAAAACAAAGATATAGATTGGATAGTGGTAACCACATATGGACCATTCTACACATCGCCGTCAACACATAAAGCTGAAAAAGATCTTAGGGATATCTATCACCCTCTCTTTGAGAAATATAATGTCGATTTAGTATTACAGGCACATAACCACAACTACCAGAGAACATACCCAATATCATATAATTCTGCTGGTGATAGTTCAGAACCTATTGTGACAAATCAACTTACTACAGGTTATAACAATCACACAGATGGGACCGTATTCGCATTAGTCGGCACAGGTGGAGAGAGTTTCTATCCGCTTGTTAGTCAAGCACCTTACGTGGCGAGCCAATTTGACAAATTTGGATTTCTAAATATAGATATCAGCAATGGAAATCCTCACACTAAATTGACTGGAACTTTTTATGATAATAAAGGTGATGAGGTATTAGACCAATTTACAATTGAAAAGGAAATAAAAAATGGTAAGCAATCAATTTTGCCTGGGTTTTCCAAATAGAATTCTATGATGGTTCTACTGGCTCTAGTATAGGTCTATGTCTAATCCGATACTTTTCAATTTCATTAAAAAACTCTTCAAAATTATTCATATAAAATTCAGTCCCCCTTTTATCCCGTTCTATGAAAATATTTTGTGCAAGACAAATCCAACAAACTCTACCTGTTCCCCATAATACTTTCAATAAAGGATCTTTTGGGATAAGGTTACTATTATACAACGCACCGATATGGTCAAACGTGGCCCTTACTCTTTCCACGTCCTGTTGCAGTCCAATCCCTTTTGTTTTCATCTCCTCTAGAACAACAGGATCTCGGAAAATGTCAAGAAATGCATCACCTTTAAATTTTATCAGGTTCTTGGAGAGATACATTTTACCACTAATTTTTATACCCTTCTTATAATGGTGTTCCATATAGATTCTAAATGCCTCATAGACATTCTTTCTGGCTTCTCTTTCCTCGAAGGAATTAACCAACTTGTTCACTTCCATAAGTGTTTGGAATTTGCTGTGTTTTCTCGAAGAAATGAGGGTAAAAATGGAAATGAATAAAGCAACTATAACTCCACCAGCCGTTATCGTCTGAGCATAATCCCTAACGAAAGACCAAAAATCCATTGTTAATTATGTAGTGTCATCTTCATTAATAAATGCGAATAAATTCATTCTTGTAATATTTGGAATGAATCGTGAATGTGACACACCACCATAATCATGTTTCAACCTGAGGTTTTTTGAAGAAGCAAAGGTAGTTAAGTTTATTCTTTTTCCCCTTGTTGGAAACATGCACTGTATGAGGTGATGGTGGGTTAAAAGGTATTTCAGATTTGTTTAACAATCTAAAATTAATTTTTAATAAATACCGGTGGGACTAGAAGCGAATGAGTTGAGAATCCCACCGGCCAGTGTCTATTTGTGGTAAAGGAGTAATTACATTTATGCTGCTAAACATAAGAACTTGCCTTACCTGAGTTACCTTACTCACAAAGGAATTTCTACAGATGAGATGTAAACGAATACGATTCTGAGAGGGAGAAACAGGTATAGTGTCACCTTATTTGTGAATAAATTAGAATTTCTAACTCGTATTAGAGTATAAACTCGAGCAAACTTAAATTTCATTAAAACATAAGTAATAGTTGTGAAAATAGAAAAAAACTCAAGATATCTGTTAGCGTATTGTACTTTAGCTGGATTATTGTCATCAATTGTAATATCTGGATTATTATTTAGCTTGGATTTCATTTCAAAAACTCCTTTTGGTACCTTTTTTGCTGTAATAGGTTCATCTTTAGGATATTATGATTCCAACACATCGCCTTATGTTGGCCTCTTATTGCATTTTGCTACCGGTACTGTAGCCGGTAATTTACTTGGCCAAGGAGCACTATTCTGGAATAGATTAATCCCATTTGGTATCAAACGTGGAATAATTTTAGGGATTATAACTGGGATATCACTCTGGTTGATTTTATTTTTGCCCTTGACTGCGTATATTATACAACCAAAATTAAATATGTTCAATTTTTCTGCCCCAAATCAATATGTCTTTGTAATAGCACAACATTTCCAAGGGCTGTACCTAGCTGTAGTAATAGGATCCTTTTTTTTCCATTTGATTTATGGAATAATTTTAGGATTAATTGCCGGGAGGCTCATCGAATTAAAATATTCAGCGGGAAATAGTGTTAATTGATGTGTTTTGGTGAGCTTGTTTAAGTAGTAATTACTATTCCATATGTTATTCTATTA
>Ga0081455_10003928_pt1 | contig 16919 bp, 20 predicted proteins | sample TabmetS3T2R1_FD_70207 | JGI IMG/M metagenome (GOLD analysis project Ga0081455, IMG submission 70207) | Tabebuia heterophylla rhizosphere microbial communities from the University of Puerto Rico - S3T2R1 | ecosystem: Host-associated > Plants > Roots > Rhizosphere ...
TGTAATGAGTAGTCATAGTGCATATCAAGACATTGAAAATAATGTGATAATGCAAGTAAAGCTATTGTCGCAAGAAGAGCAAAAAGCTCTTTTTGGCGAGCGTAGTATATTGATCCATGAGAATGATATTCAGGTAATACACTTTTCTATTCATAATGTGAGTAATTTACATTATTCGTTTTCTCCGGCAGATATCGATCTTGCGATGATATCATATAGAGATATTAAAAAATTAATGAAAACTAATTCTATTGGTGGATTTGCTAGTGGCGTAGGATTTGGTGCAATTAGTGCAAAATTGATTGATTTGGGAGTGGCAGGACCTATGGTTTGTCAATCGATGATAGTAGCATATGTAGCATTTCCTTTAAGTATAGTTGCAACGGCTTTGACTTTTGTGTTTTTTGGTAAATCCATTAAATCAATGATTATGAATCATCGTATTAATAAAGATCTTGCGAAAAAAACATTGTATAAAAAAATAATTATCAAGCCTGGTGATCATTATGATGGCTTTATTTTTGTTAAACAAGCAGATTATAATTCACAATTTAAAGTGTCATTATATGAAAAAAATAACAAAGAGAATTCAGTTGCTTTTGATGTTGATTTAAGAAAGAGTGATTTGTCTCTATAACCTTGCAGTATCGCGTATTGCTTTATTCGCTATCGTTTCTATAAACATAGCAGCATTTACAAGAATGTCTCGCGCCATTATTTTTTGTTCTTTATTAAGTATAAATACCGCGCTTCTAAGCTTATTTTGAACTTGTATCATACTATTTTTGATAGTTTCTAATGCTGCAATGTTTTGTTGAATAGTGTTTGGTGATTGGAGTGATGCGCGTATGATTTTTATGGTATTTATAAGATCCATACTTGCTTTTTCTATAGTTATAAGTGGATTGATAAGGTCTTTATCTTTTATTCCAAGATTATTAGAGCTATTTTCATCAACAAATTTTTTTACTTCATTAATTGCATTGTACCAATAATCAAATTCAGTAGGTGTAATGAGTGCTGTATAAAGGTTATCTTTATCAAATGCAGCAGCATGTGAAGCTTTAAGCTCAAAAAGAACTTCGTTTTTTTGTGTATTGTTACAGAAAATTAGCTGAGTTAGGCTGAATAATAGAGAAAGGGTTAAGATAATTTTTTTCATGGATAATCCTTTTATTGATTATTTAATAATAATTCTAATTGAGATGATATCAAATAGTTTATTGAAAAGTAAATAATTTTTGTAAAAAAATTTAAAAGAATGATTTTGGATAGTATATATTGACGATATGGTCATTGTTCTTTAAATTATAAACAATTATAACGTAAAGAATTATTGTTTTTTTAATGAAAGATTAATATGAGCTATGTCATAAAGATGAAAACAACTTTTATTAAGATTATTGTATTATGTGGTTTATTTGTTGTTTCAAATATAGTTTTTGCAGGTGAAAGATTTAGTAAAGATAGTTTATTGTTTACTAGCCCTTATGTGTGTGATAGGGATGATAATGGGATGAGTCGAAAAATTGATATAGATGGGACAATTTCTGCAACTATGAGACTTGCTTTATGTGCTGAAGTAGGTAGTGTGGTTTTCTGTGATAATTGTATTAAGATTTTAGATATGAGTCGTGGAAAGGATTGGAAACAAAATCCCGTTAAAACATTTGAATTAAACGATACTTATATAGGTCATGTTTGCAAATTGCTGCTGGGTGGAAAAAATTATTATTCTGTTCAAGTGAGAAAGATATATAATCCTAAAGGTTTTCATAGTAAATATGAAGAGTGTAATTTTCAAGTACCAGTATATTGGACTGATGAGCAGTTAAAAAAATTAAAGACCGATCTGTTTCTTATAGCTTTTGATGATTTTGGTAATAAATATTCGCTTAAGAGAGCTAGGCATTTAGAATCTTCAGGATTTATAGAACAACAAAATGCTATATTTGTATATGATCGTAATATTGGAAATTATAAGAGATTATGTGATAATGGTGATATTTTTTCTGATATGATTGTTTCTTTGCAGGATTATTCTATTCAAGTTGCAGTAGGTAATTTGCATAATCAATTTAAATTATTAGATACATTTGAAATAAAGTATTGGTATTTAAGCAAGATAATTAAAGTCACAAGTCATATAAATGAGTATTATATTACACCATACAAAAAGTATCAGATAATTAAAAAAGGAAATACGTATACTGAGCAAATTGAGAAAATAGATGATGATACTAGAATAAAAATAGAGTTGACAGATCAACAGTTTAATAAGTTAGAAAAAGATTTGAAAACTATTTGTTTATATGGAAAAATTATAATATTTGATGTAGAAAATAATATGCATGATATTATCAATATTGGAGACGAGCAACTTAAATTACCAGCATTGGGTTCTATAGATAAAATAAGTAGACTTTCTACCCTAAATTTTTTTTATCCTATAGCAACTGATTTTGTAGTTAAGAATACTCACGATGAATATAGTATTATTAGAGTTATCTCATGCGATAATTCTATGAAAAAAATATCCCGACAGGATCAAGTGATGAATTTTTTTAGTGATTATTCATACGAATTGATTAGAGGTATAGGTATTGCTGCGATAATTGCATATTATTTTATTAAATTTAGATAATATATGCTATATAAGGTATTATTTATGATAAAAAGTTCTAGTGTTCCTCAACAAGAAATAATGATTCAATTGCTGACTGTTCTGTTTCCTTCAGCAAAAGTTTATTTATTTGGTTCTCGTGTTCGTGGTGATCATGCAGATCGATCTGATAGAGCCTTCTTTACAAAACAAAGCACTTGGTTTAGCTTAAATACATGTAGGAATTAACAAAATTTTTATGCACAAGGTGCATCTTGATGAATCAATTTCAAAATACAGAACAAAATAATACAACCATAGCGGTTAAAAAAGGCTATGTCTTGGCGGTGACAGGGACTATTGTTGATGTTCAATTCCCGAATGAAGCAACGCCAAATATTTTAAATGAGTTGCACATTATTTTCCCACCACTTAACGGTCAGCGGCATAAAAAGGCAAGCATAGAAGTTGCGCAGCAGCTTGGTGATGGTGCGGTGCGATGCATCGCCATAGAAAATATTTATAATATTACCCGCGGTCTAGAAGTTATTGATACCGGAGCGCCGATTAAGGTGCCGGTAGGCAAACAAGTTCTAGGACGGGTTTTTAACGTTTTGGGCAATCCTATTGATGGCAAACCGGCAATTGAGACAGAAGAAAAATGGCCGATATTTAAAACGGCGCCGTCTTTTATTGATCTTAAAATAAAAAATGAGATTCAAGAGACAGGTATTAAAGTTATTGATATTATGTGTCCGTATATCAAAGGTTCAAAAATTGGACTGTTTGGTGGTGCGGGCGTTGGTAAAACGGTTTTGGTGCAAGAACTTATTCGTAACATTGCAACAGAACACGGCGGCGTTTCTATTTTTACGGGTATTGGTGAACGTACACGTGAAGGTAATGAGTTATGGCTAGAAATGCAACGCACGGGAGTTCTTGATAAAACGGCATTAGTTTTTGGTCAAATGGGTGAAATGCCTGGCGCTCGTTTACGTGTCGGTCTTACTGGACTTACTATGGCAGAATATTTTAGAGACGCAGAGAAAAAAGACGTTTTGTTATTTATTGATAATATTTTTAGATTTGTACAAGCTGGTTCAGAAGTTTCTGCACTTCTTGGCAGAATGCCTTCTGCGGTTGGTTATCAGCCCACTCTTGCATCAGAAATGGGAGCATTTCAAGAACGTATTACGAGTACTATTGATGGTTCAATTACGTCAATTCAAGCGGTATATGTGCCAGCTGATGATATTACTGATCCGGCTCCAGCGACAACGTTTATTCATTTGGATGCAAGCACGGTTCTTTCTCGTAAACTAGTTGAGCTTGGTATTTATCCGGCAATTGATCCGTTGGTATCTAGCTCCAAAGGATTACAAGCAAGTATTGTTGGGCAGCGGCATTATCAGGTTGCACGCTCTATTCAAAACATTTTGCAACGGTATAAAGAGTTGCAAGATGTTATTGCTATTTTGGGTATGGAAGAATTAGCTGAAGAAGATAAAGTTGTAGTGAAACGTGCAAAACGGATACAAAAATTTTTAACACAACCATTATTTACCGCGGAATTTGCTACTGGCATGCCAGGGCGCTATGTACCACGTGAAAAGGCAATAGAAGATTTTGAAAAAATAGTAACCGGCGATTATGATAGTTTGCCTGAAGAAGCATTTTATATGGTTGGGACATTAGAAGAAGTGTTACAAAAGTCTGAAAAATTATTGCAACAGCAAAAGGTTTTTGAGTGAAGTTAGTGGTTGTAAATCCTCAAAATAAACATGAATACGTCATACAATGGATTGAAGCGTATACACCTGCAGGAGCATTATTTATTAAACCTGGTCATGCGCCAATAATTTTAACACTTGTTGCGGGAACTGATTTTTCATTTTTATTGGATGATGGCGAAAAAAAAATTATTCGTCTTATTCGACCGGGGTTTTTAGAAGTTAATAGAGATGGGGCATTGGCTTTAATTAGTCAAGAGAACTGACTATATTTTAGTTTAGTTTTTAATCATTTTATCGTTATTTCTTATTCATTTTCTTTATTATAGAATTGTTTCTATTTCCGCTCGCCCTGAGTTTTTTTGTCTTCAAAAAAGTATCGAAGGGTGCGGAAAAAAATCATAATAATAATCTTATAAGATAGTTTGGATATTGTTTTAATGAATGATTTTTTTGTTTATATTTTAAAATGTAATGATGATTCTTATTATATTGGACATACGGATAATATTGAAAAGCGAATTTCTGAACATACACTTAATGAATATCCTTGTTATACTTCTAAAAGGTTACCTATCGAATTGGTATTTGTTCAATCTTTTGGTTCACGAGATGAAGCTTTTATTGCTGAGCGCCAATTAAAAAAATGGAGTCGACAAAAAAAAGAGGCTTTAATTAATAAAGATTGGAATCTGATTTCATTATTAGCTAAAAAACGATTTAATTAACTTAAGTTGTAACCTATAAATATTAAAGATTCATTGCTTAGAATATATTTTTTCCGTTTCGCTCGCCCTGAGTTTTTTTGTCTTCAAAAAAGTATCGAAGGGTGTTATTTATGTATAACATCAATAGAATATATAATGTAAATATCATATACTAATAAAAGATTATTTATTGAATAGTATTGTTCAATTTTTTGATTTATAAAATGAAAATTTATTGTTCCGCACCCTTCGATACTTTTTTGAAGACAAAAAAACTCAGGGCGAGCGGAAATGAAAATACATTTTTATGACTTATAAGTCACAGCTTAGGTTAATTAATAAATTTAAGGAAGAATGAAATGAAGTTAATTAGGCTATTATTTTTGATTGGGATGTATTGTTTTACTAACAATTATGCAATGGATATTAATCAATATTTGATTAACAAATTGTCACGAGCAAATCAGTTAATTGGAAATTCTAAAAAACTGATTGATAATCTTGCTAAGAAAATGGCACCATATACTTCTGTAGATCATGAAGACAATATTTTAATAAAAGAAATTCCTAATGATGAATATGCTTCAGAAATAGAGTAAATAATAGGTCAATCAAATGATTTTATTAATGATGCACATGTTTTAGCATTATCAGTATATAATGATGTACGAGCAAATCATACAATAAAAAATAATGCTTTCTCATTATTGCAAGAAATAGAAATACTTACAGATGGTAAATTATTAATGTAAATCATAATCGATTAGCTTTTGTATAATAGGTTGATTGATGTTTATTTTAATTGTTTTCCGCACCCTTCGATACTTTTTTTGAAGACAAAAAAAACTCAGGGCGAGCGGAATTGGGATCTTTATTGAAAGAATTGATGACAAGTAAGCAAGCGAGCGGAATTCGGGGTTTTTAGAGGTTAATAGAGATGGAGCATTGGCTTTAATTAGCCAAGAGAATTAATTTAACCCTTCGGCTAGTTTTCGTCGAAGGGTTTTGTTGGCGCAGTGTACCATAGTTTAAGCGAGTGATTCTTGTTATAGCGAGTGTTTCTCGTTATGTAGATGAGACATATTATGTAGACGAGACATAGAATCACTGCAGATTGTTTTTAGTTCTTCTTGTGATTGAGATGAAATAATTTTAAAATAATAAGACGTGTTCTCGTTTGGAGTATAAGAAAGAACTACATCTCGGTTGTTCTTAATATAGTAACTTATTATAAATAGTAAGTTACTATTTTTAAAATCATTAAGGTTCATATTAGATTTTATTTCAGATGACGTAATATTTTTTGTCAATAAAGGAAGTTTTCCTTCATTGTTCATTCGTTTTTTTAATGAGTAAAGCTCTGGGTTTCCATCTGTTGTCCAAATTGTTATACTATTTGATTTGTCATCTGTTTTGGGATTGCTTATTATTCGCATAATGGTGTTTTTTAATTGATCAGTATTGTCGGGTAGCATTCCAAATATTATATTTACATGATTTAATATTCCGTATAATAATATTGTATAAAAGAGTGTTTGTTTGGTTGTGATGTTGTTCATGAATAACCCTTAAGATTTATATTATTGTTTATAATTTACTAGAGTATGCCTTTTTAATGCTGTAATAGCAAGAAGTTTTTACCATGAAAAAAATTCTTGGTCATGTTGTTTCCGGTTCTCTTACCGAAGGTTTAATAATTCGTATTTCTCCCGATGCAGCACTTGAAGATATTAAAACAGGTAAATTTGTTTCTATTGCAGGTAAAGAATATACTTTTTTCTCTCTTATTACTGATCTTACTTTAGAAGTAACACATCCTGATATTTTATTATTTCCTCCTACACCAGAAGAAAAGTTATTGACGTCTCTGTTAAAAGAGCGTGATATGTATGCTACCGCTACACTGAAACCGATGCTCATGCTCACTAAAGAAAATGTGCCATCGCCTGTTAAAACAATACCTTCACATTTTGCAGTAGTGCATGAAGCAGATAAAAAAGATGTCGCATTTATTTTTGGTGACGAAGCGCATGCAAGTAAAAAATATTTTAATATTGGGTGTCCTTTAGGCATGGATACACCGGTATGCATTAATCTTGAAAAACTAACAGAGCGCAGTAACGGTATTTTTGGTAAAACGGGAACCGGCAAAACGTTTTTAACACGATTAGTTCTTGCTGGTCTTATTAAAAATGATAAAGCGATTAATCTTATTTTTGATATGCATAGTGAATATGGTTTGCAGGCACGTAAAGAATCAGAACATCAATCATTTGTAAAAGGCCTTAAAACATTATTTGCTGATCGTGTTTCTATTTTTTCTTTGGATCCTGACTCTACACGCCGACGAGGTGGCAGTCCTGATGTTGATATTGTGTTATCATATCAATCGATTCAAGTTGAAGACATATTATCATTGCAAGATGAGCTTAATTTACATTCAACGGCGATTGAAGCGGCATATTTAATTGTTGCGCAATATAAACAAGATTGGTTGTATGTATTATTAAATCAGGGAGAGAATTTAAAAGAATTTGCTCAATCTATTGGCGCGCATCCAGAATCGATTGCAGCACTTTATAGAAAGCTTAAACGCATTGAAAGATTACCATTTTTTAAGCCATTACATAAAGGTGCGCATAAAGAAGTGATTGATCAGATGATGGAATTTATCGATAAAGGTATTAACATCATTGTAGAATTTGGTAATTATACTTCCACGTTTGTGTACCTATTAATTGCCAATATTATTTCTCGTCGCATCCATGCACAATATGTTGCAAAAACGGAACAATTTTTAGGCTCGCAGCGTAAAGAAGATGAACCAAAAAAATTGTTGATCACCATTGAAGAGGCACATAAATTTCTTAATCCTCAAGCTGCACGTCAGACAATTTTTGGTGTCATTGCGCGAGAAATGCGTAAATATTATGTTTCATTACTGGTGGTTGATCAGCGACCATCAGGGATTGATCCGGAAATTATTTCGCAAGTTGGTACAAAAATTGTAGCACAATTAAATGATGAAAAAGACATTCAAGCGGTATTAACAGGTGTCAGTGGCGCAACATCATTACGTTCAATTCTTGCTTCTTTAGATACCAAAAAACAGGCATTATTACTTGGTCATGCAGTTACCATGCCGGTGGTTGTTCAAACACGTGAATATGATGAACAATTTTATCGTGACATGGGTGATGTGATTACGACACAGCACATTGACCAATTTGTGAATGAGTTATTTTAGTATTTACTTTTGAATATTGTTGTTCTTTTTGGCACTATGACAAAAAGAGAAGATTCTGTGAAATTATTGTGTTTGTTTGGTCCTTGTTCATGAGTAAATCGGCTGTTTGCTATGATATTGTCTAGAGGATCAAGTAATTGTTGTTTTTTGTTATTGTTACTTTTGTTATTAGTTAAAGACTCTAAAGTTGCACCGAGTATTTTGTGGGGATCCCCTTGTATGTTGAGTGTTGATTGCATTCCATGCAGCGTAATGGAATTTATGAGTAATAAAGAAAAAAGAATTAATTTATTCATATGATTTTTTATCCTGTTATTGTATGACAAAATTAATAAGTCTGTCTTTAACAAAAATAACTTTTACGATTGTTTTATTATTGAGCCAGTTAGTGATGGTAGTACGCGCAGTTACTTCAACTGCTGATTGATCGGCTCCACGTTGTACTTGTATAGTGCTGCGTAATTTGCCATTAACTTGTATCGGCATTTCGATAGTATTTTCATACGTATATTCTGGATTTGCATAAGACCATGTGCAATCTTGTAGTTGCTTATTAAACAATTGCTCAAGCAATTCGCTTGCCATATGAGGTGCCATGGTTGATAATGCAACAATTATTTTTTCAGCAGAATCATGACTTAATTTCATTGCATTATGGGTGACATCATTAATCCATTCCATAAATGCAGAAAGTGCTGTATTTGGTTTAAATAAATCAATACGCTCTTGAAAGTCTTGTAATAATTTATGCGTACGACGTGTTATGATTAATTCTTCTTGTTCTTCTTGTGGCAGCAATGTGCCTGGTTTAGTGAAGTAGTCATATATGCGTTGTGCAAATCGTTTGACACCTTCAATACCACTATCTTGCCATTCACAATCAAGTTCAGGTGGGCCCATAAAGAGAATATACATACGCAAAACATCTGAACCATATTTGGCAACCATGTCATCAGGGCTAACAACATTTCCTTTTGATTTAGACATTTTTTCAACAAGACCAGTTTTATCAGAATATTTTAATACCATGCCTTGATTAAAAAGATGTTTAAATGGTTCATCAAATGGCAAATATTCTAAATCGTATAACACTTTTACCCAAAAACGTGCGTATAAAAGATGTAAAATTGCATGTTCAATACCACCAACGTATAAATCAACAGGCAACCAATATCGCATATCGGCAGCATCCCACGGTTTATCTTTTAAATGAGGATTTGGGTAGCGTAAAAAATACCAGCATGAACCAGCCCATTGTGGCATTGTGTTTGTTTCTCGTTTGGCTGGACAGTTACATTGTGGGCAATCAACATTTACCCATTCCTCTACTTTTGCAAGAGGTGATTCGCCAGTGCCGGTTGGTTGATAATGCTCAAGGTACGGTAACGTAACAGGAAGTTGATCTTCTGGTACGGGAACAACGCCACATTTTTTGCAATGAATAAGAGGAATTGGTTCTCCCCAATACCGTTGACGAGAGAAAATCCAATCGCGTAATTTATAGTTTGTTGTTTTTGTTGCTAAATTTTTAGAAACAAGAAAATCTGTAATGGCATTTTTTCCTGTTGATTGTGCTTGCATCCCATTAAAAGAATCACTATTCATGAGTATGCCATCACCTGTATAAGCGTGTGTTATAATTCCATCAGAATCACGTTGAATGTCTGGTGAATCAATGACTTGTTTCAGTGGTAATGAAAATTTTTGTGCACATTCAAAATCACGCTCACAATGTGCAGGAACTCCCATTACAATTCCTGTTCCATAATCAGAGATAACAAAACTGGAAATATAAACAGGTATTGTATCATTATTAATGGGATTGATAGCATAACAACCGGTAAATACGCCGGTTTTTTCTTTATCAGTTATGCGTTCTCGTGCAGCCATCGTTGCAACATGAGTTTGATATGTGTTAACAGAAGCTTGATGTTCTGGTGTAGTAATGATATTTACCAAATCATGATCTGGAGCCATGACCAAAAATGTTACGCCATAGATAGTTTCTGCGCAGGTAGTATATACGGGAAGCGCAATGGTTTTTTTATCAGTAGTTTCAGTAGAAAAATTGATAAGAGCGCCTTCACTTTTGCCAATCCAGTTGCGTTGCATAGTCTTAACTTTTTCTGGCCACTCGAGCGTATCAAGACCAGTGAGTAATTTTTCAGCATAGGCAGTAATTTTTAAAATCCATTGTCTGATGGTGCGTTGTATTACTTCTGAGCCACAACGTTCGCAATTACCATTTATAACTTCTTCATTGGCTAGCCCTGTCAAACAAGATGGGCACCAATTAATTGGCGCATTATCTTCATACGCAAGGCCTGTTTTGAATAATTGCAAGAAGATCCATTGTGTCCATTTATAATAATCAGGATCGGTGGTATTAATTTCTTTATCCCAATCATACAACGCAGCAATATCTTTTAATTGTTCTTTAAAATTCGCAACATTGGCAGCGGTACCTTCTTTGGGTTGAATTCTTTTTTTTATGGCATCATTTTCTGCTGGTAGGCCAAAAGCATCCCACCCCATAGGATGCAAAATATTATAACCTTCAAGCCATTTAATACGAGTATAGACGTCTGAAAGTACATATCCACGCCAATGCCCTACATGCAAACCACTTCCTGATGGATACGGGAACATATCAAGGCAATAAAATTTTTTGCCAATGTTTGTAGAAAACCCTTCGGAATTCATAGCGCGAAGCAACGTTGGCTGTGGATTATTACGCCATTTTTTTTGCCACTTTTTTTCAATTACTGAAACATCATAACTCATGAAAGTATTTCCTTAAAATTTTAAGCCACAATTTATCTGCTTATGAGTTATTCTTTTATCCGTTCGTCCTGACACTTCGGCAGGCTCAGTAGTAAACGCCCGCCTGCCCGCAGAAGCTTTACTGTGTCCTCCGAAGTTTTTAGCGAAGGATGGAGCGAAGGCCGGTCGAAGGATACGAACTCAAATAATGCAAATTTTGATAAAAATTTTATGAGATTTATTTTTCCAATGCTTGTGCTATTTGTTCATATGCTATAAGAAATTCTGATGGCTGTACATATCTTCTAACGACTTCATTTACTGCAGATTTGAATTCTTGATATTCTTGCAAAGTTAATGTATCAAGAAATTTTTTACTTTGAATGTTTTTTGTTTCATTTAGATATTTTTTTGCATCATAATAATCTTTTTCTATGAGTTCAGCAATAAAGGGATGAAGAGAATCTTTTTCTTGAAGTTCTTTTTTTTGATTTTCGAGAGATGTAACTTCTTCTTCGGTAAGATGTTTTAATCTTCTATCATACTCCATTGCTTGTTCTAAGTAATATTGTGTAGCTTGTTCTAAATATGAGTTAAGAAGTGCACATTCTCGTATAGAAGTTTGTCTACATCCATTTTGAATGGCGACAGGAATTTTTTTTGTTTGTAAATAATTAATTTTTTCTTGATTGTCATCTGCAATACTTGTTTGACATATTACAATGATAATTATTAATAATTGTTGTATTTTCATGAATTGAATCCTTTTGGCTTAAATGCATTTATGAAATTATTATTAATAGTATATTAAAATTAATTTTTGTCAAAAGGATTCATAGATTCTTTTATGAGGATATTATTGTATACGTGCAGTTTCTTTGAGTTCTGTGAGTAAACCAAACATAATATACCCGAAGGCAATGGCAATATCGCGTAAAATGATGTCAAAAACACCGCCAAGCATGAATAAATTGATGATAACAAGGCAAAGGAATGCTGCGACAAGATACGCGCCAAGTCGTGGATATTTGGTTAAAATGAGAAGGCCGGCAGCAATTTCAATAATACCAATAATTTTTACTAAATACATGATAGGAACGATTGATGCGGCATAAGGGCTTACGTAAACGTTCCAATCGACAATGAAGAAGAAGAATTTATCAAGACCTATTACGACGGGCACAAGGCCGTAGACATATTTTGACACAGTCCACATAAAATTTAATTTATTTTCATTAACTATCATCATGAGAGAACTTCCTTTTTTTTATAGTGTTTAGAGATTGTTTTTAGACATACCATAGGTTGTGATGAATGTGTAGAAAAAAATAATAAAAAAACCTCCGCGAAAATTACGGAGGTTTTTTTAGAAATTCATATTTTTTATTGAGCTAAGTTTTCTTCAATTTCTTTTATTTCAGAAAAATCTTTATTTAACAGATCTTTAAGATTAGCTTTATTTTCGTTCATTTCTTTTTTAATGTCATCGATTATAACATCTATCACTAATGATCCTGCTTCCAGTACTTTTATCAGTTTTTGGCATCCAGATGAACTATCGATATTTTTTATACAGTATTCTCTTATTTCTTGATCATTAATTCCAACTAAAAGCGATGGATTTGCTATAAGATTAATTCCAGAGAATGCAGTTGCGCAAAGAGCAGCGAGTATATATTTGTTTTTCATGAGAGACCTTTGTGTTAAAAGAATAAAGTAATTATTATTGCAGATATAAGTGTATATTGAGTGATTGTTTTGTCAAAAATATATTTTTTATTATAAAGATTATTGATTTAAGCTGTCATATATATAGGTGAGTTCTTCTGCATAACGATCTAAACATTTATTTTCTGTAACAAGTATTTTTGCTAGTTCTAAGATTTTATTTTTTTCATCAGATGATAATGATTGTAGATATGATCCGTTATTATTTGGTAAATTCATTTTTATTTTTTCTTCTTGTGCGATTGCTAAATCTTGTTCAATAAAAATTTTTAGTTCAGGAATGGTTGTTTTTTTCAATGCGGCTTTGAGATAGTTGATTTTATGGAATTCTTCAAACTTTTTATAATAATTAGCAAGAGCCATGCATGAACGTGAAAGATTTTTTTTGCAGCTGGTAGCAATACATGAATCATATGGTAAGTGTTTTTCTAAAAGAAGTTGATTTTCTTCAGTATTGTAATAATAGTCATAACCATATTTTCCAACTTCATAAACTAATTTTCCGGTAGGTAGTAATGTTTCTATTCCCATGATTGCGTGAGAAATTCCATAAAATGTAAGTGCTATTGTTATTGTGAAAACAGATGTATTATTCATAGATTAAATCCTTTAGTATAATTGCTAATCTTGGTAAGCAGTCTATACTAAAAAAGAGTAATATATAAGGATGTTTTTCGAGCGCTCGGGGATATCCTTCGACCCGCCTTCGCTAAAGCTTCTGCGGGCAGGCGGGCGTTTACTACTGAGTTTGACGAAGTGTCAGGACGAGCGGAAGACAGGGAAAAACTATGCTTATTGTAAGAGATAAAATAACGCTTGATGAATTAAAAAAAATGTCTGAAAAGATGCATGATAATCTTGTAAAAGCTGTTGTAGATATTGAAAAAAATATCATGGCAGTTGATGCAGGTATGCACGCAGATGAAGAAATGATCTTATTAGAAGAAGGTTCACAGCAAGAAGATTTATGGGGTATTAATATTTATCCTTATAAATTAACTGATAAATGGATTGAATTTGATTCTATGATTAACTTACGCCCATCCTATGGTAACAAAACTCGTGGTGTTGATGATGTTCGCATTCAAGAAAGAATAAAAAGAATTGTTGATACGTTGGTGGAAAAATGATTATACACAAAACTCTTGCAGGAGATCGTTGGAATAACTTATCTATTGCGATGCAAATGGCTAATGTTGGTTGTGACATTGAAAGAGCTATTAATTGGCGAAATAAAGGTGATTTAGATTATAGTCGTAATGCTTTTGAAAGAGCTCTTGAATTGTTGATGTTTACCATCGCTGATCCAAAAAACAGAAAGCGTTTAAAAGAATTGTGTCGTATAAAGGAAGCTTTAATAGACTATTTTATAGGTAATAATATATATTCTTCAACCGATGAGGCATGGCAAAAATATTTTTTTAATTTTAATTATATGGCAGCTTTGGAAAGAGGAAGGTAATTTATGACACAAATAATTACACCACAACAACAAAATATAGCGCAAAAAGTAGATGAACATATTTTAGTGGTAAAGCGTTCACATCTTTTTGCGACAACTGAAGCATGGCATGGGATAAAAGAAGTTAATTTTGACCATTATATTCACATTATTAATCATAAAAAAGAATTCCATCTACGCTCTCTTATGGAAATCAATCCAGTATATAAACAAATAATACCGTATCTTATTTTTACTCATGATAATCATTATTTTTTGATGCGACGAAAATCAAATGCATCAGAAACACGATTGCGTAATAAAGTTACTCTTGGCATCGGTGGTCATATTCGTCAAGAGGACATGGCAGAGGAATCGTTATTTGAATGGGCAAAACGTGAGTTTCATGAAGAAGTTGATTATAAAGGTAATTTAACAGTAAAGCCATTAGGTATTATTAATGATGATTCTGATGATGTGGGTAAAGTGCATATTGGTTTTGCATTTTTGCTTGTTGGCGATACCTCTGAAATTAGTGTGAAATCAGAATTAGCGTATGGCGAACTTATTACCTATGATGAGTGTCTAGTACTAAAAGAAGATATGGAATCATGGAGCCAGTTTGTAGTTGATTTTTTATAAAAAAATAGAATATTAGGAATAACGCATGGCTGATGCTACAACAACAATAGAATCATTAAAAAATGATGTTAAAAAATTTATTGAAGATCGTGAATGGCAACAATTTCATAGTCCTAAAAATTTAAGTATGGCATTGGCTTCAGAAGCGGCAGAAGTAATGGATCTTTTTTTATGGTGTGATAATGCAGCATCATATGAAGAATTAGAAAAAAATAGACAAGATGTTGAAGATGAAATTGCTGATGTTGCAGTGTTATTACTTTCTTTTTGTAATCGTCATAATATTGATTTAAGTTCTGCAATTGCTCATAAACGGATTGAAGCTGCGCGTAAGTATCCTATTGAAAAGAGTAAAGGAAAATGGACCAAGTATGATAAGTTATAATTTTCATACTTAGTCCTAATTTTTTAATTGTAATTAGGTTATTCACCTGTGGCTAATGCTGGTGCTGGGGTTTTTAATTTTTGTTTTTTTGCTTCTAATTCCATTCTATCTTTTTCTAACGCTTGCATTTTTCCAATTGCTTCATTAACAGCACTTTGTATATTACGTTCAGTTAAAATGCCATCTTTTGTAGCATTTGCTTTTTTGCCCATTATAACAACCATATCTTTAATTTCTGCATGAGATAAGCCGGCAGTTTGTTTTGCAATCTCATTAATACGTTGATCTGTTAAAAGTTTTTTTGCGGCTTGAATAGATTGAGCAATAGCCTGTTTCGGATTAAACAGTTGTTCTTTTATGTAGATATTAAGTAATTCTTTTCGTGTTTCTTCGTTAGGAAGAGGCATTTCTACACGATCTTGAAATCTTCGGCCCATTGCAGGGTCCATAACATATGCATGGTTTGTTGCAGCAATTAACATAAATTTATCACTACCGCTTCCTGTTGCTGCTAATATGTGGTTGAGGAGTTTGTAATGATCTGATTCAGGGTCTAGTGTATCTCGGTTAACAAATAAAGCATCAGCTTCATCAACAAAAATAATAACACCATATTTGCTGCGTCTTGCCATATCAAGTAGTTCGTCAAAATATTTAAGACCCTCAATTCCACTTTGTAGTAATGATGCTGCGGTTACTGGTAAAAAATCCATATCAGTTTCATCAGCTAATATTTGTGCAAAAAGTGTTTTGCCGGTACCAGGTTTGCCATATAATAACAAGTTATCGTATGTTATTTTTTTACCACTAAGAATGTGGTTGCGAATATTTTTTGTTTTTTCCTCAATTTCTTCTAATCGCTCTTTAACTGATTCATCAAAAATCATAGGAGGTGTTTTATATCCAGACCACCAACGTTTCCATCGATCAAGGCGTCCATATTTTGAACCAGGTAGTACTATAGCTGGTTTTGGATTAAGGAGTTTTTTTTCAAGAAGTTTCCAGGCGAGGGTTGTTCCCATAGTTCCGGTGATCGTTATTATACTTCCCAAGGCAATAGGAGTAGCAAATCTTATTGCATTTTCATAATTAAGAAATGAAGTTACAAAATTTCTAAAAGCGCCTTCAATTTCAGGAAATACTTCTTCTTCTAATCCTTTTGTAAGCTCTTTTGCTCCTGCCCCCATGAATCCTGCAAATGCTTTGGCTCCTTCTCTGGTTTCAGCTATTAAACGTGGATCTCGGAATGTTTTAGTAAAAGCGCGAGTGCCTTGGCGAGAAACTTCTCCCATTCCTGTTCCTATAGCTTTTTCAAATTCTCCACTTTCAATTCCTTGTACAGCACCTTTTAAGACACCTGTTGTGACTTGACCGACAATTTTTTCTGTAATTTTTTCAACATTCATAGATCCAGTTGATTCTATTATGCCTTTAACCATTCCTTCTATGGTGTCTTGGGCAATGACAGCAGGAGTTATACCCCTTTTTCTAAGTTCTTCAACTACATTTATAATGGTATTTGTGATATTTTGACCGCTCATACAAAAAGAACTATAAGCAGGACTTTTCCTAGCTCGTAATAGTTTGCTCCAGATCGATATATTGTGAGATTTCAGACATATCTTTTCGACGTCTAATATCATGCACTACATCTTCAACTGATTGTTTCTTTTT
>Ga0081455_10003929_pt1 | contig 16900 bp, 16 predicted proteins | sample TabmetS3T2R1_FD_70207 | JGI IMG/M metagenome (GOLD analysis project Ga0081455, IMG submission 70207) | Tabebuia heterophylla rhizosphere microbial communities from the University of Puerto Rico - S3T2R1 | ecosystem: Host-associated > Plants > Roots > Rhizosphere ...
CCGTGGGTGAGCACCAGGCCGCTGACATCGGGAAGACGTTCGCTGATGGCATCGAAGCCCGGCAAGATCAGGTCGACGCCCGGATGATCATCCTCCGGGAACAGCACGCCACAGTCGATCAGCAGCAGCTGGCCGTCGAATTCGACTACTGCCATGTTGCGACCCACGTCACCCAGACCGCCCAATGAAACGATGCGCATTGCGTTCGGTGCCAGCAAGGGCGGGATCTGCAAGCTACCGGCGGCCACGGGAGGAAGGGTACAGGCCAGATAGCATCGCGCCCGTGGAGTCATCTTCTGGTGGACCGATCGCTGACTCGGTGCGCCTCGCCTGGCCAGCCGAGGCGTTGAGCATTGCGGAGCTGCAGCGACGGTCCTGGGCCGTCCAGTGGCCAGCCGATCTCGCCGAGTTGATGCTCACCTCAGCATCACTGACGGAGATGACGGACTCTTGGCATTCGGCCATTGAGCGACCCCCACAGGCAGCGTTCCGGGTACTGGTCGCGACCGATGGGACGCGGGTCGTGGGATTCGCCAGCACGACGCCCAGCCAGGACGACGATGCCGACCCGGGTGTCGACGGTGCGATAGAGGTGTTCGTGGTGGATCCGGCGGCCCAGCATCGAGGTCACGGCTCCCGGCTACTGAACGCCTGTGCCGACACGCTGCGGGCAGACGGCTTCGCTCGTGCCTGTTTCTGGGTGAACAGGGGCGACGAGGCGCTGCAGCGGTTCCTCACCGCTGCCGGCTGGGCTGCTGACGGTGCCGTACGGGAGATCGGGCCAGAGGAGGGGACGCTTCGCCTCAAACAGCTCCGGTTCCACACAGATCTCGCGGACGACCGCTAGTGCGCGTACTGCACTAGGAAGTGACAGTCAGGTTGTCGCCGACCAGGTCGACATACATGCCCTCTTCCACTGCCATGATTTTGGTGACCGTCAAGCCGAGCGGCAGTCCCTTGAGTGGTATCGGTCGCAGCAAGGCCGCCAGTAAGGCCTGGGCAGTGAAGTCGGGCAGATTGACCCCCTCGACCGAGATCTTGGCATCGCTCAGCGTCATGGTCTGATCCTTGGTGTTGAGCCGTGGAGAGCCGGTGATCACGGCCTCGACCTCCCGTCCGACGACGGTGGTCTTGACCACGATCTCCAGTCGCCCCTCGCCGCCATAGCTCAACGGCGCGCCGGCAACCGCGGAGAGTTTGGCGTAGTCGATCCGGGCAGCGCCCTCGGTATGGGCGATCGTCATGGATTTGAACCAGTCGCCGGTCGCGACGTCGGTCATCACGAGCTCGGCATGTGCCAAGATCAACGGCGCCTTGCTGGTTTCGCCAAGCTGATCGGCTACTACGCGCATCTCACTGACGGAGCCGGCGACAAGCTGGGTCAAGAACGGAAAACCCTCGATGTTCACCTGGGGCGGCTGGGGCGTTCCCAACGGAGGCTGCAGCGTTGCGGCGGCCCGCTGCTCTGCGCGGCGCTGACCGTACCGGTCGCCGACGTAGAGGCCGGCGCAGAGCATCGCAACGCCAACCACGATGATCAGTACGGCGATGAGCGGCGAACTCCACAGCCGGCTCGGTGATCGGTTCACGTCATTGGATCCCAAGAATTGGCTCGATTCCCACAGTCAGGCCCGGCCTGCTGCCGATGGCGCGGATCGCCGCAAGGACGCCTGGCATGAAGGACACTCGGTCGAGAGAATCGTGCCGGATGGTCAAGGTCTCCCCCTCGGCGCCGAAGAGCACTTCCTGATGGGCGACCAGTCCACGAACCCGTATTCCATGGACGCGGATTCCGTCAACCTGGGCGCCGCGAGCTCCAGGCAGCTCCTGGACCGTTGCATCTGGCGGTGCTCCGAGCTCGGCCGCATTGCGTGCGGCGGCAATCCTGCGTGCCGTATTCGCCGCGGTGCCAGACGGCGCATCAGCTTTGCCTGGGTGATGCAGCTCGATGATCTCCGCGCTCTCGTAGAAGGCGGCTGCCTGCTCTGCAAAACTCATCATCAACACGGCACCGATGGAGAAATTGGGGGCGATCAGGATGTTGACGCCGTCATGATCGGCGAGGGTGGTGCGTAGCTGATCCAACCGCTCATCGGTGAAGCCTGTGGTCCCGACCACGGCGTTGATGCCATGGTCGACACACCAAGAGAGGTTGTCCATCACCGCGTCGGGATGAGTGAAGTCGACGATCACTTCTGCGGCTTCGGCGGGCGTACGGTCATCCCCGAGATCGAGCGCCGCAACGAGCTCCATGTCTGGAGCCGAGTCCACCGCACGGCATACTTCGGCACCCATCCGGCCGCGGCATCCGAAGACGCCCACCCTCCTCATCACAACTCGGTTCTACCACCGAGAGAGGACGGACTCGATTCGCCGGGCCGGCACCCGGGCCCCGGCGACGGCAAGCGTCGGCGGCTGAGCGAAGAGAACCTCCGCCTCGGCTCGTACCTCCTCGGCTGTCACCTGGTCGAATCGGCGCAGCAGCTCGCCGAGGGTGCGCTCATCGCCGAGTATGGTGTTCACCCCAAGGCGACTCATCCGGCTGCCCGGACCTTCGTAGGAGAGCGCCGTCTGACCCCGCATCTGGCCCTTGGCTCGCGCCAGCTCATCCTCGGTGATGCCGTGCCCAGCGACATCGGACAGCGTTGCCCGCACCAGCTCCAGAATCTGCTCCAATCGTCCGGGTGCGCACTGCCACTCCACGCTCCACAAACCCGCGTCAGAATATGCGGTCTCCCCGGCATCGATGCTGTAGGTCAGTCCGCGCCGCTCCCGGACTTCGACAAACAGCCGCGACGCCATCCCGCCTCCGATGATCAAGGAGAGCAGGCCAAGCGGAAATCGTCGTCCGTTGAAGGTGCCAGGGCCGGGAAATGCCAGCACAGCGCTGCATTGCTCGAGTGGCAACTTGTGCGTGAGAAGTCCACCGCGCCGGCTGATCGTGTTTGGACCAGGCCGCGGCGGCGCGAGAGGAGCTGACGACTGTGCCTCGAGCGCGCTCAGCCGCTCTACGAGCTGGTCATGGTCGACCTTGCCCGCTGCTGCTACAACCAGGCAGCCGGGCTGGTAGTGCCGCTTCCAATGCTGCACGATCTGCCGCCGGGTGAGGCCAACCACTGCGTCAGCCGACCCGATGATCGGACGACCTAGGCCCGACTTGCCGAAGATCGCGGCCGCAACCGCCTCAGCGGCAAGCTCGGCCGGTTCATCGGCGTGCATGGAGATCTCGTCCAAGATCACTGCCCGCTCAGCATCGACATCCTCGGGGGTGATCAACGAATGAGTGATCATGTCGCTGAGCACGTCGAGGGCAAGCTCGGCGTCGGTGTGCAGCACGCGGGCGTAGAAGCAGGTGTGCTCCTTGGCCGTGTAGGCATTGAGCTCCCCGCCTACGGATTCGATCGTGGCCGAGATCTGCTCCGCACTGCGATTCGGGGTTCCCTTGAAAAGCAGGTGCTCCAAGAAGTGAGAGGCGCCGTGCAGGCTCGGCGTCTCGTGCCGCGAGCCGACCGATACGAAGACGCCCAGGGAGTAGGTGCTGGTGGACCGGATGTCCTCAGTGACGACCTGCAAACCGTTCCGCAGCACGGTACGGCGGACGGCGCCATCCAGCTGGGGAAGGCGCCGTCCGGAACGGCCGCGCGGCACGGCAGGCATCGGAGCTGATTCGAACGCCGCTACGCCGAAACCGTCTCCTCGACCACAGGAATCAGCGACAGCTTGCCGCGATCGTCGATCTCGTTGATCTCTACCTGGATTTTCTGTCCGACATTGAGCACATCCTCAACGCTCTCGACCCTCTGTCCGCCGGCCAGCGGGCGCATCTTGGAGATGTGCAACAGGCCGTCCTTCCCAGGCAGCAGTGACACAAAGGCGCCGAAGGCGGTGATCTTGACAACCGTGCCGAGGTAGCGCTCACCCTTCTCCGGGTTGGTCGGGTTGGCAATGGCGTTGATCATGACACGCGCAGCTTCGGCCTTGTCGCCCTGATCGGCGCCTACATAGATCGTTCCGTCGTCTTCGATGGTGATCTCTGCTCCGGTGTCGTCCTGGATCTGGTTGATCACCTTGCCCTTCGGCCCGATCACCTCGCCGATCTTGTCGACGGGGATCTTCATGGTGATGATCCGGGGTGCGTAGACGCTCATCTCGTCAGGCCCGTCGATGGCCTCACGCATCACATCAAGCAAGGTGTTCCGGGCGTCCTTGGCCTGGTTCAATGCCTCTCCCAGCACTGAGGCAGGAACACCGTCCAGTTTGGTGTCCAGCTGCAGCGCGGTGATGAACTCCCGGGTGCCCGCAACCTTGAAGTCCATGTCGCCGTACGCGTCTTCGGCGCCCAGGATGTCGGTGAGTGCGACATAGCGGGTCTCACCCTCCACCGTGTCGGAGACAAGGCCCATGGCAATGCCGGCAACCGGTGCGCGCAGCGGCACACCCGCGTTGAGCAGCGCCAGCGTTGAGGCGCATACCGAGCCCATCGAGGTGGAGCCATTGGAGCCGAGTGCCTCCGAGACCTGGCGTATCGCGTACGGGAACTCCTCGCGGGTGGGCAGCACCGGCACCAAGGCCCGCTCGGCAAGCGCACCGTGACCGATCTCGCGACGCTTGGGCGATCCGACTCGTCCGGTCTCACCGGTGGAGTAAGGCGGGAAGTTGTAGTTGTGCATGTAGCGCTTGGTCGTTTCCGGGGCGAGCGTGTCGAGCTTCTGCTCCATGCCCAGCATGTTCAGCGTCGAGACGCCCAGAATCTGGGTCTCGCCGCGTTGGAAGAGCGCCGATCCATGTACCCGCGGTACTACGCCGACCTCGCAGGCCAGGGTGCGGATGTCAGTCACGCCGCGGCCATCGATACGGACCTTGTCGGTCAAGATCCGCTGCCGAACCAGTTTCTTGGTGAGCGCGCGATAGGCGCCGCTGATCTCCTTCTCCCGGCCCTCGAACTGCGGCGCCAGGGATTCGACGATCTTGGTCTTCAGGGTGTCGCCGGCCTGCTCTCGGGTGTGCTTGTCGGCGATCGACATGACCTCGCTGAGCTCGGTAGTCGCCGTGTCCGCGACGGCGTCGTACACATCGTCGGCATAGTCGACGAAGATCGGGAACTCAGCGGTCGGCTTCGGGAACCTTGCGGCCAGCTCGGCTTGGGCTTCGCACAACACCCGGATGAATGGCTTCGCCGCTTCCAGTCCGGCTGCGACCACCTGTTCGGTGGGGGCGGTCTCGCCCGACCTCACCAGGTCCCAGGTGTGCTCGGTGGACTCCGCCTCCACCATGGCGATGGCCACGTCGCCGCCATCGGTGACTCGGCCGGCGACCACCATGTCAAAGCTGGCTCTCTCGATCTGATCGACGTCGGGGAAGCCGACCCAGCGGTCACCGATCAACGCCACGCGTACGCCGCCGATCGGGCCGCTGAACGGCAGCCCGGCCAGCTGGGTCGACAACGAGGCCGCATTGATCGCGACGACGTCGTAGAGCTTGTTGGGGTTCAGCGCCATGACAGTGACGATGACCTGGATCTCGTTGCGCAGCCCCTTGACGAAGCACGGGCGCAACGGTCGGTCGATGAGCCGACAGGTGAGAATCGCGCCCTCGGATGGACGGCCCTCGCGACGGAAGAACGAGCCGGGAATGCGACCTGCAGCGTACATCCGCTCTTCGACGTCGACCGTAAGCGGGAAGAAGTCGACCGCCTCCCGCGGCTTGTTCTGTGCAGTGGTGGCGGACAACACCATGGTGTCGCCGTCTAAGTAGACAGTTGCCGATCCGGCCGCTTGCCGGGCCAGCAGGCCCGATTCGAACCGAACGACATGATGCCCGAGATCGCCATTGTCGATAACGGCCTCGGTGAATTGAAGATCTGGTCCCTCCACGGGATTCCTTTCTGTGGCACCGGGCGTACCGGCCCGGTGCCTGAATAGCGATCGCATCCGCACAGTGGCTGGGGCTCGACGTACGCAGGCGCTCGGCCCGCGTCAGTTCCCCCGAGCTGGTGGAGGCCGGTCTTCGATCGAGGTCCGCGGGCCAGAGCGGAAGCTCCTCCCGAAAACCACTACCGAGGACCGAGTCTCTCCTCGTCGAGCATCTGTGTCGACGTGCGATCTCGAACGTGATGTGGCTATTGAGTTGTGATCGTGCGGGTCAGCGGCGCAGCCCGAGGCGTTCGATCAGCGACCGGTAGCGCTCGATGTCTGTCTTGGCGACGTAGTTGAGCAGCCGGCGTCGCTGCCCAACGAGCAGCATCAAGCCGCGACGGCTGTGGTGGTCGTGCTTGTGCTCTTTGAGGTGCTCGGTGAGATGCGCGATCCGCTTGGTGAGGATAGCGACCTGGACCTCCGGAGAACCCGTGTCGCCCTCGCTGGTCGCGTACTCATCGATGATCTTCTTCTTCGTTGCAGCGTCGATCGACACTGACTTCTCCTCTCGGTTTCCCGCTGCGCGGCGCCCCCGATGCCCAAGTTGGGCTCTTCACGCGGCGTGAGTTGGGAGCTCTTGAAACCCGCGGCCGGTCAAACGGCGCCGCTAATCTACCAGCGCTGGGCAGTCGCCAGCGAATTCCCAGTCCCTAGCGAACCAGCGCTACCAGTCTGCGGCGCCCATCGAGGCCGCGGAGTTCGAACTTGCCGCGGTCGACAAACGTGAGCCCGGAGCCAGTGAGCAGGTCGCGCACTGTGGTCGACACCAGCACTTCGCCCGGCTGCGCTACGCCGAGAATGCGTGCTGCGGCATGGACCGCGATCCCTCGCACCTCGTCACCCTGATGCTCGACCTCACCCGAATGGACCGCGGCACGGGCAGTGAGGCCGTGGGCGGTGGCGGCATCGATCATGGCCGCCGCACCACGCACCGCACGCGCCGGGCTGGGAAAAAGGACGAGGAAGCCGTCTCCCGTGGTCTTCACCTCGCGGCCGCCGAAGCGCTCGATCTGGGCGCGCACAGCCTCGTTGTGTTCCGCGAGCAACAGGCGCCATTTGGAGTCGCCGAGCCGGATCAGCATCTCGGTCGATCCACACAAGTCGGTAAAGACAGCGGTCGTAAAGATGCGATCGGAGATGTCCTTCGGTGATTTCGCAAAGAGTCGACGGCCAGCCCAGTCGATCGACACCCACGGCTCGTCGCCGACGACCCACGAGTCGTGACCAGGCGGGATCTCGAAGGCATCACCGCCTATGACCTCTAGCGAGGGGCCGTCGGTCATCTCGACATGTAGATGCCCGGACACCGCGTAGCCGATGTGGTGCTCCTGGCAGGTTTCGGTACCGACGATCGGCTTGACGTGCTCAGACCACCGCCAACCAGGCTCGAAGATGGCCCGCCCGACGGACAACTCCCCCAGCTCCATCAACTCGATGCGAGCCCTATCGACACTTCGGACCTCGTCCGGATGGTCGAAGCGCTTGCGCCGCAGCTCCACAGCACCGATCGTACGAATCGAAGCAATATTCGGCGAGTGGGCCAGGCAGGGTTCGCAAAAACGCGTCATAACCTTCGTCGTCGACCTTGGCCTATCTTGCCTTGTCTCTTACGCCGCATGTAACAGATGCCGCGCCTGCTCGACATCGACATGCATCTGCCGGATCAGCGCCTCTTTCCCTGCATACTTCACCTGGCCTCGGAGCCTTGAATAGAAGTCAATCGCGATTTCCACGTCGTAAAGCTCGAGATCATCACGATCCAGCACGTACGCCTCAACCCGACGTTCCATCCCATCGAAGGTTGGATTGGTACCTACCGAAATGGCAGCTGGCCAGCGGGGTGCAGGAATGTCCAGCCGCGTGACCCACCCTGCGTAGACCCCGTCGGCCGGCACCGCCATACCCGGCGGCACCGGTACGTTGGCCGTCGGAAAGCCCAGTTCATGACCGCGGCGGTCACCGCGAACCACAACGCCGGAGAACCGGAAGACGTTGTCGCTGAGCTCTCGGACTCGGCCGAAGTCGCCCTCCGCGACAGCGTGCCGGATCAGGGTGGACGAACTGGGCTGGGTGCCGTCGGTGACCAACGGAAGTGCCTGCACTTTGAACTCGCCCGCGCCGAGCTCGGCCAGGGTGGAGACATCGCCGGCCGCGCGAAATCCGAAGCGGAAATTCTCTCCGACGACGATACGCGTGGGGTGGAGCGGACGGAGCACGGTATCGACGAACTCTGCTGGACTCCAGCTGGCAACCTCGGCGGTGAAATTCACGACGACAACCTCGTCGACGCCCGCGTTCCGAAGCAACTCCTTGCGACGCTCCAACGAGGTGAGCAGCAGCGGTACTTGATCCGGCCGGATCACCGACATCGGATGCGGCCAGAAAGTCACCGCAGCGATGCGGGCTCCAGGCTCCGACGCCTGAGCCGTTCGGATGAGCTCGACGTGTCCTCTATGGACTCCATCGAAGTTGCCGATCACTACCACGGTCGGCCTGCTCATTCGGATGCGCCTCCTGGTCTCGAGCGGGTGATCTCGAACAGTCAAGCAGAAAGCCGGAACAAGGCGCATGGCGCCGAGCACCGCGCGTTATTGCACAAAGCGAACACACAGGAAGCCAGGTATGAGAGACTGCCCGGGCACGCGTAAGCATCTGATTTCTTGGGGGAAGAGTGAAGCGTCTTACCAAAGCTGCGCTCGGGAGCGTCGCAGGGTTCGCGCTAGTTCTGAGTGGAACAGGGGTCGCAAGCGGAGCTTTGTTGGACTTCCTTAAGATCCACCGCAACTCGAACGACATCTACGAATCAACGGTGACGCTGGACTCGGCCAAGGCGAAGATCACGATCGACAAGGGGACGGACAGCACTACCTTCACGATCCGAGTGACGGGAATTGATCTGACCGGAATTGATCCGTCAATGGTCGGCAAACCCCTGGGTTCTCACCTTCACACGGGTAAGTGTGTGGAGGGCGACTTCGGCGTCCCCACCGCGTCACCTTCGCCGCTGCAACCCGGTTGGCAAGCCGGACCCCACTACAACCATGACGTCGTAGTCGGCGGCAAGAAGTTCCCAGGTCTGGATGTGCCACCCGAACAAACCGCGACAATCAGCACCGAAACCGAGGTCTGGTTCGATCTTCTACCGGATGAAGAGGGTATGGCTTACGACAAGACCACGGTCCCCTTCGTGCCTGTGGATCCGGACGGCGACATGTCAGTCGTCGTTCATGTCCTATCGACAAACACCAAGACCGGGGGAGCCGGTACACGGCAAGCGTGCTTCCCGCTCTCGGTAGCCGGGATCTTCCCCAAAACACCACCGTCACCAACTGAGTGAATCGGTAGCTCAGACAAAGACCGCCTCTGGGACTGCGTCTGGTCCATCCTGACGGTAGAGCGCCAGGAAGGCGCCGGCCGGATCGAACAATGCCGTCGTACGGTTCGGCAACGTCGCTCCGGTGAGCCGGCGACCATTTCGGACGTACCCTGCCTGAGCCTCTGTAACGGTCAGCGCCGCGAAGCTGCTGCGGGCGACGCGGTTCAGAGGCATGATTCTGAGTTGCCGCTCCGCTTCCTCCAAGGTCTGAGCCTCATCGAGTGTGAAGGTGCCAACCCGCGTCCTCCGCAGTGAGGTGAGGTGACCACCAACACCGAGAGCGGCCCCGAGATCCCTGGCGAGCGCCCTCACGTAGGTGCCCGATGAGCACTCGACGATCACCGTCAGGTCGACACAGCGCAGCGCATCGACCTGAACTTCTTGCTGATCAAGCACGTCGAATCGACCTATGGTGACCGGACGTGCCGAGAGCTCCACGGATTGGCCGGCTCGTACGCGCCGATATGAACGAACGCCGCTGACCTTGATCGCCGACACCGCTGCCGGCACCTGAAAGATGTCGCCCCGCAAGCCGTCCATCGCAGCCTCGATCTCAGCCTCACCAAGATCAGCGGCGCCCTTCGCGGTAACGATCTCGCCGGCAGCGTCGTCAGTGATCGTGCCAATGCCGAGCCGGATGGTTGCCTGGTAGGCCTTGTCTGACAGTGCGAGGTATCCCAAGAGCCGGGTCGCCTTCTCCACTCCCATGATCAACACGCCGGTCGCCATCGGGTCCAAGGTGCCGGCATGACCGACTTTCCGGGTGCCGGCCAACCGGCGAATACGGCCGACCAGCTGATGCGAGGTCCAGCCAGCGGGCTTGTCCAGAACGGCGAGGCCGGAGATCGGGAGCGACGACGATCCCGCTTCAGGATTCGTCGTCATCGCGTTGTGGGTGTTCCTCGTCAGCATCAGGACGCTTGTAGGGGTCAGCGTCTCCCGCGTACGCCGCTCCCGCGGCTTGTTCGGCCACCTGCGCGTCGACGGATCTCGCCTGAGCCAGCAAATCCTCGATCTGCCTGGCGTTCTCCGGAACGGCGTCCGGTACGAACTCGATCGTCGGAGTGAACTTGAGGCCGAGTTGCTTACCAACCTGGGCTCGGATCAATCCAGTGGCCGACCGGAGCGCTGCAGCAGTTCCGGCCCGCTCGGTCTCCGAGCCCAGCACGGTATAGAAGACCGTGGCCTCCCGACTGTCGCCGGTCAGCCGTACGTCCGTGATCGTCACGAAGCCCAGCCGCGGATCCTTGATCCGCCGCTCGAGCATTTCCGCGACGATCACCTTGATCTGGTCGGCCAACTTGACCACGCGCGGCGAGCCCATAGTGCTCCTCCCTTACGCCGACTTGTCAGAAACTGAGCAGCGCTACAGCCCTGCTCAGTTCTGACCACTCAGCGGTTACGAGCGCGGCTTTTCCCGCAGCTCGTAGGTCTCGATGATGTCGCCGATCTTGATGTCGGAGTAATTGGCGAGCGTCATGCCGCACTCATACCCGTCGCGCACTTCGGTGACATCGTCTTTCTCTCGACGGAGCGAGGCGATCGTGCTCTCAGTGACGACCACGCCTTCCCGCAGCAGTCGCGCCTTGGAGTTTCGACGGATGGAACCGCTGATGACCATACAGCCGGCGATGATGCCCGCCTTGGACGAGCGGAAGATCTCTCGGATCTCCGCCTGACCGAGGGTGACCTCCTCATAGATCGGCTTCAGCATGCCCTTCAAGGCGGCTTCGATCTCATCGATCGCGGCATAGATCACCGAGTAGTAGCGGATGTCGACACCCTCGCGGTCGGCGAGCTCCGCTGCCTTGCCCTGAGGCCGCACATTGAAGCCGACGATGACCGCGTCGGATGCAGCCGCCAGCGAGACGTTCGTCTCGGTGATGGCACCAACGCCGCGATCGATCACGCGCAGGCTGACCTCGTCGCCGACATCGATCTTGGAGAGCGCGTCCTCGAGCGCCTCGACCGAGCCAGCACCATCGCCCTTGAGGATGAGTCGCAGTTCCTGGGTCTCGCCTTTCTCGAGCTGCTCGAACAACTGGTCCAGGGTCTTGCGCCTGGTGCCGGCTGCCTGGGCCGCCATCCGCAGCCGCGCCGCTCGCCGTTCGGCAATCTGCCGCGCCATCCGATCGTCATCGACTACCAGGAAGCTGTCGCCGGCACCGGGCACGGCCGTCAGGCCGAGCACCTGCACCGGGAACGACGGGGGCGCCGCAGTGACGTTGTCACCATGATCATCCAGCAGCGCGCGTACTCGACCGTGTGCGGGACCGGCGACGATCGAGTCGCCGACCTCGAGCGTGCCACGCTGCACCAGAACGGTGGCAACTGGACCGCGCCCCTTGTCCAGGTGCGCCTCGATGGCCACACCCTGAGCATCCATATCCGGGTTCGCACGCAGATCCAGAGCTGCATCGGCAGTCAGGATGATCGCCTCGAGCAATGAGTCCAAGCCCTGGCCGGTGACCGCAGACACGTCGACGAACATCGTCTCGCCGCCGTACTCCTCCGGCACCAAGCCGTACTCAGTCAGCTGACCGCGGACCTTCGTCGGGTCGGCGCCCACCTTGTCGATCTTGTTGACGGCTACGACCACCGGCACTTCAGCTGCCAGGGCATGGTTCAGTGCCTCGATCGTTTGTGGCATCACGCCGTCGTCGGCTGCAACCACCAGCACTGCGATGTCGGTCGACTTGGCACCACGGGCGCGCATCGCGGTGAACGCCTCGTGACCAGGAGTGTCGATGAAGGTGATCTTGCGTTCCTCATCCTCGACCTCGGTGGAAACCTGGTACGCGCCGATCGCCTGGGTGATGCCGCCGGCCTCGCGGGCCACCACATTCGTCTTGCGGATCGCATCGAGCAGCTTGGTCTTGCCGTGATCAACGTGACCCATCACCGTGACAACAGGCGGGCGAGCCGCGAGATCTTCCTCGCTCCCGGTGTTCTCGCCGAACTCGATGTCGAAGCTCTCCAGCAGCTCCCGGTCCTCGTCCTCGGGAGAGACAACCTCGATGTCGTAGTTGAGCTCTGAACCCAGCACCTGAAGAGTGTCGTCGCTCACCGACTGGGTCGCGGTGACCATCTCTCCGAGATGGAACAACACCTGAACCAAGGAGGCTGCGTCGGCGCCGATCTTCTCGGCGAGGTCGGTCAGTGACGCGCCTCTGGCGAGCCGGACCTTCTGTCCGTCGCCTTGCTTGACCCGGATTCCACCAATCGATGGCGCCTCCATCTGATCGAATTCCTGGCGGCGCTGCTTCTTGGACTTGCGGCCGCGCCGAGTCGGGCCGCCGGCCCGGCCGAACGCGCCCTGCGTGCCACCGCGACCACCGCGGCCCCCGCGACCACTCGGTGGCGGCCCGCCGGGCCCACCACCCGGGCCACCGCGACTGGGAGCACCACCACCCGCACGACGACCGCCGGGCGGTGCACCGCGGCCTCGGGTACCGGGCCCCGCTGGCGAGTTGCCAAGCTGACCGGAGCTCTGCTTGGGCATCATCGCCGGGTTGGGCCGCGGCATGCCGGGCAGCCCTTGGCGTCCGCCAGGACCCATCGGAGCGCGGCCGGCAGGAGGACGCGGTCCCCCCGGACGAGCGCCGTCGGGCCCAGGACGCGGCGCACGGGGCTGACCCATTCCCTGCGATGAGGAGAAGGGATTGTTGCCGGGACGCGGAGTCCCAGGACGCCGGGTAGCCGGAGCTCCTGGGAGCCCTCCAGTGGAACCGGGACGCGGCCGCGGCGTGGGGGTGGGCGCCTCGCCGATCCGGGCCGCGGGCGCGGACTGGCCGGGCGCACGGGGCACGCCTGGACGCGGAGCCGGCGTCGGCGACGCTGGCGCCGCGGGCTGTGTCGTCGACGCAGCCGGCGCAGCGGGAGCTGCGGGCGCGGCGGGAGCTGCTGGCGCCGTCACAACCGGCGCCTCGGCAGCGACCTCGACGGGAGTCGGGGCGGGTGCCTCTGGCACTGCCTCGGGCGCTTTGGCGGCGGCAGCTTTCTTCGTTGTTGTCTTCTTAACCGGGGGCGGCTCGCTTGCCAGCTTTTCCTTGAGCCGTCTCTCGACCGGCGCCTCTACCGTTGAGGAGGCGGATCGTACGAACTCCCCCATGTCCTTCAGCATGCTGAGGACGGTCTTGCTCTCGACTCCGAGCTCTTTTGCAAGCTCGTAGACTCGGACCTTTGCCACTGCTCTCCTTGTTGGCGGCCCGGGTCTAAGTTCCGGACCAGTTAGTTGTTGAACATGCTCACTGAGCGGTTCTCATCGGGTGGTCATGAGCGTTGTGCCCACTTTCTGGTTCGGCTCTCGCGTACGCGAGTGCTTGCTCGTCATCCGCTCCAGCAGGAGCGGATGCATTGGAGACTCTATGCCCAGCCGCGCACGCGTGTCTAAGTGAGCGCGCTGAGGAACTCCCGGATCTTGACAGCTGCTTGCTGTCCATCAATCTCCGACCGCAGAGCCCTCCCTAGGCTACGCCGCCTGAGAGCCTGCTCAAGACACCCCGGTCTCGGATGCAAATAAGCGCCGCGGCCGGGCAGCACCTGACGGATGTCAATCTCGACTCCTGCGTCGTGGGCTACCACGCGTAGCAGCAGAGTCTTTTCATCGCGAGCCCTGCACCCGACGCACGTACGTACAGGGGCGGGCACCGAAAAAGGCTAACGCGACCGGACGTGTCGAGTATTCCGAGTGACCGGCGTTTGCCGTCTTACGACGGCTCGTGTGTGTTTGATGGGCTGAATCTGCCCACGTTTGCCGTCTTACGACGGCTCGCGTGTGTTGATAGGGCCGATTCTGCCCACGTTTGCCGGCTTACGACGGCTCGTGTGTGTTGAATGGGCTGAATCTGCCCACGTTTGCCGTCTTACGACGGCTCGCGCGTGGTTGATGGCCGAATCTGCCCACATTTGCCGTCTTACGACGGCTCGCGTCAGCGGACTGGGAAGTGCAACCGCCACTCCGGCTTGAAGGTACGCCGGATTCCAACCGCTCCGCACTCCAGCAGCGCATCTCGTACCCGCTCCAGCGTCCGCAGCGGCTCATGATAGATCCCCTCGGAGGTCACGATCACCAGCCGCCAGCGCATCTGGTCGAGTTCCTCTCGCCGGAAAATGTCGCTCAGCCACTGCTGGGTGTCCTCGGCATGGTGACGGCCGTCGTACTCGATGATCAAGCGAATGCCCTCATAGGCCAGGTCATAACGCCTTCGCCAGCCGCCGTCGCGGCCACGAATGATCAGATTGACGCGTGGCTCGGGAAGGCCGGCAAGTACCAGAAGTAGTCGAAGCCGGGTCTCTTGTGGTGAGTCCACGCCTTTCCGTGCCAAGGATGCTGCTCGCCGCGCCACGCGGCATCCTCGCCCGATCCATTGCGCGGCAGCCTCAATGAGCCGCTCTGATGAGGTGTGACCAGCCTTGATCAGGCCGTCGGCTACAACGACCAGATCAACCAGTCCCACGCCGGCCGCCGCAAGGTCCAAGAACGTCTGTTCAGGCGTTGAGATGGGCAGGCCTTTACGAATTGTGGTCTGCGCCGGAGCCGTCCGGTAGTGCGAACGGACGCCTCGTCGAACTTGCCGTCGGTGGGCCGACGGCAGCGTGACGTGAGTTGCACCATCGGCTGGCACCACGGCGCCCCAGAGCTCGGCCGCGGTGTGATGGCTGATGTACGACCCCCGAGGGACGAGCCTGATGACGGCCTTCGCCCGGAGCAACGGCGTAATGGCAACGTCACGGGCCACATAGGCATCCCAAAAGATCTTGTGGAACCGCCCACTCAGCAGCATTTCTGGCGTCAGACCCGCGGCTCGAGCTTCGGCTCGATTGAATGGCTGGCGAGGATCGAACGCGCTCTGCGTCTGTGCCGGTACGAACATGAGCACGATCCTGAGTGCTCCAGAGCTCACCGCCACAGTTATCCACAGCTTTCCTGGCAACCACTTCAGGTGACCTCGGAGCAACGCGAGCCGCCGTAAGACGGCTGGCGAGTGTTCCGGCGGCGTCCGCGACACTCGTTTGCCGTCCTAAGACGGCAAACGCCGATAAGAGCGAGTGACTTCGCGAGCGCCGAAAAGCGCCGTCAGGCCGGTGCCGTATCTGACCGAATGTCGATGCGCCAACCGGTCAGCCGCGCCGCGAGCCGGGCATTCTGACCCTCCCGACCGATGGCCAGCGACAGCTGATAGTCGGGGACGATCACCCGAGCGGCTCGCAGGTTCTCATCAACTACGGTCACCGATGTCACCTTGGCCGGGGAGAGCGCATGGCCCACAAAGGTCGCGGGGTCCGGAGAGTAATCGATGATGTCGATCTTCTCCTCATTCAGCTCGTGCATGACTGCACGCACCCGCTGCCCCATCGGCCCAATGCAAGCGCCTTTCGCGCTGACATCCGGATTGTGACTGACGACCGCGATCTTGCTGCGATGACCAGCCTCTCGGGCTACAGCCTTGATCTCAACCGTCCCGTCGGCGATCTCCGGCACCTCCAGCTTGAACAGCTTCTCGACCAGCCCGGGATGGGTCCGCGAGACGATCACCTGTGGGCCGCGGAGCTCCTTGCGCACCGAGACCACATAGACGCGAATCCGAGTTCCGTGGGTGTAGCGCTCCCCCGGCACCTGTTCGGCCAGCGGCATGATGGCCTCGATCTTGCCAAGATCAACGAGCACGGTACGGCTGTCACTGCCCTGCTGCACGACTCCGGACACGATGTCACCCTCGACGCCGGAGAAGTGGCCGTATTTCTGCTCGTCCTCGGCATCTCGCAGCCGCTGCATGATCACCTGCCGGGCCGTGGATGCTGCGACCCTGCCAAAACCCGCCGGCGTGGTGTCATACTCGCCGATCTGCAGACCGTTTTCATCGAACTCGGGAGCCATCACCATGACGTGTCCGGTCTTGCGGTTCAGTTCCACCCGGGCACCGTGCACCGCACCGTCGGTTTTCTCGTACGCCGTGAGCAGGGCATCCTCGATCGCGCTGGCCAGGACCTCGAATGGCAGGTCCTTCTCGCGCTCCATCAGTCGCAGCACGGAGATGTCGATGTCCATCTCAACCCTCCTCGTCCTTGCTGCGTTCCGCTTTCGGCCGGTTCAGCTCGACCTGGACCAGCGCACGCTCGACGTCTGCATAAGGAACCTCACGAGTCCCGCCGTCCACATCGAGACGTACGCCGTCCTCATCGCTGGAAACGATTCGTCCGGTGATTACGTCCCCTTCAGACAGTTGTACCGCCACCAAACGACCGGTATTCCGCCGCCAGTGTCGAGGCAGCTCAAGGGGTCGGCTGACACCTCGAGAAGTTACCTCGAGTGTGTACGGCGCGGCTCCGGTCAGGTCTGCCCTGTCGAGTGCAGTCGACGCCGCCTTACTGGCCTCGGCAATGTCATCCAACAGCGGACCAGTACCTTGCGGGCCATCACCGTCGACCACGACACGCAGCAGTCGCCGCTTGCCCGCCGGAATAATCTCCAGTGCTTCCAGCTCGAGGCCGAACTGGGCGAGGACCGGGGTCAGCACACCAGCAATCTGGCTCTCTTTCATCGCGCTGTCCTTCGATCCGATTAGGCCCTTCGGTTGTGGCGGCGCTGATCGCGAAAACATCTCGC
>Ga0081455_10003930_pt1 | contig 16899 bp, 17 predicted proteins | sample TabmetS3T2R1_FD_70207 | JGI IMG/M metagenome (GOLD analysis project Ga0081455, IMG submission 70207) | Tabebuia heterophylla rhizosphere microbial communities from the University of Puerto Rico - S3T2R1 | ecosystem: Host-associated > Plants > Roots > Rhizosphere ...
CGACATCGATGACGGCATCCGTGACGATGATCGTGCCTCAATAGGAACTGTCATGCCGGTTCGTTTCATCAATCTCTGGCGTGACAGGTGCGGCAGCACGGTCATCGAGTTTGCTTTCGTGGCGCCCGTCTTCATCGCCTTGATGTTGGGCGCCGTGGAACTCGGGCGCATGTACTATGTCCGGCAGAGCATCGAATATGCGACGGAGCAGGCGGCGCGCTACTACAGCCTCAATCCCAATGCTGCGACCACTACCGTAACAAGCCAGTTGAACGGCTTCTTGCCGGGTCGCATCAGCAGCGGTGTTTCGGTTTCCTATACGGACACCACCACCAACTGCAACGGTAACGCCAACATCAAATGTACCACCCTCACGGTTACCTATCCCTTCTCCTACGCACAGTCATTTCTGGGTTTTGCCGGCAAAACCCTCACAACGACCTCGCAGGCCGTCCGACAATTTTGACGCGCGACGTCAAGCCTTAGCGGCTTTGGTTGCGGCAGGCCCCAATATTTTGATATTCTGACATACGCTCCGCGCAGGAGCGGGGAGTGTCTTCGGGGCAAAAATGAAGCTGGCGCCCATCATCATCGCGGGCCTTGCGCTTTCGCTGGCCGCGTGCGGTCTCGACTTGACGGGCAAGACGCCGCTCGAGGACAGCTATACCGCCACGCTCCAGGAAGCTGATGCTGCTCGCCAGGCTGGCGATCTCGATGCGGCGGTTCCGCTTTATGGACGTGCCCTGGAGGCCAATCCGGAAGGCATGGAGGCCAAGCTGGGGCTGGGGCAATGCTACCTCACCCTCGGTGCCGGAAACGAAGCGGCGGCGCAGTTCCGGGACGTTTTGGCCAAACGTTCGAGTGATCCGGCGGCCCTCCGCGGCCTCGCAGCGGCGCTGATCACCCAGGGACAGTCACAACTTGCCGAGGAGCAGGCCAGGAAAGCGCTGGGCGCCGACAGTCGAGACTTTCGTGCCCTCAACGTCCTTGGGATCTCACTCGATATGCAGGGCAGGCACGATGAGGCCCAGGCGCGCTACCGCGAGGGACTTGCGCTGGCGCCAGACGATGTGGCGCTGCGTAGCAACATGGGGCTTTCGCTTGCGATCGTCGGGAAGCCACAGGAGGCGATCGCCCAGCTGCTGCCGGTAGCGACCGGCCCGAAGGCCGATGGGCGCGTACGCCAGAACCTTGCCTTCGCCTACGTCATGGCTGGCGATTTCGAGAATGCCCTGCAGGTGAGCCGGCGCGATCTCGACGAAGCCCACGCCCAGCGCCAGCTCTCCTATTTCATGCAGCTCAAGGCCCTTCCGCCCGAGGCACGCAGCGCCGAGATGCGGCGCACGGCCTATTTCTTCCCGCAGTCGGTGCCAGGCCGCGGCGCCTGATTTTTCAGCCCTGGACGGAGAAGCCGCCGTCGACCGTGATGGCCGCGCCAGTGACGAAGTCCGAGGCGGCGGCGGCCAGGAAGACGGCGATGCCGGCAAAATCCTCGGGTAAGCCCCAGCGTCCTGCCGGCGTGCGTTTCAGTACTGAATCGTGGAGACCCTGCACCTCCTGGCGGGCGCGGCGAGTGAGGGCGGTATCGATCCAACCCGGCAGGATGGCATTCACCTGGATGTTGTCTTTCGCCCATGCGGTCGCCATCGCCTTGGTCATCTGCACCATGCCGCCCTTGCTTGCAGCATAGGCAGTCGCAAACGGCGCACCGAAGATCGACATCATCGAGCCGATATTGACGATCTTGCCACGGCCGCCCTGTTTCATTGCCGGGTAGGCCGCATGGCTGCACAGAAAGGCGCTGGTAAGGTTGCTGTCGAGCACGGTGTGCCATTCGGCGAGCGTGTATTGCTCAGGCTGTTTGCGGATGCTCATGCCGGCGTTGTTCACGAGGATATCCAGACGGCCGTGCGCTTTGACGGTTTCGCCAATCAAGGCACGGCAGGAATCTTCCTTGAGGACATCAACAGCAATGGCACTCGCCTTGGCACCCAGCCGAGTGATCTCCTCGACAGCCGTCGCATTCTTTTCGGCGTTGCGGCCTGCAACCACGATCGCCGCGCCGGCTTGCGCCATGCCCTTGGCCATGCCAAGCCCAATGCCACCATTGCCCCCGGTGATGACGGCTACGCGGCCCGAAAGATCGAACAATTCCATGACGTGCTCCTCCGCGCGTCTGTATCGTCAGAGGCGAGGAGTAGCAAACGGTGAAGTTATTTTTTCCCCGACGACCCCGAATCCTTGTTCGCTTTGGCGTCGCGCTCAATGAGGGCCAGAAGATCTTCCGGCAGCGGTTCGCTGGTGATCTCGTCGTACATCGCATGGAGCTGCTTTTGCAGCCACATGTCGAAGGGACGCTCCCCTGCCGCCTTTGTTTTTCCGCGGGCCGCCTCGTTGGCGCGGCCCTTCAGCGGTTTGTCGTTATTCGCCATCGTTCTTGTTCCGCGGAAGGATGACCACCCCAAAGGTTCCTGTCCGAGGCATGCCGTTCTCCCGGTGAGAATGCCCATGTTTGGATCACTCGTCCATGGCGGCGTGTGGCAAATCAGCGTCCACTGGGGATCGAGTCGTGCTCGCTGTCATGGCGAAGAGTGGGTTTCTCGGCGTTGGTCTCCGGCCGCGGTCTGGTGTCGCCTTCCAGCAACAGCCGCTCGAGGGTGTCGCGAGCGCGCGAGATGCGGCTCTTCACCGTACCGACCGAAACGCCGGTATGCGCTGCAATGATTTCGTAGGATTGGCCTTCCAACACAGCCAGCAGCAGAGCTTCGCGTTGCGTTGGCGCAAGCTTGCTGAAAGCCGACATGAATTCGCGCATGACCAGGCGGCTTTCCTGGTGCGGCTGGTGCGAGAGCGTCTCGGCGATCGCTGAATCCACCGGTACGCTGGGCCGAGTACGCCGCAGCCCGGAAATGAACTCGTTGCGCTGAATACGGAACACCCAGGCCGAAAGGTTCGTGCCGGGCTCGAAGCTCTGGCGGCCGGCAAGGGCCTTGATGACGGTATCATGCACCAGGTCATCGGCGGCATCGCGGTCGCGTGTCAAAGAAAGCGCGTAGACGCGAAGACGTGGCAGGATTGCCTTCAGTTGTTCGTGGAAATCTCGGAGGTCCTGGTCGGTGTCGGATTTTTTCGAAATTGCGGCGGCCATTGGTTTCTCCGATAGAGCGACAACACCAGATCAATGCCCGATCGCTGGAAAGGTTACAGATCTCGGGCCGTTTCGGATCCAACCGACTGATTCTAAGAGGTTTTTCACGGGCTATTTCATTTTGCCGGCGAGTTGTTTGCGGGCGCGGGAAACGCGCGCCTTCAGGGTTCCGACCGAGCAGTTGCACAAGGCCGCCGCCTCCTCGTACGAAAATCCTCCAGCGCCAATGAGGATAAGGGCCTCGCGGGCCTGCGGGCTGAGCTGCCACAAGGCGGCCGACAACTCCTTCAGCTGAAGCGACGCTTCGGGATTGTCGACGGCGGCAAGAGGCATGGCGGCGGTGTCATCGATCGCGGTGGGACGTCGTCGCTGGGCGCGCAGATCGGAATAAAAGCGGTTGCGCATGATCGTGAACAGCCAGCCCTTCAGGTTGGTGCCTTCGACAAATTGTTCCTGCTTGTCGAGCGCCATCAGAATCGTGTTTTGGACCAACTCATCGGCCGTCTCACGTTCGCGGCACATGAAGCGGGCGAAAGCACGCAGATCCGGGAGCAGCGCCACGATATCGTTCTTAATCATCGGGGTGATGGCTCCGGCTGCACGATGCGACGGGCGTATACCGTATGTGGGACCATTACGAGCGGGGTGCAAAGGTATTTTCCCGGAACCACGGGAGAATACCGGCGTTATGTCGAGATTTCTGCGGGAGCGAGAATTTGATCGTTTCCATGTAGCGCGTGGTCTACCGTCAAGGATAGAGAGGGGGCGACAGTGTCTGAAGGGGCCGGAACAACGGAAAACATGTCAGAAGCCATCACAAGAACGCTGCCGTTCCTGCGTCGCTATGCGCGCGCGGTCACGGGCTCGCAGCAGCGCGGCGACGAATGGGTCCGCCTTTGCGCCGAAGTCGTCATGCGACAACCCGAGCTGGTCGCCACGATGGACGATACGAAACTCGGCGTCTTCGCGCTGTTTCATCGGCTGCAGCAGCCGTTCGGCGGTCTCGACGAATCGGCCGAGGCCGCCAGCGTGAGCGGCCGGCTGAAGGAAACGCTGACCGAGATGGCGCCGTTGCAGCGGCGCATGCTGCTGCTCACTGTGCTCGAAGGCTTCACGGTCAGCGATGCCGCGCACATCCTGGATATCGACGTCGATACAGCCGAGAAGAGTCTGCAGGAGGCGCGCCGCGAGCTGCAGCGCGTCGCATCGGTGCGCGTCCTGGTGATCGAGGACGAGGCCGTGATCGCTCTCGATGTCGCCGATATCGTACGCAATGCCGGCCATGAGGTTGTCGGTATCGCAGCAACAGAAAAGGCCGCCGTCGAACTGGCAAAGAAGCACGCGCCCCACCTTGTCCTGGCCGACATCCAGTTGCGCGGCGCCGATAGCGGCATCACGGCAGTGAAGGAAATCATGCGGGCCATGACAGTGCCCGTGATCTTCGTTACCGGTTATCCCGAGCGGTTGCTGACCGGCGCGCAGATCGAACCCGCCTTCGTCATTTCCAAGCCCTTCGACCCGGATCTCCTTCGTGCGGCGATAGCCCAAGCGCTCGATACCGTGTCTATCTGAGCTCGGACGTCGTCGTCATGGCTCAATGGTCGCTGCGCACGAAGCTGGTGGCAGTGGTCGTCGCAGCCCTGGCTCCGGTCGTCGGGCTTGCAGCGTGGAGCACCTACGACGACATCGTGACGGCGCGGGCTTCGCGCGCCACTGCCGTCGCCGCGGCTGTCGAGGAAGCTGCCGCGCGGCATCGCGAGCTCATCGAGGGATCGCGTCGGCTGGTGGCGGCGACATGCTCCGCCAATGCCGTCAGCAAGGTATTGGATTCCGGGGCGACGCCGGACGATGTCAATGCTTGCGCGGCATATCTGTCGCGCGTGCTCAAGGAGTTCCCCAACGAATATTCGGCGATGATGATCACCGACGCGGCGGGAGTCGCGCGCTGCTCCACATCGCCCGACGATATTGGCCTGAGCTTCGCCGACCGCCAGATCTTTCGTCTCGTACATGAAGCCAAAGGTATATCCATCGGCAGTTTTGCCGCGAGCCGCGCGGTTCCCCACACGGTGATCCCGATGGCCATGCCGCTCGACGCTGGCGGTGAGTTCCACGGCATGTGTGCGCTCAACATCTCGCTGCAGCTTTTCTCTGAGCTGTCCACCGGCGGCCGCGCCAGCCGGCACATTCCGGTCGTTCTTGTCGACCAGACGGGAGCGCCGGTGGGCGGCAATGCCGAGATGACCTTCGCGATGCCGGTTGCCAAGCGCCTTGCCGCGGCCATCGCGGCGGGCCAGCAGCGTTTCAGCGACTATGGCCAGAATGGTTCCTTCTACCAGTATCACGTCGTTCCCCTGGCCGGTCGCGCCGTCTTCGCCGTCGCTGCGATGCCCCTGACCGAGGGCATTACCGCGCTGCTGCTCGAGCTCGGCAGGTTCGGCCTGATCGGCCTTGCTGCCATCATGGTCCTCCTTGCCACGTGGTTCGGCGCCGACCGTTGGTGCGTGCGGCCCCTGCGCTATATCGGCGACTTTGCCGGCCGTGTGGCGCGTGGCGAGGACATCCGCTTCGCGCCGAAATTGCCCTGGACGAGGGAACTCGCCGTGGTGGGCGAGGGGGTCAAGGAGATGGCGGAGGCCATCGCAAGCCGCGAAGCCGATCTCAAGGCCGGCCTCGAGCAGCGCGACCATATGCTGCGCGAGATCCATCACCGCGTGAAGAACAACCTGCAGATGATCTCGAGCCTGCTCAATCTGCAGGCGGGTGAAATTCGCTCCCCTCGCATCCGACGCTTCTTTGGCGATGCGCAGAACCGGGTGCTGACGTTGTCGATCCTGCACCGGCACCTCTACGAGCGATCGAGCTGGTCATTGGTGGACTTCCAGCAGTTCATCAGCGATCTTGTGCGCCAGATCTCGGTTCCGCGGCCCGGGCTCGAGCGTCCCACGGTGCGGTATCATATCCGTGCGCCGATCATGGCCGTGGGACCCGATGTCGCCATTCCCGTCGGATTGATCGTGACCGAGGCGGTCAGCAGCGCCCTCGGCCATGATTTTAGTGCGACTAGCGCGCCCGAGATCCGCATCGATGCGACAGAGAAGGATGGACAGGAAGTAGAGCTCGTGATCGAGGACAACGGTTTGGACACCAGCCACGGGTCGATCGGGCCCAATGTGCGGGGAAGTTTCGGCCTGACCCTCATCCGCGGCTTGGCCATGCAGCTCGGGGGGGAGGCGAACATCTCCACCCGCGAGGACGGGGGCACGCGGGTCGTCGTGTTGTTCCCGATGCCGAGCGAAAGCGATCCGGATGGTTAGCGCGCGCCGCAGCGTTCGCCTGACCGGTATGGTGATCGGCCTCACCATCGCTGTTCTCGTGGCGACGGGCGCGCTTCTGGCGATCAGCCATTCACGATCGGCATCGGAGCAGCAGCGTTTCGTCGTCGGCAACTACGAGACCATGTCGCTGTTGCGCGACGCATTGATCGTCCTTCAGGATGCGGAGATCGGTCAGCGCGCCTACCTCTTGACGGGCGATGTCGCCAATCTCGGGCCGTACGAACGCGCGCGTCCGCGCATCGACACGGCGCTGCGGCAGATCGAGGCGTCGGCCGCCGGCGATCGCGATGCGCTGCGGCAGATCGCGGAATTCCGGACCGCGGCCAACGAGAAGTTGGAGGAGCTCAATTCCGGGATCGTGGCCTACCAGCTCTACGGCCATCAGGTAACGCTGCCGCCGGGCTCAGGACGGGCGACGACGGATCGCATCCGGCAGGTCGCTGAATCCTTCATCGAAGGGCAGCGCCTGCAGCTGTCGCGGCGCCTTGCAATGCTGCGATCCGAACAGGCTCAAGCCGATCTGGCCGGCTTGCTGGTGCTCGGCGGCGCCTTCGTCTGTCTGCTGGCCGGCATGTACATCATCGTGCGTGGCGGTGAGAAGCTTGAAGAGGCGCAGCACCAGCTTTCAGCGCGGTCGCTGCTGCTGCAGGCGACATTGGAAACGCTGCGAGATCCCATCTTCGTCCTCGATGCACAAGGAGCCGTCGTCGCCTGGAACGAGGCCTTTGTTCGCCTTGCCGGCTGGGACCGTTCACGCGAGCCAATGCTTGGTCGCACCGAACTGCTGTCGCCGCGGTTCCCGGCAATGCGCGTTTTGCTCGCGCCCCTGCAGCTCGATGCCAAGGCGGCCGAACAGATCCTGACGGCGCGGGCGTCCTGCGACGGGCGCGACTACGAAGTCTCGCGAGGCGACATGGCGGATGGCGGCGCCGTGGTGCGTTGCGTGGACGTGACCGACAAGCTGCGCGACGAGGCGGCCCTTCGTCAGGGGCAGAAGATGGAAGCGGTCGGCCAGCTCACCGGCGGCATGGCGCACGACTTCAACAACATCCTGCAGATCGTCCAGGCCAATCTTGATCTGATCAAGACGGACATGTCGACCAACGAGGCGGCATTGGCACGCCTGCAGAGCGCATCGGCCGCAGCGGATCGCGGGGCGCGCCTCACCCAGCAGCTTCTCGCCTTCTCGCGTCGCCAGCCGCTCGCCCCCCGGCCGACGGCCATAGGACAGCTGGTGACCGACCTTTCGGTGTTGCTGCGGCATGCGCTGGGCGAGCGCATCACGCTCGACGTCGCGGTGGTTGCAGCGTCGTGGAACGCGACGATCGATCCGGGCCAGCTCGAGAACGCCCTCTTGAACCTCGCCATCAATGCCCGTGACGCGATGGCGGAGGGCGGCACCGTGCGCGTCGAGGTATCGAATGCCACCCTCGATCGTCGTTATGCGTCGTTGCATCCTGACGTGACGCCTGGCTCCTATGTCCTGATCGACGTTGCCGATACCGGGACCGGCATGTCGGCCGAGGTCGCTGCGCGGGCCTTCGATCCTTTCTTCACCACCAAGCAGGAGGGGAAGGGCACGGGACTTGGCCTCAGCATGGTCTATGGCTTCGTGCGGCAGTCGAACGGCCATATCCGGATCGACACGGCCATCGGCCAGGGAACGAGTGTGAAGCTCTACCTGCCCCGGACGCTCGATCCGGTCGTCGAGACAGGAGGCGAGCCGGGTGGCCTCGCACATGGCGATGCCCGCATCCTCGTCGTCGAGGACAACAAGGATGTCCGCCTCGCAGTCGTCGACACGCTCTCGGGCTGGGGCTACCGCGTCGTTGCGGCGGAGAGTCCGGATGCCGCATCCGAACTTCTGGAACGCGATTCGGCGTTCGATCTCCTATTCACGGACGTCGTCATGCCGGGAACGATGTCCGCGATGGACCTGATCCTGCTGGCGCGACGTCTAAATCCCGGGATCGCGGTGCTGCTGACGTCCGGCTACGCCAGGGATCTTATTCCCCTTGAGGACAAACCCGTCTATCCGATGATCGCCAAACCCTATCGCGGCGAGGAGTTGGCGGAGAAGATTCGTGCCGCCCTTACCGCGGGCCATGCGGTGCCGGCGCGAAGATCACCGCCTTCGGCGCCGTCGCTTGCGACGACAAAGCCGGCTCCGGCCCGGAGCGAGCGGCCGCGTCGCGTCCTCCTGGTCGAGGACGAGGTCGTCTTGCGCATGTCCACGGCCGACATCCTCGAGCGCCTCGACTGCCTGGTGACCGGCGTCGGTAGCGGCGAAGAGGCGCTGGAGCTCCTGCGCAAGGATAGCGGCTTCGATCTTCTCCTGACCGACCTCGGTCTGCCCGGGATCAGCGGCGAGGATCTGGCCAAGGAAGCACGACGCCGCTTCCCCGAAATGCCGGTGATCATCGCCAGCGGCTATGGCGCAATTGGCACGGAATCGAACGGCGTCCGCTTCATTAGCAAGCCTTATTCGTCGATCGACCTTCAGCAGGCGTTCGCTCATCTCGACCATCTGTCGCCATTGGCCTGATCTGCCTTTGCCAGACTTGGTAGGGCGGCAACCTTGATCGATCCCCACCGTTGGTGGGGAGGAAACCACCTTGCACGCAGGTATGCGTCATGCAGGGGAAGGAGGTTGCATGCGTTCGATCTCGATCGCAATTCTTGCTGCCGGCGCGGTGGCGATTCTGCCACTGGCAACGAGCGCCCAAACGAACTCTCCGTCGACATCGACTTCGACGACCATGTCGCAGGAAGATCTGCATAAGATGTGGGAGAAGATCAAAGGCGCCTGGACCCAGACCAAGGGCGCGGTCAAGGAGCGATGGGGCAAGTTGACCGATGACGATCTGCTCGAAATCCAGGGCAGGCGTGAGAAGCTCGTGGGGAAGATCCAGACCCGCTACGGCATCAGCCACGAAGAGGCCGAGTCACAGGTCGGCGGTTGGGAGCAGAAGTATCACAGCATGTGATCATCCCTACGCGATTGCCTGGTGTCTTGATATGATGTTGATGGAAGGGTCGACGATGATGGGTCGGCCCTTCCTTTGTGTGAACGGCACCCTAGACGTCGGCACGGAGAAACTCGATGACGGTCACGCATAACGCTCCGCTCGGACGCTACGAGATGGAAACCGAACATGGCCGTGCCGTCGCGGTTTATGTCCAGCAAGGTGACCGGCTGGTCTTCACCCATACCGAGGTTCCCGTCGCGGATGAGGGCAAGGGTATCGGGTCGCGTCTGGTGCGTGCCGCCCTCGACGATGCGCGGCGGCGCGGCTTCAAGGTCGTGCCAGCCTGCAGCTTTGTTGCGGCCTTCGTGAGACGCCATCCCGAATACGCCGCTTGAATCGGCGGGTTTGGCGATGTGCTCGCTGGCGAAAGGCTCACTTGGCGGTCACGCGTTTTGCGCCGGCTAATGCGAGCTGGCCACGACGCAGCAGGGACATCAATGCCCGGCGCGTCTGCATCTCGTTGAAGCCGCGATCTTCAAGACGCAACTCCAGATCCTTGATAGGTACGTCACCACCGTCGTGATCGCCGAGGATGGCGATCTCGTCCAGTAGCGCGCTCTCCGCATCGGTCAATCGGCGGGCAGTCGATCTCATGGGCAGCCACCGACAATGCCGCTGCCTGCTTCGACGGGCATGGCTTCGTGTTGCATGGGGGCCTCGATTGGCCTGCTCAAGGGACTCAGCAGAGTGCAACGTCGCATCGCCGACGCGGGTTGCCGTCGCGTCCGTTTTTAGCAGCGGCATCGTTCTCCGGGGATGGACCGCTCTATCCGCCGGCCGTTTCAAAGTGGGCGCGCAATCGGTCACGCGCCGTATCCCCTGATGCTCGATCCCAACAATTGACGATCGCCACCCGGAATCCCCCAGGAGGCATCGCGTGACGGTCGGCAGCCAGTGTTTCATGGAACGTGATCTGCAGGCTGGAGATACCCGGCATTGCCCGGATCTCCTGCTGCAGAGCTCGCGGCGGATGCTGGTAGCGAGAACCGTGCGCCACGAAGAGGACGACGCTGTAGCCGGTCCGCGGATCGGCGTCGCGGAACGACCAGTCGCCCTTTGCGTACAACCGCACCAGTGCTTCGACCCAGCGATCGCCGCCATAGAGATCGGGCCATTGGTCGGCGAAGCGCAGATGCACTTCGATGATGCGGCCTCCGATGGTCTCCAGATTGACCATGCCAGTGTAGCCGGCGAGGTGGTGGCGGCACCACGCACCGCACCATTCTTCCACGGCCGCGTTAGCGTCGGATCGCACCTCCCAATAGTCGAAGGTTCCCGCGCCACTGGCGATGCCGCAGGCATGACGCCACCATCGCGGAACGCCGTCGACCAACGCCACGTCGCTGCTGACATGCTCGCCTGTCAGCAGTGTCGACCAGAAGTGTCCGGGCTTGTATGCGTCAATGTAGTCAGTTTTTGACAGCAGCGTGCGGCTGCCAACCCCCATTCCCTTCAGATTGTAGATAGGCTTGGAGAAGACGGGATAGAGGGTCGGTTCAACACCATGCGGTCCTGCATCGAGGCCTTGGCTCATCGCGACGGCGAGCTTGTCATAAACCCAGCGGTGCTTGGGATTCCAGGTCCATGCGTCGCTGTCTTCAGTCGGAATGCGCACGTCGCCGGGGCAGGGGACGCGCTCGAAATACTGCGTGCGCCATGGATCGATTTCGCAAACCGGCACGTGTACCCCTTCGATGTTTGTGGACGAAGGTAACACAACTGCGTTCACGCTGGCGGTCGCAACCAGCTATTCTTTTACTGCGTTAGGAGCCGGCGGAGGTGTCGTGTCGAACCTGATAACGCGTGGCGCGGCGACGTCGGATATGTTGCGCCTGGACCGCTTCCTTGCCGTGCGCGCGCTCACTGAACAGCTTGCTGCGCCGCTTTCGCCGGAAGATCAGACGGTGCAGTCGATGCCGGACGCCAGTCCGACCAAATGGCACCTCGCGCATACCACATGGTTCTTCGAGACCTTTCTCCTGCGGCCGCATGTTTCCGGCTACAGGGTTTTCGATCCGGCCTACGAGTATCTTTTCAATTCGTACTACGAGGCGGTCGGGCCGCGTCATCCGCGACCTCAGCGGGGCATGATCACAAGACCAGGCATGGAAGAGATCCTTGCCTATCGCCGCCACGTGACCGAAGCGATGGCCGACCTTGTCGAACGCGGAGACCGTCGATGCATGCCGCTGATCGAGCTGGGTCTCCACCATGAGCAGCAGCACCAGGAACTCATCCTGATGGATGCCAAGCACCTGCTCTCTTTGAATCCGCTCAAACCTGCTTATGCACATGTGCGGCGTGTCGCCGGCACCGAGGACGCATCGGCAGGCTGGATCGAGGTCGAAGGCGGCCTGGTGTCGATCGGCCATGATGGCCAGGGATTTGCCTTCGATAACGAAGCGCCTCGCCACCGGGTCTGGATCGAGCCGTTTGCGCTTGCGACACGCCTTGTGACTTGCGCCGAATACCTGGCTTTCATCGAGGACGGCGGCTATCGCCGGCCGGAGTTCTGGCTCTCCGCAGGATGGGAATGTGTGAACCAGCGTGGATGGGAAGGGCCGCTCTACTGGCAATGCGATGACAGGCGCTGGAGCGTCTTCACCCTGGGGGGCTTGCAACCGCTGGCCGATAGCGAGCCGGTCTGCCACGTAAGCGCCTACGAGGCCGCTGCTTATGCCAAGTGGGCGGGCAAGCGCCTGCCGCGCGAGAGCGAATGGGAAATTGCGGCATCCGAGGTTGCCCTCGCCGGGAACATGCTGGACAGCGGTCGGCTCCATCCCGCACAGGCGACCGGTCCAGGACTTGCACAAATGATCGGCGATGTCTGGGAATGGACGGCCAGTCCTTATGTCGCTTATCCGGGTTATTGCGAGCCGGCGGGCGCGATCGGAGAGTACAACGGCAAGTTCATGGCCAACCAGATGGTGCTGCGGGGTGGTTGCGCCGTGACGCCGAATGACCATATCCGCACGACCTATCGTAACTTTTTCCCGCCGGACGCCCGTTGGATGTTTGGCGGCATCCGACTGGCGGAGGATCTTCGATGAACGGTTTTGTGCTCGAGCTCGAGCGTGCCCAGACAGCCGATCTCGAGGATTTCCGCCGTGCCGTGCTGGCAGGGCTGTCGCGCCGGCCCCGCGCCATTCCGGCGAAATTCCTGTACGACGCCCGTGGCTCGGCGTTGTTCGACAAGATCTGCGAATTGCCCGAGTATTACCTGACGCGCGTTGAGACCGAGATCCTGCGCACCCACGCCGGCGCAATCTCGGAACTCGCTGGTGCGAATGCTGCCTTGATCGAGTTCGGCAGCGGGTCGAGCGTGAAGTCGCGCCTGTTGCTCGACGCCATGGATCCTGCCGTCTATGCCCCGATCGACATTTCGCGCGAGCACCTTGATCAATCGATGGCGCAGTTGCAGCGTGATTATCCGTCACTCGCCATCGAGCCGATCTGCGCCGATTACATGGCGCTCGATGACTTGCCGAAGCTTCCTGCTTCGTCGCGACGCCTGGGCTTTTTCCCAGGCTCGAGTATCGGCAATCTGGAGCCGGACGAGGCGATCACTTTCTTCCGCAAGGCTCATCATCTGCTCGGCAGGGAAGGAGCGCTCATCCTGGGTGTCGATCTTAAGAAGGACCCGGCGCGCTTGCATGCTGCCTACAACGACAGTGCAGGTGTGACGGCGGCGTTCACGCTCAACTTGCTGCGACGCATGAACCGCGAGCTTCAGGCCACGTTCGAGCTCGATGCCTTTGCGCACGAAGCCTTCTACAATTCGGCCGAAGGGCGGATAGAGATCTACTTCCGCAGCTTGCGGGCCCAGTCCGTCACTGTCGCCGGTCGAAGCTTTGCCTTCGCGGAAGGCGAACGGGTTCATACGGAATATTCTTACAAGTATGACGTCCCGCAATTGGAAGCGATGAGCCGTCAGACCAATTTCCGATTGCGGCACGTCTGGACCGATCCAGATCAACAGTTCGCGGTCGCCTGCCTCATCCCTGTCTAACCAGAGCTCCATAATCAGAGCCAAACGCAGGCTGCCCGCCCCCAAGTCTCCTCGAGGGCGGGCGGGTAACGGCCAGGTGGGGAGGGTGGCGTTGCTGAGCGGGGGCAGGGGCAACGCCAGGAACCCGGCCGTGTCAATCCAACGCGGACGCCTCGTAGTTGGTTGCCAACCAAATTGCAAAAAAGTTTCCGCGGCCAGAAGGCCAAATCTTCCGGCCTAAATTGCAGTTGCTCCAATTCGGTTAGGCGCCGACCTTAAAGTTTCTCCAGAGCTACGCGCGCCCGCTCGATGTTGACCTCGTGGGCCTGCAGCATGTCCTGGAGGTCGTGATGCAGGGCATCGTCGCGCACCTTGGGCAGCATCTCGCGCAGCTTGCGCACCACCCAGGCCTGGCCGCGGTTGAGGAAGGCAATGCGCTCTCGCATGTCCGGAATGGCCAGGGCCTTTTCCTGGAAAGCACCGATCCGGGTGGAAGCCGGGGCGTTCAGCACCTTGAGCTGCTTCAGGAGCATGGCGCACCAACGGGCCTCGTCGCGATGGACGTCGCGCAGGAGGTCGACAAAAGCCGTGCCGGCAGCCGCCTCAGCGCTGCGCAGCGCCACGCCTGTGCCCGCGCGCTCCGCCTCCAGCAGCTCGTTAAGGAAAGTCGCGATTTCGTCCCGGCTTGCGAAGCCCATGTAGGCGTCGTCCGCCTCGTGCGCGAGACAGGCCGGTGAACTCGGGGGATTTTTGGGAGTGTTTGTCATGACGGATGCCACCAGCGACCCGCCAGCACCACGCCGGCCGACAACAGCCGCTTGTCGCCGATCATGCTCTCGCCGAGCGAGTCGGTATAGTCGAACGTTCCGCCCTTCAGGTCGATCACGGTGGCCTCGCCGATGCTGCCCACCTTGAGCGTGCCCAGATCCGGACGTCCGATGGCGGCTGCAGGATTTTCGGTGCCAAGCTTGATCACTGTCGCCAGATCGACGCCAAGACACAGGAACTTCGACATCGTCGTCAGAAGATCGAAGGCGGGTCCGTCAATCGACGTCACATGCACATCCGACGAGATGACGTCTGGCAGGAAGCCCGCCGCCAACATGCCGCGGGTTGTGCCGAAGCCCAGCGAGCCGCTGCCGTGGCCGATGTCGAAGATCACACCGCGCTGCCGGGCCGCCAGGATCTCCTCGTACACCCGGCCATCCGGCCGGATGGGAGCATTGGGGAAGGGGCGGAAGCAGTGGGTGAGGATGTCGCCCTTGCGCAGCCGGCTCACCACCTCGTGGCGCGCGGGCGGCGGCGCGTCGAGATGCGCCATCAGCGGCAGGCCAGCTTCTTCGGCCACATCGAGCGCGATGTTGAGCGGCATGATGCCCGAGGCACCGCTGGCCGATTTGCCGACCCGTACCTTGATGCCGAGCACCAGGTCCTTGTGCTCGCGCGCCACCCGCACCGCCTCGCGTGGATCGAGCAGGCGCATATCGACGCTCTCGCCCACCATTACGGTTTTCGAGAAGGCGAAGATGCCGGCGAAGGACACATTGAGATAGGGCAGGATGCGGACCGGCGACGGCTCGATCACGTGGCGGCGAAAGCCATGGAAATTACCCGGCCCGGCGCTGCCGGCGTCGATGAAGGTCGTGACGCCGCCGGTGCGCGCCAGCAGCTCGGCCTCGACACCGAGCGAAGTCCCACCCCAATAGACGTGCGTGTGCAGGTCGATCAGACCCGGGCATACGATCTTGCCCGCGACATCGCGGATGTCCTTGGCCGCCAGCCCTTCGCCGATTGCAGCAACTTTGCCGCCGCTGAAGGCGATATCCGCCACCTTGTCGAGCCCTTGCGACGGGTCGATGACACGCCCGCCCTTCAATACCAGATCGTTCATGTCTCTTTTCCACTTTCATCCGAGAATGCAAAAGGTCCCTCGCTGCGCTCGGGATGACACTTGTGATTTGGGCACGCCCGCACCAAACCAAGATTTGTCATCCCGAGGCAAAGCCGAGGGACCTTTGTTTGATCACCCGCCCACCTGGTCTACGTCGCGGACGGCACCGGTCGACGCGCTGGTCGCGAGCGCCGCATAGGCGCGTAGAGCCGCCGAGACCTTGCGATCTCGCTTGGGCTTCCAGGCCTCGCGACCCTTGGCCTTCATCGCGGCGCGGCGCTGTTCGATCTCGGCTTCGGGCAAGGCAAGCGTAATCGTGCGGCCCGGAATGTCGATCTCGATCGGATCGCCGTTCTCGATCAGGCCAATCATGCCGCCCGCCGCGGCTTCCGGCGAGATATGCCCGATAGAGAGACCGGAGGTCGCGCCGGAGAAGCGGCCATCGGTGATCAGCGCGCACTTGGTCGCAAGGCCCACGGCCTTCAGCGTGGCCGTCGCGGCCAGCATCTCCTGCATGCCAGGCCCGCCTTTCGGGCCTTCATAGCGAATGACCGCAACGTGACCCGGCTTGACCAGCCCGTTACGGATGCCGCGCGTTGCGTCGTTCTCGCTGTCGAACACGATCGCCGTGCCGTGAAACTTCAAAAGCGTCGCATCGACACCTGCTGTCTTCACGATGCAGCCGTCCTGGGCGAGATTCCCGTGAAGGACGGCCAAGCCGCCGTCCTGGCTATACGCGTGGTCGAAATCGCGGATGCAGCCGTTGGCGCGGTCAAGGTCGAGGTCGGGATAGCGCTTGTTCTGCGAGAAGGCTTCCTTGGTGCGCACGCCACCGGGGGCCGCGCGATAGAAGTTCTTCACGCCTTCGTCGGCGCCGTTGCCGATGTCCCAGCGCTCGAGCGCCGCGCCCATCGTTTGGGCATGCACGGTGCGCGTGTCGCGGTGGATCATGCCCTTGCCGTCGAGGATACCGAGCAATGCCATGACACCGCCGGCGCGATGCACGTCCTCGACATGCCAGAGCGGCGAGGAGGGCGAGAGCTTCGACAGATGCGGCGTCACCCGCGACAGCCGGTCGATATCCTTCATGGTGAAGGGCACCTCGCCCTCGAAAGCCGCAGCGAGCAGATGCAGGACTGTGTTGGTCGAGCCGCCCATCGCGATGTCGAGCCGCATCGCATTCTCGAACGCCTCGAAGGTCGCTATGGAGCGCGGCAGCACGGATGCGTCCTTGTCGATGTAATGGCGCTTGGTCATCTCGACGATCCGGCGGCCAGCTTCGAGGAAGAGCTCGCGGCGGTCGGCGTGGGTGGCCACGACGGTGCCATTGCCGGGCAGCGAAAGGCCAAGCGCTTCGGTGAGGCAGTTCATGGAGTTGGCCGTGAACATGCCGGCGCAGGAGCCGCAGGTCGGGCAGGCCGAGCGTTCGAAGTTCGCGACATCCTCGTCAGTCGAGTCAGGCTTGTAGCCCACAACCATCGCATCGACGGCGTCGATCCGGATCT
>Ga0081455_10003931_pt1 | contig 16896 bp, 14 predicted proteins | sample TabmetS3T2R1_FD_70207 | JGI IMG/M metagenome (GOLD analysis project Ga0081455, IMG submission 70207) | Tabebuia heterophylla rhizosphere microbial communities from the University of Puerto Rico - S3T2R1 | ecosystem: Host-associated > Plants > Roots > Rhizosphere ...
GTTGGTTCTGAGCATTAGCACCATACCAGGCGTACTCCCCAAGCTGGCGCTCGTCATCACCGAACGACCAGCGGGTGTGCGTCCCCGCCCTGGCAGCATATTCCCATTCCGCCTCGGTGGGTAAGCGCCAGCCATAACGCTCGCAGAAGGCACGGGCTTCATCCCAGGTAACGTCCACAGCGGGGAGGTCATCCGGTCCCTGGTGCTGTGGTCGAAAGACACGAAACTGCGTATTGGTGGTCTCTGTCCTGGCCATCTGAAACGCCGACACGTTGACCTGGTGTTGCGGTCCTTCGTTCCTAGAGCGCCCGGGTTCATCGTCAGACGAACCCATCAGGAACGTCCCCGCCGGAATCTCCACAAACGCCACAGCTGGCCACGCCCCCAGCCCATGCAGTCGCACCCGCTCCACATCGCCCTGCAGGCGCACCGAGGCACTCGGCGTCCACACCGCCGCCAACGGTTTTTCCTCGGCGAAACGCAAGCGGTCCGTTAGTGCTGACCAGTCGCTGGCCTCCACCTGCGCCACCCAACCTCCCGCTCTGGGTAGAGTGATCACAGCAGGGGCTTCCCCAGCAGCCTGTATCAGGATCAACTGCTGCTGTGGCCCCAGCCTGTCCTGAGCGCCCATGAGCCAGGCACGAGCAGCCTCCCAGTGCGGCGCTATCAACACCACATCCGCACTGCCACTGTCCAGCAATGCCAGTGCCAGGGTCTCAGCCGTCGCCGTCCCTGGCCTGGCACGCAGGACCACCAGACTGCGCTTGATGTTTGGCCCCAGACGCTCCGGCTTGGCCAGATACCCGCAATACCACAACTCGGCGTCTTCGCGTGCGTCCACACAGGGTCTCTTGCTCTCGTGCCATGCCACGCGCACCGTCGCCGCAGACGCCGCGGTTGTAAACGCCGCCGCCTTGGGGGCCGTCACCGACACCTGCCAGTGGCCATCCGCCGTACGTTGCGGATCAATCCAGGTCCCCACATACGGCTGTAATTCCGACGGAAGCGTTGCCTCATGCAGCACCTGCGGTGGCCGTACCGGTATCGTCTCAGGCCGTAGCCATAATGCCAGTGTGGCCCCCATGGCCAACCCGGCGCAGGCCCCGACACCCAGCCACAAGCGGCCTGGCCGTTGCAGATGGGTGATGGGCAGGCCACCGCCCAGCCCCATCTCCTGCAGCATCGCCTGCTCTGTCGCACTGCGCGACGGCCAGGACCAGGGCAAGCGTATCGCTCCCTCTGCTGCCCGGTCAGCCGGAGCACACTGGCTGAGGTGCTGCCGGATGGTGTCGCACAGCCGTCCTTGATACAGGCCGTACAGCTCGGGAATGGCCTCGGCTGGCGTCCGCCAGAGCCGGATGAGCTGTAACTCCATACGCAAGTGTTGCTGGGCCGGGGTGTCATGCCACGCTGCTACGGCTTCGTCGGCCTCACGCCGCACCAGTTCCTGCTGGAGCTGCGTTTCCCAGAACGACAGGGCGGCGTGCAACACACTCGGAACGGCAAGGCCCCCCAGACCTGACTCTGCCTCCATATCCTGGAGCCAGTTGATCCGGGCCGCCCGCTGTGATGGCGGCCACTGCAAGCGCCCCGCCGGACCCGGTGCTTCGGCGCGCAAGGCTCGCAGAGCCCATGGTGAGACCACCAGACCGCAGTGCTGTCGCAGGTGCTGCAGCAAGGCCAGAGCCGTGGCTTCGTCCACGGACGACGGCGCCAGGGCGCAGGCCGCTGCCCACACCGCATCATCGCCCTGCCCGTCCTGGGTGTAGCGTGGCACCGCCTCTGCCCCTAAAAAGGCCGCTAGCCCCGTCGGGGGAATACACAGCAGATCATGCCTGGCCAGCAGCGCCGCCAGCCCGGACGCGCCGGCGCTAAAATCCACGAACGCCAGCCGGGGCCAGTGCGACAGGTCCCGCAAAAGCGTCTCAATACGCACCCGTCGGTTGTCCACGGTATACAACCGTGACAGCACCCGACCATCCGTCAACACCGCCACCAGCACCGCTTCACGGCGCTCGTCCACTTCCCGTGGAGCGACGACCGCCCCTGTGGCGGTCAGCAGCCGTTCCGGAATGCCCCGGAACAGCGCCCGTTCCACTGCCAGGCCGTGCGCCTCCAGCGTCGTCTCGACCTCCGCTGCCAGCCGCGCAATGGCGCTGTCCTCGGCTGCATCGTCTACCCACAGCCAGACCTCATGCTGATACGTCGCGACCTCATAGTGCAAAGCAGGAATGCCACCGGCCCGGGCGGTCGCCTGGACAGTTGCGGCCAGGTCCAGGCGCTGCGTTGGCTCATCGGCGATAAAGCGGCCAATCCCCCAGACCAGGGTTTCTTGCTGACGGGCATCGAGGAACTGCGGTTCCTGCAGGGTGGGTGGGGTGAGGAACACCCGTGGCGGCCCTGGCCGGGTGGGAGCTGGGGCCGGTGCGGGCAAGAACCGGCGGCGGCGTAATTGCCCCCATACCACTGCGGCAGTGAGCGTCCCGAGCAGGCTCAGGCCCATGAGCCAGAAGTGAGACTGGGGCTGAGCCGGTATAATGCGAAATTGCGGCTCATAGTTGGTAAAGGTGCGTTGACGTGGGTGTATCGTGGTGTCTGTCAGTACTGTGGATGACCCGGGCGGGGTTGGCGTTATTTGAACAGGGTTCGTATCTGTTGGCAGGTTGGTCCAGGGATGGGTCGCCCAATACACACCGACAGCAATGAGCACCAACGCCACACTCGCCAGCACCTGAACGGAGCGTCGCGTATGCCACCAACTGGGTTGAGCCTTCCCATCCTCCGACCTGAGCACAGCGTCAGACACCACTGGCTCGGTCAGACGTTGTACGTCCTGTTCTACGTGCCGTAGCCAGCTCTCGCACACGCGTTCAAACGTCTGCTGCTCATCCTGGCTCTTGACGATAACTGCCCGCAACAGCGCCTTGAAGCGCCTCTGGGCCACCGTGTCATCGCCAGGGACGCCCTCCGGCTGCCGGGCAAACACCTGCTGCAAGCGCATCACCTCGGTGAGGCCGATGTGCAGTCCTGCCTGGCGTAGGGCGCTCAGCAATGTGTCCAGGTCGGCCAGCATGAACGTTCTCTACCCTCGGAGCAGCTCTACGTCGTCACGGTCCTTAATCAGGGCCGGCAAGGCCGGTAAATCCGCCAGACGGCACTCCCGCAAATCCGCTTCGCTCACCCCACCACGCGCCGACAGCACAGTAAGCCACACGAGCAACTCTGCAGTCGCCGGTTTTTTGCGAATCTCCCGGCCGCGCAGCTCCAAAAACCGTGCAATCGCCGCGTCGCGCACGGCATCCGAGAGCTGTGGAAAATCCCCTATGCGTGCCTCCACGGCCCGGCGCACGAGTTCCTCGGTGAAGGCAATATGATGAAAAATGCAGCGCCGCAAAAATGGCTCCGGCAAACGTCGTTCACTGTTGCTGGTAATGACTACGATGGGCGGCGGTTGATGGCCGCGGCTCACCTTGCGGTTGCTCTCGGGCACCTCGAACTCGTGCTGATCCAGAATATTGAGCAAATCATTCGGGAAATCCCGTGGCGCCTTATCAATCTCGTCAATCAGTACCACCGACGGTCCGGATGTCTCATACGCCAGCCAGAGCGGACCTGCCTGAACAAACTTGGACTTCTCTACCGGCTGTCCGTGCTGTGCCGGGTCATTGGCCGCATGCAGATAGGCCACAGCATCGAAGCGATATAACAGATCCTCCGCCGTCGTGGTACTGCGCACAAACAGCGGAAACAACGCCTCCTCCAGGTCAAAATACCACGCCAGGTAATGCGCTACCTGCGTCTTGCCGGTGCCCGGCTCGCCCGTGAGTAGCAGCGGCGCGCCCACCGCCAGCGCCACATTCACCGCATCCACTAGATCGGCATCAGGCTGATAAAAGCGCGCTGCCTGACGGTGATTGCCCAACGTTTCGGGCAGCGTGCGCGCCGCCAGTTCGACCCGGCGCTCCGGGCCACGCTGATCAGGTCGCAGCAGTTCAAATCGCGGTAGCATATGCGTTGGTTCACTAAAAAGGGTTGTCGTCCTCAGGCAGGGACACATCAACGCCCTGCTCACGCCGGAGTTGCGCCCGCAAGTCGTACCACGTACCACGTTCCTCGGCCTCTTGCATGAGTGCGGCGATAGCCTCAAAGCGGCCGCCGGTCTTCGCAATGAGCCGCTGGGTCATTTCATCCTGGATACTGGCGTCGCAATGGGAATGCCCATCGACAAAAAACTCGAACAGATGGTCCTCCGACACATTCCCGAGCGGTGGGAGATCTACCAGGCGGAAGGCCGGGCGCCGGCCCCAGGGCTCCCGGCGCTGGGTGCTCAGCAGCTCCTTCAGGCGCTGGTGCTGCACGCTTTCCGTTTCGAGCGCCGCATACGACACAAGGCGCAGATCAGCGGGGCATTGATTGCCCAGGACGTCACTGGTAAAGCGCAGCCAGGCGCGCAATGCGGGCGGTGTTAGCGGCGCCTGCCGAGCCTGGCGGCCAAACACCCCCCAGTTCAGCCACACCACAGCACGTTTGCCCGTGCCCACGCCAGGCGGTGCATGACGCCGGAGCAAGTGCGGCAACGGCTCTGCGGGATCCCCCTGAAGCTGGAGCCGGAGTTCCGCCTCCAGGTCTACTGCTAACTGCTCACGCAGCGACGGAAACTCTAGATGCCGCCAATTGATCTCAGCAAAATCCACACTCGTCAGATCCAGGTCGTATTGCAGTTGCTCGTGCAAGGCGCGCAGCAGATTACCCGGTTCGGCGTACGCCACCAGGGCCAGCACCCGGCGCACATCGCTGCTGCACAACTCACGCAGATGCCTGGCTACCAGGGCCTTTTGGTCACTCCGATCCAGCCGCAGATGTGATAATCTGTCCCGGAAGGCGGTGCGATGAAACCCCTGGGTTTGCCAGGTGCGGTACGTGCCGTGGACCAGCAGCGTGGCCGCCTCAGTTGTAGATAACCGCTGGCTCACCTCGTGCAACGCCTGCAGCGGATCACGGCGCTCCTGAAGCCACTGCCGCAACCAGGCCACAGCCAGCGACGTGGCCTCCGGCTGCCAGGAGGCCATACGGCGCCAGAGCACCAGTGGCACTGCCGAGCTAAGTACGGGCAGCACTGCTTCCGTTCCACCCAGGCCAGCCACGTTCAGGTAGAGCAGTGCCAGAGGGGTGTTGCGCAGCAACGCCGCCAGTTGACGCAGGCTGATACTGGTGCCCTCGGCAAACTGCAGGTGTGCCTCCCCACCGCGGTGCTGGCCATGCCCATACACATAGAGCACATGCGGCTGCATGCCGCGCACAGCGTTTTCCAGGGCCTGCCGGGTGTGGACCGTGCGCACATAGCCCGGCTCCTGGCCCGTGGGCCAGACTTGCTGGAGCACATCCCGGATGGCCTGGAGATGGGTGGGATCAAGCTGCGTGTCCTGTATGTCGCTCTGCAGCGCCACCAGGAGCACATTGCAAGGCGCCGTTGTGGTATAGCTCTCCGCTGGGGCTAACTCCTGGGTCGTGAGACATTCCCACCCGTACTCGGCCAGGCAGTACTGCTGCCAGGTCAGCCACCGCCATGGCATGCCCAGCAGCAGGGCGTCATGGGTGCACAGACGCAGCCGCACCCCCGCCCGGATCGGATTGGGGCGAGGGGCCGGGGCCGGCTGGTGGAACAGGCTGCGGAAAATCGGCTCCCACGTCGTCTCTGTCCCAAAGAGCACGTCGAACAGTACCCGGCCAGCCTCGTCTCGCACCGGTGGCGTCTGCTGGTCCGTACTGTTCAGCCACGCCTCCAGAGGCGTGAGCGCTGTCTGCACCTGGTGCCAGGGACGTTCCGCCTCGTGGTACACACCAGCGGGCAAGTGATAGCCAATATGCAGGCGGTCGCCCTGGCGCTCAAGCTCTATGGTGAGCGCATACGCCGAGGCAGGTTCTGGCGCCGGGGTGACATGCAGGCGAGGCGCGCTGAGCTGTGGGGCGACGTGGGTTGGCGCTGCTTCCTGCACCCGCTCACGGAGGCGCTGACTGAATTGCTCATACTGGCGCTCGCCTTCTGACCAGCTGAGATCCGACAACGTCTTGTCCGGTGTGCCAACACCTTGGAACCGGGCCAGTGTATCCTGGCGTTCTTGGCCGCTGCCATCCACAAACGTAAAATGCTGGCTCACCACCGTCGACGGGCTCACAAACACCGGCATCACTAGCAGATCATCGTCATGCGCCCGGGTCAGAATCCGTGGGATTTCTGTCTGGGCAATAAAGTCCGAAGCAAGAAAATTTTGCGAGATCAAAAGTACCGCCACACGTGCCTGCCCCAGGGCTGCGAGGATCCCCGTCTGCCAGTCGTCCCCAGCCACGAGACGTGTGTCGTCCCAGTAGCCAATCAGCCCCTCCCGTTCCAGTGGCCTGACGAATTTCTTGAGACGATCTAAGGCCTCACGGTCCTTATGACTATAGCTCACAAACACCGTCGCAGCAGCCATGCTTATGCCCTCCCCTAGTGCGGGTCAGCATACATCTGTGTTTGTTCATAAGCTATTCTCCTGGCTGGTGCAAGTCTTTTCTCGGCCGGCATCCTGGGTGCAGTGCCGAGTCAGCGTCGGGCCTACGGACACGCCGACGGAGCACCCACAGCGCGCGCCATGGCGGCCAGCGTGTCGAGCTCTTGGAACACCTCCCCAGCAACTCACCGTATACGTAGTGAAGAGGGAAGTATGTTCCTGCTGTGCATGGAAGGTGGCTTGGAATCGCCCAGGTCCCTGGCGCCCTCTTTGTAGGCAGGAGCCTTTCGGTGCACATCATCTGAACGATTAATCTAGGCCAACCATCCCCACATTTGTTCTTCAACAGTAATAACCGTAGTCGCGATGTCTTGATCATCTGAAGTATTGGACTCCAGGGTCAACAGAGCAAAGAAAGCGTCTGCTGGCATCGCGACCACGCCAATGGTATGCTGAATTAGTAACCGTGTTCTGGGGTGGTACGGGGGTGGAAGAGGAAGGCTTCGCATGGTGACTGTATCACATACCGCACAGACTCTGCTGCGTCTCCCGCTGATGGAAGCGGGCGATCATCTGGATCAAGCCACATTTCATGAACACTACAAAGCCATGCCGCTGGCATTTCGTGCCGAACTTATCGGAGGGGTCGTTATTGTGCCATCACCACTTTCACGGGGGCACGGTGTATATCACGCGCTGGCCATAGCGTGGCTTGGGAACTATTGCATTGCGACACCCGGCACATTGACGGCGGATAACACCACAACGATTCTTGGAGAGAGAAGCGAGCCGCAACCCGATGGTGTGCTGATCATTGAGCCTGCCGCCGGAGGACAGACAGGTCTTTCCGAGGACGACTATACGACGGGTCCGCCAGAGTTGATTGTAGAGGTAGCCTCCAGTAGCGCCTCCATTGATCTGCATGCCAAACGCCGCGATTATGAGCAAGCGGGCGTGCTGGAATACGTGGTGGTGGTCTTGCGCCAGCAGGTCATCCGATGGTTCATCTTGCAGAATGGGACCTATCAAGAGCTGTCTCCAGACACGGACGGGATCTTCAGGTCGCGCATCTTTCCAGGGCTCTGGCTGCATGCCAACGCTCTGCTGCAGCTCGATGGCGTGACAGTCATGGATGTGCTGCGTCAGGGGTTGGCCACGTCTGAGCATACCGCCTTTGTCCAACAGCTGCAGGAGCGGCGGGCTACACCCTAGAGCACTGTACTACAGGCATAAGGAAGATAACGTCGCATGGCACAGGCGGCGCAGCGTATCCACCCCCAGACTCTCTTATCCCTCAACACGCAGACGCCACGCTACAAATGGCTTGTGGCTGGCATCGTGCTGCTGGCGTGTGCCACCCAGATCTTTTCTGGCACCAGCCTGAATATTGCCATTCCCCGCCTCATGGTCACCTTTGGCACGGACCTGGCGACGACCCAGTGGGTGGCCACGGGGTTTCTGGTGACGCGCACGCTGGTCATCCCGCTGCTGGGCTGGTTGGGCAGTATGCTGGGCAATCGCAACCTGTTCGTACTCATTATGGCCGGCTTTGTGGTCAGCTCACTGGGCTGTGGGCTGTCGACCAGCTTACCCATGCTGGTCGCCTTTCGCATGCTGCAAGGAGCGATCCTGGGACCCATGGAAGGGCTAACCGCAGTGTTGCTGGTGCAGGCCTTCCCAGAGCGCCAGCGTGGCCTGGCCATTGGGCTGCGCAGCATTGGCTGGGCGGTTGGCGAGCTGGTGTTCTATACCATTGGCGGGTATCTCCTGGAGTACATCTCCTGGCGCCTGCTCTTTTTCCTGGGCATTCCCTCTGGCATTGTGACAACCGTGCTGGGGCTGTTGATGCTGCCCCAGTATCCAGAAGCCCGTAGTTCAAGGGTGGATTATCCCGGGCTGGTACTGCTGGGGAGCTTTCTGGTGCCACTGCTGCTGGCCATTAGCTTTGGCCGGGACAGTGAAACAGCCATGTCCACGGTTGTTGGACTGGGGCTTGCCGCGTGCCTTGGGGGAGGACTCTTTGTAGCGCGGGAGTTACTCGCCGCCTTTCCCGCGGTGAATCTCCGCCTGTTTCGGGAGCCTGCCTTCTGCCTGCTCTGCGGCACGGCGTTTTTCAACACGATGGGGCTGTTTGGTGGCCTCTTCATGGTGCCTATCTTTCTGCAACAGGTGATGGGTTTCACCGCGCTGCAAGCCGGCTTGCTGATCTTGCCGGCCCTGCCATTTTCGAGCCTCAGCGGTCTGCTCACTGGACGGCTCAGCGACCGCTTTCCCCCACCCTTCGTGGCCATCGCAGGGTTACTGACCATGATGGCCATCTTCCAGGCCTTTGCCTCAGTAACGGCCTTCACCACTGTGGCGGTCCTGCTGGGCTACAACATCCTCTATCGCGTCTTTATGGATACGGTGAGTATTCCGGTCACCATCCTCGCGCTGCGTACGCTGGCCGTCGACCAGGTACGCATGGGGCAGGGCCTGCTTGGCGTGGTACGCAGCATTGGTGCCAGCTTTGGGGTTACGGTGACCAGCGTGTTTTTTGAGCGGCGGCGTACCTGGCACCAGCACCAGCTCTATACCACCTATGACAGCAGCTCACCAACGCACGACGACACCCTGCAGGAACTCCAGCTCGCCCTGCACCAGGCCGGTGTGCCAGCAGCGACGCGAGACCAGGAGGCCCTGGGGGCCATCCGTCACGAGATTGACGTTGAGGCCATTGCCGTGAGCTTCCGCGAGAGCTTTCTGCTGATCTGCCTGTGCTTTCTGCTGGCCATGGGACCAATGCTCTGGCTGTGCCGCCGTCGTGCTCACCGACACGAGCCCGTGTCTGCGCCCTCCACCAGGGTCGCGTGAGCGCCGCTTCTTTCAGGCCGCACTTGCTTCAGAACCAATCAGAAACTCCGGGGCAGCCTCTTACCATTGTTGGCGCGCCTGCGCTTGCAGGGCATCGGCCCAACCTGCGATCTGCGGCAGGGCAGCCTCGATGTCCCGCTGGTCGAGGGCGCGCGCCAGGTCTGCGGCATCCGCCCGGATCAGCATGGCTGGCAAGCGGGTCCGCAGGCGCGCCAGCGTCCACTGCAACGGATCCCCCTCAGCCGCCGTGTCCAGCGGTACGTACTGGTCGTTCTTGGACCACGCATAGTGGTAATGCGGCTGACGCTCAAAACAGTCAAACCGCAGGACCTCGTCCTGCTGGTCATCCGGCCCACGAAACACATGGATACAGATGCCCTGATCGTTCTGAAGACGGCGGTACTCGATCCCAAACCGGAGCCTACCGGCCGGAATGTAAACAGTCTGTGCTGGGTCGGCATAGTTGCGTGGTGGCTGCATCATGGCTCCCTTGCAGGTGTGGCACACTTTTGTGGCTACTGCTGTTGTTGGTGACGTGCTCTGACAGATGGCGCCTGCTTCATACCCCTCCTATTATAATCGAACATCCAACTGCGCTGCGATCTCTGGATCAGGTCCGCCGGGAAAGTATTCCTCGGGCTGCGCCCGCAGGACCTCGGATGGTAAGGTGGTCTGTCATGACATCGGCCCTCACATGCGGCGCGCCAGCTTGGGATCGAGGGTGTCGCGTAGGCCGTCCCCGACCAGGTTGATGGCCAGGACCGTCAGGGCCAGACAGAGGCCAGGGAACAGCACAATCCAGAAGGCGATCTGTACGTAGGTGCGACCTTCAGCCATGATGTTGCCCCAGCTGGGGATGATGGGAGGGGTGCCAGCGCCCAGGAAGCTGAGGTACGCCTCAAAAATGACGGCCGAGGCGCAGATGTACGTGCCCTGCACGATGAGCGGTGCCAGGGTGTTGGGCGCAATGTGCCGCAGGAGCAGGCGCCACAGGCTAGCGCCCGTGGCACGCGAGGCTTCGACAAAGGGCTGCTCCCGCAGACTCAACACCAGGGAGCGCACCAGACGGACGACGCGTGGCACTTCAGGGATGGTCAGGGCAATGATGACGTTCTGGACGCTGGCGTTGACCAGCGCCATCAACGCTACAGCCAGTAAAATAGCGGGAATCGCCATCATGCCATCCATCACGCGCATGACCACGGCGTCGATGTGCCGTAGATAGCCACTGATGAGGCCAATGAGTAGCCCAATGGTCATGCTGAGAGTGGCCACACACAGGCCAACGAGGAGCGAAATACGACTGCCATAGAGGGTGCGGCTATAGAGGTCGCGGCCAAGCATGTCCGTCCCGAACCAGTGCTCGATCGACGGTGGACGCAGTCGGGCGATGGGATTGAGTTCCTGTGGGTCAACTGTGCCCCCATACGGCGCGGCGACAGCGATCAGAACCATGAGCCCGAAGAGCAACCCGCCACCCACCAGGGTCGGGTTGCGCTGCACGAAACGCAGGAGCCGTCGATGGCGCTGTGCCTCGGCGCGTGGCAACGTTTTGGGCGTTGCTGTGAGCATGGTGTATAAGCCCTTACTTCCCACCCCGCCAAACTGGCGGGGGTACTGCGTACCGCAATTGGCCCCGCCAGTTTGGCGGGGCAACTAGCCGTGCGCAGCACCAGGGCGCAGCACTAGTAGCGGATACGCGGGTCGAGGAACGTGTATGCCACATCCACCAGCAGATTCACCAGCACATAGACACCAGAAAAGACCAGGATAATGCCCTGAATGACCGGATAATCGCGGTGCAGAATGGCATCTACAGTCAGGCGGCCCAGGCCGGGAATGGCAAAGACGCTTTCGGTCACCACGACCCCACCGATCAGGAGGGCCACGCCCACCCCAATGACGGTGACGATCGGTAATGCCGCATTCTTGAGGGCATGCCAGAGCAGCACAACGTGCGGTTGTAGCCCTTTGGCATGCGCTGTACGAATATAGTCCTCACGCAACACCTCGAGCACGCTAGCGCGGGTCATGCGGGCAATCAGGGCCATGTAGACTAGCCCCAGGGTAAAACTGGGTAACACGAGATGTTTCAGGCACGGGACCAGGCCCTGTCGGAAGCTGACATAGCCCTGCACCGGCAGCACTTCGAGCTGCACGGCAAAGCTATAGATCAACAAAAACCCCAGCCAGAAGACGGGCACCGAAAAGCCCAGCACAGCGACCACCATGACCAGGCGATCGATCCAGGTACCGGCATGCCAGGCCGCCACAACCCCCAGCGGCACGGCCAGCAGCACCGCAATGGCCATGGTGCACACGGTCAGGGCCAGTGTCGGCTCCAGGCGTTGTCCAATGAGCGTGGTGACCGGCAGGCCAGAGAAGATCGATGTGCCCAGATCCCCGCGTAGCACGTGCCCCAACCAGATAGCCAGTTGCACGTGGAGCGGCTGGTCGAGCCCGAGTTGCTGGCGGATGCGCTGGACATCGGCGGGCCTGGCATAGTCTCCGGCAATGACTGCCGCCGGATCGCCCGGGCTCAGGTGCAGCAGGGCAAACACGAAGAGCGCCACCACCCCCATGACGGGAATGGTGGCAAGCAGTCGGCGCAGGAGATAGGCGGCCATCGCGCAACACCCTCCTATCCTTCCTTCGTAATATTCCAGAAGAAGGGGACAGGTGACACAATCACACCCTTGAGCGACTTGCGGTACGCTGTCGGGAAGGACCATTGTCCGAAATTCACGTAGGGCACCACTTCGTACAACAGCCGTTGCAGTTCGACGGCGATCTCCTTTTGCTTGGCCAGATCGGTGGCCCTTGCCCAGGTATCGCGCAGCTTTTCGATCTCGGCACTGCACGGCCAGCCGAACCAGGCTTTTTCCTCGCATCCCCCTATGATACCGTTGTTGATGATCGGCGTGGAGACGTCGGCGCCTGTGGCATAGGTATGGAAGAGATTCCAGCCGCCCTCGGCCGGCGGTTTTTTCTCAGCCCGACGCGACGTGAGCGTACTCCAATCCATCGCCTGTACCTGGACGTTGACACCGATCTTCTTCAGCAGTTGCGCCGTCACCAGCGAAGCATTGTGCAGAATTGGAATGTCGGTCGGGTCCATCAGGACAACCGGTTCGCCATTGTAGCCGGCTTCCTTCATGAGCTGCTGCGCCTTGGTAAAATCCTGCTTCATTAACGGCTCGGAGCCGACATCGGTCTCGAAAGGGGCACCGCACATGAAATACGCCCCACAGGTGCGCCAGAATTTGGGATCCCCGATGACCGCGCGCAGGTAATCCTCTTGCTTCACCATCCACAGCAATGCCTGGCGCGCTTTCGGATGGTTAAAGGGCGGATGCAGGTGGTTGGGACGAATCCATCCCTGCGTGCCCAGCGGATCAATGATCGCGACCGTGATGTCAGCATTTTTCTCCATGAGTGGCAGCAGATCGACCGGGGGTGTTTCATAGTAATCCACTTCGCCAGCAGCGAGCGCTGCCTGCGCCGTAGAGGGATCGGGAATATAGCGCCATTCGACCCGCTCGACGAGCACTTTTTTACCTCCCGCGGCATAGCTGGGCGGTTCCGCGCGTGGGACGTAGTCGGGATTGCGCACGTAGACCACTTTGCTGCCCGGGACCCATGCGTCCTGCACAAACTTGAACGGCCCAGAACCGATGTTCTCCTTAATCTGCGTGAAGGCATCGGTCTGCGCCACGCGCTCCGGCATCATGAACGGCACATTACTACTCAACTTGCCGAGCGACTGCAGCACTAACCCGTACGGTTCCTTGAGCGTCAGGGTGAAGGTGCGGTCGTCGACGACGTCGAGAGAGGCTGTCAGGTCCGTGAGTTTCTGCCCCATCCCGTCCCGCTTGCCCCAGCGCTTGATCGACGCCACACAGTCTGCCGCTCGCACTGGCGCCCCATCGTGCCACTTCAGCCCGGAGCGCAGGGTAAAAGTGTACTTCAAACTATCAGCGCTGACGTTCCAGGTGTCGACCATCTGCGGTTGCGGCTGGAATTTATCATCGAGCGAGAACAGCGTGTCGTAGATCATATAGCCGTGATTGCGGGTGATGTACGCGGTAGTCCAGATCGGGTCCGTATTTTTCAGGTCAGCGTGTGGAATGATGGTGAGTGTGCCTCCGGCCCCCAGAGCGTGGGCACTCCACAGGACCAGGAGGCCAACGCTCAGGAGGAGGGCGCGCACGCGGCAATACAGCCCTGTCGTGATGATCGTCATGGCAGGTCTCCTCTTGCAGGCAAGTGTCAGGTGTAGGATGCACAGCCTATTCTCATCACTTCGGAGCCCAAGTCAAGGAGGCAATTTTGCCCGAGAGTGTGGCAAAGCAGGTTAGGAGGCGTACAGCTCGTAGATGCGGCGCATCAGCGGGGAGCCCTCCAGGCTGGCGCGCAGCCCTGGATCACGCAGACTGCCCTTGACGCGCTCAATAACATCGCGGGCAGCGCCATAGGCTTGTTGAGCCATCTCTGGCTTCTTGGTCGCTGTATAGAGATGGCCATAAGCGAGGTGGGTCTTCCAGAGCTGCGTCGGGTTGCCGATGGCCTGAGCAATGGTCAGAGCCTGCCCGAGCGCCCCATCTTCCTCGTCCCACTGGCGGCGGGTGAGGGCGATCTCACCCATGAGTCGCCACCCTCTGACCAGATATTTCCGCGAGTTGGTACGTGCGGCGTGTGCCAGGCACTGGTCGGTGTACTCTCGTGCCTTAGTAAAATCGCCGCGAGCAAGCCACAGTTCCCCAGGCTGGCGAAGAGGCGGCCTTTATTTTCAAGAGTCGCTTTTCCGTGAAAATGCCAAAATTGGACTTTTTCGACAGTCTCGTTAGGCAATGTTGTGCTGTTAGTCCCCTGAAACCCCCCAGAGAATCACCTCCTCTGGCACCACCTCCAGACAGACAATCGTGTACTGCCGGTGGCAGACCTCCCGCCGATAAAAACCACGATCCCGCGTGAAGAAAGTCGGCCGACGTAGATGATGCAAGAAGGGAATAATTTCCTCATCCTGGAGCCCTTTGCGAGCAATGTCAACGCCGATCTGCCGCCCCCGAATCCGCCAACTCCGCAAACGTTGTCGCTGACTGGCGATGATATTTTCGTCTAAGATGTTCATGATGCGGTTGAGGCGACCACGAAATCATCCGCGTGCTTGAGGAGCGCTTGCGCCGCCAGGTGCACGGCTTCGGCAATCGCTTCATGCGTGATGCTCCCGTGCCATTCCTCGATAATGGTCTCCCAGTCAAGCCCACGAGCAACTTGGTCCAGGACATCGGCGACGAAGACCCGTGTGCCGCGAAATGTTGGTTGGCCGTGACACACCTTGGGATCCGCGACGATGAAGCGCCCAAGGATTTTTACGGTTTGTGTTGTCTCCATGTGCTGTATCCCTTCATACAATCCCCCCTGAGTGTTGCAGTAGCCGAACGCCTGGGCTCAGCTGCTGCCGGAAGTGGGAGCGACGCTGGAGCGAACGCTGGAGGCAGTCAGCTACAAGGCGTTATAGGTAAAGAGTCCTGCTTTCGGTGGTACACTCCACAGCTGGAAGGTAGCTACCAGTGAAAGGAGGAACATGCACTCGCGGATGACGAATATGCAAGCCTCAGCACGTGATGCTTACGAACATATCTTCGCATCCGCGGGTGCGCTGGCGTTCGTTAACGAATACTCAGGGTCTGCCGCATCACCGGCTCCCTATAATGCCTTCGCAGAACGTCAGCGCGCCTATCCCTTCTCACCACTCTAGCACACTCTGGGAGGTGTCACATGACACAGGGAGCACAGCCTGAAACATCGTAAAAAAATCTTGACAGCCCCCCTCAGGGCATGTGTTCGGCATAGGCCCACTCCGGGTCCGGCCTAGTGCTTGATAAACTCCTCCGCCAACCAGCTTTCCCAACTCCCTCACTATACTCGTGTTACGTTGAAGATCCTGAACCTCTGCCAGGTTATTTCCCTGGCGTAGATTTGACTGTGCATAATGCCCCACGCACTCGTTGAATGGCGTCGTCGCGGTCGGTCGCCGGGGGAAGAGCCACCGGTGGAGTAAATAACAGGCTCGCATACCCTGCTTTGACCGCAAAATTCACGTTTTGCGGCAAACTCCCAGTGTGCTGAAGGAACGGAAGGATGGCGGCAGTTGCCGTGATCACACCAACAACCTCCCCTCGATGATTGACGAGGGGGCCGCCTGAGTTGCCAGGTTGTACAGGGACGGAAATCTGGAGAAACGTCGATTCGTTCCCAGGCCCAGACAAAGCGCTGACCGTCCCTTCTGTAAATTTTGGTTCTGCCCCAAGGACACTCGGAGCTGGAAAGCCAAGCGTGAACACGGGCTCTCCCAGCTTCGGGTTTTGCAGGGGAGAAAGGCTTACATAGATGGGAGTGGGTTTGAGCACGCGCAAAAGCGCCAAGTCGGTATTGGCGGAAACCTGTTCGAGAGCGGCGGGAAGTTCTTCGCCGTTTTCAAATCTCACTGCCACGGTATGTGCATCTTTGATGAGATGGTAGGCCGTAAGAATAAGGCCGTCGGGCGCCACGGAAAAACAGGTGCCTGCGGAGACGCTAGAGCCGCGAGGCGATTCTGCCGTAGAGTTGAGCTTATACGCCATGCCAGAGATGGAGAAGACATTACTGAAACAGTTTCCACTCAGATGTGGTTCTGAAATGGAGTAAATCTGTACGTAATCGGCACCAAGGGCGGCTGCCTGGTTCTTGAGCTTCATGTACGCACGCTCAGGCGCTCCACGATAGCCATACAACCCACAGCCAGAACCATCCGTGCCTGTCACAGGACCCAGTTCCCTGGCGTTCCCACTAGGATCGGCTTTGCCTGTACGTATATCACTGGCGTTGGGAGCAAGGGTGACAGTCGCTGCACAGCCAAGGATAAGCAGTGCCACCAAAGTAAGTAGTGGAAGCACGGCGACTGAACTCTTCATTGCACCGACTCCGTAGACAAAGCAAAATTGTATAGGATTTGTTTCCCTCTGCCGAACCCCAGTCTCGGCGACTCGCCGGGGCGTCGATAGTGTCCAGCTCGCCCAGCCCTCGCGTTGGAAACACGCGTTTGTGCCCTTCTTCGGGACATGTTCCCAACCGACGATCCTGCGCTGGCTCACTGAGCCTGAACTTCTGCGTCGGAACTGATCAGCGAAACACGACTTCCGACAACGCGGTCTAACTCCCAAGAGGCGAAGATTGTGAGGCCACCATCGTGGGACGCAACCACAGCGCACGCCGGGCTTTGGTTGAGACAGAAATCGATAGCTGAGCGGTGCCGCGAGCCACCGAAATCTGAAGCATCGACCTCTTTGTTGATTGACAGGTCCTTCGGATCGGTCAACTGCAGCACCCGGCTCGCGGACACGCGGAACTTGTTGCAAATCACACCGAAAGCCAGCACCTGCGGCGAACCGTTGATCACGATCGCTCCATCGACCATGGCCAACGTCGATATCGACCTCGTGATGGCATCTTATCTTTGGAGATCCCACTCCTGAGCGACCTGCCAGAGCCAGTTTCCTGTACTTTTGGA
>Ga0081455_10003932_pt1 | contig 16894 bp, 11 predicted proteins | sample TabmetS3T2R1_FD_70207 | JGI IMG/M metagenome (GOLD analysis project Ga0081455, IMG submission 70207) | Tabebuia heterophylla rhizosphere microbial communities from the University of Puerto Rico - S3T2R1 | ecosystem: Host-associated > Plants > Roots > Rhizosphere ...
GCGCGCACTGGCGCAGCGGCAGTTGCCCGCACGGGTCGTTGGTCGCCTGGTCGTTGCCCACGCACGAGTAGCCGGCGATCGTGCCCAGGCTGGGAAACACGTTGCCCCAGAACGCGCCTTCCTCGACCTGGTAGTCGGCGCGCTCGGAGATCGTGGGCGCGAGGCTGGCCTCCGTGCCGCGCACCGAGAGCCAGATCAGCGACGTCGCGTCGGTGACGTGCGCGAACACGCACGCGCTCACCCACGCCGCCTGCGTTGTGGTCAGCGCGGTCGACGTCCACCCGGGCGCGATGCCGAGCACGCCGGTCACGCTGTAGCTCGTGCCGCTGACGCTGAACGACACCGTCTGCGTGCCGCTGAGCGCGCATCCGACCGCGACCGTCAGCACCTTGCGTGCGGTCGCCGTGTTGCCCATCGCGGCCGCGCTGGTCGCATCGAGCTTGACCGTGGACAGCGCGCCGCTGGTCAGCTCGCTCAGTGAGAGCGTGTGACTTACCTGGTCCAGCTGAACCGCCTCGCCGGGATCGAGCGGGTCGGTTGCGCAGCCCGCCACCAGGACTGGAATCCACCAAACTGTCTTGTCGAGCTTGCTCATCGCCGCCTCCATGTGTGCTCGAATGTGCTTTGCGGCTGTTCGACCACGATCGGCCAATATGTAGCGAGAGAGCGCCCAAACCCACACGAGCGCCAGCGCACACGCTGCGCGCAGCTTCTGCGTGACGCTGCGAGCGACAAATTTCTCGACGGCGCGCGCTTCACCCGTTGCAGCGATGTACATCTGCACGCGCAGCGGTCCGCGCAACGATCGTGACCGAGATCTGCACACCGGCCACAGGGTGCAGCCGATCGCATCAGGGGGTCAAAGCGGACAGTACTGGGGCGTGGTGCTCCAGTCCGCGTATTCGCAGCTGCCCTCCTCGGGATGCGAATACGCGCGGCTGGCTTCCATGCAGGCCGTTGCCGAATCTCTGCACCAGCCGCAGCCAAACTGCGCGGTGCAGTCGCCGCAGCTGTTGCTGTGGCCGAGGCAGAAGCCCGGGCAGCTGGCTCGCCAGGTCGCGAGCGACTTCCCCGAGCACGAGCTCTCGGCGGAGCCGGAGCTGTCCATCGCCTCGCAGCGCCCGCTGCTGAGGCAGAAGCCACAGCCCGCGCGCGACGTGCAAGACACGCAATCGGTGAAGCTCGAGCACGGATCGCCGACGATGACCGGTACCGGCAGGAACGAGTACGTGGTGACCTGATCGGCGAGGATGTACCCGACGACCAGCGAGCCGATCTCGCTCCCCGTTGGCACCGAGATATCGAGCGATGTCGATTGCCCGGCCCCGAACTCGTGCGTTCCGAGGTCGAGGAACGCGGAGCCGGGTCTCTCCAACTGGGTGCTCAGCGTCCACGGTCCGACCGCGGCCGTCGCCCAGCCGGTCACCTGGATCCGCTGGTGATCGCCAGGTCGAATCCGCAACTGCGTTTTCACATCGGTGGTCACGTTATAGTAGGTGGCATAGCGATGGGGGATGCAAGGGTCCTCCTCGCCCGCCGCCGCGCGAGCCTCGGGGATCGTGCTCAGCAGGTGCCATAGGAAGGAGACGTCCAGGCGCCGCCAGGCCAGCCGCGTGGCGCGGTCGTGGAGCTCCGCCGACGACAGCTGCTCGAGCTCGGCCCGATCCGTCACGGCGACGAGCCTACCCGACGGGTCGCCTCAGACGAGCGACCGAACGAAGCCGATCGCCCCCGCGACCAGCACCACCCAAACCACGTTGACCCGGTAGCGCGCGATCGCGACGAACGCGACCGCCGCGACCGCGATCGCGAGCAGGTCCGCGGAGGACCACACGGGGACCGCGATCTCGTGCCCGAAGGGCGTCCGGGCCTTCGCCTGTTCGAACAGCACGCTGGTCGCGAACACCACCGCGAGGTTCGCGATCACCCCCACCACCGCGGCGGTGACGGCCGAGAGCGCGCCCGACAGACGGACGTTCCCGCGCAATCGCTCGATCGAGGGGGCGCCCAGGAAGATCCACAGGAAGCTCGGGACGAAGGTTGCCCACGCCGCGACCAGCGCCCCGGCGACGCCGGCCACCTCGGGCGGGAGCGACCCGGGGTCCCGGAACGCGGCGACGAACCCGACGAACACCAGGACCAGGATCAGGGGACCCGGCGTGGTCTCGGCAAGGCTGAGACCCACCGCCATCTCGGCCGAGGTGAGCCATCCGAACCGCACCACGGCGGCCTGGTTCACGTACGACAGGGCCGCGTACGCGCCGCCGAACGTCACCAGCGACGCGATCGTGAAGAACACGGCCTCCTGAGCCAGGACCGTCCCGCGGCCGGCCGCGAGCGCCACGGCGCCGAGGGGCACGAGCCACACGGTGAGCCCGATCGCGAGCACCTTCGCGGTCCGGCCCCAGCTGGGCGGGACGCGCTCGGGCTCCCGGAGATCGGTCGGGTCCCGGGCCAAGCTCGGCATCATCGACCCGCCGAACCACCCCACGAGGCCCGCCCCCGCGATCACCAGGGGGAACGGCACGCCGAAGACGAACAGGGCCAGGAACGCCGCCGCGGCCAGCGCGACGAGGATCGGTCGCCCCAGCGCCCGGGTCCCGATCCGGATCAGGGCAGCCGAGACGATGCCGACCACGGCCCACGACAGGCCCTCGAACGTCCCCGAGATCCACGTCACGTCCCCGTGCACCGCGTACACCCACGAGAGCGCGACCATGAGGAGGAACGCCGGCAGGACGAAGAACACGCCCGCCGCGACGGCACCCGGCGACCCGTTCAGCAGCCATCCCACGTAGATCGCGAGCTGATGCGCCTCGGGCCCCGGCAGGAGCATCGCGAAGTTCAGGGCATGGAGGAAGCCGGGCTCGCCGATCCAGCGCCGCCGGTCCACCAGCTCGGTGTGCATGAGCGCGATCTGGCCGGTCGGCCCGCCGAAGTTGATGAAGCCCAGCCGGAACCAGAAGGCGAGCGCCTCCCGGAACGGGACCCGGTGGACGTCGGGCTCGGGCCGGTCCATCGGCCGAACCCTACCCGCCCGATGCGGCCGCCCGATGGCCGCGGAAGTGGACGTCACCCCCGCCCGTACAATGCCCCCGTGGGGAGCGACACGCTTGTCATTCACGGGGCCCGCGAGCACAACCTCAAGAACATCACCCTGGAGGTCCCCCGGAACGCCCTGGTCGTGTTCACGGGCCTGTCGGGTTCGGGCAAGAGCTCGCTGGCGTTCGACACGATCTACGCCGAGGGCCAGCGCCGCTACGTCGAGTCCCTGTCGGCCTACGCCCGGCAGTTCCTCGGCCAGATGGAGAAGCCCGACGTGGACTTCATCGAGGGCCTGTCCCCGGCGATCTCGATCGACCAGAAGTCGACCTCCCGGAACCCGCGTTCGACGGTCGGCACGATCACCGAGATCTACGACTACCTGCGCGTCCTCTACGCGCGGATCGGCCATCCCCACTGCCCCAAGTGCGGCCGCCCGATCGGCCGCCAGACCCCCGAGCAGATCGTCGACCAGGTCATGCAGCTGCCCGAGGGGACCAGGTTCCAGGTTCTCGCGCCGGTGGTCCGGGGCCGCAAGGGCGAGTACGAGAAGCTCCTGAAGGAGCTGGCCGGTAGGGGCTTCGTTCGGGCGCGGATCGACGGCGAGGTGCGCGAGCTGGGCGAGCCGATCCGCCTGCCCAAGAACTACAAGCACACGATCGAGGTCGTGGTGGACCGGCTGGTGGCCAAGCCCGACATCCGCCGCCGGGTGGCCGACTCGATCGAGTCGGCGCTGGAGCTCACCGAGGGCCTGGCGGCCATCGCGGTCCAGACGCACGACGGCGAGGACGTCCAGACCTACAGCCAGTCGCTCGCGTGCACGTTCGACGGGCTGTCGTTCGACGAGCTGCAGCCGCGGAACTTCTCGTTCAACTCGCCGTACGGCGCGTGCCAGACCTGTGACGGTCTGGGGGTTCGGCTCGAGGTCGATCCCGCGCTCGTGGTGCCCGACCCCGACCTGTCGATCGCGGAGGGGGCGCTCGCGCCGTGGTCGAGCGGGCGGATCGAGTACTGGGACCGGGTGTTGGACTCCGTAGCGGAGACCAACGGCTTCTCGACGCGGACGCCGTGGAAGAAGCTGTCGAAGAAGGCCCGGGACGTGATCCTGTACGGCTCGGACGAGGAGATCTACGTCAAGTACAAGAACCGCTACGGCCGCACGCGCTCCTACTGGACCACCTACGAGGGCGTGGTCCCCGTGGTCGAACGCCGGCACGTGGAGACCGACTCGGAGAGCCAGCGCGAGCGCCTGGAGGACTTCATGCGCGAGGTCCCCTGCCGCTCGTGCGGGGGAGCCCGGCTGCGGCCCGAGACGCTGGCGGTCACGATCGACGGGCTGAACATCTCGCAGCTCACCGACCGCTCGATCCGGGACACGCTCGCGTTCACGCAGACGGCGGCCCTGTCCGAACGCGAGCAGATGATCGCCGAGCGCCTGCTGAAGGAGATCCGCGAGCGCCTGCAGTTCCTGGTCGACGTCGGCCTGGACTACCTCACGCTGTCGAGGGCCTCGGCGACGCTCGCGGGCGGCGAGGCGCAGCGGATCCGGCTCGCGACCCAGATCGGCAGCGGGCTGGTGGGCGTCCTGTACATCCTGGACGAGCCGTCGATCGGGCTGCACCAGCGTGACAACCGCCGGCTGATCGACACGCTGGTCCGGCTTCGTGACCTGGGCAACACCCTGATCGTGGTCGAGCACGACGAGGCGACGATCGCGGCCGCCGACCACGTGGTCGACATCGGCCCCGGAGCCGGCCACGCGGGCGGCGAGATCGTGTATTCGGGCGACCTGAAGGGCCTGCTGGAGAGCGACGACTCGCTCACGGGCGCGTTCCTGTCGGGGCGGCGGTCGATCCCGACGCCCGAGGTTCGCCGGGTCCCGGGGGATCGCAGGCTGAAGGTGCTCGGCGCCCGCGAGCACAACCTGAAGAACATCGACCTGGAGATCCCGCTCGGGCTCCTCGTGTGCGTCACGGGCGTGAGCGGATCGGGCAAGTCCACGCTGGTGCAGGAGGTGCTGCTCCGCGCGCTGATGCAGAAGGTGTATCGCTCGAGAGCGTTGCCGGGCAAGCATCGACGGCTGGTGGGCTGGGAGCAGATCGACAAGGTGATCGACATCGACCAGTCGCCGATCGGCCGGACCCCCCGCTCGAACCCCGCCACCTACACGGGGATGTTCGACCAGATCCGCAAGCTGTTCAGCCAGGTCCCCGAGGCCCGGGTCCGCGGCTACCAGCCGGGTCGCTTCTCGTTCAACGTGCGGGGCGGGCGATGCGAGAACTGCGCGGGCGACGGGCAGATCAAGATCGAGATGCACTTCCTGCCCGACGTCTACGTCACCTGCGAGGTCTGCAAGGGCCACCGGTACAACCGCGAGACCCTCGAGGTGAGGTACAAGGGCCGCTCGATCGCCGACGTCTTGGAGATGAGCGTGGACGAGGCGCTCGAGTTCTTCCAGAACATCCCCGTGATCCGCCGCCACCTGCAGACGCTCTCGGACGTGGGGCTCGGCTACGTCAAGCTCGGGCAGCCGGCGCCGACGCTCTCGGGCGGGGAGGCCCAGCGCATCAAGCTGTCCTCCGAGCTCCAGAAGCGCGCGACGGGCAGCACCCTGTACATCCTGGACGAGCCGACGACCGGCCTGCACTTCGAGGACATCCGCAAGCTCCTCGGGGTGCTGCAGCGACTGGTGGCCCAGGGCAACACCGTCGTGGTCATCGAGCACAACCTGGACGTCGTGAAGACGGCCGACTGGATCGTCGACCTCGGCCCCGAGGGCGGGGACGCGGGGGGCGAGATCGTCGTCGCGGGCTCGCCCGAGGAGGTCGCCGCCCACCCGACCTCGCACACCGGCCGGTTCCTGGCCGAGGTCCTGGGCACGCTCCCGCTGGAGCCGGTGGCGGCCTCCCGGTGAGTGCGCGGCCCGCCCGTCCACGGCCCGCGCGGAGCCCTTGCTAGGATTGCGCCCGCTCATGCCCCACGCCAAGCGTTGGATGCTGTCGCCGCTCGTCTTCGTGCTCGCCGTGGTGGCCTCGGCGTGCGCCGAACCCCCCTCGCCGTCGATCAGCCTGGGCTCGGGCGTGCGCTTCCTGCCGAACGTGGCCGACTCCCTCAACGACGCCGGCCGGTTCCCCTCGGTCGTGACGAACGCGGACGGCCTTCCCGTGGTCGCGTACTTCTCGTTCGAGGAGAAGCTCGAGCCGGGCGGGGTGCCGATCACGCGGCCGGTGAGCGCCCCCACGATCCCGGGCGTCATGCTCGCCACCGTCAGCCAGCAGGGCTTCTGGACGCGCGGCGCGATCGCGATCGCGGCCCAGATCCCCAACGTCTCGATCCCCTTCAACCCCGCGTTCGAGGGGTCGGTGGCCGACCTCAAGCCCGACACCGTCACGGGCCTGGACATGGTGGCCGACGGCGACTCGTACCACGCGGTCTGGGGGGCGGACAACGGCGTGTGGTACGCGACGGGGTCGCTCGACCCGGCGACCACCACACAGGCCACGGTGACCCAGGTGTCGAAGGACCCGGGGTTCGGGCCGTCGATCGGCCTGTCGGGCGGCCAGCCGCTGATCGCCTTCTCCACCTCGACCTCCTCGGCCGCCAAGGTCGACATCGCGACCCCCAACGGCGACACCTGGTCCGTCGACGAGATCGCCGAGGCGGGCGGCTGCGACACCTGCCGGACGGCCGTGATCTCCCAGGACGGCGGCGCGGCCGTGGCGTACACCGATGGCGGCAACGGCGTCTCGGTGGCCACGAACGACGGCGAGAACGGCTGGGTGAGCTTCGACGCGGCCAACACGGGCGGCCAGGGGCTGTCGGGCGCGGCGACGGACAACGGGATCGCGCTCACGTACTACGACGGCGCCGGCGTGAGCCTCGCGACGGGCGGCGCGAGCGGGCCGTTCCAGACGGCCTCGGTCGGTGACGTGGCCGACGGGTCGGCCACGGCCGAGGGCGCGAACACGTCGATCGCGCCCGGCTCGGACGGGTCGGTGAGCGTCGCCTGGCTGGACGCGGACGCGGGGATCGTGTTCGAGACGGGGAAGCCGGACGCGCTGAAGCCGATCGACACCGGGACCTCGGCCGAGGACGGGGCCTATCCGTCGGTCGCTGTGACCGAGGACGGCTCGGTGAGCTACCTCGCCTGGTACGCGACGACCGAGGCCGACCTGCTGGTCGGTGGCTACGGCGAGTTCCAGGACGTGCCGTTCGCGGCCGTGAGCCCGACGCCCACCGGGCCCGCGGCGACCTCGGCGCCTCCGACGGGCGGCACGGGGACCCAGTGCACCACGCAGGTCCAGGGCGGCAAGGTGACCGTCGTCGCGCAGGGCATCCAGTTCACCGAGGGCACCTGCATCCAGGCGAACCCGAACGAGGCGTTCACGATCGACTTCGACAACAAGGACTCCGGCACCCAGCACAACATCGAGATCTTCAGCGGGGCCGAGACGACCGGGCAGCCCGTCTTCTCCGGCGACCTGGTGACCGGGCCGAACACGGCCACCTATGACGTCCCGGGCCTGGACGCGGGCACGCACGCCTTCAACTGCGTCGTGCACCCGACGACGATGACCGGCACGATCGAGGTCGGCGGCGGGGGCGGCGGCGGCGGAGCCACGGGGTCGACCGGCGGCGGTGGTGGCGGTGGTGGCGGTGGGGCGACCACGACCGTGACGGCCTCGGGGATCGCGTTCGACACCTCGACGATCGACCTGCCGGCGAACGAGGCCGCGACGATCCACTTCGTGAACCAGGACGCGGGCACCCAGCACAACATCGCGATCTTCCCGAGCGAGAACGACCTGGCGAACGCCCTGTTCCGCGGCGACCTCATCACCGGCCCCGACGAGACCGACTACACGATCGACCCCCTCGAGGCCGGCACGTACTACTTCCATTGCGACGTGCACCCGACCATGAACGGAACGGTCAACGTCTCCTAGCTGAACGCTGCGGGTCGCGGCAGACGGCCGCAGTACGATGAGGGCCGTGAGCGTCCCTCGGCCGGATCCCTCCTCGATCCCCGACGCTCCCGGCGCCTACCTGTTCCGAGACGCCGACGGGCGCGTCGTCTACGTGGGCAAGGCCCGCTCCCTGCGCAAGCGCCTGTCGAACTACTGGGGCCGCGACCTCCACCCGCGCACGGAGGCCATGCTCTGGTCGGCGAGCTCCGTCGAGTGGATCCTGGCCTCCACCGAGGTCGACGCGCTCCTGCTCGAGTACAACCTGATCCAGGAGCACCGGCCGCGGTTCAACGTCCGGTACCGCGACGACAAGTCCTACCCCTACCTCGCGCTCACGATCGGCGAGCGCTGGCCCAGGGCCCAGGTGCTGCGGGGCGCCAAGCGCAAGAACGTCCGGTACTTCGGCCCGTTCGGGCACGCGTACGCCATCCGGGAGACGCTCGACGCGCTCACTCGGGTGTTCCCCGTGCGGACCTGCTCGAACGCGTTCTTCGACCAGCGAGCCCGGGCCAAGCGGCCCTGCCTGTACTACGACATCGGCCGTTGCTCGGGGCCCTGCGTGCCAGAGACCACCGGCGTGACCGAGGAGCGATACCGGGCCGACGTGGAGGCCCTGAGCGAGTTCCTGTCCGGCCACGAGCGCCCGATCTTCGAGCGGCTCGAACGCGAGATGCGCGAGGCCGCCGAGCGGCAGGAGTACGAGCTGGCCGCCAAGCACCGGGACCAGATCACGGCCGCGCGGCGGGCGCTGGAGAGCCAGGAGATGGTGCTCTCTCGCCCGCAGGACCTCGACGTGGTCGGGCTGGCCGAGGACGACCTGGAGGCCGCCTTCCAGGTCTTCTTCGTCCGCCGCGGCCGGGTCGTGGGCCGCAAGGGCTGGGTCGTGGACCGGGTCGAGGACCTGGACCGCGCCGGCCTGGTCGGCTCCTTCCTGCAGGAGCTGTACATGCAGCGCCAGGACGTGCCGCCCCGCGTCCTGGTCCCGGAGGAGCCCGCGGACGCCGACGTCCTGGCGACGTGGCTGGCCTCGCGTCGGGACGGGCCGGTGCGGTTCGCCGTGCCCGAACGCGGGACCAAGCGCAAGCTGATGCAGACGGTGTCGCACAACGCCCGTGAGCAGTTCCAGCGCCACAAGCTGAGGCGGGCCTCGGACTTCGGCGCCCGCTCGCGCGCGCTATCGGAGCTCGGAGCCCTGCTGGAGCTCGAACAGGCACCCCTGCGGATCGAGTGCTACGACATCTCGAACCTGGGTCCCACGGACACCGTGGGCTCGATGGTGGTGTTCGAGGACGGCCTGCCCAAGCGGAGCGATTACCGCCGGTTCGAGATCAAGGGCGTCCCGGGACAGGACGATTTCGCCAGTATGGAGGAGATGCTCCGGCGCAGGCTGGCGCGGCTGGCGAAGGACCGGGACGAGGAACCGGGGAGGCGGAGGCGGTTCGCCTACCCGCCGTCGCTGATCGTCGTGGACGGCGGCCGCGGGCAGCTCTCGGTCGCGACCAAGGCGCTCGCCGACGCGGACGTCCACATCCCGGCGATCGGGCTGGCCAAGCGGCTGGAGGAGGTCTACTTCCCCGACCGCCCGGACCCGCTGGTGATCCCCCGGGGCTCGGAGGCGCTGTTCGTGCTGCAGCACATCCGCGACGAGGCACACCGGTTCGCGATCACCTACCACCGCGAGAAGCGCGGGAAGCGGGCGCTGGCATCGCCCCTGGACGACGTCCCGGGCGTGGGCCCCTCGAGGAAGAAGGCGCTGATGAAGCGCTTCGGCTCGATGGCCCGGATCGCCCGCGCCACCCAGGAGGAGATCGCGGCCACGCCGGGCGTGGGTCCCGAGCTCGCCCGGGCGATCCACGAGCGGCTCACCGCCGCCGAGCCCGTCGGGAGGCGGAGCGCGTGACCGCCGAGGTGGAGCGTTCGGGAGCCGAGCCCCCCGAGCCCACCAAGCTCGCCGACCGCAAGCGTCGCAGGGCCGAGCCGGCGCCGACGCCCGAGACCGCCCGCGAGGGCTTCACGATCATCACCGGCCTGTCCGGCGCGGGGCGCTCGGAGGCGGCGCGATGCCTGGAGGACCTGGGCTACTTCGTCGTGGACAACCTGCCGCCGGCGCTGCTGCCGAAGATGGCCGAGCTCGGTTCGCGCCCGGGCGGCCCGGGGCGCGTGGCGATCGTGCTGGACGTTCGCGGCGGCGTGTTCTTCGGCGAGCTGTCGAAGGCGCTGACCGAGCTCGCGGACCTCAGCGTCCCGGCGCGGATCCTGTTCCTCGAGGCCTCCGACCAGGACCTGGTCAACCGGTACGAGTCCACGCGCCGCCGCCATCCCCTCGCGCCCGCCGACCGCGTGGTCGAGGGCATCCGCAAGGAGCGCACCATGATGGAGGGCCTGCGCGGCGACGCGGACCTGATCATCGACACGTCGGGCCTGACCCCGCACGAGCTCCGCGACCGGATCCGCGACGCGTTCGCCGAGGCGCCGCCCGAACAGAGCCTTCAGGTGAGCCTGGTGTCGTTCGGCTACAAGTACGGCGCCCCGCGCGACGCCGACCTCGTGATCGACTGCCGCTTCCTGCCGAACCCGCACTGGGTCGAGGACCTGCGGCCGCTGCCGGGGACCGACGACCGCGTGCGCGCGTACGTCCGCGACCAGCAGCAGTACCGGGAGTTCCTGCGGCGCCTGCGGTCGCTCCTGGGCTTCATGGTCCCGGGCTTCGTGGCCGAGGGGAAGTCCTACCTGACGGTCGGCGTGGGGTGCACCGGTGGCCGGCATCGCTCGGTGGTGGTGGTCGAGGATCTCGCGGCGTTCTTCCGGGAGAAGGGGATGCCGGCCTCGGTCGACCACCGCGACCTCGACCGATAGGGGCCTTCGCCCCGGTCGCGTCGGGCCGGACGCCGAGGCCGAACCCGGAGGGGGATTGGCTAGGATGGCTGCCCACCCCTCAGGAGGCGGAGCCATGAGCGTCAAGATCGGCATCAACGGGTTCGGCAGGATCGGAAGGAACTTCTTCCGCGCGGCGAAGGGGCTCGGCAAGGACTGGGACTTCGTCGCCGTCAACGACATCACGGACTCGGCGACGCTGGCGCACCTGCTCAAGTACGACTCGGTCCTCGGCCGCTTCGACGGCGAGGTGGGGACCTACGCGGACGGCATCACGGTCGACGGCGACGAGCTGAAGGTGCTCGCGGTCCGCGACCCGGGGGAGCTGCCGTGGAAGGAGCTCGGGGTCCAGATCGTGGTCGAGTCCACCGGCCTGTTCACCGACCGCGATCGCGCGGACAAGCACATCGAGGCCGGGGCGGAGAAGGTCATCATCAGCGCCCCCGCCAAGGGCGAGGACCTGACGGTCGTGCTCGGCGTCAACGGCGACGCGTACGACCCGTCCCAGCACAACGTGATCTCGAACGCGTCCTGCACGACCAACTGCGTCGTGCCGATGGCCAAGGTGCTCGACGACGCCTTCGGCATCGAGACCGGGTTCATGACGACCATCCACGCGTACACGAACGACCAGAACATCCTCGACCTGCCGCACAAGGATCTGCGACGAGCCCGCGCGGCCGCGGTCAACATCATCCCGACCTCGACCGGGGCGGCCAAGGCCACCGGCGTCGTGCTGCCGCACCTGAAGGGGCGGTTGGACGGGATCTCGATGCGCGTGCCGATCCCGGACGGCTCGGTGACCGACCTGGTCGCGACCCTCAAGCGCGAGGCGTCGATCGAGGAGGTCAACGCCGCGTACAAGGCGGCCGCGGACAGCGGGCCGCTCGCGAACGGCCTGCTCGTCTACACCGAGGACCCGATCGTGTCGTCCGACATCGTCGGCACCCCGGCGTCGTGCACGTTCGACGCCGGTTCGACGATGGCCAACGGAAACATGGTCAAGGTGGTCGGCTGGTACGACAACGAGTGGGGCTACTCCAACCGGCTCGTCGACCTGGTCGACCTGGTCGCGCGTTCGCTGTAGCCGCCGGTGCGCCTGCGAACGCTCGACGACCTGGGTGAGCTTGAGGGCACCCGCGTCTTCGTCCGGCTGGATCTGAACGTCCCGATCCGAGACGGGGTCGTCGCCGACGACACGCGCGTGCGGGCCACGATGCCGACCCTCACCGAGCTGCTCGAGCGCGGCGCGTCGATCGTCGTCGCGTCGCACCTCGGCCGGCCGAAGGGGCAGGTGGTGGAGTCCAAGCGGCTGGCCCCGGTGGCCCCGATCCTGCAGGAGTACCTCGGTCGCGTGGTCGAGTACGTTGCGACCGACGGCGTCCTCAGCCCCGAGGTCGAGGAGTCGTGCGAGGCGCTGGCGTTCGAGCGCGGACGCGTGGTGCTGCTCGAGAACCTGCGGTTCGACCCGGGTGAGGAGGCCAACGACCGCGCGTTCGCCCAGCGACTGGCGGGCCTGGCCGACGCCTACGTGGACGATGCGTTCGGCGCCGTGCACCGGGCACACGCGTCGGTCGCCGCCCTGCCCGAGATCTTCAAGGAGCAGGGCCGGCCGGTGGCGGCCGGGCGCCTGCTGCAGAAGGAGGTCGACGCGCTCTCGCGCCTGCTCCAGGACCCGCCGAGGCCCTACGTCGCCGTGCTGGGCGGGGCGAAGGTCTCCGACAAGTGCGACACGATCGATGCGCTCGTCGAACGCGTGGACGCCCTGCTCGTCGGCGGCGCGATGGCGTTCACGTTCATCGCCGAGCGCGGCGGCAGGACGGGCAGGAGCCTCGTCGAGCCCGAGCGCTTCCCCGACGTGCATCGCGCCTCCGCCAGGGCGGACGAACGCGGCGTGGTCCTGCAGCTCCCCGACGACGTCGTGGCCGCCCCCGAGGTCAGCGTCGACGCGCCCCGTCACACGGTCCCGAGCGCGGACGTCCCCGACGGCGAGATGGGCCTGGACATCGGCCCGCGGAGCGTCGAGGAGTTCGCCCGAACGCTCGCCGAGGCGAAGACCATCATGTGGGCCGGCCCGATGGGCGTGTACGAGCTCGAGCCCTTCGGCGCCGGCACGCGCGGCGTGGCCACCGCGATCGCCGGCACGAACGCGTTCACGGTGGTCGGTGGGGGCGACAGCCTGGCGGCGGTGGCGCACTTCGGCCTCCAGGACGGGTTCGACCACCTGTCCACCGGTGGGGGCGCCACGCTCGAGTTCCTCGAGGGCCACCGACTCCCCGGGATCGTCGCGGTGGAGGCGACCCCGTGACCGAACGCCGGCCGATCGTCGCGGCCAACTGGAAGATGCACAAGACGCACCTGGAGGCGATCCAGGCCGTCCAGAAGCTCTCGTACCTGCTCGACCAGGCCGACACGGATCGCGTCGAGGTCGTGGTGTGCCCGGCGTTCACGGCGCTGCGCAGCGTGCAGACGCTGATCGACAGCGACCGGCTCCCGTACGCGCTGGGCGCCCAGGACGTCCACTGGGAGGACGAGGGCGCGTTCACCGGCGCGGTCTCGCCCCCGATGCTCGAGGCGCTGAAGGTCGGCTACGTCGTGGTCGGGCACTCCGAACGCCGGGCCATGTTCGGCGACACCGACGAGACCGTGAACAAGAAGGTGCGTGCCGTGCTCGCGCACGGGATGGCGCCGATCCTGTGCGTGGGGGAGACGCTGCAGGAGCGCGACGTCGGCGCGACCGAGGACCGAGTCACCACGCAGGTCCGGGCCGCCCTCGCCGGCGTCGGGGCGGGGGACGCGGCGAAGATCGTGATCGCCTACGAGCCGATCTGGGCGATCGGCACCGGCCGCAATGCCGAGCCTTCGGACGCGGGCCAGGTGATCGCGCTGATCCGGGGCACCGTGGCCGACGTCGCGGGCGGCGAGGTGGCCGAGGGGATGCGGATCCAGTACGGCGGGAGCGTGAAGGCCGGCAACATCCGCGACTTCATGGCCCACCCCGAGATCGACGGCGCGCTCGTCGGCGGCGCGAGCCTGGATCCCGAGGAGTTCGCGCTCATCGTGAAGTACCGGTGACCTGATGCGCCGCCTGCTGTACGTGTGCCTGGACGGGCTGGCGGACGATCCGGTGCCCGAGCTCGGCGACCGGACCCCGCTGGAGGCCGCTCGGACGCCGTTCCTGGACTCGCTCGCGCGGCAGGGCAGGACGGGGCTCGTCACCACCGTCGGCCCGGGGATCGCGCCCGAATCCGACATCGCGGTCTTCGCGATCCTCGGCTACGACCCGCGCGAAGAGCACCCCGGCCGCGGCGTCGTGGAGGCGATCGGCGTGGGGATGGACTTCCGCGACGGCGACCTGGCGTACAGGGTGAACTTCGCGACCGCCGACTGGCCCGAGATCGTGGACCGGCGCGTGGGCCGGAACCTCACGTCGGAGGAGGCCCATGCCCTGGCCGACGAGGTGAACCGCGAGCTGTCGCTGCCCGGGGCGACGTTCGACCTGCGCGCCACGGTGGAACACCGGGGCGCCCTCGTGATCCGTTCGCAGGACGGCGCGCTCTCGGCCGAGGTGACCAATACCGACCCCGCCTATCGCAAGGAGGGTCACCTCGGCGTGGCGCTCGAGACGTTCGAGCCGGTGGTCGTGCGCGCCGAGCCGCTCGAGGACACCGACGCGGCGCGCCACGCGGCCGAGCTCACGAACGCGTTCGTGGAGGGCGCGGCGCGCATCCTCGACGCGTCGGAGGTCAACGCCGAGCGGCGTCGGGCGGGCAAGCTCCCCGGGAACCTGATCCTGACGCGCGACGGCGGCGACCACCGACCCGCGCTGCAGCCGATCAAGGAGCGGTTCGGGCCCTCCTGGGGCTGCTTCGTCGAGATGCCGGTCGAGCGCGGGATCGCGCGCCTGCTCGGGATGGAGCCAGTGGACGCGCCGAGGCTCACATCCGAACGGGACTACGTGGCCTGGGCCCACCTCGCGACCGAGGCCCTCGAAGGGTTCGACGCGCTGTACGTCCACATCAAGGGACCCGACGTTCCGGCCCACGACGGGCGGGCCGAGGACAAGCGTGACGTGATCGAGCTGATCGACCGGGCCTTCTTCGGCGAAGTGCTTCCCCGGATCGATCCCTCGGGCACGCTGGTGGCGGTCACGGCCGACCACGCCACCTCGTGCGTGCGCATGGCCCACACGGCCGAGCCCGTGCCGCTCGTGGTCTCGGGCGGGACGGTCCAGGCCGACGGCACCGAGGCGTTCGGCGAGCGGGCATGCGCCGACGGGGCGCTCGGTTCCCTGCGGGGGGTCGAGATCGTCCCGCGCCTCGCGGCGCTCCTTCGTGCCTGACCCTGGCCCGGGCGACCGCAAGATCACGAAACTCCCTGCGAAGTCCACCCGGCGTATGATGGGAAATCGGCGCGTTGCCTGGTTGTTGACCGAGGGCTAAGATGCGCCGTCCCATCCGGGAAGGGGAGCAGGCACAGACACATGGCGCGCGCACACATGGAACATGCGCTCACGGAGCCGGGCACCGAGGCTCCCCCCGAACCGGAAACCAGCGTCGAGGTATCTCAGCAGGTCGTTGGGCGCTCCCCGTGGGAGCTGTTCTGGAAGCGGTTCCGTCGGGATAAGTTCGCCATCGGGGGCGCGTTCGTCGTCATCTTCATGATCCTGATCGCGCTCCTGGCTCCGGTGATCGCCGGCTTCACGCACGGCCCGAACGAGGTGTTCCTGGACCGGCTCGACTCGTTCGGCATCCCGACCGGTCCGCAGAGCGGCTTCTACTTCGGCGTCGACACCGCAGGCAGGGACCTGTTCGTGCGGGTTCTCTACGGCGCCCGGACGTCGCTGTTCATCGCGTTCTTCGCGACGGGGATCGCGACCGTGATCGGGGTGACGCTGGGCACGCTCGCGGGCTTCTTCCGCGGCAAGACCGACACCGTGATCTCCCGAACGATCGACGTCGTGCTCTCGCTCCCCGTGCTGCTCATCGCGCTCGGGCTCGTGTCCGCGTGCGGCCTGGAGAAGAGCGGGTGCCTGTTCGGCATCATCCAGCCGGGTCTGCTGCTGATCAGCTACGTGATCGGGCTCTTCAGCTGGCCGTACATCGCTCGCATCGTGCGCGGGCAGGTGCTATCCCTGCGGGAGAAGGAGTTCATCGAGTCAGCGCGCTCGCTCGGCTCGACCAACCGGCGCATCATGTTCCGGGAGGTGCTGCCCAACGTCGCGGCACCGATCATCGTCTACACGACGCTGATCATCCCCAACAACATCCTGTTCGAGGCGGCCCTGTCGTTCCTGGGCGTAGGCGTGCCTCCGACGACGCCGTCGTGGGGCAAGGAGCTCTCCGACGCCGGCCAGATCTTCACGGTGGCCTGGTGGATGATGCTCTTCCCGGGCCTGTTCCTGTTCTTCACCACGCTCGCGTTCAACCTGGTCGGGGACGGCCTCCGAGATGCCCTCGATCCAAGGACGGGCGGCTGACCGTATTAGGTCTGGAGGCAGCTTTCCTGAAAGGAGGGCAGGGGAAGGGCGTGCCTGGAGCGTTCCCGAGCAGGTGACTCGGGAAGGGCAGGAAAACGAAACCAGCTAGAGAACGAAAGGAGAGGGGGGTTACGTGAGGCGATATATCGGCGTACTCGCGCTCGTCGCCGCACTGGGCCTCGTCGCTGCCGCCTGTGGCGGCGACAACGGTGGGAACACCGGAGGTACCGGGGGAACGGCGTCGGGCGCAAGCGGAGAGCTCCAGCCGGGAGGCACCGTCGAACTGGCGATGCTCGGCGACGTGAGCGCCGCCTTCGATCCGCAGAAGGAGTACTACTCGGTCACGTGGGAGTATTACCGGTGCTGTCTGCTCCGGACGCTCCTGTCGTACACGGGTCGGACCACGGCGGAGGGCGGGGCGGACCTGAACCCCGACATCGCCACGGATCTGCCCGAGATGTCCTCCGACGGCCTGACCTACACATTCACGCTGAAGAGCGGGGTCGCGTACGGGGACCCGTTCGGGGACGTC
>Ga0081455_10003933_pt1 | contig 16892 bp, 13 predicted proteins | sample TabmetS3T2R1_FD_70207 | JGI IMG/M metagenome (GOLD analysis project Ga0081455, IMG submission 70207) | Tabebuia heterophylla rhizosphere microbial communities from the University of Puerto Rico - S3T2R1 | ecosystem: Host-associated > Plants > Roots > Rhizosphere ...
CCCGGGCGAAGGCTTGAAGGATCGCGTCTCGGTTCTCCGCAATAGGAATGGCGTTTGCAGCGTACCGAAAAAAGTAGGGAGCGTTCTCTTTCACAATGCGGGCGAACGTCTTTTCGAGCTGTGCGTTAATCTCGGCGGCGGTGTGTAATTCAGTTTCATGATTTTGTCGCCATGCTTTTAAGTTCTTCGTTTTTGATAAGACTTTTTTCAGAAAGTCGTCGTTCACGGTCAACGACTTGGTCGATTCGAGCAGACGAATTGCGCTGGCAAACCAGCGCAGAGTTTTGTCGTCGACAGACTCATACGCAAAGTCTTCGACAATGACACGCCCGGCTTCGGTCAGACTGTTCGCTAAATGGCTTATCGATTCATTGAGAGGATGAATGTGATGAAGCGAGCGTGTAAACAAGATCGCGTCAAAACGGCCGTCCTCGAAATCAGGCCACGTTGCAACGCGAGCATCTACGCCGAATTGCTGCGCCGCGGCAATAGAATCGCTATCCATGTCGATTGCCACAACGGAATATCCGTCCTTCGACAAAGCAGCCGCTAACTCGCCTGCGCCACAGCCAACTTCAAGAATACGGTGGCATTTCGAAGGAAGGAATTGCTTGACGAAATCATACGTGTAACGCGTTTCGAAGTGCATTTGGCATACTCTAATTCGCCGCTTGCGCTTCTGCCTGCAGGATTTATCTATCTCTCCCAATTCTTTTTCCGAAATTGCACTCCCCTTCTAATCTCGTTGTCACCGGCGGTGCCGGCTTTGTGGGCTCGAATCTAACGCTTGCCTTGCAGGAAAAATTCCCGGACGCGCGTCTGACCGTGATGGATGATTTTCGGTCTGGTGACTTTAAAAATCTTACCGGCTATCGCGGCGACTTCGTGGCACAAGATCTGGCGAGCCTGGATTGGACCCAGCAATTCGGTGATCAAAAGTTCGACGTCATTTTTCATCTTGCGTCGATCACGGATACGACCAATCACGACCAGTTCGAGCAGGTCCACGACAACGTGGAAAGTTTCCGGCGGATCCTGAATTTTGCCCGTCCGACAAAAACGCGAGTTATCTACGCTTCTTCTGCGGCAACTTACGGTGCTGCGAACGAAGCCAGCGTAGAATCAAACGGCGCTGCCCCCGCAAACATTTACGCCTTTTCCAAGGTGATCATGGATAACATCGCCAGGCGCGCCGCCACTGAGTCACCCGACTGGATCATAGTGGGCTTGCGTTATTTCAACGTTTACGGACCGCGTGAAGCACATAAGGGAGTACCCGCCAGTATGATCTACCATCTGTCGAAACAGATGAAGGCCGGTCAGCGGCCGCGTATTTTCAAGCACGGCGAGCAGAAACGTGATTTTGTTTACGTGAAGGACATCGTCGAAGGCAGCCTTCGCGCGCTCGATGCGCCAGCCAGCGGAATTTACAATCTTGGCTCTGGCCAGGCCCGTTCGTTCAACGAGTTGATCGACGTTTTGAATAAATGTCTGGGCACCAGTTTCCAACCCGATTACTTCGATAATCCCCACGCGCATTATCAAAACTTCACCCAGGCCGATCTCACGAATGCGCGGCGCGCGCTTGGCTACGAGCCCCGTTTTCCCCTTGAAGAGGGCGTACGCGATTACATGCAGTGGTTATACGGCTAGAACACACGTCTCGCGGCTAGGTGCATCGGCTTCTTCGAAAAAATGCCAGTCCGGCTTCGGACCGATGGCAAGCATCGCCGAAGGCCAACAATGATATAGCGCGCGGGCTTTTCGAGTCGGGAATTCGGCGACGATCCGCATCGAGTTGCCAACGCGTTGAGGAGTCGCCGCGGCGACCGTTCCACCTTGCCACGACGCGTGCGCTACTCGGATGCCGCTAAATCCTGCAACCCTTTTTCCGACAATTGGAATTCGTGCCAGTCGCTATCGATTTTTGCGCCGAGCCGTTTGTAGAACTGGATGCCGCGCTCGTTCCATTTCGCAACCCACCATTTGATCATCCCACAGCCTGTCTGCGCTGCCTCTTTGGCTACGGCTTTCATCAAGAGTGCGCCGGCGCCTTTGCTCCGATGTGGTTCGGCGACATAAAGCTCCTTGATGATCAGGTTCGGCTTTGCCCGATAAGTGAACGGAACGAAATAATAAACTAGAAATCCAACCAATTCGCGGCCTTCTTCAGCAATGAGACAATGAAAATCTGGCGGGGAATGACGGAATCCCTGTTCGCTCAGCACCGCTTCCGTAACTGCAAAATCTTGCGCATATTTCTCAAACTCCGCCAGTTCGCGCATTAACGGAAGCAAAGTTGGAATATCGGCCTTCAGTGCTTTTCTGATCTCGAGCGCTGTCATTTTGGAATGGTCGGAATCTTCACCGCACGCATGGCCGCTTCGCACAGCTCGGCGGCTACTGAATTAGCCTTCCCAGAAAAATTTCGTGGGCCGATCGATTTCCCGGGGCAGGCTTTTGTGAACCGGACAGTTGAGCGCAGTTTGCTCAAGCAGCTCGCGGTGTGGCGAATCGGGCGGAAGCGGAATGTGAATCTCTGACGGAAGCGCAACGATCCGGCGCGGCGCGTCCTTGGACATTTCCTTTTGGACCGACACAGTCATTCCGCGCAAATCCACACCGAGTTCCTCGGCTTTGATTCCCATAGTCGTGCTCATGCAGGTAGCCAAAGCCGTAGCAACGAGGTCTGTCGGCGAAAATGCTTCACCTTTGCCCTTATTGTCGGTCGGCGCGTCAGTTGAAATCTTTGATTGCGAGGGACCATGCTCGGCGTCGCAATGTAAATCCCCGGTGTAATCGACGGAAACCTTGACCATGTCGAACTATGGGACGCATCCCGAAGTTTGTCACCTTGAACAACCCTTGTCGCGTTTCAAAATGACGAAGCACTAATGACGAATGCCGAAGGAATGACAAAGAATCTGGCGAGGAACGGTGCGTCGTTTGGTTTTCGTCATTCGGATTTCATTTGTCATTCGTCATTCGGATTTTGTCATTTCAACTGGCGTTTCCTGAATTTTGTGGGCGTGCCGTGCGAACTCATCGCGAAACACGCGCGTAAGATCCGCATCGTGAAGAATGATCATATCGGTGTCGTGCTTTTTATGATCGTCGTTTTGCCAGCCCTCGTTCCACCAACAGAAACCGATCACGCCGGGCCATCGATTTGAAAAAAGGTCTTCGAGCGCTGCCTTCGCCCAGTCCGCTGCGTTGACATGCCGGTTGTGCAGATCGCAACCGAACTCGGCAACGATGATCGGCTTGCCAGGCGCGATTTTTAGAAGTCGCGGATAGGTCTCGCGCATTTTAAACGCCAGGCTCTCGGTCCCATCAGCCATGATTGGTGTCGTTGGTCCATAGGCGCTGAGAGCGACCCAGTCACAGTAGTCTTCGCCTGGAAAATAGTTCTCGAAACGATTCCAATCTTTCTCCGGCTCATCGAGCCAATTGACATGCCATACCCACTGCAGATTATTTGCGCCTTCGGCGCGCATGACGTCGACAATGTGCCGGTACGCGGCAACGAAGCGCGCTGGACCTTCTCCGGCACCCCCATTCCACTTGCCGTTCCAGCTGAACCAGTCTCCATTGGGCTCGGTCCCCCACTCAATCAAAACCGGCGAGCCGAATTGTTTGGCGTCGCGCGCCCATGCGCGAAGATCGTCATCGAATTCGCCCGCAACGATTTTCTGAAGCGTGAACGTCTTCTCACGATGCTTTTGATCGACATCCGAACGAAGCATCAGCCGGATATATGGAATTTTTTTTAGATTACGTATCCAGTTGCACATCGCAGCCGGAAATTTCCGCGACTCAAACCAGTTGTTCGCGAAATAGATCCACGCCGCTTGTTTGCCCACGGCTTGCTCATATTGCGCGACATCACTCGGCGTGACGTCATGCTCAGTGGGATCATGCTCGTCTGTTCCAACACCGCCCCAATACAAACCGTGATAGAATTTCCCAGCAGGTGGCACCGCAATACGGACGTTTTCCGCGTGTAACGTCACGGCACAAGTCACCAGCAGCAGGTGAACTGCTTTCACCGCTGAACTGTAATATTCGCGTCTCTTCTGCCAAATCGGCAACCGAATGCCACGCCGCATTCGAAACACGTACGATATGAAAAAGAAAGTCACTGGAAAAAATCTAAAAAAAGAAGCCCCGCGCAGTCCACGCATCCGCGTTGGAGGTTACGCAATCCTTGGCCGCACCATCGATAAAGCGCGCGCCCTGGTGGCGGGAGATATTGGCGAGTATCACTTTGATTGTCCGCTGGATAACATGCTCTTTGGCTTCAAAGGCGTGAAAGGAGACGATTTCAAAGCGCAAATTAAACAAGGTGCCAGCGATCAGGAAATCGTGGAATGGCTTCACCAAAACGGAGAAAAAAAGACGCCGGATGAAATCGACCGCTGGGCTGATGAGGTGGAGGCGAGCAGTCTCTACAATCATCCGGAACAGGAAAAGCGCGATTACTTCAGCGAGGAGGTCAAGAAACTCGGACTCGATCCTGCAGGAACGACGACGTTCGAGTGGCTCGACGTGGACGATAGAGTGTCTCACCAGCAGAAAGCTGCATAAGAGTGCTGCAGGCGGATTGGCTTCTCCGAAGACGATGGCAAGCGAACTCGCCGAGGGCGCTGGATATAATTCAGGCGGCGGAGTCGCAGTTGCACCCAACGCGTTGAGGATAACGCGTTCCACCCTCGATCTACGTCTTGATTAGCGGCGGCGGTTCGTCTTCGGTTATGCCAGCGTCCAATCCGCGGCGCAGTTTGCTGTGGCGCAGGCCGTAGAGGAAATAAATGCACAGTCCGATGGCAAGCCACACAACAAAGCGCCCCCACGTCTCCAGGGGCAGACTTAGCATCAGCACAAAGCAAAAAAATACACCGAGAAGCGGGAACAACGGAACCATTGGAACTCGAAATGGCCGGCGTCGCCCGGCGTCTTTGCGACGCAAAATAATCACACCAAGACAAACTAGAATGAAGGCAAATAAGGTTCCGATGTTCGTGAGATCGGCCAGCGAACCGATGTCGGTAAGCATTGCGACACCGCCAACAGCAACGCCGGTCCAGATCGTCGTGATGTACGGTGTACGGAACCGGCGGTGAACCCGCGCAAAATATTGTGGCAGCAGACCGTCGCGCGCCATGGCCATGAAAATGCGCGGCTGCCCCAGCTGGAAAACCAATATTACCGACGTAAGACCAGCAAGCGCGCCGGCGCTGATGAGTGCTTGCGCCCAAGGCCGGCCAGCGAATGCTGTCGCAACCGCGGCAGAATCACCGAAATACGTTGTATACATTCTCATTCCTGTGATGACGGCTGCCATCAGCACATACAGCAGGGTGCAAATAATCAGGCTGGCGATGATTCCGATCGGCATGTCGCGCTGTGGATTCTTTGTTTCTTCCGCAGTGGTCGAGACGGCGTCGAAACCGATGAACGCGAAGAAAACGATAGCAGCGCCGCTCATCATCCCAGCTACACCGTTGGGTAGAAACGGGTGCCAATTGGTGGGGTGCACCATGAATGCGCCAAACGCGATCACGAAAACAACGACCGCCACTTTGGTCACGACAATGGCAGTATTGGTGCGCGCGCTCTCCCGAATCCCATAGATCAAAAGGATGGTCACTGCTGCGACAATCAGGACAGCCGGCAGGTTTAAGGCAACAGGGTGACCTAAAATAACCGGTAAGGTTGTGGACGAATAGCTATTGAGCGCCTCGCCTCCTGTGGACAACAGGTTGCTAGCCGTCCGGTAATCACTCACCAACCAAAGCGGAAACTTTAGATTGAAGAGGCTTCCACACAATTGAACAAAATAACCGGACCAGCCGACTGCCACGGCCATGTTCCCGACCGCGTACTCGAGAATGAGATCCCAACCGATGACCCACGCGATGATCTCCCCAAGCGTTGCGTACGAGTACGTGTAGGCCGAGCCCGATACTGGAATCATCGAGGCGAGCTCGGCGTAACAGAGTGCGGCAAAACCGCACGCGATCGCTGCCACCACAAAAGAAGCCATTACCGCCGGACCCGCGCCCGGCCGTCCATATACCAGCTCGGCGTGAGTAAGATGCGATATAATGAAATTCAGCACCGGCGTTTTCCATAGGGACGCCTCGAGTTGTTCACCGGCCGCGGCCGTTCCCGCCAGCGCGAAAATCCCGGCACCGATGACGGCCCCGATGCCAACGCAGGTCAGGTCGAACGCACCGAGTGCGCGCTTCAACTGACGATCGGGCGCGGCCGCTTCAGCCAGCAAATGGTCTGGACTTTTGGTCTTGAAAAGTTGAAGGGCCACTCTCCGAAATCGTGTCATCAATGCCTTTGCTCGGTCAATGCAAACTTTGCGGTGATACAAAACACACCATTGCTACTGCGTCCTCGCATTTTGTAGGTCCTTGCTCATTGACGCGTTGAATCAAGGCGTAGACTCAACACAAAGGTTTCTGTAATCTGGAATCCGTATGCCCGACGACCTGGAGAAATTTGTCCTGGGCGATACCGCGATTTCCGCAATCGAACAAGCGTCATCGACTCGGAAAGGACTTTTTGGCCGGCGAAAAAAGCAGCGCCCAGTAATTACGCATTGTGAGAATTGTGGAGCGCCATTGGAAGGACATTGGTGTGGAAAATGCGGTCAACCTGCAATCGATTATCGGCGCAGTTTTCGGTACGTCATCGCCGATTTGCTCAACGAATTCCTGAACTGGGACTCCAAGTTTTTCACAACGATTGGCCTGCTTTTGTTTCGCCCGTGGAAATTGACGAACGAGTTTCTCGAGGGGCACCGCGTGCGGTATGTGAATCCGCTCCGACTTTATCTTCTGGCGAGCATTTTGTTTTTCTTCGCGGCGACGTACGGCATCAAGTCGGCGCATCTCCAGCCGATTGATCTTTCACCCAGCACTCGCGCGGAGATCCGCAGTGAACTGGCGAAAGAGAACGTTCCACCTGAAGTTCAGGAGAAAATTGAACAGGCTCTGGGCGGCAAGCCAGTTTCGCCTGAAAAACGCGCTGCGTTAGAGGCGCAGTTGAAGAATGAGAGCCTGCCTAAGGACGCTCGCGACGCGATTCAACAACGCTTGGAATATGGCGATCCGGCACCGTTGAATGCGCGCACAAAACTGGAAGACACGTTGAAAGATTTACCGCCCGAAGTGCGGACGAAAGTCGAGGAGTCGTTTAAGAAAGCGCAAAACAAGGCCGTCATTTTCGAAGCCGACAAGGAAGAAAAGCCTAACGACATGCCCAAGTGGTTTGAAAAGCGGGCGCGCGAAAAATTCGGCGAGCACGGAACGAACATTCAATTCTTTCTGGTCACGCTCATGAGCAACCTGCCTTACATGATGCTCGCGTGTATCCCCCTTTTCGCATGCGTGCTGAAGCTGCTCTACGTCCGCCGCCGCATTTTCTACATCGACCATCTCATTTATGCGCTGCACATCCACACATTTGCTTATGTCGGAATCATTCTAATTGTGCTCGCAACCATAGGACTCAACCGCGCGGCCCCGGGGCCGACTGTGGGCTGGATGATCGCGCTACTCTGGATCGTCTTCCTGATGGAAATTTTCCTGTCAATCCGTCGCGTTTATCGACAGGGCTGGTTCATCAGCATTTTCAAATTCCTTTTCGGCGGATTCGTCTATCTGGTCGTACTCGTGGCTGCGCTCGCGGCCACTTTCTTTATCACTTTGATGACATGAACAGAATCATTTCGCTGGCTGTCGCTTTGGCCGGCTTTAGCGGGACGGCATTTTCCGCCGATCGACACATTGCTTTCGAACGTAATAATGCCGTTTACGTCGCCAATATTGACGGAACGAATGAGAAAAAGATCGCCGATGGAATTTTTCCGGCGATCTCGCCTGATGGGACGCGCGTTGCGTTTAACACCGTCGAAAAAACAAGCGAAACAACTTATGCGCGTCACATGGCGGTGGCAGATATCCCAACTGGTAAGGTCACCGTCTTCAAGGACGTCCCAAGCGAGAATTCGTATTACCCAAGCTGGACGGCTGATGGAAAACAGGTCCTTTTCACTACGCGTCCGCACGATGTCTGGGACCTGGTCGCCATTAATTCGGACGGCACGAACTTTCATGTGCTGAAGCCCGGTGATCAAAACGAAGTAACCTGCTACTCGCCTGTGTGGGCACGTGACGGCCAATCAGTTTTTTGTCAGGACATGACGAACATCTACCAAATCGGACTCAACGGTACAGTTCAGAAGCAATGGAAAATCAGCGAGATTGTGTCGAATGGCGACATGAGCGGCGATGGGCGGATTGACGTCTCACCGGACGGCAAGCGACTGCTTTTGAGCATCGCCATGGGTGAGGAATCCGGACGAGAAGATTGGGATGGGCCATTGCCGGCGCTTTGGACATTCGATCTCCAAACGGAAAAGGCGACCAGGCTAACGCCAAAAAAACAGTTCGGCTGGGACGGCGTTTGGAACGATAACGATAACGTTCTCTTTCTCAGTCGCGCGCCTACCGAAAAGGATGATTCGGTTTATAGGATGTCTGCTGACTCAAAGAATCTGAAGCGCCTGATCAAGAATGCGCGCTTTCCTTCCATCAGCGCACCTTAACCAGAATGAAACGGGTCGCTTTCTTTCTCCTTTTTTGCGTCACTGTTTCCGCCTTGGCAAATGCCGGATCGCACAAAATCGCGACGTAAATCTCTGTAGCCACCGGCCTGTGGCCGGTCCGGCTTATGCCGTCTTAGAAGATGGAGACGGTCCGCAGACCGTGGCTACATCTGTTGGCTTTGCTAGCTAAGAAGCTCTCGCGCTTTTGCCAGCGCCTCCGCGATCTTGCTCGCGTCCTTGCCTGCACCTTGCGCGTTTTCTGGTCGTCCGCCGCCTTTGCCGCCGACAACCGGCGCGATCTGCTGGATCAATTTGTTCGCCTGAAATTTCGATGTCATCGCTTTCGGTACTGATGCGACGAGAGCAACCAATCCATTCGCTGTACCGACAAGAAAAATCGGGCCTTTGAATTTCGACTTTAATGTATCAGCAACGGCCTGCAGCAGCTTACCGTCTCCGTCTTGCACTTCGGCGACGCAGAAATTTTCTCCCGCATGCGACGCCGCCAGTTGATTTGCGATTTGCGCCGCCCGGCTTCGCACTTCCGCTTCCGCGGTTTTGGCGATTTGTTTTTCCCATTCGCGGACCTCGACATCGACCGTTTCAAGCTGCGCTGCCCTCCCGTCGATCTGTTGTAACATTTCGGAAGTAGTCGCGTCGTTCTCAAACGAAGGCAGCGGCGCAATATCGGATTTCTTACGCGCCAAAGCCTCAAATTTCTCTTGTTGACGCGCTGCTTCCTGAATCGCCCAGTTGCGCGCGGCATCGCCGGCTACAGCTTCGATTCTCCGGATGCCAGCTGCGATCGCCTCTTCCTTTACGATTCGAAATGGCCCGACTTCATTCGTCGATCTTACGTGCGTTCCACCGCAAAGTTCCATGGAGTAACCGTTCAGCGCGCGTGGCACTCCGCCAATTTGCAAGACCCGAACACTGTCGCCGTATTTCTCTCCGAAGAATTGAATGATGTCCGTTCGCTTCCTCGCGTCCGAGTACGGAATTTCAGTCCATGAGACCGGCGCGTTCTCGCCGATCTTTTCGTTCACCAATTTTTCAACTTCACGTACCTGTTGCTTGGTTAATGGCGCGCTGGAGAAATCGAACGTCAGTTTGTCAGGACCGACGTAACTGCCCTTTTGCGAAGCGTCGCGCGAGACGACTTGATGCAACGCCCAATGCAAAAGATGCGTGACGGTATGGTGGCCTTGAATGGCACGGCGGCGATCAACGTCTACGGAAACGCGCACCGCCTCGCCGGGTTCCGGCGCTCGGCCTTCCAAAAGCGCTGCCCGGTGAACAAAAACGTCGCCGCGCTTCTGGGTATCAATCACGCGCAACTGGCCGACTTCCGTGCGGTCATGCCCAGGCACATGAAGTAATCCACGATCCCCTACCTGGCCCCCCATCTCGGCATAAAATGGCGTTCGATCCAAAACGATGTTGATTTCTTTCGGTTTCGCACCAGACAAAACCGTTTCGACAACCGATTCCGCCTCGAGAAATTCATACCCGAGAAATTTCGTTGGCTCTGCTTTCAGTTCCCGATCTTCGACAGTTATTTCTTCTTTCTTCTGTCCCTTGCGGGCACGTTCACGTTGTTCCTCCATCAACTTTTCGAATCCGGCAACGTCGACCGTCATTCCGCGTTCGCGCGCCATTAACTCGGTAAGATCGAGTGGGAACCCTTGTTCATCGTACAAGCGAAAGGCAAACGCTCCTGAAATTCCAGACACGCCGCGCGTGACTTCGCGTTCAAAAAGCTCAATGCCTTTATCAAGCGTTTTGTTGAAGGCTTCTTCTTCGCGCCGAATTACGTCTTTGATTGTTTGTTCTTTCGCCCGGATTTCCGGGAAGACGTCGCCCATCGTTTTTGCAAGAATGTCGACCAGCTTGAAGAAGAACGGCTCGTGAAACCCTAACGAACGCCCATAACGAACAGCGCGACGTAAGATGCGTCGTAAAACATAGCCGCGGCCTTCGTTTGATGGGATGATTCCGTCGGCAATGGCGAACGAGAGCGCTCGGATGTGATCGGCGATTACACGAAACGCGACATCGATTTTCTGCTGTTCATCCTGACTTTGTAGGGCGGCTGTGTCAGCCAGCGGCGTCTCAGAGAGGCGACCTGCGATGGGCAGTGTGCTGCCATACTTCTTGCCGCTCAGGTTTTCGATCTCATCGAAGATTGGACTAAAAACGTCGGTGTCGTAATTGGAGATGGTCGTGGAGAAATCAGTAAGGTTCCGCGTACCTTGAATGATTGCAGTGACGCGTTCGAAACCCATCCCGGTATCGACGTGACGCTGCGGAAGCGGCGTAAACCTGCCATCCGGGTTCGCGTTGAACTGGATGAAAACGAGGTTCCAAATTTCGATGCATCGCGGATCATTCTTGTTTACCAGCACGCCACAAGTATCGCCGTCGGGAGTGAGATCGACATGCACTTCCGAACAGGGTCCACACGGACCGGTATCCCCCATCATCCAGAAATTGTCAGCCTTGCCTCCATCTAGAACGTGAATCTTTGGATCCAGATCGGCTTCCCGAAACAAATGCACCCAGTGATCGTACGCTTCCTGGTCAAACTCACTCGGCTCGCCCGGACCGGGTTTGTAAACAGTGGCATAAAGGCGTTGCGGTGGAAATTTCCAGCGTTCAACCAGTAACTCCCACGCCCACTCGATTGCTTCCTTCTTGAAATAATCGCCGAAGCTCCAATTGCCGAGCATTTCAAAAAACGTGTGGTGATAGGTATCGAGCCCGACATCTTCGAGATCGTTATGTTTTCCACCGGCGCGAATGCATTTCTGCGTATCTACCACCCGCGCCGGTTTCCACGGCGCATTTTGCTGTCCCAGAAAGATCGGCACGAACTGGTTCATGCCGGCATTGGTGAAAAGGAGATTGGGCGCGTCCGGCAACAACGATGACGAAGGCACAATGGTGTGCTGTTTCTCGCGAAAAAAATCGAGAAATGATTGTCTGATTTGTTCTGAGGTCATTCTTCCAACCACGAATGAACCAGCCTTCACACCGTTACGGCTTGGCAAGCACGAATAAACACGAATTTGAGCAAACCTGAAACCACGACTCCCCGTCTCATGTCGATCCCGCTTGGCAACCAGGATGGCCACCGGCCCAACAGTTTGGCTGGCCGTTCTAACAGACTAGTCTTTTTCTTCGTCGAGCCTGGCTTTGACGGCGGCCTCAATTTCTTCGTAGAGCTGCTTGTCGTTCTTTAAAACTTCTTTCGCGGCATCGCGGCCCTGCGCCAGTTGGGCGCCCTTGTAGCTTAACCAGGAACCGCGTTTTTCGATGACTTGTTTCTCCAATGCCAGATCGAGCAGGGCGCCAGTCGATGAAATTCCCTCGTTATACATGATGTCGAACTCGGCTTCCGTGAAAGGAGGCGCGACCTTGTTTTTCACGATTTTGACGCGGGTCCGATTTCCCGTAACAACACCGTCAGTCTGCTTAATCGCGCCGATACGTCGAATATCGACACGAACGCTGGCATAGAATTTTAACGCCTTGCCGCCCGGGGTTGTTTCCGGGTTACCAAACATCACACCGATCTTTTCCCGAATTTGATTCGTGAAAATGCAGCAGGTCCGCGCTTTCGAAATGAGCGAGGTCAGCTTGCGCAGCGCTGCGCTCATCAAACGCGCTTGTGCTCCAACGGTGGCATCTCCGATCTCACCCTCGAGCTCCGCCCTGGTGACGAGCGCGGCCACTGAATCGACGACGATGACATCCAGCGCGTTGGAACGAATCAGCGTCTCGCAGATTCGCAGCGCTTCCTCGCCAGAACTCGGTTGAGAAACCAGAAGATCGTCCAAATCTACACCGAGCCGTTTTGCATAGGCGGGATCGAGCGCATGCTCGACATCAATAAACGCCGCGAGACCGCCGCGTTTTTGAGCCTGGGCAATCACCGTCAAAGTCAGCGTCGTTTTTCCGGATGATTCCGGGCCGAACACTTCAACAACGCGGCCTCTTGGCAATCCGCCGACGCCAAGTGCACGGTCAATCAGGATATTGCCAGTGGGAATGACGTCGATATCGACAATTTTCTCGTCGCCAAGGCGCATGATCGCGCCTTCCCCGTAGTCTTTTGCGATCTGTTGAATCGCCAGGTCGAGATTCTTATTTCGCGCCGCGGTGACCTTATCTTCGCTGGTTTTTTGCTCGGTTTTCGCCGCCATAACAAGAGACTGTAACTACGATGTGCTCGCCGATTCGCCAAGCAGAAAAGATTATGGCGAGTAGTTGCTGCCGTCGGCTGGAGCTTACCCGCGGGCCTTGACATCTTGGTCGTCGAACCGTTACGACTCGCATCGTGGACTCGCAGAGTGAAGCCCGACGTGAGCTTGATTCAGTGGTCATCAACGTCGAGCTCACGCTTGCCAGCATCATCCAAGGCGTTGCCCTCTTTTTCTTAACGGATAATGCTCGCGTGGTTTTCACCATGGGACACTGGGGCTCGTTCCCTTATGTGATCGCAGGTTTGTGCGTGATTTTTATTTTTTGGTCCAGGTCAATCATTCACACGCTGACGCTGATTCGCTGGCCAATGGAATTCGGCCACAATTTTTTCTACATTGGTTGCGCGTTAGGTGAAGCGATTCTCTTTAGCCGCATAGACGATCCACTGGCGTGGTTCCAGCTGAGCACCACCTACGCCGCGGTGGTGTGGCTGCTTTTCATCTATGACATGCGATTAGTTCACGCGCGTATGGGGGAAGCGCGAAACGAGGCCGACCGCGCTCTGTACGCCCGTGCCAGAGTGGATCAATTACGTAATATTTATGTGCTGGTCCCTTTGCTTTTCATTATCAACCTCGCTTGTGCGCTCGCCATTTGGATCTGGCCCGATTTGTTCATCGCCCGCAGCGGCCATATTTGGTTGATCAGCGCGCAACTCGTTTCTTTTGTCGCCTATCTTACGTATATTGGCCATCACTTTAGCAAGATGGCGCAACTTCTCTTGCAGAGCCGAGAAGCCAATTGATCGAGTAGACCCTTCGTACTGGTCGAACCTCCAGACACTAGTGGCGTCCGTGACTGTCAATGTAGATCACCACAAACGCGATCCCGACCAACGGTTGGAGAATTTTTTGCAAAAGTCCCAATGAAAATCCCAAAATATCGAACCCTCGGGCTTGCTGCGCTTCAGTCAGTTTTTGAACCAGCGCTTGTGGATCCTGTGTCGTCATCAATTCATTGAAGTAATGTTGGAACGTCGTCCATTCCGAGACGAGGGCGATTGCCAGTACAATTGCAAACCAGAGAGAGGCAATAAGAACGCCGCGCCACATCGGACGTTGAAGCCATGGAAGTTCCGGCCCGCTATGCGCCAGGTTTCGGCTTTCGCGCAATGAATCGACGACGCCTGCGTTCTCGAGGACGGCAAATTGCTGCCAGAAAAGCACGTTGATGAAAAAACGACCGAACATCCAGACCTGGATGCCCAGGAGCGCCAGCGCAAGGAAGATCATAAATACCGAAGAGGCGCCAGCGACGATCATTGCTGCGATTAGCAACGCAAAAAGGATCAGTAGAAAGAACACGCCGTAGACAAAGACGCACAACGCCGCGATCCGCGGCCAAAATCGCACAGCTTCATTGAGCCCGGCGAAAAATCCCAAGCGTCTTCCGGCGGCAATTTCAGCGGTGAAGATCTGAATGCCCGAAACATAAATCGGCCACATCGCCAGTGAGAAGACGAACATCAAAAATGCAAAGCCGCCGGCAGCGAGAACGCGTAAGTCCGCATCCGAAGCCTGCACGGACTGCGTCCACATGGCGATTAGCTGGCCGCATACCGAAGGCAAAACTACGAGGAGCGTAAGCGGAACGAATTGAAAAAAACCTTGCGCATATATCCGAAACGTCTCAGCCAAAATCCGACCGAAACTGCGAGATGGCACTGGCAGTGGAGGTTGCCTTTGGCTTATCGAACGGTTTGGCTGAGCGGCCTCAACTGAGGCAAGCGGCTCCCCGCCGAATAATCCGGGGATCTCCGCCGCTAAAGTCCAACGCTCGGCGCTCGCACGGCGAGCTTCGTTTGCAGGAATCACCCGGCCTTCCGCTTTCCACTCACGCAATGTGTCGATATTGGCAGGTCCGTATTCTCTGCCATCAACACGCACGATCCATTCTTCGGTCACGTCTTGATCATCCTGTATCATGCATTCAGAATCCATTATCGGTCTTAACGATGAAACTGCTCCTTATCGACGGTCACTATTACGTTTATCGCTCGTTTTTCGCTATCCCGAATCTTTCGAATTCCAAGGGCGAACCCACCAACGCAATTTTCGGTTTCACAAAGACCCTGCGCCTGATGATCAAGCATTTGCAGCCGGAACTAGGGGCGGTTTTTTGGGACGAAGGAATGCCGGAACGCCGGGTAAAGCTTCAGCCTGCCTACAAGGAGACGCGCAAGGAAATGCCCAAGCCAATGGTCCCGCAGCTGGATTTCATACAAAAACTCACCCCCTATCTCGGTTTCCGAAATATTTCCCTGCCTAATACGGAGGCGGACGATCTGATGGGCTGTTATGCCATGGCCGCCTGTAAGCAATCTCAAATGGACGTTGTGCTCGCGACCAATGACAAGGACTTGTACCAGCTGGTAGGGCCCTGCGTAAAAGTTTATACCACAGCAAAAGCGGACCTCGCTTCTCCAAAAGACGCATTCGCCTTGCTAAACGAAGATCACGTTACCACAAAATGGGAGGTTCAGCCCAACCTGATCGGGGATGTCCTCGCTTTAGCTGGCGATTCAGTCGATAACATCCCGGGAGTTGGATTAGGACGCAAAACCGCCGCTGCATTGATTCGTGAATTCGGCGGGCTCCAGCCGTTACTGGCCAATCTCGACAAAGTCAAAAGCGCGCGAACGCGCGAAAAACTGATGAACTCTCGCGACCAAATTTTGCAAAACCGCAAAATGGTCGATCTGGATTGCGATCTTGACCTGCCAATTCCGATTGATGAACTCCGAATCAAACCTGATTATCCCAATCTGATCCGAGTCTTGGAGCAGTGTGAATTCAAGTCTCTGCTCCAGGAGATTCGCGACGAGGCAACACGAGCCGGCACCGGTGCGCAGCCGAACCTCCTATAATCGTAAGGCCGTTATAGTCTTCCGTAACCAGCTGACTTCCAATAGCTAACATTCATACACGGATTTTTCGTAAAAAAGTTGAACGCGCGCCGCTGTAGGCTGTCAAACTCAACAGGTTAAGGCGATTCGGGTAGTTGCACGTTTTTCTTATATTCGTTGTTTCTCCTTAGCGTGCGCTGCCCGAATCTTTTTTCTGTTTAACCTTTCCGCTGCTAGGCATTCGCCGTAACGCATTCGACCATGCCGCCTCTCCGATGCATTTAGGGGCGTTTCATAGACGTGTTTGGATTTCGCGCTTATCGTTCTCTCTCGCCGGCTTTGAATCCGGCCATTCGTATCGCCAAGCACAATGCTTGGCAAAATTCCATGAAGTCAAGCCGCTACGATCCAATTGCCGCAGCTCTCAAGGAAGATATTGGCGAAGGCGATATCACCACTGATTTTTTCGTACCCGAGACACTTCATGCCACGGGACGCGTTATTGTTCGCGAAAATGCCATTGTTGCCGGCACGAGAGCCGCGGCCGAGGTTTTTCGACGAGTCGATCCCGCAATAGATATCCAGATTGTTCACCAGGATGGAGACGAAGTTGTTGCCGGCGACCTGCTTATCGAAGTGCGCGGTTTGGCACGTTCGATTCTGAAGGCGGAGCGCGTCGCACTAAATTTTTTGCAGCGTCTCTGCGGCATCGCGACACTTACGCGCCAATTTGTTGACGCCATTGGAAACCATCCAGCCAAGATTTTGGATACGCGTAAAACCACGCCTGGAATGCGGGTCTTGGAAAAGGCGGCAGTCGTCGCGGGCGGCGGCGTCAATCACCGCTTTGGCTTGTACGACATGGTGCTGGTAAAGGACAATCATCTGGCCACATTCGGAGGGCTTTCCAGTTTTGCAGATCGAATTCGTCAGCTTCGCGGAGAGCGACCAGAAATCCGTATTGAAGTGGAAGCGGATGATCTGGAGCAAGCACGCGCTTTCGTCGACGTGGAGGGCATAGACGTGATCCTTCTCGACAATATGGCGCCGGCGCAAATTCGGGAGGCTATCGCGCTAAGGAAAAATCATATCAAGTTTGAAGCCAGTGGTGGCATTACATTAAAAAACGTAAAACGGGTCGCTGCCACGGGAGTCGAT
>Ga0081455_10003934_pt1 | contig 16891 bp, 7 predicted proteins | sample TabmetS3T2R1_FD_70207 | JGI IMG/M metagenome (GOLD analysis project Ga0081455, IMG submission 70207) | Tabebuia heterophylla rhizosphere microbial communities from the University of Puerto Rico - S3T2R1 | ecosystem: Host-associated > Plants > Roots > Rhizosphere ...
CGGCTGGGCAGTCGTGCGGCGGCCTGCGCGGCTGGGCCGCTTCGAGGTCGACGCGATCCCGCTCGACCACGTGCCTCTGGATCGTCTGGACGAGGCTGAGCTGGCGGCCCGGGCTGTCGCAGACCGATTCGAGGACGAAGAGCGGGAGAGGGCAACCCGTGAGGCCCGGGACCAGGTCGAGCGCGAGCGCGAGAAGCTCACGGCGTGGTTCGACTATCGGGAGCGCGCCGGCGCTGACAAGGTGGCGGCGACCCGGGCGACCCTGGATCGGCTGCGGCGCTCTGACGACGCCGGTCAGCGACGGATCATCCCGGTGTGGGAGGCAAACCTCACCCGTGACCAGGACGTTCTGGCCGAGTTGCACCATCAGCGTGACAACCAGTTCGCTCGCCTCGACCGCATGCGGGACCCGTCGGTCTCGACCACGGTGGCGGCCGCCGGGCGCGTCGAGGTTGTCCGATCCACGACCGATGCGCGCTGACCTAGCGTGACCCGCAGAACCCTTCCCCGGAGCGCGCTGTGATCCGCGACCTGCTCACGACCTGCAAGCCCCGCGACGACGTGCTCGATGGCGAGCTGAGCGACTCGATGTTCGCGGCGAGCCTCGACGAGGTGGTCAACGAGTCGGCGCCGCTGGCCTACGGCGACCCGCAGTTCTTCTTCGAAGCCACGTGGCCCTCCCAGGGCCTGCGCGACCTCATGAACGAGGTCTTCGGTCGGCTGAGCGGCAAGCGACCGACCGCGCCGCCCGTCATCCGGTTGGAGACCAACCTCGGCGGCGGCAAGACCCACAACCTCATCGCCCTCTGGCACGCGGCACGCGGCCACCTGGATCCGATGCGGGCGTTGGGTTTCATGGACCCCGCCCTGCTTCCCGACACGCCGGTCGCCCGTGTGGCGGTGTCGGTGGGCACGGCAGCCGGCGCGACCACATTTCCCGAGGTCGACGGCGTGGCGGCGCGGTCGCTGTGGCAGTACCTGGCGCTCCAGCTCGGGGGGCCGGCGGCAGCCGACGCGCTCGTGGACGACGACCCGCTGGTGGCTCCCGGCGCGGACGCCCTGAAGCGGCTGCTGGGCGACAAGCCGGCCCTCATCCTCATCGACGAGCTGGCGCGCTACCTGGCCGTGGCCGCCGGGGTGGAGGTGGGCGGCACCACGCTGGCGCGGCAGACGGTTTCATTCCTGATGGCGCTCATGGAGGCGGTCGACGCCCGGCCGCAGGCGTCGCTGGTCATCACCACCACCGAGGTCACCGACGCGTTCGGTGACCAGACCCAGCAAGTGGTCGACGCCATGAACGAGGTGCGCGGGCTGATGGCCCGGCGAGAGCACGTGTTGCGCCCATCGGCCGAGGCTGACCTGCCGAAGATCCTGACCCGCCGTCTGTTCGAACGGGTCGACACGCCGGCGGCCGCCGAGGTGGGCCGGGTGTACGCCGACGTTGCCGTCGACGCGTACCAACGGGGCGCCGACCTGTCGGCCGAGGTGGTGTCGCCCCGGTGGGCCGAGGACGTCGCGGCGACGTGGCCCTTCCACCCGTGGCTGATGCGCCTGCTCGACAAGCGCCTGTCGACGATCCCCAACTTCCAGCGGACCCGGGGGGCACTGCGCCTGTTGGCCACGACGATCCGCGACGTGTGGAGCGACGGCGCCGCCGGCGTGCTGGCTCTCCACCCACACCACCTCGACCCTGCCGATCCCCGGATCATGGAGGACCTCACGAGCCGCCTCGGCCGGGGCGAGCTGGAGAACGCGGTGCGGGCGGACATCGCGTCGCAGGCCGGCGGGGACCAGTCGCGGGCCGAGGCGATAGACCGAGAACTCGGCGCGCCCTACGCCCGGCGACTCGCGGTGACGGCGTACCTTGGATCACTGACCAACGACGTACCCGGCCTGCCGGCGCCCGACCTGATGGCCGCGGTGCTCACGCCGGGGGACGATCCCAACGTCGTGGCGCGTTCGCTGGAGCTGTTGGAGAGCCGCTGCTGGTACCTGCACGTCGACCACCGCGGCTACCGGTTCTCCACCGAGAAGTCGTTGGTCAAGGTCATCCAGGACGCACAGGCCCGCGTACCGCTGGGGCAGGTGCGCCAGGAGGCGACCTCGCTCCTTGGCGAGGTGTACCGCGACGCCGCCCTGAAGGTCCGTCGGTCGTGGGAGGACTCGAAGGTCCCCGACCGGGAGCGGGACGCGACGCTCGTCGTGCTCCACTGGGACGAATTCGGCGACGCCCACGGCGTCGACCCGGCCGGCCCGGTGCCGGACCGCGTGCAGGAGCTGTGGGAACGCACCCCGACTGGCGGCCTACGCGAGTTTCGCAACCGGGTCGTCTTCCTGTGCCCGAGCGCCAAGACCCACCAAGCGATGCTCGAGGCCGTGCGCAGCCACATTGCTTTGACCGCCCTTGACGCCGACGAGACCGTTCGCGCCGACGTGACCGAGCGCAAGCAGCAGGAGCTGCGCGACGCGGCCAAGGGGTCGCGCCTGCTCGCCCGGATCGCGGTGTGCAACCACGTCAACGTGCTGTATGTACCGGACCGCGGCGGCCTCGTGGTCGAGGAGCTGGCAACGGTCACCAAGGCGTCGGAACGCCGGAACCAGACGGAGGCGATCGTCGATCGCTTGGCGGCCATGGGAAAGACGCTGTCGGCCGACGATGCCCCGCTCGACCCGGCGATGATCCGGTCGCGCCTCGGCGCCATGCTCGACGGGCCGGTGCCGACGACGAAGCTGCCGCGCGTGTTCGCCCAGCGCGCCGACCTGCAGATGGTGCTCGACCTCGGCCAGTTCGAGAGGTTGGTGCGGGCGGGCGTGATCAACGGCGTGTGGGAATACCACGACACGTCGCTGGGCCCCGCCGGTTGGGTGACGAGCGATCGCCCCGGCCGTGTGCGCGTCGACGACGAGACCATGCTCCACCCGGTGGGCAGCGCGCCGCCGGTCGAGGTTCCCTCGTGCCCGCTGTGCGGGGAGGTGCACGACCCCGGCCCATGCCCCGACGGCGGAGGGTCCGAGACTCCCAGGGACGAGTCACCGGCTCAAACGTTCGAAGGGCGCGGCTCGGCGACCAGCGCGCTGGCTGAGAGCCTCGACCAGGTGCGCGACCAGGGCGCGCCGCCGGTGCGACGCTTGCTTGTCGCGGTCGACGAAACCGGGCCGGCACTCCAGCAGGAGCTTGCCCGGCTGCAGTCGGTGGTGCCCGACGGGCTCGACGGTGCGACGGTCACGTGGAAAGTCGACTTGGCGGCCACCCTCGACGAGCCGCCGCATGCCATCCGCGTGGCCTTCGCCGGCCGGCCCGGGGATTACGGCGCACTCAAGGGTGCGGTCGATCACGTGCTCAGAACGCGCACGGCCAGTCTGCGAGCCGCTGTCGAGGCGGTGTTTGCGGACCCCGTGCCACCCGACGCCGCCGTAGTGACGGGCGTGCAGGAGCGGGCGGCGCGCACGGGCCCGTCGAGGTGCCGGGTGACGGTCGAGGTGGCCCGGTGAGCCGGGTCGGGCCACGGCGGGACGAGTGGGTGTGTCGGCTCGAGCATGACGCGGGCGGTGTCGTGGCCGCGGTCGAGATCGAGCGCCGCAGCGCGACGGCGACCAGCCGGACACTGCGGCTCGACGGTCCGCAGTTGACCCCGGTGCTGGAGCCGCTGGTGGCCTTGCTGCAGCGATCGGGCGTGGACGGGCGCCAGCTCACCGGCAGCGGCGCATTCACGCTTGCCGACCCACCCGGGCCGCAGGTGGAGCTCCTGATCGACGCGGTCCGCCCGGTGCGGCGATATGAACGGGTGCGCGGCATCGCCCATGGCGTGGCGGAGATGAGCACCGAGGAGGCCACCTACTGGCACGCCCGTGCCCACAGGCCGGGTGGCCTGCCGGCGTTGCGGACACTTCTGGCGGGAGGACGCCGATGACCCGAAGCCTGATCGAACAGTGGTTCCCGGCGGCCACCGTCGGCGCCGAGAGTTTGCGGGAGCGAGCGACCTTCACGGCTCTGCCACCTCCGTTCGCGCTGCACGTGTGGTGGGCACGCCGGCCACTGGCCGCCAGCCGAGCTGCGGTCGTCGCATGCCTGCTACCGGCATGGCCGCCGGACGAGGAAGTGGCGCGCGATCCAGAGGCCCGCCGGGTCCGGAAAGCGCTGGAGGCCGAGTTTCCTGCGGGCGAGCACGACACGGACGGATACCACGCCTGGTTCGTCCGCTCGCTGGGCATCCTCGGCAACCCGGTCGCCGCCCGTCAAGCGATCAAGGAGGCCAACGACAAGGGCATCAAGCTTCAGGGCAACGGCTATGGCTACGACCGCGCCTTCAGCGTGTCGCCCGATGACGCCACGATCGAGCGACTGATGCGGTTGGCGGCTCTTCGATCGGGCGATATCGACAGGCCGGTTCTCTTCGACCCCTTCGCCGGAGGTGGGTCCATTCCGTTCGAGGCCGCGCGCTACGGCTGCGACACGATCGCCCTCGAGTTGAACCCCGTGGCCGTCGCCGTGCTCAATGGAACGGTCGTGCTCCCCGGCCAGCTCGGGCCTCGCTTCACCAAGACGATCGAAAAATGGGGCCTGCGCTGGTCCCAGCGTGTTCGTGAGCGTCTCGCCCCATTTTTTCCCAAAGACCCGCGCGACGAGTCGATCGTCGCCTACATCTGGGCGCACACGGTGCCGTGCCCGACCACGGGGTATCCGACGCCGCTGGCGCCCAACTACTGGCTGGCAACAGGCAAGGCGGGGCGGAACATCGCCGTGGCGCTGGAACCAAATTCTGCCACCGGGCGTGTTCACACGTCGATCGTCGACGGCTGGAACGTTGCGGAGCACGGCAACCGGTCCACCTACTCCCAAGGAACGGCCACCAGCGTCTGGGACCCGACGGTCACGATCAGCAGCGACGAGATCAAGCACCACGCCCGTGAAGGGCGGCTGGGTGAGATGCTGCTCGCCGTTGCCGTGACACGTCCCGGCGTGCGTGGCCGCCAGTTCCGCGCACCGTCGACAAAGGACTTCGAGGCGGTCGACAACGCCAAGGCGGCGCTGACGGAACATTTGGCTACTTGGGAGATCCAGGGCCTAGTTCCCACGGAGACCATCGACCCAGGTCTAAAGACGGACGAGCCCCGACGTATGGGTATCGTTCGATGGTGCGACATGTTTTCCTCCCGGCAACTTCTCACCAATCTCACCCTCCTTGATGAGATGCACAACGTGCTTGGTGAGGCGAGGACCGAGCTAGATAACACCATGTGGAAGGCTTTGGGTTTGTACTTGGCCCTCGCTCTCGATAAGGGGGTCGCACATAATGGTCGTCTAGCCAGCTGGGATTCGGCACGCCTGAAGGTGCGGAATACCTTTGACCGCCACGACTACGGCTTCAAGTGGTCGTTCGCCGAATTCGACGGTGCATCTGCCGTTGTGCCGTGGATTGTTGATCAAGCAGCGAGGGTCTATAGCGGCATCGCAAAGCTGACTCATCGCGATCTGTCGCTGACGGAGGTCGAGCGCTCAACGGCCGCCGCGGTAGTGCTCGGGTCGGCCACCGATCTCGACCTGCCCGACGAGTCGGTCGACGTGGTCGTTACCGATCCGCCGTACTACGACAACGTGATGTACGGCGAGTGCTCTGACTACTTCTACGTCTGGCTGAAGCGCTCGCTGCGTGACACCTGGCCTGAGCTGACGCAGCAGGTGCTGACCGACAAAGAGCACGAAGCCGTCGCCAACCCGTCGCTGTTCCGCGACGTCGCGACGCACAGCGGGCGGGGCAAGCGCGCCGCGGGGAGCGTGACCGCCGTCGAGCTGGCTGACCAACGGTACGAGGAGCTGCTCACCGAGTCATTCCGCGAGGTCCACCGCGTGCTGCGGGACGACGGTGTGCTGACCGTGATGTTCACGCACAAGCGCGTGGAAGCCTGGGACACGCTCGGCGCCGCGCTGCTGGAGGCCGGGTTCGAGATCGCGTCGTCGTGGCCAGTCCACACCGAGGCTGAGCACAGTCTCCATCAAGCGAAGAAGAACTCGGCGTCGTCGACGATCATGCTCGGCTGCCGTAAACGGGCGTCGACCGAGCCGGCGTACTGGTCCGACATCCGCCGCGAGGTCGAGGACGTCGCTGAGGGGGCCGCCCGCCGCTTCGCCGACCAGGGCATGCGGGGCGTCGACCTGACCCTCGCCACCTACGGCCCGGCGCTGTCAGTGCTGTCGCGCAACTGGCCCGTGTATTCGGGCACGCTCGGGTCCGACGGTCAACCCGAGGTCATCCGCCCCGACGTCGCCCTCGACTTGGCCCGGCACCGGGTGGCGGGGCTCAAGCGGCGCGAGCTGCTCGGCGGCCGCGACCTCGACTTCGACCGCGCCACCGATTGGTGGCTCCTGGCTTGGAGTGACTTCCAGGCCGCTCAGTTCCCGGCCGGCGAGGCGCTCAAGCTGTGCCTGGCAGTCGACCTCGATCTCGACGAGGTGGCCAGGGCCCACAAGCTGGTCAAGACGGCGAGCGGCAACGTTACGCTGCTCACACCCGCCCAGCGGCGCACGGCCCGGGCGCTCGACCCCGAGGCCGGAGCGTGGCCGACGATGGTCGACGCCCTGCATGCGCTGATGCTCACCTTCGACGAGGAGGGGCTGAGCGCGGCCCGCGCCTGGCTCCAGCGCACCGGCAGGGGCGAGGACGAGCGGTTCCGTGCCCTGTTCGAAGCCGCACTCCACGCGGTACCCCGCGCCCGCGAGAAGGACGGCAGCTTCAGCCGGCCCGAGGCACGCATCCTCGGGAGCATGCGGTCGGCGCTGTTCGATGGCGTGGCTCCACCGCCCGACGAGCCACTCGTCGAGGCGCAGGCGACCCTGTTCGACCTGTGAGCGTCGAGGCCGCAGCGCGACTGCGCGACCTGGAGCTCGCGCCCGGTTACGACTCCGGCGACGACCTGCTCGGCGCCTTCTATGTCCCGGTACTCGAATGCACCGTGCGCTACGACAGGTCGGTCGGGTACTTCCGGTCATCCGCGCTGGCCGTCGCCGCGCGCGGCGTCAGCCGGTTCGTCGCCCGTGGCGGCCGCATGCGCCTGCTGGTCGGCACCGACCTCACCGAGGACGACTGCGCTGCCATGGCCGGCCGCCTCGTGTTGCCAGAGTCACTGGCCGAGCGGCTGGCCGCCGGCCTCGCGACCCGCGACGACATCACCCTCCACCGCCTCGAGGTGCTCGCCTGGCTCTGCCGGGCCAACCGGCTGACGGTCCGCATCGCCGTGCCCGTGGACGCCGACGGGAACCCGGTCCCGTCGGCCGGCTACTTCCACGAGAAGATCGGCGTGTTGCGCGACACCGACGGCGAGGGCGTGGCGTTCCAGGGCTCCGTCAACGAGTCGGAGACCGCGTGGACGCGCAACTTCGAGTCGTTCTCTGTCTACCGGTCCTGGGCGGAAGAGACCCACTTCGAGCTGTGGGCAGGCCGGTTCGACCGCCACTGGGCGGGACGGATGCCCGGGTGGCGTGTGGTCGATCTGCCGACGGCGGTCCGCGATCGACTGGTCGACCTGGCGCCGTATGTGCCACCCGCGCCCCGCGACCCGGAGGAGGCCCCCGAGTTGGGGGACCCTCGAGCGGTCGCCCGGTACCTGCTGGCGGCCCCGACCATGGTCGGCGGCGAGGGCGTGGCCGAGAGCACGAGCGGCGTCACGGCGTTCCCCCACCAGCGGCAGGTGGTCGAACGACTGGCCGGCGAGTACCCGCGGTCATGGCTCGTTGCCGATGAGGTGGGACTCGGCAAGACCGTCTCGGCGGGGCTCGCGCTCCGTCGGCTGGTGCTCGACGGGCGGGTACGGCGGGCGCTGATCCTGGCGCCCGCGGCAGTGTGCCGGCAGTGGCAGGACGAGCTGTTCGAGAAGTTCGGGCTGTGGGTTCCCCGCCTGGACGCCGGTCGGTGGCTGGGCGCGCACCCCTCGCTCGACGAGGCCGTCCCTACTAGCGCCAATCCGTATGCCCGGCACGACGTCGCCATCGTGTCGAGCCACTTGGCCCGGCGGCGCGACCACCAACGGCTCGTCGTCGAAGCCGGGCCCTGGGACCTGGTGGTCGTCGACGAGGCCCATCACGCCCGGCGCCGAGGCTTCGCCCGGCTTGACGAATACCGGCCCAGCCGCCTGTTGGAGCTCCTCGACAAGGTCACCGTCGCCGGTGCCGCCCGTGCCGTCTGGCTGCTGACCGCCACCCCGATGCAGGTGCACCCCGTCGAGTTGCGGGACCTGCTGACCCACGTCGGCCTCGCCGGTCGCCTCGCGGAGTGGGCGGCGTTCGACAGGTGGCACGCCGCCTTGGCCGAGCCCGACGAAGCCACCCCGTGGGAATGGCTCGGGACCGCGTACCGGGCCACGCCGTTCCCACCGGAGGGCCCGGCCGAGACCGCCGTGCTCGACGCAATCGAGGCGCGGCACGGACCGGTGGTCCGTCGCTTGGTCGAGCGGTTCGGCGACCCGGAGGTCGACTTGGACGACACGCTCGAGCAATTGGGCGCCGACGGCCGGGCGGAGCTGCGACGCTTGCTCCGGGCCGGGGGACCCGTCGGCCGGTTCGTCACCCGACACGGCCGCGGGACGCTCCGGCGCTACCACGCCCAAGGCCTGCTACGCGAAGCCGTGGCCGATCGGCGCGTCGAGCCCGTGCCCATCGAGTTCAGCCCCCAGGAGGACCGCCTCTACAAGGAGCTCGACGCGCTGCTCGACGGACTGATGGAGTCGGCCGGCACCCGCCGCGGGGCCGGGTTCGTCCTCACCGTCTACCGCCGGCGGCTGACGTCGTCGTGGGCGGCCATCCGCGCCACGCTCGAACGCCGGCTCAACGGCCGTATCGAGCTCGACCTCGACGACGACCTGCGCGAGGAGGCCGAGCTCGAGGTCGAGGACGCCGAGATCGACGCCGCCGAGGCCGTCCCCCTGACGGCCGACGACGGCCGCGCCATCCGACGGTTCCTCGCAGACATCGACCGGGTCGACGACTCGAAGTTCGAGCGGCTGCGCGCCGATCTCGACAGCGCCCGGTCGCAGGACCGCGCCGTGATCGTCTTCACGCAGTTCACCGACACGCTCGACCACCTCAAGGACCGCCTGCGCGGCACCTACCGCAGCGAGCTGGCCACCTTCACGGGTGACGGGGGTCGGGTGTGGGACGAGGCGGGGGGTTCCTGGGTGGCGGTCACGCGCCAGGAGCTGGTGGAGGCGGTGCGGTCCCGCCGCGTGCGGGTGCTACTTGCGACCGACGCCGCGAGCGAGGGCCTCAACCTCCAGGCGTGCAGCTGGCTCGTCAACTACGACATGCCTTGGAACCCGATGCGGGTCGAGCAGCGCATCGGGCGCATCGACCGGATCGGCCAGACCGAGCCGGTTGTCGAGGTCCGCAACTACTTCGTGCCCGGCACGGTGGAGGAACGGGTTTACGAGCTGCTCGCGGAGCGGATCGAGGACTTCTCGGAGCTGCTGGGTGGGCTGCAGCCCATCCTCGGCGCCGCGGAGGATGCCGTGCGCAACGTCTTCGGCGCGCCGCGCTCCGAGCGCGCGTTCCGGGAGTCGGCCGAGCTGGACGCGCTCGGGCAGCGGATCGACGAGCTGCGGGCCGGCGGTCTCGAGCTGACCGACGAGGACCCCCATCCGGCGACCGGCGCGCCGGCCGCTCGGGTCACGCTCCGCCAGCTCGACGAGCGCCTGCGCCACTTGGGCGTCCGGCTCGGGACGGCCACCCTGCCGACCTCTGCCGATCCCGCACAGGCGTCGCGTGACACGGCAGACTGGTGCGCCCTCGCCACGTTCGGGCACCCTCGCCTCGTGAGCCAGCTCGAACGCGTGCTCGACGGCGACGATGTGGTGGGCGTTCAGGACGGACTGGTCATTGCACGCGACGACGTCGCGGTCGATGACGGTGTCGTCGTTACCGCATCGGCACGCGACGACCGCGCACCGCCCGAACCCGTCGGATCCGTCGCGGAGGTCGGCAACTTCGGCCCGCCGGTGTCCACCGGCGAGGCCGAGCGGTTCGCCGCCGAGCTGGCACGGCGCGAGGCAGCCGAGCGGCTCGAACGGCTGCGGGCCACCCGGCTGGTCGGCGTTGTGCGTCAGGAGGAGGACATCCGCAGGCGCTTCCTCCGACTCGCCCACCGGGTCATCGCCACCGAGTCCACGCTCGAGCGTGAGGAGAAGGGCGTCGCTCCGCCAGCCAGAGACGTCTGGTTCCGGATGCTGGTCAGCCCCGACGAGTGGCGCTACGCCGACGGCTTCCGGAAGCGCTTGAGCCTCGAGGTCGACGACGTCGCCCCGGAACGGCTGGCCCAACCGTCCGCCTTCCTCCCCGGGTGGCCGAAGCGCCCGGTGGTCCACGAGACGGCACCGGAGCTGCGCGAGCTCATGGAGAGGTGGAAGGCGCTGGACATCGACTGAGGTCTGTCACGGGTGTCACGGGGGTGAGGTACCTGTGCCGCAGCAGGAAGGTGGAGCCGGAATGACGGAACTGATCGAACGGCAGGACGAAGCGCGCCGCGCGCTCATGGCGTCGCTGCTCGACGACATCCTGGGACCCGCGGGCGGACCGGACGAGGTTCTGTCGGGCGGAGAACGGCCGTTGACGCGCTACCTGGTGGGTCGCCTCGCACCGACCGGATCACAGGTCGCCCCCGAGGAGGACGACGCCTCGGGTGAGGCCGGCGCAGATGACGACGACAGCGACGTGGGGATGGCGGCGCCCGTGACCATGGCGATGAACCCCTCGTCGATCGGGCTGTCCTTCGTCGTCGAGGTGGGCACCACCGAGCTCGACGTGACGGCCACGTGGGGCCGCTACGGGCAAGAGGTTCAGGGCGACGGCACCGAGGTCAACGCCGATGGTGGAGGTGTGGGCGATGGTGACACCTCGGGTCCAGGCCCCTCAGGGGATGGCGGGGCGGGGAGCGGAGACAGTCCGCCGCCGAACGGCGAGCCCGGGGGCGCCGGAGCACAGCGAGATGACAAGCGCCGCAGACGGCGGACAGTCTGGCGAAGGTACCCTGCCGAGCTCCGCTGCCCGGTCGACCTGTCGGCAGGGGGCGGGCGTGCCGGAGAAGCCGAGGGTGCATCGGTCGACACCGTCATCCGCCGCCGACCCGACGGTCGCGTTGCGGTGTCCGTGTTCCTGGTCAATCGGGTGCACACGACGCGCCCGGACCGGCCCGAGGACGACGAGTGGCTGTTCCAGCCGGCCGTGTCCGTGCGTGCCGCCGGAGGCGGCGCCGTGTTCGTCGCGCGCCGGGCAGACGAGGTCGACCTCGCCGACGACCGTGAGCTGCGCTCGAACGAGCTGCTGTACCTGAACGGCCCCGAGTTCGCGACCGGTCACGGGTGCGCCGCCGTCTGGGACCCGCCCGAGGGGCCAACCGCCCCGACAACTCGGGTCGCGACCGACCTGGTGCCCGCCTACGAGCTGCCCCGCGTCGACCCGCGCGAGAGCGACGACCCCGGGCTTGACATGCGCAATCTTGGCGGCAGCGGTGCCGCGGGTGTGCCGGGGCCCCGGTTGCGTGAGCTGCTGTCGCCTCTGGCCGACGCCTACGCCACCTGGCTCGACGACCTCCAGCGCACCTTCGTGCCGTCACTGCCCGCCGACCTGCACGAGACGGCGCTCGACCACCTCGAGACATGCGGCATCGCCCTCGGGCGCATCCGAGCGGGTATCGACGCCGTCGCGACGGACTACGACACCCGCCTCGCGTTCTGCTTCGCCAACCGGGCGATGGCGCTTCAGCGAGAACGCACGCTGAAGGCGTTGGCGTTCCGCCGCGGCGAGCCCGATCCCGTAGTCGTGGCTCGGTGGCGTCCGTTCCAGCTCGCCTTCATCCTCCTCAACCTCCCGCCGCTCGCCGATCGCGAGAACGAAGATCGCGACGTTGCCGACCTGCTCTGGTTCCCAACCGGTGGCGGCAAGACCGAGGCCTATCTCGGCCTTACCGCGTTCGCCCTCGCACACCGGCGGCTCCGCCCAGTGTTGCCCGGATACGAGACCGGCGCCGGCGTGGCGGTGCTGATGCGTTACACGCTCAGGCTCCTCACCATCCAGCAGTTCCAGCGGGCGGCCACGCTCATCTGTGCGTGTGAGCATCTGCGTCGCGACGAGGGCGAGTGGGGCCCCCACGAGTTCAGCGTCGGCCTGTGGGTGGGGCGTTCCGGCACGCCCAACTGGTTCGTGGACGCGAAGGCGGCACTGGACGACCTCGCCAACGACCGCCGTCCGCCGCAGGGTTCGCCCATCCAGCTGCTGTGGTGCCCGTGGTGTGGCCACAACCTGCCGCTCGACGCGTGGCAGGCCGACCGCCGCCAGGAACGCATCACGGTGGTCTGCCCCGACGACGAGTGCGACTTCGGGCCCGTCGCCACACGCGACGGCCTTCCGGTCCACACCGTCGACGAACAGATCTACCGTCACGTGCCGTCGTTGGTCATCGCCACCGTCGACAAGTTCGCGCAGATGCCCTTCAACGGGCGGATCAAGGCACTGTTCGGCCGCGTGTCGAGCCGGTGCGCTCGCCATGGCTGGCTGACCAACGGCGAGAAACATGCGCGCCGACACAACGCAGAGCCGGGGTGGCCCAAGACCGACGTGGTCGATTGCGCACCGTTCGAGCCGCCGGACCTGATCGTCCAAGACGAGCTCCACCTCATCTCCGGACCCTTGGGCACCCTGGTTGGCCTCTACGAGAGTGCGGTTGACGCGCTCGCCTCGGCGCGCTGGAACGGCGTCGTCACACCGCCCAAGGTCGTCGCCAGTACTGCGACCATCCGCAGGGCGCCGGAGCAGGTCCGAGCCCTGTTCGACCGCCGCCTCACCGTGTTCCCACCCCCGGCGCTTGACGCCGCCTCTTCATGGTTCGGCGATGAGACCCCGACGACACAGGCGCCCGGCCGCCTGTACGTCGGTGTGTTCGCTCCAGGGAAGTCGGTCAAGACCGCGCTCCTCCGGGTCCAGGCGGCTCTCCTCTCCCGGGCGAAGAGCCTCCACGAGGCCGACGCCGAGACGCTCGACACATACATGACCCTCATCGGCTACTTCAACAGCCTCCGCGAGCTGGGCGGCGCGGTGCGGTTGGCCGAGGACGACATCCCCTCACGCATCCGGTTGCTCCACCGCCGCGACCCGGACACGTGGGCGAGCCGCTTCCTCAACGAACGGCGCGAGCTGACGAGCAACGTGCGCGCCGAGCAGATCCCCGAGATCCTCGGGATGCTCGAGCGCCGGTTCCCGGCCGGCGGTCCGTTGCCAGGCAGCTACCCGGTCGACGTGCTCATGGCCAGCAACATGATCTCGGTGGGGGTCGACATCGACCGCTTGGGGCTCATGGTGGTCAACGGCCAGCCCAAGACCACGGCCGAGTACATCCAAGCCACGAGCCGTGTCGGGCGCCAGAGCCCCGGGCTCGTCGTCACCGTCTACAACTGGACCAGACCGCGCGACATCTCCCACTACGAGCGCTTCAGGTCCTACCACTCGGCTCTGTACCGGTACGTGGAGGCCACCTCCGTCACCCCGTTCTCATCGCGGGCACGAGACAAGGGCCTCGCGGGTGTCATGACCGCGTTGGTGCGCTTGGGCGACGACTCCATGACCCCCGGCAAGGCCGCAGGCGCCCTCGACCGTGCCAGCCCGTGGCTCGACGTCGTCATCGGCCGGTTGGCCGACCGCGCTGAGGAGGTGACCGGTGAGGCCGATGCCGGCCAGGACACCCGGGGGCAGACCGTGCAGCAGCTCGACTCGTGGAGCAACGCCCTCCCGGAGGACCGCCCGTTCGTGTACTCGACGCGCGACCTCGCCGGGGCCGAGGGAGACAAGCGGGACTATCTGCTCGGCGCCCAGGAGGCCGGCGAGCACCACGGAGTGCTGACCGCCCCCGGTTCCCTGCGGGAGGTCGAGAGCGAACTGCACGTGTACCTGTTGGACGCGAGCGGCGGGGAGGCGGAGGCGTCGTGAACGGGACCACACATCAGAAGGTCGGCAAATTGCGTCCCAGCCAGGTGGTGACCCAGCACGGACCTGGTGCGGTGGTGGACTTGCCCGACCTCTCGGTGATCGTCGCCGGCACCGACCATTGGTTCGTCAGGCCCGACGACCGCGTACCCGAGCCCCGGCTCGAGCGGTTCCTGCGTGTCTCCGGCCTGTACCGCCCACCACAACCCGCCCCTGCGGCCTTCGGCGGTGTGCCCGGCTACGTGTTCCCCGGGTGGCTCGTGTGTCCGCACGCGAGGTGCCGTCTACTCGCGCCCGTGGGGGAGTTCCAGCGCGTCGCCAGGTGGGGCTCGATCGAGTACCGCTGTGCGCGCCAAGACAAGCACCCCGGCACGCGACAGCCGCAGGCGTTCCCGGCCCGCTTCATGGTCGCCTGCCCGCGTGGGCACCTCGACGACTTCCCATGGTGGGAGTGGGTTCACGGTGCCGACGCCGGCCCTTGCCGCGGCCCGCTCGAGTTGCGTGATCTCGGCCAAACCGGGGGGCCCGGCGACCTGCTCGTCGTGTGCACGAGTTGCGACCAGAAGAAGAGCCTCGCGCTTGCGTTCGACCGACAGCGCGCCACTCTCGTCTGTTCCGGCCGTCGCCCGTGGCTGGGCCCGGTCGACCACGAGCTCTGTGCCGAGCAGCCCCGCACCCTGCTCAGGGGGGCCTCCAACGCATACTTCCCCATCGTGGCCAGCGCGCTGTCGATTCCGCCGTGGTCCGATCCCGTGCACACGGACATCAACCCCTACCGAGAGGCGCTCGCACAGGTCGACACGATCGAGAAGCTTGAGGCCGGTATCGAGCAGGGGTTCTACGACGTCGGCGATCTGCTCGACCGCTACACGGTCGAGCAAATCTGGTCGGCGCTGCACCCGGAACCTGAGACCGATCGGGGCCTGAAGCGCGATGAGTGGGCATCGTTCCTGCATCCCGAGAGGCCGAGCGACCCGCGCGCCGAGTTCGAGGTGTCGAGACGCCAGGTCCCTCCGCGCTTCATCGAGGAGATCGCCGATGTCGTCGCCGCGACCCGGCTGCGCGAGGTGCGGGCCCTGCGCGCCTTCACCCGCATCGACTCCGGCATGGATCTGGGCGAACGGGACTTCGAGGATCTCGAGATCAAGCCCGCGTGGGTGGGAACGTCAGAGGTCCCCTGGCTACCCGGAATCGACCTCCGGGGAGAGGGCATCTTCGTCCGCCTCGACGAGCCGACACTGCGTCAGTGGGAGCAAGTGCCGGCTGTCGTTGCGGAGGGCGCCGTGCGCAAGGTCGCGCACCAGGACTGGTTGGCCCTGCGCGACCGTCAGCCCCAACCCTTCCCCGGCATGCGCTTTGTCCTGCTCCACACGCTGTCGCACATCCTGATCAGGCAACTCGCTCTCGACTGCGGCTACTCGGCCTCGGCATTGCGGGAGCGGATCTACTGCGACGTCGGGGACGACGACCCGATGGCGGGGCTCCTCATCTACACGGCGACCAGCGATTCGGAGGGGTCGCTCGGCGGGCTCGTCGACCAGGCGCGGCCGGACCGACTCGGGGCCCTGCTGCTCGACGGCCTACGCGCCTGCTCCTTCTGTGCATCGGACCCGTTGTGCAGTTCGGGTGATGTGGGCGGTGCAGCCCACCTGAACGGCGCCGCCTGCCATGCCTGCCTCCTGCTTGCCGAGACGTCATGCGAGAACGGCAACCATCTGCTCGACCGGTCGGTCCTCACCGCCACCGCCGGCCGTGACGACTTGGCCTTCTTCAGCGTGTGACCATGCGGGCGTCCCGGCTGGCGTCACTGGTCGCCGATGCACCGAACATCGCCGTTCAGCTCGTAGGCCTCCTCGAATCACGTGCTCTGAACCTCGACACCTCCCGAGCGGTCCTTGCCTTCCGTTTGAAGGCGCCAGCCTCCGTCGTCGACGAAGTGCATTCGCTCATGACGGGATGGCCCCGCTCCCCAGATGACGCCGATCCTGGTGGTCTCGCGGCGGCGTTGCGTGCCGCCATCGACGTACGCGGTCTGGTCCTCGACAGGTCGCCGACATGCGAGGTCGTGTGGACCGGACGAGGTGCGACCGGAGGCGTGCGGTCAACCGTTCCAGTGATCCTGGAGATGCTGGCCGAGGCGACGAACAGCGTGCTGCTGCTGTCCTACTCGGTGTGGCTCAAACAGAGCCGCACCAATACGGTGTTGAACCGGCTCGCAGAGCTGTCGAGCCGCGGCGTCGACGTCGCATGGATCGTCGACACCGGCTACCGCAGCGGGCATAACCGCATCGAGATCGGCGAGTGCTGGCCCACGGGGCGGCGGCGCCCCCACCTGTATGGCTGGCGCGACGTCGACGACGAGATCGCGAAGCTCCATGCGAAGGTGCTGATCGTCGACGACCGCGACGCTCTCGTGACCTCTGCCAATCTCACTGGTCACGGACTCACCTCCAACATCGAGCTGGGGCTGCGTGTGCGCGGCGCGCCGGCGACCGAGCTGGCGGCGCATCTCCGCCACCTCATCGTCACGAGCGCGTTCGACCGCCTGGACTGGCCGGCATGACCTGGGCGGGGAAAGGCTCCGCGTTCGGGTACGCGCCCTCCGGTACTGTGCCGGCCGCATGAGCGGGTACGGGTACGGGGTCAAGCTTGTCCGCGGGCCGTTCGTGAAGCTCCCGCCCGACCCGCACCACGTGGACGGGCTCGATGCCCTTCTGGATCAGCGCGGCGGTCTCACGCGCCCGCTGGCGGTGGACCTGTTCTGCGGCGCAGGGGGGCTCAGCCTCGGGCTGCAGGACGCCGGCTTCAACGTCGTGGTCGGCGTCGACAACGACAGGGACGCGCTGGAAACCCACGCCCACCTCTTCGGCGGCGCAACGCTGAACCTCGACTTGGGGGATGCCGCCGCGGTCGATGATCTCGCACGCCGGC
>Ga0081455_10003935_pt1 | contig 16887 bp, 16 predicted proteins | sample TabmetS3T2R1_FD_70207 | JGI IMG/M metagenome (GOLD analysis project Ga0081455, IMG submission 70207) | Tabebuia heterophylla rhizosphere microbial communities from the University of Puerto Rico - S3T2R1 | ecosystem: Host-associated > Plants > Roots > Rhizosphere ...
GAGGTCCGCGTTCCGTTTGATGTCAGCGTTTCACGACCGCGACCTTACCCTCGCTCTCCGCCGCGTTCATCGCCCGGAAGCGGGCGACGGCTTCGGCATGGAAGGCGCGCTCGGCGGGGCCGGCTTCTTCAGTCGGCCGACGCTCGTCGTCGAAATGGCCGTGCTTGTCCTCGCCACGCACCAGCATCGCCGTCACACGCGCAGACGAAGTGCAGCGCGCCCAGGTCGGGATGTAGCTGATGCCGAGCCCGATGCGCCGGCCGTGCGACCGGTTGGGCCGCGAGTTGTGGACGAGATGCGTGTGATGGAGCGAGAACTGGCCGGCCTTCACCGGCATGAAGGCCGTGCGGCCGCGATCGACGTCGGCCGCTAGCGTTTGGCCGCGCGACAGCAGATTGTCCGTGTCCTGCAGCTCGGCATGCGGCAGCTGGCCGAGCTTGTGCGAGCCCGGAACCACCTCCATGCAGCCCGCCTCGACAGGGGCATCGGTCAACGCCACCCACGCCGTGACGTGGCAGGCGGGCGTCAGCGCGAAATAGGTCGCGTCCTGATGCCAGCTCACATAGGTGCCGGAGCCGGGATCCTTGGGCCAGACACTGAGATGGAAAAGGCGGATGTCCGGCCCGATCAGGTCCTCGACGGCGTCCAGCACCTCCGGCGCATGCACGATCCCATCGACCCAGGGGAACAGAAGATGCGGCTTGAAGTTATGGCCGCGCGTCATCTTCTGGCCTTCGCTCTGCTCGAAGGCCTCGAGCTTGTCGCGCCAGGCGCGCGCCCGTTCAGCCGAGAAGGCATCAACGGGGCAGACATAGCCGTTCCGCTCGTAGTGGGCGATCTGCTCGGAGGTGAGTTTCTTCAACATGGTCAATGCGCCGTCCAACCGCCGTCGACGAAGAGCAAGGTACCCGTAACGAAGGAGGAATCGTCGCAGGCCAGGAACAGCGCGGCCTTGGCGACCTCCTCCGGCTTGCCGATACGCCCCATGGGATGGCGCTCCTTCCAGTAGGCCTTCATCGCCTCGGGATCGGCATAGCGCTTCAGCGATTTCGCCGGCATGGGGGTGTCGATGACGCCGGGCATCAAGGCGTTCACACGGATGCCCTGATGGGCATGATCGACGGCGATTGTCTTTGTGAACGAGGCGATGGCGCCCTTGGAGGCGACATAGGCGGCATTCTTGCCGGGGCTATTCTGCGCCAGCTGCGAGCCGATGGTGACGATGGTGCCCGACTTGGCCTGGATCATCGGCTTGATGGCGTAGTGAATCCAGAGATAGGTACCCTTGACGTTGACCGCGAAGGTGCGATCCCACGCCGCCTCCTCGATCGCATCGACGGTGCCGCCGGTCGACAGGCCGGCGGCCGTCAGCAGCACGTCGACGCGGCCCCATTTCTCCATCACCTGCGCCACGCCGGCACGAGCCTCGGCATCACTGCTGACATCAGCCGGGATGGTGATGACGCCACCACCTTGTTGCTCGATGTCGGCGGCCACCTGGCCCAGCCCCTCCTTGTCCTGATCGACCAGCGCAATCCTGGCGCCTTCCTCGGCGAACAGCCGGGCGGAGGCGGCGCCGATGCCGGACGCCCCACCCGTGACGATGGCAACCTTGTCTCTCAGCTTCATGGCCAAAAGCTTAGATCACAAGCGAGCATGGATGCTCCTGTGAATTGCGAGAACCGGACATAAGTCCATCGGTGGAGAAAATCAGGTAATAATTGATCATTTCTTCACTAACCGACGTCCTGTGATGGATCTCTGCATAATAACCAAGCACCGGAGCTGGGGGTCTTGCATTTCCCTCAGCGCGGCCGCTTGCGCAGCGGCCGCCGTTTTCGCTGGGCGCGCCGGGCCATCATGTTCAGACCCTCGATCAACGCCGAGAAGGCCATCGCCGCGTAAATGTAGCCTTTGGGAATGTGGAATCCCATGCCGTCGGCGATCAGCGTGACGCCGATCATCAGCAGGAAGCCCAGCGCCAGCATGACGATGGTCGGGTTGTTGCCGATGAAGCGGCCGAGCGGGTCGGCTGCCGCCAGCATCAGGCTCACCGCCACCAGCACGGCGATCACCATGATGGGAATGTCGTCGGTCATGCCGACCGCGGTGATGATGCTGTCGAGCGAGAACACCAGGTCGAGCACCAGGATCTGCCCGATCACCGCCGTAACCGTTGCACTCACGATCGTGCCCGCGGCAGCGTCCCCTTCCTTCTCCTCGTCGACCGCCACCTGATCGTGGATCTCGCTGGTCGCCTTGTAGATCAGGAACAGGCCGCCCGCGATCAGGATGAGATCGCGCCAGGAAAAGCCCTGGCCGAACAGGGAGAATAATGGCGTCGTGAGCTGCACGACGTAGGCCACGCCGCTCAGCAGGCCGAGCCGCAGGATGACGGCGAGGCCGATACCGACCCGGCGCGCGTACGAGCGCTTCTCCGCGGCCAGCTTGTTGGTCAGGATGGAGATGAAGATCAGGTTGTCGATGCCCAGAACGACTTCCATGACCACCAGGGTGGCGAGCGCCGCCCAGGCATTCGGGTCGGCGGCGAGGGCGAGAAGCTCTTCCATGCGACCCACAAAATAAGTCATCGCTGCCCAGCGCCAAGAGGTCTTTCCTTCGCGGCGACAAGCGGCTAAGCCCGCGGCCGATGTCCTTCCCCGCCGGCAAGAACCGGCCCGCTCCCCCCATCGCGATCATCCTGTTGTCCGTGGCCGCGTTTGCGTCGGCGGCGAACATGCGGGTGCTCGATCCGCTGCTCGTGCAGCTCGCAGCGACCTTCGATGTCACGGTCGGTGCAGCTTCCATCGCCGCGACGTCATTCCTGTTGGCCAACGGCGTGTTCGTGCTGGTGCACGGCCCCTTCGGCGACCGCTACGGCAAGATGCCGGTCGTGGCCGCGGCCTGCGTCGGCGCGGCGTTGTGCTGCATCTTGACCGCGCTGTCGAGCTCGCTCGGCGTGCTCGCCTCGGCGCGCTTCCTCACCGGCGTGAGCAGCTCCGCCATCATCCCGCTCGCCATGGCCTGGGTCGGCGACAATGTCAGCTACGACAAGCGTCAGGCCACCCTCGCCCGCTTTCTGAGCGGCCAGACATTGGGCCTGATGACGGGCTCGGCACTGGGCGGCGCGCTGGGCGACTGGCTGGGCTGGCGCTCGGTGTTCTGGGTGCTGGCAGCGATCTATCTCGTTGCAGGCAGCGCGCTGCTTGTAATCATGCGGCTCCGTCCCGACGTCGCGCGCCCAGTCGAGAGCGCAGGAGGCTCGATGCTGGGCCAGATGCTCGCTGTGCTGCGCAAGCGATGGGCGGTCACCGTCATCCTCGTGGTGGCGCTCGAAGGCGGCATGTTCTGGGGCGCCTTCACCTTCGTCGGCGCCGACCTGCACCAACGCTTTGGGCTGAGCTTTGCCGCCATCGGGCTCGCCGTCGCGGCCTTCGGCGCCGGCGGATTCCTCTACGTCATGATGGCGCCGCATCTCGTGCGGCTGCTGGGCGAGCGCGGGCTCTGTCGCTGGGGCGGCAGCGGGCTCGGCCTTGCTTTCGCTCTCATGGCGCTTGCACCTTCGGCCGAGATCGAGCTCGCGGCCATCGTGCTGTCGGGCATGTCGTTCTACATGCTGCACAACACGCTGCAGCTGCATGGCACGCAGATGGCACCCGAAGCGCGCGGCGCCGGCATGGCGCTGTTCGCACTCTGCCTGTTCGTCGGCCAGGCGATCGGCGTGCCGATCGCCGCCCCCATCGTCGACCACTGGGGCGCACCCCCGATCTTCTGGGCAGCGGCCGTGGTGCTGCCCGCCCTCGCCTTCTGGTTCACGACGGCGTTGAGGCGGCGCGCGAGGAAGTCCGGGTAGCTTTCGGCGCTGCGAATTTCAGTCGCAAGGGCAGCACCGGCTTAGGAGCCCCGAGGTTTTAGCTTAAGCCGTATGCTGCCCCTTGTACCATTGAGCTATGCCTTCAGCTTGAACACCCGCCGGGCGTTCGTCTCGTAAATCTGCTTGCGTTCATCCTCGGTCACGGCCGCGCTGTCCATGAAGCGCACCGCTTCGGCGTCGTCTTCATAAGGAAAGTCGGCGGCGAACAGGATACGCTCGACACCGAGCACGTCGAGGCAGAGCCGCAGCGCCGGCATCGAGGTGACACCGGCGGTCGTGATGACAAAATTGTCGAGAAAGTACTGGCTTGGCAGCTTGGGAAGCTTGTCGACGGCACCGATCTTCACTTCGAGCAAGTACCGGTTGTCGATGCGCTGAAGCCAAAACGGGATGCCCTCGCCCATGTGACCGAGCACAATCCTGAGCTTGGGAAATCGATCGAACGTGCCCGACATGATCAACCGCATGGCATGCAGCCCGGTCTCAGCGGCAAAGCCCCAGCCGGCGAAGTAGAGACCGTAGTCGAGGAACGGCGTCACCATCGACGGTGCCGGCTCGCGCGGATGGAGGTAGATCGGCATGTCGAACGCCTCGGCCGCCTCGAAAATGGGCCGGTACTTGGCTGTGTCGAGATACTCGCCCATCGTATGGGAGTTGATGATCACCCCACATAGGCCGAGCTTCTGAGCGGCCCGCTCTATCTCCTGCGCTGCCGCCGCCGGAGCCTGAGGCGCGATCGCAGCAAGGCCCGCGAACCGCGTCGGATGGTCTTTGATCGCAGCCGCGAGCGCGTCATTCGATTCCGCGGCAAGCCGTGTTGCAAGCGGCCCGTCGAACACCTGCACGCCTGGCGACGTGAGCGAGAGGATATGCATGTCGACGCCGATCGCATCCATGTGGGCGATGCGACCAGCGCCGATGTCGAGCAGGCGATCGTCCAACGGCTTGTTCACGGGCGTCTGTGCCAGGATGGATTCGCCCATCTTGGCGAAGCCGGGCTCGACGTCGCGACTCGCCAGCACGACCTGCCATTCCGCGATGATCTCGGATGTCACGAAGGCTTCTTCAACCGCGATGCGCCGCATGGCCATCGATCATGCTCCCTGGGTGATCCAGTCCGGACCGCCGCAGGTCGTGCAGGCCGAAACTGACGTCGATGAGAAGCGGCGCATAGCCGCTCAACCATCCGCGGTCTTGCGTCACCGCGAAGGTGCAATGTGACAGTAGAGCCACATGACAGACAACTTCAATGAGCAAAGCAGGGCGAGCATTGCCCTGGAATCGCTTCGGGCTCTATCGTCACTTCGGCCTAGCGTCTGGAGGGTTTCGTGCACAAAGTGAAACTTGACGACGATATCGTGAAGATCGCTCTCGGGAGGCGGGGTCGTCTTCGACTTTTTGAGAGCATCGATCCGAAGCGGACGGCTCATCTCGTGATCGATATGCAAACTGGCTTCATGACGCCCGGGGCGCCGGCGGAGATCGCGCCGGCCGTGACGATAATTCCCAATGTGAACAGGATCAGTGCCGCCTGCCGCAAGGCAGGAGCTCTCAATGTCTTCGTCCAGAACTCGATCAGCGAGGAGAGCAAGCACAGTTGGTCAAACTGGTTCGATGCGTTCTGGACGGCCGACAAGCGGGAGGGAATGTACGCAACGTTCATGATAGGAAAGCCAGGTCACGCGTTGCATCCCGACATCGAGGTCGAACCTCGGGACATGCGTATCAACAAATTCAGGTTCGGCACTTTTGTCGACGGTTCATCGGATCTGCACCAGCGCCTGCGAGCGCGCGGCATCGATACTGTCATCATCACCGGCTGCGCGACCAACATATGCTGCGAGTCGACCGCTCGTGACGCCATGATGCTGAACTACAAGGTATTGTTCGTCTCCGATGCGACAGCGACGCATACGGATTTCGAGCACAACACTACGCTGAACAACATGATGCTCACATTTGCAGACGTGCTTTCAACGGCAGACGTCACCTCCCTTCTCAAGGGTTGAGCTACAGTCGTCCAGACTGCTTATCGGCCCCATTGAGGCTGCAAGTTTGAACTGTTAGGGTTCGCGTAGCTGATCAGATGCAGTTTGGCACGCATGCTCGTTTGTGTGCATACATGCGGCTGAGCGTGAGTAAGGGGGAGATGCGTCCGTGTCGAGTCATGCTCTTCGTCATGCCGTCAACATCACCGGTGATGCTGCCAAAGTGCATGGCGCGCTCACGACCCTGGAGGGACTGAAGGGCTGGACGATGGCCGAAGTCTCGGGCAGCGGCGGCGTCGGCGCGACGTGGACGCTGAAATATCCGAACGGTCCCACCTTCGTCTGGGAGGTCACGGCTGAGGACGATCACAAGGTGGCGTGGAAGTGCACTGCGGGCCCGGGAGACTCGCCTGGAACGACGGTCGTCTTCGAGCTCGGCAGGACGCTGCATGACCGCGTGCAGATTGTCTTCACCCATGCCGGCTGGCCGCACCAGCAGGGCAACTTCGACAAGTGCAATGGCCTGTGGGGCATGATGCTGCATCATCTCCGCTCCTACGTGGAGAAAGGGAAGATCGCACCCGCCTACTCCTGACGCGTTTTTCCAGACGGATGCAGACGATGCAGCAGTCACTTTCAGAGTTCGTCGCCGCGATGGACAAGGCGGGCTTCCTCGTGCGCATCAAGGACGAGGTGCGTGTCGACCAGATTCCCAAGCTCATGGAAGCGAATCCGACCAAGGCTGTCCTGATCGAGAAGGTGAAGGACACCGAATTCTCGGTGCTGGCCAACGCCTATTCCAACCAGGACATGTTCGCGTGGGCCATGGGCTGCGACAAGACGCGGACCGGGCTCGAGATGGTCGCGCGCTCCAAGGGCCGCGTGAAGTGGGAGACGGTGACGACGGCGCCCTGCAAGGAAGTGATCCTGAAGGGCGACGAGGTCGACCTGACGTGCCTGCCGCTGTTCCTGCATCACGACCGCGACGGCCATGCTTACACCAACGACAATCTCTTCATCAGCAAGCACCCCGACACCGGCGTCTACGACTGGGGCATCTACCGCTCGATGTTCCGCACAAGGAACGAGAAGTCGGTCGACATGACCTGCACCTCGCACCGCCAGCGCATCCACGCGATGGCGGCGGCAGCGAAAGGCCAGAACCTCGAGGTCGCGATCGTGCTGGGCGGCCCGACCATCGACAAGATCGCGGCGCTGGTCGGCGTCACCGCCGACACCGACGACTTCGAGGTGCTCGGCGCCTTCTACGGCGCGCCGGCCAAGATGGTCAAATGCGAGACCATTGACGTGATGGTGCCGGCCAACGCCGAGATCGTGCTCGAGTGCGAGCTGATGGCGCTCGAGGGTCTCGTCTACGACGAAGGGCCGTACGGCGAGTTCACTGGCATGTACGGTGGCGGCATCAAGCACAACTATCGCCTCAAGGTTAAGGCGATGACCTACCGCAAGGGCGGCATCTTCCAGCATTGCACCATCGGCGGCCTGCACCCCTGGTACACCGACAACATGCTGCAGCTGCCGGCGATCGAGGCCGACCTGTTCAACGGACTGAAGCAGGGCGGCATCGACGTGCGCGAGGTGCGCTGCCCGTTGGGCGGACTATCCAACATCGCCTACGCCAAGATCAACCCGCTGGGCGCGGGCGATTCCAAGCAGGCGCTGGGCATCATGCTGACCTGCTCCAAGCAGGGACTGCCCAAGATCGCCATGGTGTTCGACACCGACGTCGACATCTGGGACGACCAGGCGGTGCTCGCCGCCCAGGCCTACCGCTACATGCCCGACAGGGACACGGTCCGGCTCGACGGGCTCAACACCATGACCGTCGACCCGAAGAGCACGACGCTCGGCATCGCCTCCAAGATCGGTATGGACTGCACGGTGCCGCTGGGACCGGAATGGAATCCCAACGAGTTCGTGCGCAGCACCGTCACCGACCTCGGTGATCCTCCGGCCGGGCTCGAGATCATGACCGAAGACGCGCTGACCAAGGACATGGAAGCATTCATCGCCGCCCAGCCGCGCGCCTGGCACGAGATCCTGAAGCAGTATCACGGCCAGCCCTACCCGGTGCTCTACCGGGCGTTCGGCAACCTGCGCCACAAGCTCGGCCGCTCCAACGACCCGCCCTGGTACCGCTACACACTCTCCGCGACGCCGTTCTCGTGGGAGGCCAAGCCCCAACCCGTGAACCATTCGGATCCGCGCCACATCAAGACCACGGGCTGAGACCCACCGATGGCAGCAGCCCCGCCCGTCCGGCGCATGCCAGTCCGGCGCATGATCGTCGGCATCACCGGCGCCTCGGGGACGGTCTACGGAATCCGCGTGCTGGAGATGCTGCGGGCCATGAAGATCGAGAGCCATCTCGTGATCTCCAAGGCGGGCGACCAGACGCGGGCGCTCGAGACCGACCTGTCGGCGGCCGCGCTGCGTGCCCTTGCGGACAAGGTTTATGCGCCGGGCGACATCGCCGCGGCCATTTCGAGCGGTTCGTTCCAGACGATGGGCATGATCGTGGCGCCCTGCTCGGTGCGCACCTTGAGCGAGATCGCGACCGGCGTGACGTCGAGCCTGGTGGCGCGCGCCGCCGACGTCTGCCTGAAGGAACGCCGCCGGGTCGTCCTGATGTTCCGCGAGACGCCGCTGCATGCCGGCCATATCAAGAGCATGCTGGCCGTCACGGAAATGGGGGCCATCGTCGCCGTGCCGGTGCCGGCGTTCTATGCACGCCCGCGGACGGTCGACGACATCGTCACCCATTCGGTGGCGCGCGCCCTCGACCTGTTCGGCCTCGACACGAAGGCCTTTCCGCGCTGGACCGGTCCGTCCGGCGTGCCCAGGCGCAGCAGGGGCAAGTGATGTTAAGGCGCATGACGATCGCCGCTCTGCTCTTGCTGCCGATCCCGGCCGTGCGCGCCCAGCAGACGGCGGCTGACTTCCGCGTCCTTGAGTCGACGCCGGCGCCCAATGCTCATATCGGCCGCAAGAGCAGCGGCTTTTCCGTGCGATTCGACCGGCCGGTCGACCATCGCAAGTCGACCCTGGTCGTCACACAGGGCGACAAGGTGATCGAGCGCCTGCAGCCGCGGCTCGAATCGGCGCCCGAGGTGCTGTTCGCGGCCGCACCGACCTTGCCGCCGGGCGACTACAAGCTGCACTGGGCAGTGATCACCTTGCAGGGCGCGAAGGCCATCGAGGGCGACATCCCCTTCAAGGTCTCCGACCAGCCGACGCAATAGGCGTGGCGTGCGGTCCGCTCGCTCACGACACTTTGAGGATCCGGCGGCCTACGAGAATCGTCAGGAATGCGACCGCCGTGCCGAGCGCGGCCTCGGCCAACCGGTCGACCAGCAGCGGCTGCCACGGCGCGCCGAGGCTGAGATTGCTCATGCCGATGGCGAGCGGCGAGAAGAAGAGCAACGCGACGCCGTAGTTGCGTGCCACCGCGATCTCCGCTGCCGCCTGGCAGACGATGATGATCGTGATCAGCGCGAGATGGCCGGGATCGAAGGAGAAGAGGAAGGTGGCCACACCGACGCCGCCCAGCGTGCCCAGCATGAGATGAAGCGTGCGGCGCCAGATGTCGGCGGCGGCCAGCGCCGGCATCAGCGCGGCGACGGTGACCGCTGCCCAGAACGGATGGCCAACACCGAGGACGAGGGCGAGCACCCACGCCGTCAGCACGCCGAGCGTGGCGACCGCGATCAGGACCAGATGCTGCCGATGGTCGAGAGAACTGTAGCCTGCCGCGACGCGGCGACGCCATCCGCCGAATTTCCCTTCGTCCCCGGGGTCGTCTCTGCCCGCGCCGACCAGCCGGGCGAGCAGCACGGAGAGGGCCGCGCCGCCGGCGCCGACGACGATGCCAAGCGGCAGCCGATCCCAGCTCGTCGGGATATTGGCGATGATGAGCAGCACCAGCACGAAGAACATTTCTCCACGCGGCACCCAGCGCATGGCCGCGCCCAGCGTGGCCGCGGCGCTCACAGTGACGGCAAGCAAAGCGCCCAGTACGGCAACGGGCGCCTGCGCGGCGGCATCGGCCATGGCCACTGCGATCGTGAGGACCAGGCCTGCGCCGGCGACGATCTGCGACTCGACGCGCTTCTTCGCCGGTTCGCTGTGGCCGTAGAGCATCGCCAAGCCACCGAAGGCGGCATAGACCGCGAGATCGAGACGGCCGATGGCATCGAGCGCCAGCAATGGCGCGCCGACCGCCACGGCGACACGGATGGCGGATTCGATATCGTGGCGATGGATGCCGGCAAGCACGCGACGCATCAACTGTTGTACTCGCGAAACGCAAGGACGGACTGACCATGCCCTATCAAGATCTGCGCGCCTTCCTGACCGCCTTGAGAAACTCGGGTGAGCTCGTTGACATCGCACGGCCGATCGCCCTCAAGTACGACATCGCCAAAGCTCTTGCCAAGGCGAGTGCCGTCCAGGGCCCGGCGCTCATGTTCACGCAGACAGGCACGGACTTTCCGCTTGTCGCGGGCGTCTACGGCAACCGCAGGCTGGCGCTGCTCGCCTTCGAGGCGACCGAGCAGACGATCCACGACAAAGTGCTCAAGGGGATCAACAACCAGATCGGTCCCGTCGATTTCAAGGGAACACCGCCCTGCCAGGAAGTCGTGCTGACGGGCGACGCAATCGACGTCACGAAGCTGCCGGTGCCGACCTACAGCCCGAAGGACGGCGGCGCCTATATCACCGCCGGCATCGTCGTGTCGGAGAATCCCGAGACCGGGATCCCCGATATCGGCAACTATCGCTTCCAGATCCTCGGTTCGAAGGAGATGGGCGTGTTCTCGGCGTCGAACCATCGCTTCGGCAAGAACATCGCCCACGCGACCGAGATGGGGAAAGAGCTGCACGCCGCGGTCGTGATCGGCGTCGATCCGATGACGATGTTCTCCTGCCAGGTCCAGTCGAGCGACGCGACCAACGACTGGTTCGTCGCCGGCGGGCTGCGTGGTGCGCCGGTCGAGCTCAGCAAGGCCGTCAGCAATGACCTCAAGGTTCCGGCGCATGCCGAGATCGTCATCGAGTTCACGGTCGACACCAAGACCCAGAAGATGGAAGGACCGCTCGGCGAGTACACCGGCTACTACACGGCGGCCTCGCCCAAGCCGGTCGCCCGCATCACCGCGATCACGCACCGCAACGGCGCGATCTTCCAGGGTCTGCTGACCGGAAAGCCGATCACCGAGAATCACGTATTGAAGCAGATCCCGTTCGAGACCTCGATCCTGCGGCAGCTCCAGGCGCAGTTCCCGACCATCTCGGACCTTTCGATCAACAGCTCGGGCGGCGTGCAGACCTATGTCGTGATCGCCATGAAGCCGCGCTATGAGGGCGAGGCCAGGCACGCGATCCTCGCCGCCATGGCGTGCAACCTGCACCCCAAGTGGGTCATCGTCGTCGATCCCGACATCGACATCCGCAACGCGGCCGAGGTCGAGTGGGCGCAGTCGTTCCGCGTCAAGCCGCGCGAGGACGTCTTCGTCGTCGACCGCACCGCCACCGCGCCGCTTGATCCCTGCACCGACGGCGGCTACTCCTCCGCGGTCGGCATCGACGCCACGCGACCCTTCGGCGTCGAGTTCCCCGAGGTGTCGGAGGTGCCCGGATGGCGCGACTTCGACCTCCCTGAGATCAACAAGGGTTAGGCGCTCATGTCGAATACCGAAGACTGCCCATCCAACACTTCGCGCCGGCTTGCGATGACGTCTGGGGCGGCACTGCTCGGCACGACGATGCTTGGCGGCCTGTCGGCCAATGCCCAGACCGGCACAACACCGGCTTCGGCGCCGCCGACCGATGCGATGCCGCTGGGCTACAACATCCTGTTCGTGCTGGTCGACCAGGAGCACTTCTTTCCCAAGTGGCCGTTCCCGGTGCCGGCGCGAGAGGCCATCAAGAAGAAATCCGTCACCTTCCTCAACCACCAGGCCGCGTCGTGCGTTTGCTCCTCGGCTCGATCCGTCGTCTACACGGGTCAGCACATTCAGCACACGGGCATCGCCGACAACCTGAACTACGTCTGGCAGCGTGATCTCCAGACCAGCATTAAGACCGTCGGCCACCGTCTTGCCGAGCTCGGATACCACGCCTCCTACCAGGGCAAGTGGCACCTGTCCGCCAATCTCGATCTCTCGGCCAAGCCCATCGACGCGCCGTTGCGGGCATACCGCGACACCATTGCGTCCTATGGCTTCAAGGACTTCTTCGGCGTCGGCGACCTGATCGACGGCACGCTCGGTGGCTATAGCTACGACGACACGACGCTGGCTTCGGCGATCACCTGGTTGCGGACCGAGGCGGAAACGCTCCGTACCCAGGGCCGGCCCTGGTATCTCGCCGTGAACTTCGTCAATCCGCATGACGTGATGTACTTCAACTCCGATCTGCCGACGGAGAACATCCAGAGTGCCGCCCACGCGATGCCGATCGCGCGCGCACCCGACGACGAGCTGTACCGCGCGACCTGGGACAATTATCCACTACCAGCCAGCAGGCATCAGTCGTTCGACAGTCCCGGCCGCCCCGTCGCTCAGAAGATCTACCAGCAGATTCTCGACCTGCAGGTGGGCCAGTGGCCGGACGAAGATCGCCGTTGGGGAGCATTGCGGGACTACTACTTCAACGCCATACGCGACTGCGATCGCAAGGTTGAGCTCCTGCTCGACGCGTTGCGCAACAACGGCATGGACAAGAACACCATCGTGATCTTTTCAGCCGACCACGGCGAATTGAGCGGCAACCACCAGATGCGGGGCAAGGGCACGAATGCCTATTGGCAGCAGAACCACCTGCCCCTGATGATCCATCATCCCGCGTTCGAGGGCGGCAAGGAATGCCAGGCCATCACCTCGCAGCTCGATCTCACGCCGACCATCATCGGCCTGACCGGAAAGGACGCAGCTGCACGGGCGCGCGCTTCGGAGGGGCTGCCGGGCAGGGACTTCTCATCTTGGCTGCACAACCCGGTTCAAGCCGGGCTACAGTCGATCAGGCCCGCCTCCCTGTACAACTTCGACATGCTGTCCTTCCAGGACCCGAAATGGGCGGCAATGACCGTCGACACCCGGACGTATCGCACCAAGGCGCCACAGGAGCAGATAGCGGCGCTGGCAAAGGATCCGCCGAACTTCCTCAATCGGGTGGCCATTCGCAGCATCTGGGACGGCCGCTATCGCTTCTCCCGCTACTTCTCCCCGATTCGGTTCAATACTCCGAGCTCGCTGGAAGAGCTCTTCGAAAAGAACGATGTCGAGGTCTACGACCGTCGCAACGACCCTGAAGAGATGAACAACCTCGCCATCGATCCGAAACGCAACGGAGATCTCATCCTTGCGCTGAACCAGGAGACCAATCGGCGCATCGCCGAGGAGGTCGGTGAGGACAACGGCCACTTCCTGCCGATCCGCGACGGCAAATGGCAGTTTCCCCCTTCCAGCGACAGATAGGCAACAACGGTCACAACCAGAAACCCGCGTATGGATTCGACAAGCTCAGGAAGGGGTTCCGCAGGCGATGGGAGTGGTTCCTCTTGAGTTGACGTCGGCCAATTCAAGGTGCATTCTACTTGCGTATTTCTCCTGTAGGTTGATCACCTGTCCATCAGAATCGGATCTGAGGCAGTGGCATGCCCAAGCAAATTGTCGTCCTTATGGAAGGAAGTGGCAGTGCATTCGACGCCGCGCCATCGAATGTCACTCGAACGCTGTACCTGATCGCGTTGGGTCCCACCCCGAACAGCGCAGTCAAGCAGTCGGCCATTTGGGACTACGGTGTCGGGACACGGCTGCGTAGTCTTCACGAAGACGAAGTCAAGCGTGCGCGGGCATTCGGCGGGATCGATACATCCCATCTCGTTGTCCTGTCGCCGCCACGGCGCCCGCGACTCCTACCCGGTTCGTTGGCGAAGGTCGCTGGCCTGGCGTTCGGCCTCGGCTTGGGCAGCAATGTTGCCGAGGCTGTGGAGGCGCTGGCTTGTCTTTACAAGCCGTCGGACAAACTGTTCCTACTTGGCTTCAGCCGCGGCGCCTTCACCGTGCGAGTGCTAGCGGCGCTGCTTTGGCGCTTTGGACTGCCCCAGCAAGGGACAGACGTACACCGTTGGGTCCATGAGCGACTGGCAGAGATGCGGCGCGCACCAACGTTCGATTCGCCACAACGTTTCTCGGTGCAAACTCACTTCCTCGGACTATGGGATACCGTGAAGTCTTACGGCTTCATCCGCCCCGTGCGCTACTTCCACCTGCGACACAACCCTGGCGTCTCGCACATTCGGCATGCCTTGGCATTGGATGAGAAGCGATCCTGGTTCCAGTGCACGACCTGGGGCGGCCTCGATCGCGACCTGGACCAGCGCGACGGCCGCCTGCCCGGCTGTCCTCGCGCATGGAAGCCCAAGCCGAATGCCAATCAGACGGTCAAGGAGGTGTGGTTTCGCGGTTGCCATTCCGACATCGGCGGTGGCCGTTGCGAGCGCAAAAAAGCAGAAGTCACCTTGCGCTGGATGTTGCGCGAGGCTCAAGAAGTCGGGCTGGCCCTCAACGCAGAGGGTGCCGCCCTTGCGGCGGAGTCCGGCCCCACGGAGCCAATCAAGCCAACCGAATCGCGGACTCTGGGTTGGCGTATTGCCGACTACGTTCCGCGCTTGGAGATCGATAACCATTTTTCGCCAGCACGCCTGCGCTTTGCATGGCATCACACCGGCACACGTCAACCCGCTGAGACGCGGCGGAAAGGAACCTGGGCACGTTATCCGACCGAGCGGCCGACTGACGGTCCGTCTGGGTCGCGGGCGTCCTGACGTCGACGAAACTCTGTGACGGGCTGCTAACTTATCGGTGAAACCCGGAGCTCGTACGGCTCCTCGAGCAGCCTGGTTTCGTCGGCCGTCAACGTGATCTCGGTCGATTGAGCCGCCGAGGTGAGCTGGTCGAGGCTGGTGGCGCCGATGATGGGCGAGCCCATGTAGGGCTTGCTGAGCAGCCAGGCGAGCGCGGTCTGCGCCGGTGATGCGTTCTTGCCGACGGCGATCTTCTTCAGTCGCTCGACGATCTCCCAGTCGCAGTCGCGATAGGTGCCCGCCTGGACCTGCACATCGTTCTTCGAGCGCTCGGTGGCGCCGCCGCCCTCCTTGCTGCGGTTGCCGGCGAGGAAGCCGCGCGCCAGCGGCGAATAGGGGATCAGGCCGATGCCCTGCTCGTGGCACAAGCGATTCATCTCGCGCTCCTCCTCGCGCTGGATGAGGTTGTAGAGATTCTGCATGGCAATGGGCCTCGAATAGCCCTTCCAGTCGGCGATCATGACCATCTGCGCGAACTTGTAGGCCGGCATGGTCGAGCCGCCGATGTAGCGCACCTTGCCCGAGCGCACGAGCTGGTCGAGGGAGTACATGGTCTCCTCGAGCGGCGTATGCGGATCGAGGCGATGGACCTGATAGACGTCGATGTAGTCGGTCTGCAGGCGCTTCAGCTGCTGGTCGATCGAGGCCATCAGGTGCTTGCGGCCGGTGCCGACATCGTTGGCGACCGGGCTCTGGCGGATGCCGACCTTGGTGGAGAGGACGATCTCCTCGCGCTTGACCATCTTGAGCAGCGTGGCGCCCATGATCTCCTCGGAGCGGCCGGCATTGTAGTTGTCGGCGGTGTCGAAGAAGTTGATGCCGACATCGAGCGCGTGCCTGAAATAGGCGGGCGCCTCGGCCTCGTCGAACTTGCCCCAGCCGCGGCGGCCCTTGGCACCCCAGGAATTGCCGCCGAGGCAGATGCGGCTGACGATCAGGCCCGAACGGCCGAGCGGTCCATACTTCATCGAAATATCCCCCTTGCTGGCGGGAGCTTAAGCCCCCACCTTTGGCGCATGAAAGTGCTGATCGAATACTGCGGCGCTTGAGGGTACAAGCCGCAGGCCCTCCGTGTGAGGGATAGCCTCCAGAAGCTGGGCGCCGCCGACATCGAGCTGCGCACCGGCCGATCCGGCCAGTTCGACGTCACCGTCGACGGCACCCTGAAGTACACCCGCGCCACGACCGGCCGGTTCCCGACCGACGACGAGATCGAGGATCTGGTGTCAGGGTGAGTTTGCCTCCCCAGCAAAGCTGGGGAGGTGTCGGCGTTTTACGCCGACGGAGGGGGCATGACCCATGGTTTGTGGCCTTGACCCCTCCGTCGCCGCATGGCGGCGACACCTCCCCTGCGCGGAGTCCGCGAAGGGGAGGAGAAATTACGACAGCACCTCCTTGTTCACGACGTTCGCGGCGTTCGGCCGGCCGTCGAAGACGCTCAGGATGTTCTCGATCGCGGTCATGGCCATGCGGTCGCTTGCTTCCTTGGTGACGCCAGCCATGTGCGGGCTGAAGATCACGTTCTCCAGGGTGAACAGCTTGTTCTTCGGGTCGGGCGGTTCCTTGGCGAGCACGTCGAGGCCCGCGCCGCGCAGCTTGCCCGAGCTCAGCGCCTCATAGAGCGCATCCTCGTCGATGATGCCGCCGCGCGCGGTATTCACGACGAAGGCGTCGGGCTTCATCAGGCCGAGCGTCTCGGCATTGAACATGTTCACCGTCTCGGGCGACTTCGGGCAATGGATCGACACGAAATCGACCTTGGGCAGGATCGCCTTGAGGTCGGTGACCTTGGCGGCGCCCGCCTTCTTGATGTCGGCCTCCGAGATGAAGGGGTCGAGCACATGGACATCCATCTCGAAAGCGACGCAGCGCTTGACCGTGCGCGAGCCGATGCGCCCCATGCCGACCACGAGGATGGACTTGCCCGCCATGTCGGCCGGCAGATCGGACAACCGCTGGCCCCAGGCGCTGTCACGCACGAAGCGGTCGTGCTTCTTCGACAGCCGCGCCGAGGCCAGCATCATGTACATGGCGTGCTCGGCCACCGACACCGAGTTGGCGATGCTGGTGGTCATCAGCGGGATCTTGCGCTTGTTGAGCGCCGGGATCTCGACCGCGTCGAAGCCGACGCCAAG
>Ga0081455_10003936_pt1 | contig 16884 bp, 11 predicted proteins | sample TabmetS3T2R1_FD_70207 | JGI IMG/M metagenome (GOLD analysis project Ga0081455, IMG submission 70207) | Tabebuia heterophylla rhizosphere microbial communities from the University of Puerto Rico - S3T2R1 | ecosystem: Host-associated > Plants > Roots > Rhizosphere ...
ACTTCCGGACTGCGTGACCAGATCCCGGCCTGAAGATAGCGTCCGAGCGAGGTGACCAGAACATCGCGCGCGATCTCGGGGAAGAACGCGGCCGCGACTTCGGCCAGCTCGTCTGCCTTATGCTCGGCGAGCCAACGCTGCATGTGCTGGATCGCGCGCGTCATGGCGGCGAAGGCGGTGCGATGGCGCACGATCCCGTCGCGCGTGGCGATGAACGTGGTGTATACGGTCGGTCCGCGCGCGCTTGCTGCGTAAAGGATGTCGCCCGCACTCTCTTTCAGGGCCATGGATACGTAAGGTTCGAATACCTGCACGACATCGAGCTGCCGGTCGCGCAGCATGGCGAGATTCTCAAGCATGGTCCGATAGGTGGCGGGCGCGAGGCGATCAGGATCTATCTCCCGCTCGCGCAGATCGTGCTGAAGGCACATCCACGGCGTGGGGACCTCAGACACTGCAGCGAATCTCAGACGCGGCAGATCCGCGAGCTCGAACGCGGCGCCATTGCTTCGGCCGACCAGGTAGAATGGATCGCGCGCCACGACCTCGCAAAAACAAACGAGTGGTGAATCGGGGTCTCGGTCATGGGATTTCATCACCCGCATCGGCCCACCCCAAGTGATGTCGATCGTGCCCGCGAGGAGCGCAGTCACCGCATCACCTGGAACGGAAGAGTGGAGCAACTCGATCTCGACACCTTCGCGGGCATAGAACCCAAGTGCCTGCGCGGCGTAGAACGGGGCATAGAACACAGCACGAAAGTTTTCCGCGAGTTTGATTCGCATGAACGATGATCCTTCGGTGTCGCCGGCGGCCAAGCGACATTCGATATGGCGCTAACATGCGCAGGTTTTGTCTCGTGTTGCACACCAATTCTGCGCGATCGGTCATTGACTCACATTTCTCTGACGCCCTAACATTCGTCCATGATGATCAAGCGCTTCAGGATTTGCCAAACTCTTCTGCTCGCCGGCATCCTTGCGTTTGCATCCACCTCCTTGCCCGCCCAGGCTCCCTATCCGAGCCGGCCCATCCAGCTCGTGGTCCCGGTGCCGCCCGGCGGCGCTGCCGATTTTATCGCGCGCACCGTTGGGGCGAAACTCGCCGAAGCGCTCGGGCAGCCGGTCGTCATCAACAACCGCGGCGGCGCCGGTGGCACCATCGCCTCCGCCAGTGTCGCCAAGGCGGACCCCGATGGTTATACGCTGCTGTTGAACTCGATCACCACCCACGGCATCGGTCCCCATCTCTACACCAGCCTTCCCTACGACCCTGCGAAGGATTTCTTGCCAATCATCCTGTTGGCGAGGCTTCCCTTGATCATGACGGTCAATGCCTCGGTGCTGGCCAAGTCCGTGAAGGATGTGATCGAGCTTGCGAAGGCGCAACCGGAACAGCTCGCCTTCGCGTCATCAGGCAACGGCGGTGCGCCGCACCTTGCCGGCGAGCTGTTCAAGAACGTCACCGGCACTTCTCTTCTGCATGTTCCTTACCGCGGCAGCGGCCCGGCCGTGGTCGACGTCGTTGCTGGCCGCATCGCGATCATGTTCGATGCTGTGCCTTCGCTGCTGCCGTTCATCACCGCGGAGAAACTTCGACCGCTGGCGGCGGCGAGCGCTCAGCGCCATCGGCTGCTCCCCGAGATACCGACCTTTGCAGAGCTCGGCTATGGTGGGATGGACATTTCGCTCTGGTACGGGATCGCCGCGCCGGCCGGCACGCCGCAGTCGATCATCAGACAGCTCAATGTCGAACTCGCCAGGATCCTGGAAATGCGCGACATTCGTGAGAGCTTCGCCAAGCAGGGTGCGGACCCGGAGGGAGGCAAGCCCGAGCAGTTCGACACTTTCATCCGCGAAGAATCTGCACGTTGGCGCGAGGTGGTAAAGCAGGCGGGCATAAAGCCGGAATAGGGGGCTTTGTTCGCCCGCACCCAGTTTCACCTGCATTCTCCATCAATGCTCCCGGGCGAAGAGAGGAGAGCTCATGCCGACCATTAGGGTCATCGCCGCCGTCGCCGCGCTGGTCGCCGCGACCGTGCCGGCCGCGCCGCAAGACTGGCCCAGTCGGCCGGTCAACTTGGTGGTGCCCTTTGCGGCCGGAGGTCCGATGGACATCGTTGGACGCATCCTGGCGCTGCGCATCAGCGAACTCTTGCGCCAACAGGTGGTGGTGGAAAACATCGGCGGGGCGGGTGGAATGACGGGCTCCGCCCGGGTGGCGAAGGCGGCACCCGACGGCTACCAGTTCCTGCTCGGCAATCTCGGCACCCACGCCGCGAGTCAGACGTTCTACAAGAACCCACTTTACGATGCGGCACGCGATTTTGCGCCGATCGCGCTGATCGCCGAAATCCCGTTCGTGCTGGTCGCGCGCAAGGATTTGCCTGCCGGCAATCTGCAGGAGTTCATCGCCTATGCGAAGGGGAATCACGCGAAGATGCAGTACGGCTCGGGCGGCAGCGGCTCGGCGACGCATCTCGCTTGCGTGCTGCTCAATGCGGCGATCGGGGTCAACATCACGCACATTCCGTATCGTGGCGGGGGACCAGCGATGCAGGATTTGATCGCCGGCCGAATCGACTACCAGTGCCTCGATACGGCGATCGCGATTTCGCAGATCGAGAGCGAGAAGATCAAGGCGATCGCGATCCTCACACGCGAGCGGTCGCCGACTCTGCCGGCTGTGGCTTCCGCGCATGAACAGGGGTTGACCGACTTCGACGCCTCTAACTGGAGCGCGCTTTTTCTGCCCAATGGCACGCCGGCGAGCATCGTCCAGACTCTCCACGCGGCCGCTGTCGCAACGATGGAAACAGCGTCCGTGCAGGAGCGGCTGAAGGAACTCGGCGCGGCTGTAGTCGAGCCTGCGCGCCGGTCGCCCGACTATCTGCAAAAATTCGTCGTTAGCGAGGTCGAGAAATGGGCCGTCGCTATCAAGGCGAGCGGCGCACCGATTGATTGAGGGACCGTTCGAGCGTGGTCATGAAGGCAGCTATGAGGTTAGTGTCGAGACTAGGCGTGGCCGCGGGAATTCTGCTCGTGGCGCAAACGGCCGGTGGCGTTCAGGCGCAATCGCTTGACCAGTTTTTCAAGGCACAGCCCTTCACAATCGTGGTCGGCTATCCCCCCGGAGCTGCCTACGACATGTACGCGCGGCTGATCGCGCGCCGCATCGGACAGTATCTGCCGGGCACGCCCAATGTCGTTGTACAGAACATGCCTGGGGCAGGAAGCCTGTCAGCGGCCAATCACCTCTACAACGTCGCCAAGCAGGACGGGTCCATCATTGGCACGTTCTCTCGCGGCATCACCATGCTGCCAATCATCGACAGCACCGGGGTGCGCTACGAGACGTTGAAGTTCAACTGGATCGGCAGCCCGAGCAGCGAGGTGAGCCTCGCTATCTCGTGGCACGACAGCGGAATCAACAATTTCGAGGATCTGCGAACACGAGGAATGACCGCCGCCACCTCAGGTCCGGCTTCAGACGGCAATATCTATGGTCGCGTCTTGAACACCATTCTCGGGACCAAGATCAAAACGGTCACGGGATATCAAGGATCCGCCGAATCGATGCTGGCGATCGAGCGGAAGGAGGTGGACGGCGCAACCAGCGTGTCATACGCGGCTATCAAGACCGCCCAGGCTGACTGGCTCGAGAAAAGGAAGATCAACCTTCTCGCGCAACATACGCTGAAGGCGAACCCGGCGCTCAGCGCTGTTCCGGTCATCCTTGACTTTGCAAAGTCGGAGGACGACAGGCGCGTGCTCGAAATGGTCTTCGCGCGTCAGTCGATCGGCTATCCTTATGCGGCTCCTCCGAATGTCCCCCGCGATCGGCTGGAAGCGATCCGTAAGGCCTTTCAGGCCACGCTTCAGGATCCGGAATACATGGCCGCAAGTGTAAAGGGCGGCCTCCTGGTTGACGGCATGACGGGCCAGCAGATCCAGGCGCTTCTGGAGAATCTTTACTCCATGCCGGCAGCGATCGCGGAGCGCGCAAAGTCGGCGATGCAGCCACCGAAATAGATCGGCTTGGCTAGCAGTTGCGCAACGAAATGCTGCGCCGTTGCGCCGCCTTGTGGAAGCGGCGGTCCGCGAGGTATCGTCGAAACAAGCAATATAGTGACGGAGGAATCCCGATGGGCTGTCTCCGCTGGCTCGCTGCTTCCGCCGGGTTTTGTGCTGCGCTCGTGGCCGTGACTGGCGAGGTCCGTGCCAATGATGCCTTCTACAAGGGCAAGCGGCTGACGGTGCTAGTCAACTATGCGCCGGGCGGCTCGACTGATGCCGAAGCGCGGGTGTTCGTGCGCCACATCGGGCGGGTGCTCGAAGGCCAGCCTGGCGTCATCATCCAGAACATGGAAGGTGCCGGCGGCTTTGTCGGGGCCAAATATCTCGGCGAGGTCGCCCCGCGCGACGGCTCCCTCGCGGGCTATTTCACCGCTACCGCCTTCCTCGCGGCGCTGGAACCGGAACGCTTCAAGGTGGACTTCAGAAGCTACGAATTCATCGGCATCCAGGCTGGCACCTCGATCAACTTCGTGCGCACCGACGTGCCGCCCGGCATGAAGGAGCCGGCCGATCTTCTCAAGGCCAAAGGCCTGGTGGTCGGAAGCCTGGCGCCGGACTCGCCCAAGGGCATCCGTATTCGGCTTGGCTTCGATCTTCTCGGTCTGCCTTACAAGTTCATCAGCGGCTATCGTTCCGGCGGCAATGCCAAGCTCGCGCTCGAGCGCGGTGAGATCAATGTGTATGGCGAGTCGCCGCCGAGCTATTTCTCCATCATCGAGCCGGGACTGGTGAAATCTGGCACGGCGATCCCGCTCTATATGGATTCCAACTTCGACGGGCAAAATTTCTTCATTCCGGAGTCGGCGAAGAACTCACCGGTCCCACCGTTCCACGAATTCTATCGAACGGTGAAGGGCCAGATGCCGTCCGGCCAGCTTTGGGAGGCCTACAAGGGCATGGTAGCGCCCGACGGGACCGCAACGCGCGTGATCGTGCTGCCACCGGGCGCGCCACAGGCCGCGGTCCTGGCGTTGCGCGAAGGGCTGATCCGTCTCAACGGCGACAAGGCCTATGCAGAGGACGCGCAGAAGGCGTTCGGATTCGTTCCGGTCTGGCGAGCCGAGGCCGACAACAATGCGGTCGCGGCGCGTTCGATCACGCTGGATGCCGCGACGAGAGCCTTTCTGCAGGACTACATCAAGAATCCGCCCAAGTGAGCGGCTCCCGGCGTCGCGCTACCAAAGCGGATTCCAATCGATCTGACGCGCCTATGGACTCTCCCGGCCTCATGGTGAGGAGCCGCGATCCTCGGCCTACCCAGATTCCACAGCCCTCGTGCGCGGCGTCTCGAACCATGGGGCCGCCCCCATCCTTCGAGACGGGCGCTACGCGATGATTACATTTCTTGCAAGCACATATACTTGCGCCCTCCTCAGGATGAGGGCGGATAAGCGGCCAGCACCTTGTCATCTTGATTCATTTCCAGCGGAAACCGCTCTAGTTTCTCAATTCTTGATGTCCTGTAGGAACCATTCGGTGGGCAACTCCCGCCCAAGCCGTTGCTCCTTCGCTCGACGATAGACAAGACTCCCGATCGAGGAGAATTGCAGACCCCAGTTGCCTACCGGCCGATATTGGCTGATCTGCTCGCGGCTCGTGCGGCCCCGGGCCTTGCCGGAAATGACCTCGGCGTAGAGCGGCCCCACTGATCCCGCGCGTCTGGGTGAGGGCTTCGGCAGACGCTTCTGCTCCTGCGGGCTGCCCCCGACGAAGGCGCCGTGACTGTGTCCGACGCCTTTGCGGAACACCTCGTCCTCTGGCATGGGCAATGAGTCGATGCCCTGGCGGACCACGACATCGATACGCGCGAGCGCGTCGGCGCCGAGATCGTGCGGGCCGATATTGACGACGTGCATTCCCGCCTCGAGCCAGCCGCCTTCGATCACCGGGTTCATGCTGTCGGTGCAGGTCGCGACAATGTCGGTGCCCCGGACGGCCGCGTGCGCGGTGGCGACGGGCTCGATGGCAATCTTGAGCTTTTTCGTCATCTCGACCGCGAATGCCTCGCGGTTCGCGCTGACGCGGCTGTAGACCTTGACCGACTTGATGTCGCGCACCTCAACCAGCGCTTCCAGCGCAGTCCGCGCCATGCCGCCCGAGCCGATCAGGCCGACCGCCTGGGCATCCTCGCGCGCCAATAGTCGCGCACCGACGCCGGCCGATGCGCCGACGCGCATGTGTTGAAGGTAGCCGTCATTGATGATCGCGAGCGGCTCGCCGTCCTGCGTGCTGAACAGCAGCACGAGGCCGCAATAGGTGCCGGGCCGCATGCAATATTTGCTTTCCGTACGCGTGCCGTTCGGTCCTTCCGGCCAGGTCATGATGTCGGATTTGAGCCGCACGGCGAGTACGCCGTCGCTTGCGCCCTCGACCGAGCCCCAGCGGTAATAGCCGTCCTCGCGGTTGCACGGCACGAACATGTCGATGCGCGGGCGCGAGACGGAGGCGCCGGTCAGCGTTCCGGCGAAGGCGCGTTCTTGCGCCTCGATGCATTCGCGCATGGTGAGAACGCGCTTCACGACCTCATTGTCGATCATCAGCATCGCGTGCCGGCCTCCGCACATGCGAGCGAAAGCAAGCGTCGAACGCCATTGGCGTCCAAGAGCTCAAACCGTCTGCCAAGCTCGATGCATTCGTCGATCGCCTGTGGCGATAGCGAGCCGGCAAAGCAGTCCCGTGCTTTGATGACGTGCTCGGCCTCGGAAATCGGTTCTGCGCCCCAGGAGCCGCGCGGCCGTTCGCAGCGCTCGCGTACGACCGTGCCATTCGAGAGCTCGATTTCAAGGTCGACGTAGCGGCCGGCATTGTATTCCGTCGTGATGTCCGGCGTCATGGTGACGTTGATCTTGCCGAGCAGCGTCTGCATGTCGGGGCGTTGCAGTCGCTCGTCGGTGAAGCTCGACAATGTTACTGCGCCGTCGAGCAGTGCCACCGCCAGCGTATATTGCACGCTGAATTTGCCTTCGAGCCCGGTCTTGGGATGCGGCCGGTCGCCGGTCGGTACGACTGGTGCCAGCATCCGGACAGTGCGGATTGCGTCGGGCGACGGAATCCGCGGCCGTGCCGCAAGGGCTGCGGTGATGCCGTAATGCGTCGTAAATTTGCACGGGAAAATCTTGAGCGTGTAGCCGGGATCGACCAACCGAAATGGCGGCCCGAAGGAGAGGAGCATCTCGCGGTCGAAATGCGGCGGCAGAAATGTCTGCGCATAGCCTCGCGGGTTGTCGAAAGCCTCGTCGTCGCCGGTGAAGCCGTCGGCGGCGAGCTGTGCGGATTCGAGGCCAAGCGATGCGGCATAGCCGCAATGGGTCGATTTGGTCATGGTGCCGGTGTTGCTGGTGAGGCTGCCGCATCGCGACGAAGCGATACCGATCGCGTTGGCAAGGCGCTCGGCATCGAGCGCCAGGAGATGCGAAGCCGCCACCGCCGCCCCGATCGGGCCCACCATGCCCGGCGGATGAAATTTGAGATCGCGCGACTCGACATGTCCGGAGGCTCGGCGGATCCAGCCCTGGATCTCGACCCCCTTGATGAGCGCGGCGAGCACGTCGCGTCCGCTCGCGCCGATCGACTCGGCGAGCGCCAGCACCGGCGCGAGCGCGGGCGACAGCGCGTGCGTCGCCGGAGTCCACATCGGCTCGAAATCGAGCACATGCATCGATGTCGCATTGAGCAGCGCGGCAGGCACCGGGCTCAGGCGGAAGCCGAAGCCCAGGGCGGAGGATTCGTTGCTTGACCCTTGCTTGCGCAAGTATTCAGCGATGATACGCGGCGCCGTCTCGATGCGTGCGCCGGCCACTGCGACAGCGATGCCGTCGAGGACGAGCTGCCGCGCCTTGGCCATCGCGCTCTCGCCAATGCCGTCCGTCGTAATTGCCACGATCCTGTCGCAGAGCCGCTTGGTCACGCTCGTCATTGTTTCAGCCATTTATCCAAAGCAGCCTGGAACATGCCGCCCCTTTGCAGGAGATCGGCTTCGGCAGAGGAACGAACGTCGGCTGTGACCTTGAAGCGCACCTCGCCACCGTGAGCGCGCCGGGCCGTCACAAGGATCGGTCGATGGTTCGCTATTCCTTGCGCAATCCCGTCGAAGACGAACTCTTCACTGCCGTCGAGGCCAAGGGCCTCGACATTGTCTTCGTGGGTGAACAGGAGCGGTACCAGCCCAACGCCGATCAGGTTCGAGCGATGGATGCGTTCGAACGAGCGCGCAATCACCGCCCGTACGCCGAGCAGGGCGGGTCCTTTGGCGGCCCAGTCGCGGCTGCTTCCGGCCCCGAAATTATGTCCTCCGAGCACGATCAGCAGAACGTTGCGCTCGCGATAGCGCGTCGCCGCCTCGGGGATGGTGATCAGATCGCCTTCAGGATAGATGCGCGTCCACCAGCCTTCGCGATTACCGGCCATGCGATTGCGGATGCGCAGATTGCCGTAGGTCCCGCGCATCAAAACGTGATGGTTTCCGCGCCGGCCTACATAGCTGTTGAAATTGGCAGGCTTGATCCCCACCGATTGCAAATATTGTCCGGCAGGACTTTCCGGAGGAATTTCGCCACCCGGCGAGACATGATCAGTGGTCAGACTGTCCCCGTAAACGCCCAGGACGCGCACTCCCGTGGCCTGCTGCGCATCCGCGAATCGGCGGCTCTGCTCCGCAAAGAACGGAGGCTCAACGATGTAGCTTGACGCGTCGTCCCATTGAAAAAGGACGCCGCGCGGCGCCTCGATATTGTCCCAGCTCGCCTTCACCAGCGGGGATGCCACTGCGGTGCTGGTGAAGACATCAGGCGTGACGGTCTGCCTTACCGTAGCTTCGACGTCGGCATCGTTGGGCCAAAGGTCGCGGAGAAAAACGGGCACGCCCTGACTATCGGCCGCGACGGGATCTGTGTCGATATCGATTGTAATACGCCCGGCCAGCGCATAGGCGACGACAAGCGCTGGCGAGCAGAGATAGTTCGCGCCCACCAACCGGTGAATCCGTCCATCGAAATTCCGGTTGCCGGAAAGGACTGCGGCGAGAGTGCGTCCGTTCTGCTCGACCGCCTTCGCGGCAACCGGCTTGAGCGGGCCCGACTTGCCCGCGCAGGTGGTGCAGCCGTAGCCGACGACGTGGAACCCAAGCGCTTCCAGGGGCTCGAGCAATCCGGCACGATCCAGATAGGTGGTGACGGCGCGCGAGCCGGGAGCGAGCGACGTCTTGACCCAGGACGCAGATTTCAGTCCGCGCTCGACCGCGGCCTTGGCCAAGAGACCTGCGCGGATCATCCCATGTGCATTGGACGTATTCGTACATGACGTGATAGCGGCAATTGCGATGGCGCCATCGGGTAGGGCCTCCTGCATGTCGTTCCTTGTCGCAGGGGAGCCGGCACGCTCGCGAAAACTCGTTGCGACGGAGGCCGTATTCTGCCGGATGTGCGGCAGGCCCGGCCCGGCAATGCTGCGCCGTATCGATCCAAGATCGAATGGGATGACCCGGTCGTATGTGGGATCGTTCGCACCGACGGTGCGGAAGAGGCCTGCAGCGAGGGCGTGCGCCTCAACCAGCGCAACATGTTCCGCCGAGCGACCGGTCATCCGCAGGTAGGCGATGGTCTGCTCGTCGACCGGCCAGAAGCCCGTGGTCGCTCCATATTCTGGAGCCATGTTGGCGAGCGTGGCGCGGTCGGGCACGGTAAGGCGGCTGACCGCAGGCCCGAAGAACTCAACGAAGGCTCCAACCACTCCGGCCGCACGCAGCTGCTCGGTGAGCGTCAACGCGACGTCGGTGATGGTGATGCCGTCGGCGGCTACGCCGTCGAGGCGAACGCCGACGAATTCCGGCTTCGGCAGGACGTAGGGCTCACCCAGCACGACCGTCTCGATCTCGATGCCGCCGACGCCCCAGCCGACAACACCGAGCGCGTTGACCATCGGCGTGTGCGAGTCGCCTGCGACAGTGAAGTCCGGAAATGCAACCGGCGGCGCGTGCGAGTGATCGAGCAGGGCGATCGCGGCCACCTGTTCCAGATGAATCTGGTGAATGATGCCGGCACCCGGTGGAAATACAGTGATTCCGTGAAACGCTTGCTCGGCCCATTTCAGGAAACGGTAGCGTTCGCCATTGCGCTCGAACTCGCGTTTGAGGTTTATCGCTTCAGCGTCCGGTGAGGCGGAGGCGTCAACCTGAAGCGAATGATCGACCACCAACGTTATTGGAACGGTGGCATTGACGCGCGCCGGATCGCCGCCCTTGCGTGCAACCGCCGAGCGTAGCGCTGCGAGGTCCATCAGGACGGGGATACCCGACGAGTCGGGGAGCACCACGCGCGGAACGTAGAGTGGAAGCGCAATTGAATCCGGCGCGACGGCAGGGTCGGCAAGCGCATCGAGGAGGATCGAGCTTACGCCAGGCCGTCCGCGATGGCGCAGCAGATTTTCTGCAAGCACACGGGCCACGTAGGGCAGGCGGCAATAAACGTTGGCGCCGAGCGCGGCCCTCACATCATGGAAGGAATACGTCTTGCCTGCGGCGTTGAACGTGGAAAGTGTGGAAGGCGCATTTATCATGGGCGATGCTTCGGACCTCACCGCGCCGGGCACTTTGAGCTCCGGGTCGTCGAGGCCAGAACTGCAAGCTACCCGATGGGGTGTGCGTAATCTATTCTCCGCCGATCTGTCGCGCCAGGGCGCGGCGCCAACCTCTTGAAGGGACGCATATGAAGACTGGTGCTCAGAGATTCCGTGACCTCCTCGCGAAAGGCACTCTCATCGTCGCCCCCGGCGTATACGACGGTTACAGTGCGCGCCTGGTCGAGCGGGCCGGGTTCGAGATGGCCGCGACGACCGGAGCCGGCATATCGAATTCGCTCCTCGGCATCGACGACATCGGCGTCATGGGGCTTTCGGAGAACGTCAATCATTGCCGGATGCTGGCCCGCACTCTTTCGATCCCGCTCACCGCAGACGCCGATACCGGCTACGGCAACCCAATGAATGTGCACTATACGGTTCAGATGTTCGAGGAGGCGGGCCTCGCCGGCATCAACATCGAGGATCAGGTCCATCCGAAGCGCTGTGGGCACATGCCGGGTAAGGAAGTTATCCCCGTGGTCGAGGGCGTGAAGAAGATCGAAGCGGCTTGTCTCGCTCGTAAAGATGATGCCTTCGCCATTATCGCGCGCACCGACGCGCTCGCGGTCGAAGGCGTAGAAGGCATGTTGCGGCGTGCACGAGCCTATGCGGAAGCGGGCGCCGACCTGATATTCGCGGACGCTATCCGCAGCGAGGACCAGATCAAACGTCTGATCGATGCTGCCCGCGTCCCGGTGACTGTCAATATGGGTTTCGGTATCCGGTCACGACCCACGACGCCGCAGATGTCGTTCAAGCGCCTGGCGGAGATCGGCGTCCGTCGGGTCACCTTGCCGCGCATGCTGCCAGCGGCGGCGATCCTTGGCATGACGCGCGCGCTCGAGGTGATGAAGGAATCCATCGCCACCGGTGAGCCGGCCGACCGCCCGGACCTCGTGGCCGGCATCGATGACATCATGCGTTTGATGGACTACGAGAACATGCGCAAGCTCGAGCAGCGGCTACTTACGACGGAGGCTCTTGACGTCAAGTATGGTTCCACAGGTGAGGCGTCGCAGACCTTTACAGGATCGGCCTAGCGGGCGACTGAAAATAGCGCGCGGGAGCCGCGACCAGCGCGTCACAGGACAGATCAGGCCGCCGTTCGGGACCGACACGCACTCCAGCCATTTTGGCTACAGACGGGGCTGCTGAGCCGACACCATCGCCGCCGAAACCGCCAAGGTTCGCATCATTTCCTCCCGCCCCGTTCCTGCCTAGCCGGAGGCTCAGCCCACAGATGGCTTCCTTGGTAAGGCAAGGCTCTGGTGGACACTTTTTCGGTGGAGGTATGATACTTTTGTACTTGTCTGGTGCCGCGACGGAGTAGTGTGACGCAACGCGACCTTCAAACGAAAACGATCCGCCGACAAGCGCTGCGGGCCCATACCATAATGTGCCCCCCTGTTGCGATCGACCCCGTCGATGACGTAGGAGACGTTACGCAAGTTTGTGCGTAGACACCCAAATGAATCGAGAGCAGCCAATCCACATGTCGCGACCTGGACAGAATTCTTCGCCCGAGCCAAGACCCTTCCTGCTCGATCCTTATCGCGAATGGGCGCAAGGCGAAGGCATTCCGATCCACATCGATTTCGGTCATGACTTGATCGCCCTGGAGACCGGCACCTGGGACCGTTACGACGCCCGTGGCTGCTTTGCCTTCACGCACGGCTCGGGCGACTTCATGAGCAACTACGTCATCGAGGTCGCGCCGGGCCGCAAAACGCGCCCCGTCAGGCATCTTTATGAGGCCTTCTTCTACGTCCTGGTCGGCAACGGGTCGACAACGGTCTGGCTACCGAACGGCGAAACGCGCAGCTTCGAGTGGGGTCCGCGAGCCTTGTTTGCGATCCCGTTGAATTGCCAGTACCAGATCTTCAACAATTCCGGGTTGGAGCCGGTCCGCCTGTCATGCACGCATGATGGCCCGATCACTCTCAATCTCTATCACAATCTCGATTTCGTCTTTGACAACCCCTTTGCCTTTCCCGATCGGGCAGGCATCGCCAAGCATTTTGAAGGTGATGGCGATCACCGGACCTATGCGGCGAGCCTCAGCAAGGGCATTCGCAACGTTTGGGAAACGAATTTCGTCCATGACCTCACGAGCTTCAAGCTGTACGAGCTCGAGGCGCGAGGAAAAGGCGCGATGAACGTCAGTTTTGTTCTTGCCGATGGGACGATGCACGCCCATGTCTCGCAAATTCCCGCGGGCAAATACAAGAAGGCGCATCGCCATGCGGCCGGCACGCATGTGCATGCGGTCGACGGAGAGGGGTATTCGCTGCTGTGGTACGAAGGCGATTCCGAATTCAAGGAATTCCCCTGGAAACACGGCTTCATGTATACGCCGCCGTTCTGGATGTTCCATCAGCATTTCAATACTTGTTCAAAACCGGCCCGCTATCTCGCGTGTAGCTTGGGAAGCCGGCGATACCCGTTCATTGCTCTTCGCCGCAAGAGCTCAGAGGGTGGCGGTGCCGTGTCCGTGCAGCAAGGCGGGCGCCAGATCGAATATGAAGACCAGGACCCGCGCATCCATCGCATGTGGCTCGAGGCTATCCGAAAAACCGGCGTGGCGTCCGAAATGGGCGACATCTTCAATGAGAACCAAGTTCTTGCGCTGTCGCCCGAAGACCTGACCGGCGTCATTCGAACGCCGAAGTCCATAGGACCCGCAACTTGATCCAGACAAGCCTCATGTTGGGCGGCGCCGCGATAGGTGGCCATGGCAACCAGAGCAGATGGCTGAGGCAACGCAGCAGCGAATGCTTGAGTCATTCCTGATTGCGTTGGTGGAACAGCGATGCACGATTTCGAGCTGGAGCACGAACACGACGACCTCTCCGAAGCCGACCGTGAGGCCATAGCACGCGCCATTTGGGAGCAGGATACACTCGAGCTCACGACGGTCGGCATAGACATCGGCAGCTCTACGACCCACCTTCTGTTCGCGCGAGTGACGCTGATGCGGCAATCACTCGGTCTGTCCAGCCGCTTTGTGGTCGTCGACCGGCAAGTGATCTGGCGCTCGCCCATCATGTTGACGCCGTTTCTGGTGGACGGCCTCATCGATGCCCATGCGATCAAGCATTTCGTGCAGCACGCCTACCATGACGCCGGGCTTCGCCGCAGCGACGTTGACAGCGGGGCTGTCATCCTCACCGGCGAGGCCATCAAGCGCAGAAATGCGCGCGCCATTAACGAGCTCTTTGCGGAAGAGTCTGGAAAATTTGTCTGTGCCACGGCCGGTCATAAGCTTGAGTGCATGCTCGCCGCCCATGGTTCGGGCGCTGCGGCGCTCTCGGCGCAACGGCAGACCTGTGGGCTCCATGTCGATATCGGCGGCGGCACCACCAAGCTTGCGCTCATCGATCGGGGCCAAATCATCAGCGTTGCGGCCTTCGCCGTGGGGGGCAGGCTTGTTGCCCAGGACGCATTGAAGTCATGGACTCGCGTGGACAGTTCTGCGCACAGCGTCGCGCGGGAGCTCGGCCTATCCACTGCGCCCGGGCACCTCAACGATGCTGCAACTCGCCAAGCCATCGCGCGTCGGCTCGCCACGCTCGCCGTTGACCAAATCACCGGTTCGCCATTGGATGCCCTTGGCCGCGAGCTTGCGCTCACCGAGCCTCTCGCCCGGACCATCGCGCCGACATTCCTGTCGTTTTCAGGCGGCGTCTCGGAATACATCTTTCGCCGTGAAACGGCCGACTATGGCGATATTGCCCGGATGCTTGCGACAGAAATTGTTTCTCAGCTGCGTGAGCGCATCTCAATCCCGGTCATTGAGCCGAGGGAGCGCATTCGAGCGACCGTGATCGGCGCTTCTCAATTTACTGTGCAGGTGAGCGGCAAGACCATCTACCTGTCCAATTCGGCTGCATTGCCGATACGGAATATTCCTGTTGTTCACCTGGGTCTCGATCTGGCCGACACGATTGACGTCGATCAAGTCAGGGCCGAGTTCTCCCGGAGAGCATCGCTGCTCGACCTTGATCCAAATGCGCGCATCGCGTTGGCTTTCTCCTGGACTGGCTCGCCGGAATATTCTCGGTTGGCGGATATGGCGCACGCGATCATGGCCTTCGCTGCTCCAAGCGGCCATCGAGACCAGGTGCTCGTTTTGATGATTGATGGCGATATCGCGCGCGGACTCGGCCGCATTGTAACCGAGGAACTTCGGCTCGACGGCGCTCTCGTGTCCATCGACGGGGTGCAGCTACGCGAGCTCGATTTTGTCGATATCGGAGAAATGCTGGATCCACCCGGCGTCGTGCCGGTCGTGATCAAGTCCCTATTGTTCTCTTGATCGTGCCGGCCCGCATCTGAAGATGAATTGCGCGGGGTAGAGGATATCCCCCGGCCCTATCTGAAGGTTTAGGCGGAGCGGACGCCAGCCACGATCAGGATGCATCGTCTATTCAAAGCGGAAACGTGAGCGACGCGCCATGTCGTCTTGATTTTCGACGGGCGCCTCCCGGATGCGAAGATTCCAACAAGTGCAATTGACTAGAGAATTGTCCGCCGGGAGAGACGCTATCCCTAAGGACAATACCGTTGGCGATCTGCATCGAGATAATTGGTGCCTGTGAAGATCACACCGTGGTCCATCACGTGTCTACCAGTGGCGCGACAATACTTTGAGGAGGGCTCAATGCTAAACACGATATCCGCTGGAATGACCGCACTTGTCGTGATTGCTGCACCTTCGTTAGTCTATGCACAAAGTCCTTTCGCCGGGCCTGCATCGCCGCGTGTAACCGCGGCCGACTTGAACGCTGTGACGGATGCGCGGATTGCCATCATCAAGGGCACGTTGCAGCTCACACCCGACCAGGAAAGGTACTGGCCGGCTATTGAAGAGGCCATTCGCGCCAGGGCGAAATCACGGCAAACCCGGCTCGAAAGCATAACGACAGGCGCTGCTGACCGTAGTCCTATCGAAGCCTTGCGCGACCGCAATCCTGTCGATTTTTTGAATCGACGTGCCGACGCCTTGGCGCAACGATCAGCCGATCTCAAGAAGATCGCCGCTGCGTGGCAGCCGCTTTATCAGAGTCTCATGCCAGACCAGAAGCGTCGGCTCGGCCTCCTGACTGTGATTGCGCTTCGCGAGCTGAGGGATCGCGCGGAGCAGCGTCGCATGGAGGCCGTAGAGGATGACGACGACGACGATTGAGACAGAGATCGCATGTTTCTGCCGATTATGCGTCCTGTAGGCGACTAGCGCTGCGAGAATAATTTGGCGTGCGGCTGGCAAAGAACCCGGCCGCGCGCGCGTTGCACGAGACTCTTGGGCCCAAGCCAACGATTGGCGTTGCAGCGAGATTGTCCATTCGCTATCGGCCGCTGCCGAGCGCCTTCGTGTCCGTATGGAGGCGGGACAGGCCGAGGCCCTGTCGATCCTCCTGGCGGGCGGCAATGCGATCTTCCGGATCGAATGAGGAGCGATCGATGACGACGTCGAGGTGCTTCAGGTATTGATGCACGGCGTCGATCTGAGCCGAGCTTGTCAGCGACTCCGCGACAGCGATCAAGGCCGACCGCAAGCGCCGCATGACTTGCACCGAGGTCGCACCGAATTGCCGGATCTCGTCAAAGGCAAGCGCTAGATAATCTTCCCATGTGGGAGCGGGAAAAATTAAACGCAGAGTGCCCATCGCGTCTCTGACTCGGCCGACATCCAATTCCCGCTGTCCCAGGTGGTGCAGAAGATCCTCGATTTGATCAATTGTTTGGACCGCCGTGGTCGGATCGTTGATTGCCGGAGAAAGCGCCTTGATGGCTATATCGACAAGCAGGCGAAGGGCAAATTTGGGATCCTGGTCGAACGTGCGTTCCGTCTTCAGGTGAAGGCCGCGCATCAAGCTGTCTTCTCGAAGCGTCGCCTTCCCTCCGTGGACGCGAAGGATTAGGGCATTTTCGACAAGCGTGTCGCCAACGGCGCTTGCCATAGCGATCACAGCGTCGGCTCCTTGTGCCTCTCGAACCAGCGCACCAATGTCGTAGCTCGCTATCGTGCGCGGCTTCCCGGAGTATGTCAGGATTTGCGTAACCGGCCCAAGGGGCGGGCCGCCGATGATATCGCGCCTGGCTCTCCGCATTTCGACTTTCTTGTCATTGCAATGCGGATACATCTCGCGGATGACCTGGCGACCCTTGTCGCCAATGACGTGAAGCACATTCG
>Ga0081455_10003937_pt1 | contig 16883 bp, 11 predicted proteins | sample TabmetS3T2R1_FD_70207 | JGI IMG/M metagenome (GOLD analysis project Ga0081455, IMG submission 70207) | Tabebuia heterophylla rhizosphere microbial communities from the University of Puerto Rico - S3T2R1 | ecosystem: Host-associated > Plants > Roots > Rhizosphere ...
AAATAAGAATGGTGCGCGCCCGGGCACCTTTGCGGTTGAGCTTCGGTGGTGGCGGAACTGATATCTCTCCCTATGCCGATACGCGCGGCGGCTGTGTACTCAACGCCACAATTTCGCGCTACGTCTACGCGACATTAGTGCCCAAGTCGGAACGTTCGATCGGCTTCCGCTCGTTCGATTACGGGACGGTAGTTTACTTCACCGAGGAGGAACACTTCGTCTTCAATGGACAAATGGATTTGGTCAAAGGAGTGCTGAAGCGCTTCGAACTCGATAAGCTTCGATCGGACGGCTTCGATCTTTTCGTTCATACCGATGCTCCGCCAGGCTCTGGCCTTGGCAGTTCCTCCACCTTCACCGTGGCGCTTATCGGCCTGTTTCGTGAGCTGCTTGGACTACCGATTACACCCGGTGGCATAGCGGGACTGGCCTACGAAATTGAACGCAACGACGTAGGAATTAAAGGTGGCCGACAAGACCAGTATGCCGCTGCCTGTGGCGGCTTTAACTTCATGGAGTTCCATGGTGAACAGGTGATCGTTACGCCGCTTAGACTTAGTGATTTTGTTATCAACGAACTTGAATACAATCTGCTCCTTTGTTCCACGGGAAGCCGTGAATCCCAGCCCATCATCGACAGCCAGATGGCAAGTATGAAAAATGAGGCCGCCGAGCCGCTTGCGGCGATGGATAAGGTCAAAGAAATCGCAATTGAAATGAAAAAGGCGCTACTACTGGGAGATCTCGATCATTTTGGAGATATGCTACATGAGGGTTGGCTGAATAAGAAAAAAATGGCGCCCGGCATCACAACTCCGCACATTGATGAGCTTTACGCGGAGGCCCTCAAGGCTGGAGCCGTCGGTGGCAAGATCACCGGGGCAGGCGGGGGCGGGCACATGATGCTCTACTGCCCGTTTAACAAACGCCATATTGTCAGGGAGCGTCTCACCGCAATGGAGGCACGCGTGATCGACTTTCGATTTGACGCGACTGGGATGCAGACGTGGCGAGTATATGAATGATTTGGCGCCAAAACAGTCGGTTAACCACATTTTGAGCGAACCTGTGTACGGGATAATCAATATGAATCTGGCTCCGACATGAAGAACGATCCAAAGGCGGTAATCATAGGATTGGATGCAGCCACGTGGACACTCATCCGTCCGTGGATGGCTGAAGGCGGCATGCCGAACCTGGCGAAGTTGATGAATCAGGGTGTGTCCGGAACCTTTCGGTCGATCCTTCCACCCATCACGCCGCCGGCATGGACTTCATTCATGACTGGTAAGAATCCTGGCAAGCACGGTGTCTTTCATTTTATCGAGACTGCAGCCGACAGCTATGCGATGAATTATGCCAACGGCGGCTCACGTCGTTCGCCCACGGTCTGGAAGATACTCAATGACGCCGGATTCTCTGTGGGGACGATGAATATTCCGTTTACGTACCCCCCTGAGGCGCTGGATGGCTTTCAGATTTCGGGCTTGGATACGCCAGCGGCCAACAGTCAATTCGTCTATCCGGCGTCGCTGAAAGGCGAGTTGATCGGTCATTTGGGCAAGATCAATCATGATCTTCGCTTCCTCGGGAATATGTCCACGGACCACCGGCGCGCTCAAGTGCTGGCTGAAATGGAGAAGATCGACCAACAATGGACCGCAGTGGCTTTTTATCTTCTGGAATACCATCCACAAGACGTGATGATGTTCGTCTTTATGTCGATCGATACAGTCCAGCACTACTTCTGGCAGTACATGGATCCCACTCATTTTCTTTACGATCCCAAGGCAGCGCTTCGCTTCGGAAATGCAGTACGTGCGGTGTACGAGCGGCTCGACGCCGTGACCGGCCGCATAATCGAGAAGCTTCCAAAAGATGCGACCGTTTTCGTTGTCTCCGACCACGGAGGCGGCCCAGTGGTTGACCGAACCGTGTTCTTAAACCGGTACCTGCATCATCTCGGGCTCCTACACTACCGTGAGGACGAAAACGGCGCCCGCCATGGACGATTCGGTCTTCGCAAGATCAAGTTAAAAATCCTGCAAGGCGCATACTCCTTTCTGCGTAGCTCGCTTTCATCACGCCAGAAGAGCCTTCTTGCGGAAATATTTCCCCATCTTAGAAAGAGAGCGGAACTTGCTTACACATCTTTTGTAGATATCGATTGGTATCGCACCAAAGCATTTTGTAGCGAAGTACTCGCCTCGCCTCCAAACATTTGGATCAACCTGAAAGGGATAAAACCCCGTGGCATTGTGGACCGATCGGAATACAACGCGCTGACTAACTTTATCATTGAGAAATTGCGGGAACTCAAAGATCCGCGGACCGGCGAGCCAATAATCGCCCGCGTTTATCGACGCGACGAGCTTTTCCGAGGTCCGTTCTCCAACGAGGCCGCCGACCTCATTATCGATTGGTGGAGCGAAGACAGCCTCTTCTCGACGGCGCCAAGTTTGGCCAAGGATCGCGGTAAGCCGGCAGTGATCATCGAAGAGCATCGTCCAAGTGAAGATTCCGTCTGGGGCGGCACGCATCGTCTCGACGGAATTTTCGTTGCCGCCGGATCGGCTTTGAAAAGAGGAGCAACGATCGAGAACGCACAACTCATCGACTTCGCTCCGACGCTTCTCCATCTTTTTGGCCTGGCTGTCCCGGAGGACATGGATGGCCGCGTCTTGGCCGATGCGTTCCGACCGGAATTTCTGGCAGCACACCCCGTCAAAGCGGGCGCTGCGTCCGGCATTTCCGAGAGCAATCGCTCGAGCGGTTACACCGACGAGGAGTCAGCCAAAGTTGAGCAACGCCTGCAGGCTCTCGGCTACTTGGAATAATTAGTTTTAGGACGGTCCCTATGTTTGAAAATATACGTGCTGATCTGAACAGAAAACGCCGCGCCTATGGCGTTCGACCGCAGGACAAAACGTTTTTCCGTCAGTGGATCACTCCCTTCCTCGAGTTCGGCACTTTTGCGGTGTTAGTATATCGGTTCGGCCATTGGGCTTACAGCGTCAAAATTCCCATTCTTCGGCAACTACTCATCGCGAGCTGGTTATTGATCGACGTGGTTTGCGTCATAATTACGGGGATTAAGGTGCACCCAGAGAGCGACATTGGTCCCGGGTTGGTTATTCACTGCTGGTCCTGCATTCACGTCTTGGCAAAGCACATCGGACACAGTTGCACACTTAATCAAGGGGTATCGATAGCAAACATCCGGGGTTCCGGCCGTCCCACCATCGGAAATAATTGTTATTTTGGCGCTGGCTGCAGAGTCATGGGCGGTATCACTGTTGGTGACAATGTCGTGGTTAGCCCGAATTCTGTGGTTATGACTGACGTGCCGAGTAATTGCACCGTAATGGGCGTCCCAGCCCGCATCATCTCTCGGGAAACCGTTAGCCCGTATCTAAAGACTCCAGTCGTCCCCACAGCCGATGTAACGCCGTCAACGGTTCTCAAGTGAGAAGGGGGACGCAAGATCAGCAGAGGCAAGCGAACCGTTATGCCGTCGCCATGGTGGCGGCCTGTCCTTTCCCGGCCAATCACGGCTCGGCTGCAAGTATCCGGGAAATGTCGGACACACTCGTGGATCTGGGTCACGACGTTCATATCGTGACCTATCCGTTTGGTCAGGGGGATATCCGGGTGCGCCGGGCAAAGGTACATCGCGCGGGACCATTTCGCCCCGAAACGAACGCCAAGGTTGGTCCGTCGCGTGAAAAATTCTTGCTCGATTTCCAACTCCTACGACTGCTTTGCCGAATCATTCGAAAAGAGAACATCGATATCATTCACGCTCATAACTACGAAGGCGGGCTCATCGGGATCATGGCCAAGTGGGTTACGGGTCGCCCGCTGTTGTATAATGCAGTCAATTTGATGAGTGACGAGCTCGCCGGTTATGACTTCATTCGCCCAGCATGGCTGGCCCACGGCATCGCTCGTGGCTTGGACTGGTTTATGCCGATCTTCCCGAACCACATCACAGCCGTATCTCCAGAACTGCGGGAATGGTTTGTCGAAAGTGGCGTTCAGGCAGCCAAGGTCGACATGGTTCCGGCGGGAATTGAGCCGGATTTATTCGACACACCTGAACCAGAGAGGTTTCGACAGCAATACCAACTCGCCGGACGGTCGGTGGTCATGTATACGGGAGTTTTGAACGCGTTTCAACGGATCGATTACCTGCTAATCGCATTCGCGGTGGTATTGCGCGAAAAGCCGGACGTGCTCCTTCTCATCGTTAGTCCGTTGGTCTCTGAATCGCACGAGCGCGAATATCGACAGCTCGCACAAAAGCTCGGAATCGCCGATTCAGTGATCTGGATTTCTCCACACTCCCTAAAAGATTTACCGAGTTATCTCGCCTTAGCCGATGTCGCAGTCGTTCCGCGACCCGAATGCCCAGGCCATCCCGTCAAACTCCTCAACTACATGCTGGCAGGCCGGCCGATTGTTTCCTTCGCAGGCGGCGCCAAGGGAGTTCGCCATTTGCATGACGCCTACATTGCGCCTAATCACGATTCGGAGGCGCTCGGCAAGGGAATTATCACCCTCCTGGAAGATCGTATGCTGGCAGCGAAACTAGGAGCCAACGCGCGTTCCACAGTTTTGGCCAACTTCGACTGGCGGCAAATTTGCGCGAAGATCGAGTGCATTTACGACAGACTTCTGGCGGTACCTAATCAGGCCGCCGTCGCTGACCAGAACCAACCTGCGCCGTTTGCCACGCGCGTGCGCTGACGCCGTTAACATTCTTTCTGATGGCGTCACCCGTTGCACACAGCTTTGCCGGGTTCTGGACTTTTCTGTGTCAGCGGAGTCACTTGAAGACTCAACTGGCTACGCACTGGCGCCAATACCTCCTGCGTCTGGGAGTACTCATACTGCTCGCCAATGCGCCCGATCTAGACTTGTTCCTACCCCCCGGTTTCCCCAACAACGAGATCCATCGCGGCTTCACGCACAGCCTGACGCTCGCAATTTTAGTGTCACTTGGTTTAAGCTGCATGTGGCGGATCGTGCCGGGTTTCTGGCGAAGCGCTGTTCTCTACTTCGCGGCGTACGCTTCACATCTTTTGATCGACCTAGTTACCGGAACCAAGATCGGGTGGACCAATACTGGATTTGGCATTCAGCTGTTCTGGCCGTTGCCCCAAAAGTTCACCTCGCCGCTGATATTGGTCTTTGGTATCCGTCACAAAGACTTTGCGGCACTATTTAGTCTCGACAATGTTGGGGCGTGCATTTATGAAACACTGACCTGTGGGGCGATCACTGTAATAGCGGCTGTCTTATGGAAACTAAAACTGAAATCGCGGATATTAGGGACACAAAAACTGAAGTCACGGATGAATTGTCCGAGATCGAACGCCTCCGCAGGTCCTCCTTGCAACCTGCAATATCAAAAAAGAGAAGCGTCGAACCATCTCTCCAAACTGCAGGACCAAAAATGAGACGCTCCCATTGGGTAATCTTTGTTGTTATATGTATTGTTCTAGGATTGCTTGTCTTCTATACGATCTTGCACGTGATCGGCACGACTACCGGTAAGGCTCGGCTCGTGCATGCACCGTCCCCAGTGGAGATGGTACCCGCCCGCCAGCAGACGCTTGAAGAACTCATGGGCGGCAGTGGCGCCGTGGAGCAAGCTGAGACCGTCAACCTCATTACTCAGCTCACCGCACAGGTCCTTGAGGTCCCTGTGAAGATAGGTGATTTGATCAAAAAAGGCGACTTGCTCGTTGGCTGGGACGACCGGCTGATCAAAGCGACTGTCGACGCTAACCGCGAATACGTGGAGGCCGATAAAATCAAGATCCGGAACGAAACACGACAGGTTGAGCGTTACTCCACGCTGCAGAATCAGAAGATGGGGACAGCGGTGGATTTGGAGAAGTACGAGATGGCCTTGGCCGACGCGAAGATAGACCTCGCCAAAGCTACAGTTTCACTCAAGCAAGCAGAGATCGATCTTGAACATGTGAAGCAGTTATCTCCAATCGACGGAATCGTCCTCGAACGACTTGTTAATCCAAATGAGTTCACTAAACCCGGTCAGATCGTTATGAAGCTCGGTGTTCTAAATACTGTGTTAATGGCAGCCAAGATCACCGAAGAAAAAATGCATTCAGTGCAGCTGGGACTCCCAGCCGAGGTAACTTTTCCAGCGTTTCCGAGTGAGGTTTTTAAGGGCACAGTTGCGAAGATTGATCCGAACATCGACCCGATCACGCGGACCTTCACCACCTACATAAAAATTGAAAATCCAGATTTTCGGCTAAAGCCCGGTCTATCCGGCTTCGCACGCATCCGGCGGACGGCCAAGGATGTGCTGGCTGTGCCCAGCATTGCGATTATGAATCCATCAGGCGAACAAGCCTCCGTTTTTGTAGTCGATGGTAGCAACCATGCGAAACTACGAAAGGTGCGTCCGGGTATCGTGGTCGACGCCATGACGGAGATTACCGATGGACTAAAAGAGGGAGAGAAAGTCGTAACTGTTGGGCAGTTTTATTTAAAGGATAATGACAAAGTCCGTACTTCTTTCAGATCGATCTTCAAATAAAGTCGCTTTCTATCTCGCGGCGGCGCTGCTGTTCCTCCTTACATCTCTGTCGGAGGCGGGAGACGCCTTGGAGGGTCGTCCGCATGGCCCGCTGACGCTTCACGAATGTATTGCCATCGCATTAGGCGAAAGTCCCGCTTTGGAAGCCAGCCGGTTCGACGTTTTCTCTGCTTCGCAGGAAGTCCGCGCCGCACAGGGGATGGCGTTGCCGCAAATAACTGGGTCGGCCCAGTATCAGCTTTTCTCTGGCAGTCCGACCAGTAAGTTCTCGGTAATTAACTTGGGAACTGTAAGTCCCACCGGCACTGTCGTGACCGCGAACGCGGTCGGGTGGACTGGCGTCGAGTCGTACGGCGCTCATTTGAGGTACCCCCTTTTTAACGATGGAAGTATTCTAGGTTTGAATAATGCGCCTGCGATCGCGGAGAGAAAGGCCAAGAGACAGGCTCTTGCATGGACTGTCAATCTGACACGTGAGGAAGTAATTTACCGCGTCACCGATGAGTTTGTTACGACCGTTTCGGCACGAAACCGAATGGGTCTAGCAGAACGGAGGGTAAAGCTGGCCGGCCAGTCACTCAGTATCACCGATGAACAACAAAAGCAGGGGCTGAAGTTACCGATCGACGTCAAGGTTGCAAGGGAACAGTCCAGCGCAGCGCAGACTCTTCTGAAGCTTCTTCACGAGCAAGCCGTGGCAGGATCGCTGGGATTGTCAAAAACCCTTGGCTTGGCGTCTTCGTCCTACCTTTCCTTATCAAACATCCTCCCTGAGCCACCTGATCCGCCCCCAAGCACCGAGCAGTTAATTGGCGCTTGCCTCAACCACCATCCGTCGCTTGAGAAGCAGCGAGCCGTCATCGATCAGGCAAAGCAGGACTACCGCCTCGAGCGATACCGATTGTATCCGTCAGTTTTCCTCGATGGTTCAGCTAATTATCTGGACGATTTCAGTGGTGTCAATAATAGCGCGAGCGTCTTTCTCGGCGCGCTTACCGTCAGCGTGCCTATTTTCGACTTCGGAGCGCAACTCGCTACTACCCGATCGAAATTGATGAAATATAAGGCGGAACAAGCAAGGCTTTTCTCGACAGCCGATGACGTGAACTATGAGGTTCTCAAGATCTACCAAACGATCTACACCTTATCTCACAACATCCTGGGCCTCCAAGGAGACGTCGCTAAGGCCCAGAGGGATGTGCAAGTAATCCAGGCGCAACAGCAACAGGGTATCGGTGAGCCGTTGATCGCCATCGAAAAAGAGCTAGCTCTCATCGCCAAGCAAGATGAGCTTGAAGGCTTAGAAGCGCGACGCCTCAGCTACTACGCGCGCCTCCAGAACGCAGCAGGTGGCGCGTGGAAGTGGATTCCATGAAGCAGTCGCAACGGATCGTCAAAAACGCCGTTTTCGGAATCGGAGCCAGCCTCATAGGGGGTTTGGTCTATTTGGCTACCATCCTGACCATCGCTCGCATGGTCAGCGTTGTTGAATTCGGTAAATATTCCTTCGTTCTCGCGTTTGCCATGTTCTTCCAGCTCCTCGCTGATGCTGGTCTGCCGCGCATGTTGATCCGGGAAATCGCCAAAGATCCCGAAGCACTCGTGCCACTAGTTGGTGCCGGGGCGTCGCTTATTTGGGTTGTATCGGTGGCAGTGTTTCTTATAATCGCGGTAATCGTTCCATTCCTGCACTTCGGCACGGATGTAAAGATAGCTGTCCTGATTATGAGCATCGCAACGATGGCGACTTTCCACTCCGCAGGCTATAGCGCCGTTCTCCGTGCCTTTGAAGATAACGAGCTAAACTACCTGGGGGGTGTTCTGCAGAAGCTTCTTCTCCTCGGCTTTATTGTCGTGGCGATCAAGTTGAAGATGGGGTTGGTCGGCTTCGTCACTGCCCATCTTGTGTCGAACGTGCTTCTGTGGAATTTTTATCATATCATAGTCTCACGCCTTTACGCACGGATTCCACTGCGTATTGATGTGCCGTTGTGGAAATCCCTCCTGATCTCCGCGCTGCCGATGGGTGGCGGCGTCATGCTTCGCCAACTCGCGCTTCAGCTTGACATCCTTATCCTTACGTGGATGACAAACCTAACGACGGTCGGCTTGTTTAGTGGCCCTTACAGAATCAGCATGGCCCTCCGAGTGATTCCGCAGACTCTCGCACTCCCACTTTATCCGCTTTACTCACGCACCGCGCACTTGTCGCCGGAACGTTTCAGGGAGGCTTACCAGTGGAGCGTAAAGTTTTTTGCGCTAATGAGTATTCCCTTGGCTGCTTTTTTTATCGCGTGGTCGAAACCGATCCTTCGGTTAGCTTTGGGCGCTAAGTTTTTGCCCGCACTTCCCGCGATGCAGCTTCTCGGCCTCGGGCTGGTCCCATTCTTTCTCTCAACTTTGTTTCAGTACCTTTTTGCAGCGCTCGACGAACAGAAGCGCTTTCTCGTCAGCACTTGTATGGGCTCAGCTTTGCGGATTCTGCTCCTGATTGCCCTCATACCGAGATTTGGATTTGCGGGACCTGCTATAGCATTCGTCTGCGCCGAAACAGTGATCGTTGGAATTTGGATGTTTCAACTTAATCGTCTCGGTTTTCCAGCGAACCTGGGAAACGTCATCTGGCGGCCACTGGCAGGAGGATTGGCGATGATACTTGTTCTTTTCGCTGCGGGCGAGAAACCACTTCTCTGGCAGATTGCCGGGGCAGTCGTTTCTGTAATTGTCTATGCTATTGTTCTACTAGCTTTGAAAACGTTTTCCACGGAGGAGATACACCACGCGAAAGAAGGCATTGCGTTTGTCTATCCCTTTATCGAGTCATGGGCTAAAAAACTTAAACGTAACACATGAAGGTAACGAAACGCCTGGCGTCTTGGGCAGAAACAGGGGTGAGTGTAGCCAAACGTCTGATGCCATGGGCAGAGAGAGCCGCCAAGATGTGGGCGTCGTACTGGCTCCTCATTCTCGGGGGCTTTCTAATTCTTGGCTCAGTGTTTCTTAAGTGGATTCAATACCCTCTGAGTTCAAACCCTTCGGGCCTGAAACTGCCTTTGTTCCACGATCCGGCGATCATCCCGCATGTTACTTTGCTCTCTTTTGGCGCTCTTGGAATTGTTGTCTTGATTGCCGGAGTTGTTTTGAACCGATTTTTTGCTTCCGCGCTTAGTCTAGCCGCAGCTGTCCTCATCACATTGTGCGTGCTGACACCGGCCCACATTGCCTTTCAACGACCGCCGATGCTCCGCAAAATGATTGATGAATTGCAGGCGATGCCGTGGCGGAAGGTTTTTACGAAGGAGTATTTGCCAGCGAATTACGGTTCCCCTGAAGTGGTCCCGAGTCAGTTGGTCTTATACACAGCGAGTGGACGCTTCCTCGCTGCCTTTTCCTTCCTCCGAATCGGCTGGACCTGCTTTGCCCTCGGTTCGCTATTGATTGCCGTCTATGCAGTGCGCCGTTTGCCGGACGGAAAAATGGCGGCCGGACTAACGCTGGTCGCTCTTCCCATGGCCGCGCTCACTATAGTGATCACGCCAGCGATCATTGGGCAGCACTACTTCAATGCAGGCTCGATAGCCAAGGCGCGAGGCCATAATCAAGAGGCTATCGCTGACTATCGTAAGGCGATGAAGTGGGATGCGTGGCATGCGCAGAATATTAGTCTCTACGCAACGATTGGCGATCTTCAGAAAAAGAGTGGTATCGAAAATAATTCACCGGAGCGCCATATTACCAAAGCGCTGGAGTTACAGCAGGCAAATGAGTACGAGCCAGCGATCTTTGAGTTTAGTCAGGCGGCAGAAGCAGGCGGCGCTGTTGGAAAGGCCGCGCGGCGTGAGTCCGCGAAGACTCGTATAGCGCTCGGTCTGGCCCTCTATCAGGCGGGCGGCGTTGGTAGCGCTGTGACCAACTGGCAGCTTGCGCTCGCTGATGATCCTACGCAAGAGATCTATATCCTCCCATACCTAGCCCGTGGATATTTTGAGCTAGCCCGTTACGAATCTGCGCTCCAGACAGTTAATCGCCTCATCAGCCTGGTAAAGGATCATCGCTCAATGGTAGCCGATGTCTACTCGCTTGGCGGCGATTGTTATGCGAAGCTTGGCCGCGACGCGGAAGCCCGCCAATATTACAGCCGTTCTTACGCTGCCGATTGGATCGTAAATTACTGGGCGATGAGCCGACTAGCTGGCGAATAACTGATGCTAATTTCGTCGACTTCCAAGCATTTGCCCTCGCGTGCCCAGCGATGGTCGTGGGCCCTGGTCCTAACCTGCGGGCTCTTGCTCGGCTACTATGTACAACAGACCTATTTCAGCCCTAAGCAGCGTCAGTATCAACTGGATTTCGGCGATGCCCAGTGGATCGAAGCTCCGGAGGTCGCCCCTGTAGCTTACTTTAGGAAGGAAGTTTTTCTTAGCGCGCCACCGGAGCACGCCTGGCTGGAAATTGCAGCAACTGATAATTACGCCCTCATTGTTAACGACCGATCCGTCGGAAAAGAATCCGGCCTGAAGACGCGCGTAGCTGGTATTTATGACATCAAAAAACGCTTGAAGGTTGGAACGAATGTCATCGCGGTCTCGATTTCACGCACGTCTTACCCAGGCTCGGCGCAGCTTCTCGTTCGCGGACGTATCAAAGAACCGGGTGGCAAAGTAATTTCACTGGTATCGGACGAACATTGGAGAGTCACAGCGAACAAAGGAATCGTGGAAGGATCTGAAGAGTGGACCTCTCCTCTTGTGGAAGAAGAGCTTTGGCCAAATGCACGACGGTCAGTGATTAATGGAAAGTCGATTCCCATCGCATGGGTCGACAGTAATCCGCTTCTGCTTCAACTGCCCACGTCAGGTTCTTGGATCATGACACCGAACGCGGCAACCGAGGCTGTTTTCTCGACTAAGATTAACGCAGAGAAGGCTCGACAGGAGACATGGATCCAGGTGGCAAGTTCGGGAGACATCGACCTCCTTGTCAACGGACATCTCATCACCGCCGCAATCCCTTCCTCAGCTCGGGGGAAACAGCTTCCGCATCTTGCGGCGCCGGCTGCTTCGCCAAGCCAAAGCTCTGAAGAAACCCAACCAGCCGTCACTGCTGAAGCGACGGAGGCTCCGCCGCAAACAAGCCCCACCGCTTCGCCAAATCAAAGCCCTGCGGAAACGCAACCAGAAGTTAGCAGCAAGGGGAGTCAGGCTGCACGCAAGAGAAATACTGGTCTTTTTGAACCGGCGATTCTCTTCGCTTATGACATCAGTTATTGGATAAAAAAGGGGCCCAACACCATTGTCGCAACGGTTCGCACGGAGCATCGCCCCGCCGCTCTTTTTGCCAACGGTTTTCTCATCCGCAACGATAGCTCTCCTAGGCAATTTGAGACTAACTCATCCTGGCAGATAGGAGATCAAACCGCCGTTAACGGACCGGCGCATAGTCAGCGCCCTATCGAATTCGGTAAAGACGGATCGGCACCGTGGGGGTTTCTTCCGCAAGAATTAGCAAGACCCGTCGATCATTCTGACTTCGCCACTCGAGCCAAATCTTGCATGGTAATTCTTTCAACGGTCGCCGCCGTGGTCGCTTTTTGGCTCTTGGTTTCCGGAATTGCAGCTGGCCAAAGAAGGGAACCACTCGCCGGTGCCATGGCTCGGGACGCGCTTTTTCATGGCCCAATCGCGGCAGGCTTATTACTATTGATACTTCCAAACTACGATCTGCGCTTTCCAACTGACTGGTCATTTCACCCGAAGTTTGTTATTGGCGCGATCCTGGCACTTATAGCTATCCGCTTGTTTCACTTCTGGGCGAGCGACCAGACAGTCTTTGCCTTCAAAAACCGGATCGCGCAACTCCGACAAAGCGATTTCCGCCCAGCTTTGCCTTATCTGCTATTGATCGCGATTATGTTGCTTGGGTTTGGCCTGCGCTATCACAATCTCGGTTACATGTCCTTCGACCACGACGAGATGGGTCTGGTGACAAAATCGAAAGGTATCTATACGCTTGGTTTTCCGTATGGCGTGTATGCAGGGGAAATCCGCTGGGCAACTACTTATGAGGCATGCTACTACCCACTTGCCCTGTCGGGGTTGATCTTCGGCTTCTCGGAGTGGTCAATGCGTTTGCCCTCCTGTATTTTTGCGACGCTCTCCATCGGTCTCATCGCCATCATGGGTCGCCGCCTCTTCAACTGGCGTGTCGGCCTGTTCGCCGCTCTCGTTTACGCTTGCATGCCGCTTAATATCCGTTGGGGGCAAAATGCCTTTTACCTGTCGCAATGTCAATTTCTGTCAATGCTGACAACTTGGTTGTTTTACGAGGCAATCAGAGTTCGTCCAATGCGCCACAGATACCTGACCGCCGCTTCGGTCGCATTTTGTCTGACTTATCTTTCATGGGAGGGTACCGGCTTTCTTCTCATCGCTTTTTTCATTGGATTGCTTGTTGTTCGTCCAGGTGAATGGTGGTGGTTAAAAGAGTTTCATCTCTACCGCTGCCTTTTCTTTATCGGTGTCCTGGTCGTAGCCCAGTACTGCTCGCGGACTATCGCCAGCAGCCCGTATCTTCTAATAGGCTCGGGGCTTTCGAGTGTTGCCGGCCCGTCGCTTTTTTTCCTGACACCTGCCTATACTCCGGAATTTTATATTGATAAATTATGGTTGGCCGAAAACCACGTCTTCTTCACGATCATGATTCTTCTCGGTTTGCCCTTCTGTTGGGCCTACCGTGGATTTCGCTATGTTTTCACCGTTCTTGTTACGCTGTGGTTCCTCCACACGAATTTCCTTGCCGCTTTGTCTCCACGCTATTGTTACTACTTTCAGCCGCTTCTTATACTTGGCGGCACAGCTGCCGCGATACTGCTTTATGATCGTCTTCTCTCTCTCGCTCACCGCACAGGTAACTCAACTGTCACCCGCTTTGCCGCGCATGCAACCGGACTCGCGGTGCTGGCTTTACTGTTTCTACAAAGTAATGAATCGGTGCTGAAAGAGTACACCCTTTCCAGTAAGGGCGATCAACCGACACTCATGACTCGCATGAATACATATCGTTACGACTACCGTGGCGCGGCTCTATATGTAAAAAATCACTTCAAGCCGGGAGACAGAATTCTACCAGGTATTCCACACGTGTTCGCGTACTATGCGGGAATGCGCGGTGATTATGGGTTGGATACTCTTCTTGGATCGAAGACCGGCTATAATCATTTACTCGATCAACCGAGATTCGTCGACAAGTTTGCTGGTTTACCGGTGGTGCGAAATCTGACTGAGTTGAGGGAGGTCATTTCTCCTGCGCATCGCACTTGGGTTGTCTTTGCACCTTACGCTAACTTCGAAAAATTGAGCAGCCCAACGGTACTGGATTATTTGGACCAAATGGGTAAAGTCGAATTTGAGAGCTATCGGGCAAAAGTCATGTTAATTGAGCGCGCAAAGGAGCCGAAGACTGTAGTCAAAAGCCCTTAGATCTAGATTGTGGAATAGGCCCTGTTAATACCTTTCCGGCCAGCTGCACAGATCGAAAACAGCGTCGAGCTAAAAGGGGTCTCAGTTCTAGCTCGCGCTAATTGAAGGTCACGCGTGATTTGGCTAACTTCAGCTGCATGTGTCTTAACGGCACTCTGAAACATGATCTCTGCACAGTTATACAGAGCAATGTCAAAGGCATTTTTTTCTTCAATCATATCAAGAGTCGATTGAGCAATGTCGGCTTTCCTTGGCCGGGTCCGAGTCACATTGAAACTTGAGTAGCGTTGCAGTTTCCAACCGAAGCGCAGCTTCATCAGTGCCAGGCTCTCTTCGAAATGCTCAAAAAGGCCGATGACACTAAAATACCGAACCAGATTCTCCTTTGCTCTTTCACAAATCTCCGCCGTGCAAGGCTTCGCATACTCAGCTCCGGCAATGACCTTGCATTGAACGTTCTCTCTTGGCGAGCGCCTGACAAAATCCTCCAAAGTCCAATTCTCACGTTTAAATTTCCAGTACAGTGGGTGCAGTTTGTAGTGGCGCATGAAGTAGAAGGATGAAATTACGCGGTCGACAGGCTCGCGGACAACAGTGATGTAAGTCGCTGGTTGGGGAAGGATCGCGTGAAGACCAAATAACATATGGCCTTTGAACATGCGCATTTTTCCCAGCCGTTTCTTGGAGAGGCGCTGCAGGTGTGCCCACGACCATGTGAAGAAAACCGGATCTATCGAATACATCTGGAAAAGAGGATACTCCCATTCGATCAGCCGATTGAGCGTCGAGCCGGCTGCCTTTGGGAGGTGGAGAAAGATAACTGCTTCCGAATCGCGATCGGCTTGAATCATGGCGGCGTGTTTACTCAGTGGGGGTTTGCGGAACTACCACGCCGCCCCCTACCCTTCGCTCGGTAACGGTCTTCATCGCGCGTGCGGTATTGAGCGTCAGACATTAGTTTCTTCTTGTAGGCGTCGTAACCCAGCCGCCTGCCTTCCTCCCAAGCCCGGGCTACTGCGGCGGACGTGTCTGCACTTAGACCATCGCGGCGCCACAGTTCCCAATATTCACCCTCTGCGTGAACCACATTCAGCACAGCCAGCTCAATCGAGCCCATTCTCTCACTGCCATGCGACAGACTAGCGAGACTCTGAAACCCGTGATGAGCGCGATCACGGTATTTTTGTACGAGATCATAAGTCATCTTGCCGGTGTCTTCGCGGCGTCCTGTGAGCTGACAATTCTGAATGCTAAACCGGTCTGGGTATTTGCTTAGCCCATATTCGATAACGCGCTCGCAGAACTGTGGAGGCAGGTCCAGCACCTTGGACAAATGCAGCGATATCTCCTGCCGCGGAAAGGCCTTCGCCCATTCATCAGTGTACTTTTTATAGACGGAGAGGAGCTTCTCTTCGTAGTTTCCAAGCGCTTTCCATTTCGCAAGATCTTCATGGGTCTTTGGCAAATGCATTTCTGCGCTCAACGAATTTGCACATGTAAGCACGACGCTTACACACAAAGGATCGGTGGCATAACGTTCACCCAATTGTGTAATTACTCGCGAAAAGTTCCGTTGATAAATCGGATCCCACGGGACAGGAATCACGGCCGCCTCGCCAAAATTGGATCGATGTGGATTCATTACGCGACTTTCAAAAGCCTGAGCGCCTTCCGAATACACAAACGGTGGCGTGGCAGCGCCCGGTTTGAAACAGAGCTGGTACTTCATTCCAATATCGCGTAGCACGGCCACGAAATTATCAACAGCACCAAATTCGGGTCTGCCAGATTCTCTCTCGACTTCTTTCCAAGGAATGTGAAGACAGACGCCAGTCAGTTGATGGTTCCCACGAATGCTTTTAGCGAAAACGTCTAGTTCAGTGCGATCTCCGGACACCTTTTGGGTCACCCATAAACCTGTCCGTATCGGAGGTCCCGCGGGTGCGCCGCAGGAAATAACAGCAGGGATGAGCAGCAGGCAATAGCTCACCCACTGAAACGTCTGCAAACCGCGATAACTCAGATTGCATCTCATAGAGCCACTACTGGGCTGAACCCGGCTTAAGATACTTGTTAAAAAACGCGGTGATTTCTGGGGCAAACTTTGGACCTCCTACGCCATGTCCCCGACCTTCAGCCACAATCAAGCTTACCTGAACGCCGGCGGATTTCAGTTTGCTGGCCAACACTTCGCTTTGGCTCACTGGAATCGACATATCGTTCTCGCCATGAATGATAAGAAAAGGCGGATCATCCCCGCTGACATAGGTTGTAGGGCTGGCAGCAATCGCCTTCGCCTTATGTTGTTCAGCCGATCCTCCCAAAAACTGCTCGATAGATGACTTAGCTATGCGAGCCATATCATCATTCGAACCTGATACAATCTCGTAGAATTGCACAATGTCCGACGGTCCAGCCATATCACAGACTGCCTGTATTCGACTCGAAAACGTAGAGTTATCGCCTGCGCTCTCCAGCTCTGTTACATCACCTGAGGTGCCGAGGAGCGCAGCCAGATGTCCGCCAGCCGAATGACCCACTGCACCGATGTGGTCAGGGTCAAAGTGATAAGTAGCAGCGTTTGCCCGAATCCAGCGGACGGCTGCCTTGCAATCCTCGATTGCCGCCGGAAATGGCGCCTCCCCTGATAGCCGATAGTCGATACTGACAACGATATAACCCTGCGATACGAGATCGAGACGCGGTGGGTGGTCTTTGCTTCCCCGGCTCCAACGGTTCCCGAAGATCCAGAGAACCACTGGTAAGGGACGAGTAAGCGATTTTGGCGAATAAATGTCCAACCGGAGGTCGCGACCATTAACATGTTTGTA
>Ga0081455_10003938_pt1 | contig 16882 bp, 16 predicted proteins | sample TabmetS3T2R1_FD_70207 | JGI IMG/M metagenome (GOLD analysis project Ga0081455, IMG submission 70207) | Tabebuia heterophylla rhizosphere microbial communities from the University of Puerto Rico - S3T2R1 | ecosystem: Host-associated > Plants > Roots > Rhizosphere ...
CGAGCCATGTGCTCTTCCTCACTCGATTGCAATTGACGTCGATGCGACGCGATCACGCCGCTGTCTTGATCCTCCGTGGCGCTTCCCCTGTAAAAGATAGCATTAAATCACTACTTATCAACTCGTGTATCTGGAAACCCGCCTTCGAACGCGAGCGCGCTCAGCGGCTTGCGATCGTTCGGCGCCTCGCGGGCCTGAAGACCTTCCGGTAACAACGATTTGTCGCCGAGCCGACCGATGGCGATCATGGCTTCGACGCGATGATCGGTGGGAACGTTGAGCTCGACAGGCGCGCGCGCGTGGTCGAAGCCCGTCATGCCATGGACATGAAGCCCGAGCCGGCTCGCCTGAAGCGCGAGATAGGCCCAGGCCGCGCCGGCGTCGAAAGAATGGCTGTAGTTCGGCGTGGGCTCGGCGCCGGGCTTGATGACGGTCATCTGGGAAACGATGGCGACAAGCGCCGACGCGCGTTCGGCCCAGCTCTGATTGAACGGAATGAGAAGGCCCAGGAATTTTGACCAGCTGGGCGTGCCGCGCCGCGCGTAGAGAAAGCGGGCGGGCTGCGCGTTGAACGCCGACGGCGCCCAGCGCGCGGCCTCGAACAGGGTCATGAGAAGCTCTTCCGAGATCCCCTCGCCGTCGAAGGCACGCGGTGACCAGCGCTCCAGAAACATCGGGTCGATTGGATAATGGGCGGTTCGCCCGTTCGCGTGTGTCGTCATCAAGCCTCCGTCCGATTTCACGATGTTAGCGCGCCTGAACGAACAGAGGCCAGCGCCGTTGTGATACGCTCGCGTGCGTCGCCGAGGTGAGACCATGCACGCGATGATCCTGCGAACACCGGGCTCCGCGCTCCAATGGATCGAGCGCCCCGATCCCGTGCCCGGCGCGGGAGAGATCCGCGTCGCCGTCTCTGCCTGCGGGGTGTGCCGGACGGACCTTCACGTCGTGGATGGCGAGTTGCCGGATCCCAAGCTGCCCATCATCCCCGGTCACGAGATCGTCGGCCGCGTCGATGCCGTGGGTGAGCGCGTCGAGGGATTGAGGATCGGCGAGCGCGTCGGCATTCCCTGGCTCGGTCATACCTGCGGCATCTGCCCTTATTGTGTCGGCCATCACGAAAATCTGTGCGATCGTCCTGGGTTCACGGGCTACACCCGCGACGGTGGCTTTGCCACCGCCGCGATTGCGGACGCGCGTTACGCCTTCCCGCTGAGCGAGGAGGGCGAGGACGTCGCGCTCGCGCCGCTGCTGTGCGCGGGACTGATCGGATGGCGCTCCCTCGTCATGGCCGGCGAGGCAAAAACGCTGGGTCTCTATGGCTTCGGCGCGGCCGCCCATATCATTGCGCAGGTTGCAATCTGGCAGCGGCGCGCGGTCTTCGCGTTCACGCGGCCGGGCGATCTGTCGAGCCAGAGTTTTGCACGCGCGCTCGGTGCGGTCTGGGCGGGCGGTTCCGATGAGTTGCCGCCCGAGCCACTCGACGCTGCGATTATCTTTGCACCGGTCGGTGCGCTCGTGCCCGTGGCACTGAAGGCGGTCCGGAAGGGCGGCCGCGTGGTCTGCGCCGGCATCCACATGAGCGATCTTCCGAGCTTTCCGTATCGGCTGCTGTGGGAGGAGCGTCAGCTCGCCTCGGTCGCCAATCTCACGCGGCAGGACGGCATCGATTTTCTGCGCCTTGCGCCGCAGATCGGTCTCCAAACGAAAACCACGGCCTACCCGCTGCGTGACGCCAACACCGCGCTTGCCGATCTGCGCGCAGGCCGCTTCGACGGCGCCGCCGTTCTTGTTCCTTAGCTATCGACTGACCGATAACTCAGGCTCCGTCCGCTAGTTTCACGATCAGCGTGCCGATGTTCTTGCCCCGGTACAGGTCCGGATAGATCTCGGGAAGATTTTCGAGGCCTTCGCGAAGGTCCTCGCGATGCTTCAGGCGGCCCTGATCGACCCAGCTTTTGATCTCGGCAATCGCTTGCGGGAATTCCGAGTGCCAGAGCAACGGAGTGAAGCCCTCCATGCGGAGCGCGCCATGCACCATGCGCATGAAATTGTCGGGGCCTTTGATGTTGCCCGCCCCGGTGTAACCGGAGATCATCCCGCACAGTGCAATGCGGCCATGGAATGCCATATTGTTCAGCGCCGCCTGAAGGATGTCGCCGCCGACATTGTCGTAGAACATGTTGATCTTGTCGCCGCAAAGAGCGCGGAGCCGCTGCTCGACGTTTTCGGCCTTGTAGTCGATGACCTCGTCGAGACCGCACGTGTCCAGCAGCCAGCTGCATTTGTCGCGGCCACCGGCGATGCCGATGACGTGGCATCCCTTGATCTTGCCGATCTGCGCCGCGGCGGAGCCCGTTGAGCCCGCGGCGCCGGACACGACCATCACCTCTCCCGGCTCCGGCCGGCAAACCTTGTTGACGCCGAAATAAGCGGTGAGCTGATTGATGCCGATCACCGCCAGCGCATCGAAGGGCGTTACCGTGTCGGGATAGGTGATGAGCGGGACATAGAGCGAGGCGATGTCGATCGCCGCGTAATCGCACCAACCGCCGAGAGTGAAGGCCAGAGTGCCCTCGGAGTAGGACGGATGGCGCGAGGCGACGATGCGGCTGACAGTGGGACCCAAGATCGTGTCGCCGAGCTTCAACGGCGGATGAAAATTGATCTGCTCGTTCATCCAGTTCCGCTGATCCGGCGCGCAGATCGTATAGAGATTGTGGGCCAGAACCTGGCCAGGCTGCAGATCGGACGCGGAGATCAGCTCCTCGCGCAGCTCGAAATCCTGCGGTGTCGGAATACCGTTGGGCCGTTTCTTCAGGGCCCAGCGGCGGTTGTGAAAAGCGTTCGACTTGGTCATCGCCTTGTTCCTGCGTTCTCGTCCCTGGCGCAAACTCTAGCAGCTTCGCGGGCGGCCCCTATCCTGACAGCGCACTCGCCGGAGTGTGGAGCGGCAGTCGGCCTGCTGTGCCGGCGTGGTCCGTGATAGAAAGGCCGTCGAGAAACGACAGAGGGAATGACGCCGGTGAAAACGCTCAGGGATGTGTGGCTCTCCGCGCTCGAGTACAGCCCTAATCAGATCGCGATCGTAGACGAGCGGAAGCGGCTGACCTACCGGGAGGTCATGGGCCGCGCGTTCCGCCTCGGAAGTGCGCTTTACGAGCGCGGCGTGCGGAAGCACGACCGGGTCGCGATGCTCTCGATGAACCGCGCCGAATGGTACGACGTCTATGCCGCCTGCAACACATTCGGCTACATCGTCACGACGGTGAACTTTCGTCTGGCGCCGCCGGAGATCCACTTCATCCTGGAAGATTCCGCGTCGAAAGTCCTCGTCTATGAGGAGCAATATGCGGAAACCGTCGAGCTCCTCAAGCCGAAGCTGAAGCATGTCGAGATCTATGTGTGTATCGGTTCCTCTCGAGGGGGCGATATCTCCTTCGAGGATTTCATTGCGGGAGGAGATCCGGCCGGCGCACCGATCGATGTCGGGCCCTCCGATCACGCCCATCTCATTTATACCAGCGGCACGACGGGCCGCCCCAAGGGTGTCGTTCGTTCCCATTGGGCCGAGGTTCGGAACGGCGAGGCGATCGCGCTTTACATGAACATGTCGTTCGGCGGGAAAATCCTGCTCATGATGCCGATGTTTCACATCGGGGCCCTGGCGGAAGCGCATGGTCAGTTGTTCTGTCGCGGGACCGTCGTTCTGCAGCGAACATTCGATCCTGTGAATGTTCTCGAAGCGATCGGTCGTGAACGGATCGAATGCACCCACATGGCGCCCACAATGGTCCAGGCTTTTCTCAATGTCCCCGACATCACGAGCTATGATCTCTCGAGCATGCGCACCTTGTGTTACGCCGCGGCACCGATGCCGGTGTCGGTGCTCAAGAAAGGCATAAGGCTGTTGGGTCCGATCTTCGTGGACTGCTACGGCAGCACCGAAGTCGGCGCGGCGGTGGCGCTCCACAAACACATGCACGTGCTGGACGGCAGCGAGGACGACACGCGGCGTCTCGGTTCGGTGGGTCAGGCGCTCACCCACGCAGAAGTCCGCATAGTCGACGACAAAGGCAGTATCTGCGGACCGAACGAGATCGGCGAAGTGTCAATCCGCTCCGAAAGCACTTTGTCCTTCTACTGGAACAATCATCCCGCGACGATCGAGTCCTTGAGCAGCGCCGGCTGGTTCGCGAGCGGTGACATGGGATATCTCGACGATGGCGGGTTTCTGTTCCTTGTCGATCGCAAGAAGGACATGATCATCTCGGGCGGCGAGAACATCTATTGCCGCGAGGTCGAGGAAGCGCTCATGGAGCATGCCGACGTCGCCGACGTCGCGGTGATCGGCGTGCCGGACGATTATTGGGGGGAATCGGTGAAGGCGATCGTGGTGCGAAAGCCGGGCGCGAGTGTCACGGAAGCGCAGCTCATCGATCATTGCACCACGCTGATCGCGCGCTACAAGCGGCCGAAGGTCGTGGAGTTCGTCGAAGCGCTGCCACGTTTGCCCAGCGGCAAGATCAACAAGGTTGTGCTGCGGGAGAAGCCCCGGGGACAATGACGGATTCGTCGTGACCGACTGGCGACCGCTGCGAGAAGGGCGTTCGCTAAAGTTTTCGACAAACATTGCCGGTCTCGTTCACCGTGTCGAAAGCGGCAGTCGTTAGGGTGCCCATGTCGGGTCCTGAATGCGCGGGCGGTCATGTCATTCGGAAAGCGGGGCACGCCGAGCGCGCTGACGCCTGTCCGCGCGTTGGCGCAGGGTGCGAAGAGGGCAGACACGGCGCCTGCGGGGCGGCCGAACTGGCCGCTTGCGACAGCGGCGCTCACCACCATCCTCATCGTCATCTTCTGGTTCGAGGAGGTCTTTCGCCTCGAGCCACCGACCGGTACGTCTTTCGGGTTGCGCGATCTCGTGGCGTTCGGCGGGGTCGGCAGCTACCTGGTATTTCATCAGGGGGAACTGTGGCGTCTGTGGACCGCGCCTTGGCTCCACGCAAGTTTTTCGCACCTTCTCAGCAATGGTGTGACGCTTGTTGTCGCCGGGTGCAATCTTGAGCATTTGATCGGGCGGTCCTGGCTCGTCGCGATCTTTGTGCTGGGCGCGCTGGGCGGTGTCATCGGGTCCCTGACGCTTAGCCAGTCGATGGTTGTGGGCGTCGGCGCGTCAGGAGCGATCATGTGTCTTGTCGCGGTTCTGTTCGCGCTCAGCTTTCACTACGAAGCCAGTGCGCCGGCCACACGACTGCGCCGCACGGCGCTTTTCGTCCTGGTGACTGCGCTTCTGCCGTCGGCGGCCGACAGCGCTGTCCAAGTCGACATCGGGGCGCATACCGGGGGCGCCATGATGGGCTTGGTGCTGGGCTTTCTCTTGCTGTCGCTGTGGCCGGAAACCCAATCGATGCCGCCGCAAAGCCGCCTCGTCACCTATGTCGCGGGGACCGGGCTTGTCGCCGCCGCCGTTTCGTTTCTGGCCATCGCAGCGACCTACAATGCTCATGCCGCGCAGACCGCGAGTCTCGTTCCCTTTGCGGACTGGCCGAAATCTGCCAGCGATTATTCACTCAGGGGCGCCAATCTCGCCGCAAAATATCCCCGCGATCCAGCGATCCACTGGGTCAAAGCGATGGATCTCTTCGATCGCAAGGATTACCCAGGTGCGGAAGCGCAACTGCGCGCGGGCCTCGATGAGCAAGACATGCTCGCCACGCAATTCGGTCCGGCCGTCGAGCAAGACATGCGAATGCTTCTTGCTCAGACATTGCTGCGCCAAAGAAGAGTTGACGAGGCAAAGACGACAGCCGACGCCCTCTGCGCGGTCAAGCGTCGCGACAAGGCGTGGAAACGCGATATCGCGACGCTGAAGAGTGCACAGATCTGCACGGGGTAGGCCGCGCAGTCGTCCATCGGCAGACGGTCAGCCGCCCAACCGCCACTGCAGGAGCGTGAAGGCGGGATCCGAGTCGCGATGATGCTCGAAGACACCTTTCACCGGCGCTCCGATCTCGAGCTTCTGCCGGGGATCGCCGAGCAGGTTGCCGACGATCCTCACATTGTCGGCTTGCGGAAACTCGACGAGGGCGACGACGTACGGTCCCTGATCGTTGAGGCCGGGATGCACGGGGTGCCAGATGCGCTCATGGCTGAACAGTCGGCCGGTGGGTGCCAGCTCCTCATAACCGACATCGAAGGACAGGCAGCGATGACAGATCCATTCCGGTCCCCACTGCCAGCGCCGGCATTGATTGCAGCGTTGCAGCAAGAGCTTCTCTTGCATCAGGCCTTCCCAGAACGGTTTGTCCAGGCCGTCTCCCATCGGGACCGGCGCTGTCACCACAGTGTTCAGGTAATAATTGCTCACAGCGTGTCCTCCGCCCCGAAAATACAGCCACTGATCGGCGAGACCATCGGTCCGCCCGTGCACATCGAGATTTTCGCGTCCTTCACCTGATTGGAGGATTGGCCAAAGATCTGACGTGCGCCTTCGATCACGAGACCGAAGCCGTGCATGTAGCATTCGGCGAGATTGCCGCCGCTCGTGTTGAGCGGAAGCTTGCCGGTCGGCGCAAGGAAATTCTCCTTGGTGAAAAATGCATTGACCTCTTCCGGCGCGCAGAAGCCGCATTCGACGATGCTCATCATGACGCCGCCGGTGAAGTTCTCGTAGGATTGCAGCGTGTCGACATCCTTGGGCCCGATCCCCGCCATCTCATAGAGGCGCGGTGCGAGCGTCTTGAAGTTCGACGAGCCGTAATCAGTCGCGTTGTGCGACCAGGCCGGGGCGCGATAGGGCACGCCCGAGCCACCGCTCAGCACATAGCAGGGCGCGTTCGGAAGATCTCGCGCCCGCTCCGCTGGGACCAAAACAATGGCGGCCGCGCCGTCGTTCTCCTGGCAGCAGTCGAACAGATGGAACGGTTCGACGATCCAGCGCGACGCGTCATAGCTCGCCTCGTCGAGCGGCCGGCCACGCATCAAGGCGCGGGGATTGTTTTGCGCGTGCTGATAGGCGGCGAGCGCGATGGCGCGCATCGCGTCCTGCTTCACGCCGTGATCATGCATGAAGCGCGTGGCCTTCATGGCGAACATCTGGGCTGCGGAGAGGAGCCCGTAGGGCGTGGTGTGCGCCCATTCGCCTGACGCCGTGTAGCCCGTGAGCGCGCGGCCGAAGCGGCCGAACTGCCCCTGAGCCAACGAGCGAAAGACGACCACGCAATCGGCGAGCCCCGAAGCGACGCCGGCAGCGCCGTTCGCCACCGCGCCCATCGCGCCACCGCCACCGCCGCCCCATTGCATCACCGAATATTTGAGATCGGGGATGCCGAGCGCGTTGGCAAGCCGGATCGACTCGCTGCGGTCGTCGCTATAGGAGCAGAAGCCGTCGATCTCGCGCGGCGAAATGCCGGCGCTTTCGCAGGCAGCCAGAACCGCCTTGAGGGCCAGCTTGAATTCGGCATCGGGCGATTTGCCGTGCTTGTAATAGGTCGTCTCGCCGACACCGGCGACTGCGACCCGGCCCCGCAGCGAGCGCCTCATGACGGGACGCCTTTGCGCTGAGCAGTCATTGCGTATTCCTCCATTTTTCGTCTTCCTGACAACGGTAGGAGACAATCGGGCCACCCGCAACAGGAATCGCGGCGCGCAGCTGATGGTTCAGGCGGCCAGCTCAAACCGCTTCATGTAGCTGCCGAGCCGGTCCAAGATCTCCTCGGGGCGCAGGCCATAATCGGCGAGGTTGTAGCGGTGCAGGCCGTGGCCTTCGGGATTTTTGTCGATCCTCTCCGCCATGTGCCGCTCGGCCTCGGCACTCAGCGTCAATCCAAAGCGATCATAGATCCGGCCGATGGTTTTCATGGGGTCGGCATGGAATTCGCCGTGATAGACGTCCATGAAATTGGCTTCGTATCGCCTGCGCCGCTCGGTTCCTCGATCGATCATCGCGGCCCATTTTTCGAGTTCACGCGGACCGATCATATGCGCGCTCGCCCGCGCCCCCGCCTCGCCCTCGAACGCGGCGTGAATATGGTAGACGGTGCTGCAGATCGACGGCACCACTTTCAGCGGGTCGCGATGGGTCTGAATGATGCAGGCGTCGGGAAAAGCCTCGAAGACATAATCGAGCATGCTGATCGTTCCTGAATTCTTCAGAAGCCAGCGCTTGTTTTCGTCGTGACATCCGATCAGGCGGAGAATGTCGACCGAACGGTCGAATGTCGGCTTCTCATTCTGTGTTTGCCACCACGCATCGTAGGACGGTGAGGTCCAAGTGCAGGCCCAGCGGTTGCTCACGAAGTTCTGGCGCTGGAGCTCGAGGCATTCCTCGTATTCATCGACAACCACATTGTGAGAAAGTTGTGCGTCCGGCGACTGGTCGAACATGCCGTTCAGCCATTGCAGCGCACGCCGATAGGCCGTGTTCTCGGCCCACGTCTCGCGTGGCGGCCGGGGCATAGGCGCATGGCTCAGCCAATGCTCGATACCCTGGAATTGAACATCCGCGCCCATCAGCTTGTGAAGCGCTGTCGTTCCTGTTCGAGGAAAGCCCAGGATGATGATCGGCCTTGATATCTTGACGGTTCGCCATTCCGGATGCTCCTTCCAGCCCTTTTCGGCATACGCGCGCGCGATCAGAGTCAAAAGGATCGCATCCGTTGCGAGCTGGCGGCCCTCCGTCGTGAAGCGCGGATCGATGTCCATCGAACCTAGGAGCACGCGCAGCCCCTGCTGATAGTCGTCCGTTCCGAAATCGCTGAGGCCTGAGCTCTTGATGGCGAGATCGTGGAGATAATCTTCGCTGCCGTAGAAGCGCTCAGGTGCCTTCATCGAGTCCTCCGAGATAGGGTGAGCCCGCTAGCTGCGCTTCAGAATCCCCAGCACGACCGGCAGCAGCGCATCCGCAGCGTCCTTGTGCATTTCGGGCGACGGATAATAGAGGTTATGACTTTCGTGCAGATGCGCGAATTCGGAGCCGATAGAGCCGAAATTGACGTCGCCGATAGGCCTTCCCGTGTGCCGGTTGATCAGCGGCGCTCCCATGCCGCGTGCGCTCAAGCATTCGGCGTAACCATCGCAGCGTGCGATGATCTGTTGCGCAGTGGCGGCATCGATGAGCTGCGGAAAATCTCCCGTGAGGCCGACAATGAAGTGATTTTCGTCGCGGCCCTCGGCGCGCAGCTTCGCCTGAGCGTTGATCGCGGCGCGGTCGATCTCGTAATCCTGTCCGCGCCGCGAATACCAGAAGAAGATGACGGGCACCTTCAATTGCCCGATGAGGTTTTTTGCGCTCGCGATCCAGCTCTGTCGCGTCTCTGCAATGTAGCGCTCCGCAACGTCGAGACCCTCGTCCACGGCCCGCATCCACGCGATCGAGGAGGAGATGCGCTCGCCGGTAATCCGCTCACGGACGAATTCGATATGGCCGTCGGCCTGGAAGCGGGAATTGGATTCCTGACGCGCGGACATGCATTGGAAGACGACGAACCGCCCCCGGTTCATGGCATGGATCAGGGCGGGATATTCAGTGTAGAAACCGGGACCTACGCCGCCGGTGCCCAAGTTGAGTGCGGGCAGGCCCAGCGCGTCGGCGAGCAGGGTCGGATACGGCTTGTCGTAGTAACAGCCGTAGGTCTGTGCGGCACCGATGCAGGTGAAGAAGGAGCCCTGCGGCCTCACGAAAGGATCGAGTGCCGGCCCGCGAAACGGAACGTCGCAGCCTTCGATGCGGAATTCCTGATAATCGACGATATCGCGGTCGCGCGCCTGATAGTCGGCGTAGAATCTTGTCACGATCGAACCCTGCGTTTCCCGTGACAGTCTGGCAGCCGCGGCGCTTCCGTCAATCGCGCAAAAAAAAGCGCGGCGTCGAGCGCCGCGCGAGTGGACCCCCATGCGAGGAGGGGTCAGGCACAAAAAGGAGCTAAATCAGGCCGCGTCGATCTTGCGCAAACGGTCGCGTTTCACATGGGCCGGCTGATAGGCCTTGCGCGCGTGCTCGACACAGTAGGAAGCGCCATCGCCGGCGCGCCGGCCACAAAACCGGAAGCTCTGCTCGCCAGGATTGCCGATCGGCCATTTGCACATGCGCTCTTTGAGCGTCATGACCGTGGTCCATTCGCCGGGCTCGGGCTCGGGCTCCTCGAATACCGGGGCGGGCGGAAGGATCGGCTTGATGATCCGGCGGGGCGTCTTGGCGTAACGAGGCCGCTCGGGACGCGCCGGGGTCACGCGGCCGGACAGGCCGAGCCGATGCACTTTGCCAATGACCGCATTCCGCGTCACCTCGCCCAGAACTCGGGCGATTTGGCTGGCGCTCAGGCCCTCGATCCACAGCTTCTTCAGCTGCTCGACGCGTTCGTCAGTCCAACTCATTGGGGGGCACCTCCTTGACGAAGCCCAGCCTCAGAGAGGCCGCTTAGACCTTGTCGGGATGAGCTCGACGACTCGGCTCGCCGGTCGAATCGCGCTATTCAGAGCTGCCCGTCTCAAGGTTAATGAAAGGTTACGGCCCGAAGGAGTTAAAATTCCGTTAACCCCTCCAAATCATCTACATATCGTAAGTGAATCACCCCAAGACGCAAGATGTATGGGGCTAGTTTTCTGTGGAAAAGGCCTCTGCTTGTAAAGCCTGGAGGGGCGCGCTCATTTGACTCACCCCCCAGGAAACCCGCGAGGAGCCAACCGTGAACGAGACGCTCTCTCCACCCGATTTTCGCGCCACGCCGACACGGGTGGGGGGTGGCATCAACTGGCTTGGGGTGTGGACGCTTTATATGAAGGAGGTGCGGCGCTTCCTGAAGGTGCTGCCGCAGACCGTGCTTGCGCCGGTCGTCACGACGCTTCTCTTCATGTTGGTGTTCAAGACGGCGCTTTCCGGGGTGCCGGCGGGTCCGCACGGGGTTCCATTCGAGGCGTTTCTGGCACCCGGTCTCATCATGATGCAGGTCATCCAGAATGCCTTCATGAACACGTCCTCCTCGCTCCTGCTCGCGAAGGTGCAGGGCAATGTGGTGGATTTTCTGATGCCGCCGCTGTCGGCCGGCGAACTCACCTTCGCCTTCGTGATGGGCGGGGTCACGCGCGGCATCCTGGTCGCGATCGCGACCATGACGGGCATGATGCTTTTGCCGTTTCAGACGCTCGGGCTCGCGCACCCCTGGGCTGTAGTGTTCTATGTGCTCGCCGGCTCGATGCTCTTATCTTCCCTGGGGGTCGTCGGCGGCATCTGGGCCGAGAAATTCGACCAGGTTGCCGTGCTCACCAATTTCGTGGTGATGCCGCTCTCCTTTCTGTCGGGCACGTTCTATCCGGTCGACCGTCTCACCGGGATCTGGCATACGCTGAGCCACTGGAACCCGTTCTTCTTCCTCATCGACGGGTTCCGCTACGGCATGACGGGCTTGGCACCCTCCCTGATGGAGCGTGGGCTCTGGCTTATCGTTGCACTCAATATTCTCTTGTGGGCGCTTTGCCATATTCTGCTCGCCAGTGGATACAGGCTGAAAAATTGAGTTTTTCCAGGCATTTTGCGACCGCCACGCGCTGTTGACAGAGCGGGCGTCCGGCCTAATATCAGCGGCTTCCTTTTGGACCGCTAGGCGCGGGCGGGGAGCTGAGCCTGTGATTTCGCCACTATTGCCGACATATTCTCGCGCCGATCTGGCGTTCGATCGGGGTGAGGGCGCCTATTTGATTGCGACCGACGGTCGCCGCTTCCTCGATTTCGGCGGCGGTATCGCCGTGACGGCCTTGGGGCATGCCCATCCGCATCTGGTCGACGCTCTGACCGCGCAGGCGAAGAAGCTCTGGCACACCTCCAACATGTACCGCATTCCCGGTCAGGAGCGCTTGGCTGAGCGCCTGGTCGCCGCCACCTTCGCCGATACCGCATTCTTTACGAATTCAGGCGCCGAGGCGGTCGAATGCGCCATCAAGATGGCGCGCAAATATCACTCGGCGAGCGGAGCGCCCGAGCGCTACCGCCTCATCACCTTCGAGGGTGCGTTCCACGGCCGCACGCTCGCCACCATCGCGGCGGGAGGGCAGGCCAAGCATCTCGACGGCTTCGGACCCAAAGTCGACGGGTTCGACCAGGTGCCCTTCGGGGATGTTGCCGCCGCCCGAGCCGCCATTGGCCCCGCGACCGCGGGCTTCCTGGTCGAGCCGATACAAGGCGAGGGCGGGGCGAAAGCGGCGCCGGACGGATTTCTGAGGGCGCTGCGGGCGCTCGCCGACGAGCATGGCGTGCTGCTCGTGCTCGACGAGGTGCAGACCGGCATGGGCCGCACGGGCAAGCTCTATGCCCATGAGTGGGGCGGCATCACGCCGGACATCCTGGCGTCGGCGAAGGGCATCGGCGGCGGCTTCCCGCTAGGGGCCTGCCTCGCCACCGAGCGCGCGGCGAAAGGCATGGTCGCGGGGGCCCATGGCTCGACCTATGGCGGCAATCCGCTCGCGATGGCTGTCGGCAATGCGGTGCTCGATGTTCTCCTGGCCGAGGGGTTCCTCGAGAATGTCCGGAGAATGAGCGCGTTGTTGCGGCAAGGTCTCGAGGGGCTGGTCGCGACTTACGATGATGTGCTCACCGAAGTGCGGGGCGAGGGACTCTTGATCGGGCTCCATTGTCGCGGGCTGAACACCGATGTGATCGCAGCGCTGCGGGCGGAAAACATGCTGTCCGCGGGCGCGGGCGACAATGTGGTGCGTCTTCTGCCGCCGCTTATCATCGGCGAGACAGACGTGGCCGATGGCCTCGCGCGCCTGGAGCGCGCGTGTTCAGCGTTGCGGGCGAAGGCGGGCGGATGACGAAGCCCTCTTCAAAAAAACCCGCCGGATCGCGGGCGACACATGTTTTCTCCGAGGACAAGACGACGGGACCGCGGCATTTCCTCGATCTTGCTGTCGTCGACAGCCTGTCGTTGCGCGGCATGATCGAGGCGGCACGCCTGCGCAAGACCGCGCGCGTCGGCTTGAGCCGGGCGGCAACGGACGCCGACGTGCCGCTCAAGGGGAAGTTGCTTGCGCTCATCTTCGAGCGGCCCTCCACCCGGACCCGCGTTTCGTTCGATGTCGCCATGCGTCAGCTCGGCGGCGAGACCATGATGCTCAACGGCGCCGAGCTCCAGCTTGGTCGCGGCGAACCGATCGCGGATACCGCGCGCGTGTTGTCGCGTTATGTCGATGCAATCATGCTCCGCACAGCGAGCCGGGCGACGCTCGACGAGCTCGCAGCGCATGCGACAGTTCCCGTCATCAACGGGCTCACCAATGAGAGCCATCCGTGTCAGGTGCTGGCCGATGTCATGACCTTCGAGGAGCACAAGGGGCCGATTGCCGGCCGCGTCGTGGCTTGGTCGGGTGATGGCAACAATGTCGCGACATCCTGGATCGAGGCGGCATGGCGCTTCGATTTTCAGCTCCGCCTGGCATGCCCGACACCCTTCCAGCCCAACCCCGCGCGGCTCAAGCGCGCGCGGGCGGGTGGCGCCAACATCGTGGTGACGCAAGATCCTTACGAAGCCGTGGCGGGCGCGGACTGTGTCGTGACGGATACCTGGGTGTCCATGGGCGATCAGGGCAAGGAACGGCGCCACAATGCGCTGGCACCCTATCGCGTCGACGCACGCCTGATGAAGGTGGCCGCGAAAGACGCCATTTTCATGCATTGCCTGCCCGTGCATCGGGGCGAGGAAGTTTCGGCAGATGTGATAGATGGTTCTCAGTCCGTCGTGTGGGATGAGGCGGAAAACAGGCTGCACGCCCAAAAAGGTGTGCTGACGTGGTGCTTAGCCGGATAGGACGCGCTCATGCCAAACAAATGGCGCGCCGCGTCGAGCATTTCAGCCCTCGGCGCCGGAGACGATCTCGTTCTGCCATTCCAGATCGAAGGCATGGATGTGCGCGGCCGCCTGGTGCGGCTCGGCTCCTCCGTCGATCAGGTGCTTTCCGCGCATAGCTACCCTGAGCCCGTGTCGGCGCTTCTGGGCGAGGCGCTGGTGCTGGCCGCGATGCTCGGCGCCGCACTGAAATTCGACGGTCTGTTCACCGTGCAGGCCCAAGGCAACGGGCCTGTTTCTCTCCTCGTTGCTGATTTCGAAGCCGAAGAGGGCGGGCCTGGGCGGCTGCGCGGCTACGCGGCCTTCGACCGCCGGCGAGTGGCAGATTTGCAGGAGCGCGCGCCCCAGAAAATCACGCTGCCCGAGCTGTTGGGCGACGGCTCACTCGCGCTCACCATCGATCCGCGCCTCGATCGAGATCGCTACCAGGGCATCGTGCCGCTCGAGGGCCTGACGTTGAGCGAGTGTGCGCGCGGCTATTTCGACCGTTCCGAGCAAATCCCGACCTTCGTTGCGTTGGCGGTGGCGCGCCATTATGCCCAGGGCGGTATCGCCGCATGGCGAGCCGGCGGGCTGCTCGTGCAGTCGGTCGCGACCGCAGGCGGGTTCGGCGCGCCGCAGACCCGCAAGGACGAGGACGACTGGACGCGTGCCATGCTGCTCGCTCGGACCATCGAGACTGACGAGCTTGTCGATCCCTTGCTTTCGCCTGAGCGGCTCTTGCTGCGCCTGTTCCACGAGGATGGCGTCCGCGTGTTCGATCCGTTCGCCGTGGCCTTCGGATGCCGCTGCAATCGCGGCAAGGTCGAGGCCGTGCTCGCGACCTATCCGCGCGAAACCTTGAGTGAGATGGTCGAGAGCGATGGGCAGATCCGCGCCCGCTGCGAGTTTTGCAACACCGAATATGCGTTTGAGCTCGATGCACTGACCCAAAGCTGATCTCTCGGGGATCACCGTCCCGAGATCGCCGCAATTCAAGGCATGGATTGTCAACCGTCGCGTGCTTGGAGTTTGGCTATGAAGGCTGCCGTCCTTCCCCGTTTCGTGATCGCCCTGGCGATGTGCCTTGTCGCGGCGGCTCTGGCGCGCGCCGCGGATGACGACGTGCCTCAGTTCCGGTTCACCGGAGAGCCGCCGATGGCGCTTCGGGCCGCCAAGATCGAGGTTCGGGACGAGTCGAACACGCCGGGCGCCTCCGGTCATGTCGAGCAGAACTTCAAGGTCTCGCCCGCCGACATCGCACGCGGCTGGGCGCGCGACCGCATTCGCCTTGTCGGCGCGCAGGGCTCGGTCACCGTGCGTATTCTCGAAGCACAGGTCACGGAGAAGAAGCTACCCGTCAAGAAGGGACTCGGCGGTTTGTTCAAAGACGAGCAGGACCGCGAGCTGGAAGCGCATTTGCGCGTGCAGATCGATTATCTGCATCCGGCCGGCAACGGCAGCGTGATTGCCGAGGCGTCGGGCACGCGCACCCTTGGCGAGCACATGAGCATGAAGAAGGCAGAAGAATCCTACTACGTGCTGCTGCGCCAGCTCGCAGACTCGTTCGACACCGCGATGAGCGCGGAAGTCCAGGCCCGCCTGGTGGGGCTCTGAGATCTACGCAGTTAACGCGTTCATTAGCCGGCGCATGAAGGCTTCGCACAGCGCGATCTGCTTTTCGGTGACGAACTCGTTGGGCTGGTGCGCTTGGGCGATATCGCCGGGCCCGCACACGATGGTGGGCAGCCCGCTGTCCTCGAACAGACCGGCCTCGGTGCCGTAAGAAACCGCTTCGGTCGCGTTCTGGCGCGCGACGTTGAGCGCGAGCGCTTCCGCGACCGAGCCCGGCTTGCCCCGAAACGCGGGAATGAGATGCGTGTGCGCCGTTTCGATCGCCGCGTCCGAAGAGATCGCGGTGAGTGCCGGGAGAACTCTCTCGACGCAATGACGCTCGAAGCTCGCCACGATTCGATCGACGTCGGTGCCCGGCAGCGACCGGCACTCCCAATCAAATACGCAGTTGCGCGGCACGATGTTGAGCGCAGTGCCGCCCTTGATCGTGCCGACGTGAAGACTGGAGAAACCGGGTGTGAAGCGCCCGCTCGGATCGCCTTGTGCGCGCAACTCGGCGCCTAGACCGCCCAGCACGCCGATCAGCTCGGCGGCGACCTGGATCGCATTGACACCGAGATGCACGAGACTCGAATGAACCTCGTGTCCCGTCACCGTCGTGCGGAAGGCGTGGATCCCTTTGTGAGCGTTGACGACGCTCATGTTCGTGGGTTCGCCCACGATGACAGCGGCGGGCTTGGGTTCGCGCGCGAGGATGTGGTCGATCAGGGGCGGCGCGCCAAGGCAGCCAATTTCCTCGTCATAAGAAAGAGCCAGATGCAGAGGCCGCTTCAGATCGTGCGCCAGAAACTCCGGAACGAGGGCCAGCGCGACCGCGGAAAAGCTTTTCATGTCGGTCGTGCCGCGGCCGAACAGCTTGCCGTCGCGGCGTGTGAGTTGGAATGGGTCGGTGTCCCACGCCTGACCGTCGACGGGCACGACATCGGTATGCCCGGACAGCACCACGCCTCCCGCGACGCGCGGCCCTATGGTCGCATAGAGACTTGCCTTCTCGCCGTCGGCGCTCGGCACACGCGTCGCGGTCACGCCATGGGCGGCGAGATAGTTTTCCACGAATTCGATGAGAGGAAGGTTCGAGTTCCGGCTTGTGGTGTCGAACGATACCAACCGTTCGATCATTTCCTGAGGGGTGAAGCGGGGGCCTGACATCGGGCGACATTAAGCGCGCCGCAGGGGCGGGGCAAACGGTTCATCCGAGAAAATAGACATCCGCCACCAGCGTTTGTGCGGGATATAGGCGTTGCCCACAGCGGCATTTCGGCACGATTTTTAGTGTGTGTTGCACACTATACGCATAACTTCCGCCAACTTCAGAACCACGAAGCAACGGCTCGTAGGCATGACCAGCATGCCAAGACGCGGTGGAAACGTTTGTGCAGGAAGGAAAACAGAGCGGCTTGAGCGTTCGAGCAGCGGCCAGACTGCAAATA
>Ga0081455_10003939_pt1 | contig 16880 bp, 13 predicted proteins | sample TabmetS3T2R1_FD_70207 | JGI IMG/M metagenome (GOLD analysis project Ga0081455, IMG submission 70207) | Tabebuia heterophylla rhizosphere microbial communities from the University of Puerto Rico - S3T2R1 | ecosystem: Host-associated > Plants > Roots > Rhizosphere ...
CGCTCACAGTCAGATCCGTGTTCTTGAAACTGCGAAAGCGCATAGCCCCAAAAGTTAGACACTCAACCTCCAAGGCTCAAATCCAGTCAGTAACAAGCTAAATTATGCGTTGGACGTTCAGCACTGAGCGTTCGACGTTTTCCTATCTCAATGACTTCTAATGGTCGCAGCGCTCTCCTAATTGTTGCGCACGGCTCGACTGTGAACCCGGATTCGAGTGCGCCGACGTTGGCGCATGGTGCGGAGATTGGGCGTCGGAGGGTTTTTGCGCAAGTGGAGTGCGCATTCTGGAAAGAGGAACCGAGCTTACGAGATACCCTTTTCTTGTTCGATCCGGAATCCATCCGGGAAGTCTGCGTGGTGCCAAATTTCATTAGCGAAGGCTACTTCACTCAGACTGTGATCCCGCGCGAGCTTGAGCTGAACGGCGCCATAACAAAACGATCAAGCGGGCAAACATGGAAATACTGTCAGCCTGTTGGGAATCATCCCGCTGTAACGGAATTGCTGCTCAAGCGCGCACATGAGGTCGCGCCCGGAATCGCTCTTGCCGAAACCAGCCTGCTGATCGTCGCGCACGGCACGGATTTGAACGAAAACAGCGCCGTGGCGGCAAAGCGCGAAGCAGAAAAGATCCGTGCGCTCGGAAAATTCGCAGAGGTGCTGAACGTTTACATGGAAGAACCGCCTTTGGTATCCGATTGGCGGAAACTGACGAACACTCGAAACGTGGTAGTGGTGCCGTTCTTTATCTCAGACGGGCTTCACAGTTACGAGGACATACCACGATTGATCGGAATTGCTGTAGCCGCGGGCGTTGACCGCGGCCGGTCGGCGTCAGCGCCGTCGGCGACAGCTCCTGGCGAAATCTTTCGGCACAATCCATACCCTATCGAGGGACGTTCTCTATTTTATGCGCCATCGATCGGCACTGATCCCGGGTTTGCTGATATCATTATTGAGCAGGCAGCCGTTACAAAAAATTAAAATCGCGCTCGCGCTTGGTTTCTTTTTGCGCAAGATTGTTCTCCCGCGAATGAAGGACACCACGTGCAAGAAGCTGCAGGAGATCGGGGCATTTGCGCTGGCTGGCGGGTGCACCCGGAAACGAATGAAGCAACTGGTGGAAATGATTCGCGCGGCGCGCAATTACCGGTGGCTGGCGGTTTACAAGATCGTCAAAGATGAATTTGTGATTCTCGCCGATACAGGGAACGAGCCGCCGGCGTATCCGCAATTCCCGATTAAGCAAGGCCTGTGCGGCGCTGCACTAGAGTCGGGAAAACCGATTATCGTGGGAGATGTGGAAAAGGATCCGCGCCATCTCCCTGCGTTTCATACCACGCGATCCGAGATCGTTGTCCCAATGAGAAACAACGATCACCGCCGCATTCTCGGGATGTTGGATGTGGAGAGCGACAAGTTGAACGCATTTGGCGATGAGGATCGAGAATTTCTGGAACGCGCCGGCGGTTTGATCGCACACTGTCTGCATTAGCGTGGCGCGCCGCGGAGGTGCGTCTTACCAATGCAAGATGCGATCGAGCGAGTCGTCGAAGCCCTCCCCTTCTGTTTCGGTCAAATCCTAGTCCGAAAAATTAGCGACGGCTTTGCTCTTTGCCATCGCGACGACGAAACGCGCGATGATTTGGAAAAGTCTCAAAACCCGGAAGACGCGATCGAGATTGCAAGATATGACGACGAGGGAAACTATCGTCCGCTAAAAACTGCGCCGAATTTGCGACACGGGTGGAGCATGAATGTTCGGAGCTCCGACCACTTAGGACGAGCTCTCGATCATTTTTATCCAGGCAGGCTGGCCGTCCTCATCGCGTGGCAGCGCGGGCAGCTGCGCACTACGGCACTACGCGAAACGCTGGATCGCCAATCAGGGATGTATCGCGTCGCCGCTAAAATTTCGGATCCGCAAATTGACGACCTCGTCGCAGACTTTTGCCGCTCCAACGGCGGCTGTTTGCGGACAATCTTGTGGAAGCGCGACCAGCGCGGCGCGATTCCGTCAGCTAAATTGCCAAAGGAAAAGTTTGATCCTGCCTGGGATCAGGCACCGGGAAGAGCGGGGTCATCCGCCTTCGCCGAGGCTACGGAGGACAAGACGACAGCGGCTACACTCCCTCTGCTGTGCCAGGAGGCATGCAACCTCTTGGTGGCGGCGTGCCGGAAGGTAGTAAAAGCCGAATGATCATTCGTGCGCGAGCCGTCGTGACGATGGATGGAGCGCCTATCGAGAATGGCGCGGTGGTAGTTTCCGAAGATCGAATTGATGACTCGCCTCCCGGCTCGTCACCCTCACGGGCCGCCCGTCCAAGTCGCACGGCTCCCGCCGGCTCCATTGTTGATGTTGGAAAATTTCCGGAAGTATCCGCACGCTATTCGGGCCAGGAGATTATCGATCTTGGCGAGCAGGTGCTCCTGCCGGGGCTCATTAACGCGCATTGCCATCTCGACTACACGTGTTTGCGAGGGAAGATACCGCCGCCAAAATCGTTCACGGACTGGATCCGGGCGATTAACTCGGAGAAATCAAGACTCTCGTCTCAGGATTATGTCTCCTCGATCAAGGAAGGATTCGCAGAGGCGAAGCGATTCGGCACAACAACAGTCGCAAACCTGACCGCATTTCCGGAATTGATCTCGCGGGTCCCAGCTGTGCCTGTTCGCACGTGGTGGTTTGCAGAATTAATTGATGTGCGCTCACCCGACCGCGCAAATGAACTTGTCGAGTCGGCGGTCGAATTACTGAAGTCTGAGCAAAATTACGGATTGGCGCCGCACGCGCTGTTTACGGCATCCAAAAATTTGTACCAGCGCTGTGAGGAAGTCGGCGACGGTAACTTGCTGACCACGCATCTGGCGGAATCGCGAGAAGAAATGGAAATGTTTCGCGATGCGTCAGGTCCGCTTTACGAATTCCTTAAGAGCATTGGGCGATCGATGGATGATTGCGGAAAGAAGACGCCGCTTGAGCATTTTTTATCCAGAGATTCCTCGACCTCGCTGCGCTCCGCTCGGAACGACAACTCCTGGCTCATCGCTCATCTCAATGAACTGACAGAAAATGATTTCGAGTTGCTGAAAAAAATGAATACGAAATTTCATGTCGTGCATTCACCTCGAAGCCACGACTACTTTGAACACAGACGATTTCCGTTCGAGCGCTTGCACGCAATCGGATTCAACGTCTGCCTGGGCACCGATAGCCTCGCCAGCAACGAGAGTCTGAGTTTGTTTGAGGAGATGCGTGCATTTCAGCGCAATGAGCCGACGACACCAGCGGAGAAGATCTTTGAGATGGTGACCGTAAATTCTGCCTTAGCACTAGGTCAGCAGAATAGTCTGGGCCGGATTCGCCCCGGATTTAGAGCCGATCTCATAGGCATTCCCTGCGCTGAAAGCGGGGACCTGCTCGAGGAAATCGTGGCATTTCAGGGCGAAATCAGTTGGATGATGGCGGACGGAAAGTCCGTAAAACCCGCGTCCGCTTGCAGTTGATTCTTTAGCGCACTGCTTGCTCGGCGTCTGCGGCGCCAGTAAACTCGGCGTATGGCCGGACCGGGAATACAGCAGTCGCAGAATCTTGCGCTGCAACAAGTCCTATCGCCTCAACTCCAGCAGAGCCTGCTTGTTCTGCAGACACCACTGCTTGAGCTCCGCAACCTTGTTCAACAGGAGATGGAAACAAATCCTGTGCTCGAGGAATTACCAGATGGTCCCGGCGCCGATGAGCCGGCCGAACCTTCCGCTGACGATAATTTCAAGGACGAATTCGAGAAGCTCGCCAGCTTGGATGAAGAATGGCGCGATTACATGGCGCAGTCGGCCAGCTCCGGTGCGGAAGGCTTTCGGGGTTCACGAGAAGCAAAAGACAAGCGCCAGTTCTTTTTCGATTCCATCGCCGTGCAGGAAACGCTTCAGCAAAATGTGCTGGGACAACTAAATCAGACTGCTCTCAACGCGGGCGACCGCAAAACTGCGGAGTTAATCGTAGGCAACATCGACGACAATGGGTTTCTTCAAAGCACACCGGAAGAAATGGCACTGAACTCCGGAATCCCCGAGGAAGATTTCGAGAAAATACTGGCGTTGATACAAGGATTTCATCCACCAGGAGTCGGAGCACGCGACTTGCGCGAGTGTTTGCTCATCCAATTAAAGCGAGAAGGAAAGGAAAACAGCCTGGAGTACAAAATTGTGTCCGAACACATGGACGATCTGGGCAGGCGGCGCTTTCCCGAAATCGCCCGTCGAATGGGCATCAGTGTGGAGGACGTACAAAAGGCCGCCGACAACATTGGACGACTGAATCCACGTCCGGGCCAGATTTTTGCTAGCGCGCCACAAAACTATGTACTGCCGGATGTGACGGTGGAAAAGATCGATGGCGAATACCAAATCACTTTGAACGACGAACAAATTCCGCATCTGCGGATTAGCAACTTATACAAAGATATCATTGCGTCGGGGAACACCCAGAGCAGGGACGTCAAAGATTACATCCGTGACAAGATTCGAAGCGGGAAATTTCTAATCCGATCGATCCATCAGCGCCAGCAAACGATTTCCAACATTGCGAATCAGATCGTCTCAAGGCAGTGCGATTTTTTCGAACATGGAGCATCGCATCTGAAGGCGATGACCATGGCAGAAGTCGCGGACGCGGTCGGCGTGCATGAGACCACGGTGAGCCGCGCGGTTTCCGGTAAATACATGGCCACGCCGCAGGGCATTTTCGAGATGAAATACTTTTTTACGCCTGGCTACCAGACTGCCAGCGGCGAATCATTGAGCAATACCAGCGTGAAGGAAGCTATCCTCGACCTGGTGAAGCGTGAGGATGGCAATCAACCATTGAGTGATAACGAAATCGTTGAGATTCTGAGTGAGCGCGGCATCCCGATCGCGCGTCGTACCGTCGCAAAGTACCGCACAGAACTGAATATTCTCCCAAGTCACATGCGCCGAAAATATTGAAAGTTGGAGTAATGACCCCATTCTGACCCACCAGCACTCCCTTACTTCATCGCTTCGCATGAATTCCTCTCTCCGCGCTGCAGTAATCGCTGAATGGCGAGGTCTTCCGGATAGAAAACAGCGAGTCGACCGCTGGCAATCGCCAGCCGAGTTGGTCCCAAAGTTGATGCGACGCCTCGGGTTACGCGAACGTTTGCATGAGACGGAAGTGATTGACGCGTGGGGAAAAATCGTCGGTGAATTTATCGCCACGCATTCTGCGCCCGTCGCATTGCGCGAAGGGGTTCTCTACGTTCGCGTGCTCCAGCCCGCTTTGCACTACGAGCTTGAACAGATCTCGAAGTCCGAAATCTTGCGAAAGTTAAAGCAGCGTTTCGGTGGCAGGACAATTCGCGACGTGCGCTTTCGCGTCGGTTAACTTTAGCCGCGGAGCGGCGAGGGACCGAAAGCTGACCGCTCCGAAATTCCTGGGTGTTGACCTTCCACCGGAACCTCGGCAGCGGCGCGCCGTCCGTTACTCATCCCGATACCAAAAGCTGCAACATTTAAGACGATCATTACAAGGGCGAAAAGGTACATTCCCATTGCTAACCCAATCGCCGCATGCATTACCAGGATGCAAACCAGCCAAAAGAAGCGGGTTTTCCTAATCCAAATGAAGAATGGATAACCGAGTTCGATTAGACAGATCGAAATTCCGAGAATCGGCAGCGCGTATTTGAACCGAACCAGAATGTCCGGGGAAACTAGATTGAAAGGCGGCCGAAGCAGGGATCGCCAGAAATTGGAACCATCCCACCAACCGCCGCCCAGACATTTTGCCAAGCCGCCGATAAAGTACACGAAGCACATGTGCACCTGTAATACGCGTCGCCAAAAACCTAAAAGTTCTGGATTTCCTAGTTCTACTCTCAGCATCCGATGATCGAGTGAGTATCGGTCTGGCAATGGTGACAACATCAAATAAAAGAGGCCTGTGGTCATGAAGTTATCAGCTCCATACGCAAACAGCCCACCACTTTCAGCGGCACAAAGGTGAAGGAACCACGCAATGATTGCGGCTGGACGGGAGAAGAGGCCGACTAACAACAAAACTCCCGTACAAAGCAAACAGGCCCAGGCGATGGATAGCACGACATTCTCGCCGATGTGAGCGTAACCGCCAAGAGCAACAAGCCAGCCCAGCTTGGGAATCAGTGGACTCTCGAAGGACGTGATAGCCTCTCCCAGCTTCCGGCTCACAAGACCCTTGTCTGTACTAGCAAACAAGTAGTGCCAGTCACTCCTTAAAAACAGCGCATAAACGGCTATTTGCAGCCCCAAGCCAATACGCAAAGCACCGAGCCACTTGTCAGTTTCTGCAGTGAACAGAAAGCCCATGAAATCTCCCGACCACCGCGGTACCAGAGCCGTTGCACCATGTACTTTCAAAGGAGGTGGTTTAGCCACGGATAAACGAATTAATCCTACAGCAGCAGTAAATCAGGAAGGACAAAGCATGATAACGAGATACGAGCAGATGTTGCGCCTCTTGGAAACGAGGATGTCTCACGCCATTAATTTGTGCTCTCCGGTACAACTTGTGGTTCTTCTTGCTTCTCCTCTTCTCGCAGGCTGAAGTCGTAACTGAACATGGGCTGGAACGATTCAGCTTTGCCATTCTCAAAGTTACGGATGTTTGGCGGGCTGACTGCCCCGAAGATGGCTCGAATTCTTTTCACGTCAGGACGTTCTCGCCAGACGGAGAGCGCAAGGCTCTTAACGACCACTTCGCGTAACGGCTCGTAGCGCTTGTCTGCCAGCCGATCTAACAAACTAGTCAGACGCAAAGCAGCTGCTCTGCCACTCACGTGCGGCGATTCATATTCTACGCGCCCATCTTCATAATAAAGTTCGAGGGTTAACTTGTGGTAATCTGGAATATTTGGAGCAAAAAAACTGTATCCAGCCTGAATACCGGCAGCATGCAAATAGGTGGCGATTCCTTGCCGGACGGGACTGGATGCAGTCGCTTGCTTTCCGAGGACAAATGCCGCAACCAGTTCCGCTCTGCGCGCGTACTTCTCCACCCCGGAAGGCAAGATCGTCGTGCCCTCTGCGACCAGCGAGAATATACCGGCAAAACAGACTGCCGTTACGAGGAAGAAATGTACGACGAACCAGCTCGCGCAGACACGCTTGGGAAACATCACACTAATCCTAAAGTATTTAGTGCTTTAGGCGATTCCATTTTCGGCTCCATCGCCCACCAGAACAAAAACCTCCAAGGTCTACGCACGCTTAACGCGCGCGTGTAGCCGCCCCCACCACGCCTGGAAACTACATTGCAGCCCAGCCGGTACACAACACGGCCAGCCCCGAAATCTTCGGGACTGGCCCATTGATTCGTTAGTTAGACCAGCGAGCGACTTAAAATGTCGCTGCGACTAACTTCAAGTTTTCAGTCGCGGCGTCGCTCTCGCTAGTTCCGGGCAGAACCATCTCGACGAACTGAGCTCGGTCCTGTCTATTATTCGCGTAAAGCGGAACCATCTCGACGAATTGAGCTCGGTCCTGTCTGTTATTCGCGTAAAACAGAGTGGTCTTATCCGTGTGAATGTTCTTGAGCGATCGAACCAAAGGGTTTCGGCTCTGGGTGGGCGCACGCATTGCCAAGGCACTAAGGCCGATAACAGCCACAGTAACCAGCATTGCCGCGACCAAGCGTATGGTGATTTTGGCTTGGAGCTGTTTCATAAGTCGGCACGGATACAGGGGATGTGAATAAGTGTCAACTAGAAAAATCAAAAATTTTTATAGTGACATTTGAGTCAAGGCCGGTCAAGTCGCCGGGGTGCCTGAAACATCTGTAGGATTTTTCCCTAAGAGATGGACAAGGAAACCGGCCTATAACCCGTGTTAGAACTGCCCAAACGCCAGTTGGGAGGACCCGAAGTGGGGAGTGTTAAGGCGCTCCTAGACGTCTTCGCGAGAGGAGTTACTTCGGCGCGAGTGAAGAAACAATCGCTTCAAAATGTGGGTCACCTCGCAGCGGATCCCAAAGGGGATTAAGCTGCAACTGACCGTAACTCATTCCAGCAACTGGCAGTTTCACCGCCTCGGTCAACCGTTCAGTTGCACGATCTTTTTCGCCCGTCCACGCATAAATGATGGCCAGATATCGCATCAACGCAGGACCGTCCACGGCGCTCTTGGTGGGTGGCATCAGCTCGACTGCACGCTCACCCTCACGAATGGCATCCTCCTTATTGCCCAAGGCAGCATCAACAACACCGAGCGCGCAGAGGCCTTGCGCGTAATTGGGTTGGCTGCCCACGCTTTGCTCAAGCTCTTTCCGCGCATTACTAAACGCGGCACGAGCTGCTGTTTGATCGCCACGAAGCCGCGCAGCAAGGCCCTGGCACCAGCTGTTGGGAAATGGAATATTCTCATCGTAACACCCATCAGTCGGCATATCGGCTAGCGCGCGCTGAGCTTCGGCGGGGTCGCGTTCACGCAAGGCAAGGAGAAGCCATCGGTCGAAAAAGATGGGCGCCGCCTGCGGGTCTTCAGCCAGGATCGTCTGAATGGTCGTATGCAGCGGTCTTGGGTCCGCGTGCGATTCGAGATCAACCGATGCGCGACGTACACGGCTGGGAATATCTTTCGGGGCAATCACCAGTGCGCGATCGAGAGTTTCGGCCATCTCCTTATAGCGGCGCAAAGCCTCGTAAGTAAGCGAGAGCTGCTGAAGAATGGAAAAATTGCGCGGATCCAATTCCAATGCCTGCTTCATTTCCTCAAGCGATTTTTCCCAATGACCTTGCCGCCTGTCAATGTAGCCGGCAAGAAGCGGAATTCGTGATTCGTTAGGTAACGTCTGGCGGGCGATAACCAGCTCAGCACGTGCCCGATCATAATCCGAATACGCCCAGTAGAAATGCTGAGCGAAAGCCAAATGTGTTTCGCCAGACTGCGGCTGCAGGCGGCGAACGGCTTGAAGAGCTGTTTCGGATAACTTAAGCCGCGCATCGGTGTGATCAAAACCAAGGAAATAAATTCGGTCATGTGCCCCTGCCAGCTCGCCATAAGCCAAAAAGAACAAGGGGTCGCGCGCGACGGCCTGATCAAGCAGTTGCACCGCCTGAATCAGATCTTCTTTCGCCCGCATGCTGAATGCGATCCCGTTGATGAGGTCTTTGGCACGCAAATAAGAGTCATAAGCGACAAGATCCGTCGTTGGCGGCTCTTGGATGGCTGCTTTTTCTGTCGATGAAACCTCTGTTCCGAGTTGATCGGCAATCCTTTGTGCAATCTCGCTCTGGAGCGTGAACACGTCGTTCAAATCGCGATCGTATTCCTGCGCCCACACATGTGCGTCCGTGCGGGTGTCAATTAATTGCGCGTTCAAATGGATCCTGCCTGCCTCCCTGCGAACGCTTCCCTCAAGCACGTAAGCGACATTCAACGCACGACCGATTTCCTGTGTGTTCCGCGCGCCGCGATATTTTGCCACGCTGTTGTGGCTGATGACCTTTAGATTGGCAACTTTCGCCAGTTTGGTGGAAACACCGTCGTAAACACCGTCGGCAAAAAATGCATTTTCTTTATCCGAACTCAAACTTTCGAAAGGCAGTACCGCGATGCCGCTGGCGGTCGGTGAGCCGGCCATTTCGCCGTTCCAAATCATCACACCAACAGTCGATCCCAGCGCCAGCAGAAGCGCTGCCATTCCCGCCACAACTGGATTCCGCCGCGTCCAGCGCCACGCACGCGAGACTGGCGAAACAGGACGTGCGACGATATGGCGGCCTTCCAGCCAGCGTTCGAGATCTTCAGCAAGGTCGCCTGCAGAGCGATAGCGCGCACTTGGTTCGCGCTCCAGACATTTCGCGCAGATGGTCTCCAAATCCCGATCCAGCCCTGGCATCAACGTGCGCAAATTCGGTGCCGGTTTCTCACTCGCTTGCTGGATGACCTTCAGCGCGTGCTCGCCCATAAATGGCGGACGACCCGCCAGCAAATCGAACAAGATCGCACCCAAACTGTACACGTCGGACGTTGGCCCAAGTTTGCCCGATGATCCGTTCACCTGCTCGGGTGCGATATAGCCGGGCGTGCCAAAGATAGTAAGTGTGCGAGTGAGATGACTGCTCGTATCCAGCCACTTCGCAAGACCGAAATCGCTCACCAGCGGTTCGCCTCGTCCATCGAGCAAAATATTCCCTGGCTTCAGGTCTCGATGCAGGATCCCCTGGCCATGTGCGTACTGCACCGCTCGCGCCACCTTCGCCATCAATGCTACCGCTCGGCGCGGTTCACCGCGTAACGCCGGGGCCGCATCCAGCAAACTGCCCCCACCGGCAAATTTCATGCTGAAGAACGGCAGCCCATCATCGCATTCGCTTACTTCATAGATGGGCAGAATGTTCGGATGATCGAGGCTCGCCGCTGCCTGGGCTTCACGACGGAAACGCGCCAGCGTTTCCTGCGAATCGGCATGGTAAGATAAGATTCGTTTCAGCGCGACGATGCGGCGCGAATGGCGCTGACGGGCCCGATAAATGACGCCCATGCCACCGCGCCCAATTTCTTCCAGAATTTGATAATTACCTATGCGCCAATCGGCGTCACATACCTCAAGTTCCCCGAGCAAGTCATCGAGCGTTTCTTCCTTTGCTGGAGCTGCGTTGGACGCGTCACCGTTGGACCCGTTGGCGCCCACTCCTGCAGAGAGCATGCAGCTCAGACAAAGGCTGCGTCCGACACGCGATGCGGATCCGCATTCGGGGCAGACTCCCGGCTCCTTTTGGAGGTCCACCGGGTCGGGACTGGAGGGTACGCGCATGAAAAGTCAGGATGGTAGATGAACTTCAGGTGCTTGCAAACTAAAAAATGGAAATTTTTTGCTAAAGTTATTCACACGATTTGAACGCTTTGTATATAGAATGTGTGAATTCTTTTCGTCATTTTTTTGCTTCGTCTTTCGGCGCCAATGAAGCGACGATTTTCTCAAAGCGTGGATCGCCACGCAGTGGATCCCAACATGGCAAGAGTTTTAATTGCCCGTAACTGACGGTGCTTGGTGTGCGAACGGCAATCGCCAGCTGTTCGCAAGCAAGATCTTTATCGCCTGCCCACGCAGCAATCATTGCCAGATACTTGATCATCGTCGGACCGACCAATGAATCCTTTTCGATGGGAACGAGCTCGACTGCGCGCCGGCCTTCATTGAGTGCTTCCTCTTTGCGGCCAAGACCAGCGTCGATCAGACCGAGTACACATAGCGCGGGCCCGTAATTTGGTTCCGCTTGAACCGTTTTCTCTTGTTGAGCGCGGGCGGCCGTGAACAAATCACGGGCGCTGCCATCATTTTTTGTCATGCGTGCGATGAGGCCTTCAATGAGCTGACGATTCAAATGAACCGAGTAATCCGTTAAAGGCGTATCGCCGATCGCATCCAGCACGTTCTCCGCTGTGGCGACATCGCGTTCGGCCAGGGCACAGCTCAAGCCCTCGTCGGCCGCGCTCAACAAGGCATCGGCTCTTGACGCTCCAAGAGAATCAATTGTCTGATGCAGCAAGCGAGTGTCACCTTTCCAATGAAATTGGATGGCCGCGAGCGCGACTTTCGTACTGACATCGTTTGGCTCGATCGCCAGGGCGCGATCCAAGACGGATTTTTCTTCAGCGTAGCGCCGGAGAACGCCATAACTGAGCGCAATCTGCTGGAGCGTTTCAGTGTTGCGAGGATCGAGGTTGCTTGCACGTTCGAGATTTTGCGTTGACTCTTCCCAGCGTCCCTGTCGCCTCTGGATGTATCCGATCATTCGGAATATCCGCGGATCATTGGGCAGGGTCTGCTGGGCAACTTCTAACTCAGCGAGAGCCCCATTGTAATCAAGGCGCCCATGATAAAGGTTTCGCGCATTCGCCAGATGAGTCTCACCAGCATCTGGGCGAAGGCGATATGCTTGCTCGATAGCCGCTTCTGCCAACGCCAATCGCGTTGGCGTGTGGTCGAAACCGAGAAAATAAAGCTGCTCATGTGCGTAGGCGAGTTGGCAATGCGCCTGAAGAAAAGAAGGATCGCGTGCGATGGCCTGGTTTAACAAGTCGACTGCCTGCAAGAGATTTGCCTTCAAACCGCTGCTCAGACGCAGCGCGAGAAGGTTCTTGGCTCGATTATAAAAGTCGAAAGCAACGAGATCGGTCGTTGATGGCTGTTCAACGGCCAGTTTTTCGGCACTCGAAATTTTCGCGCGAAGCCGTTCGGCGACTTTTCGCGCAAGCTCGCTTTGCACAGCGAATACGTCATTCAAATCGCGATCGTATTCTTCCGCCCAGACGAGCGCACCCGTACGAGCGTCCATCAATCGGACCTTGAGATGGAAACGGGTACCTCCGCGAGCACGGGACACAGTGCCCTCCAGGACGTGAGAAACCCCAAGGGCCTTACCAATTTCGAGAATATTCCGCTTGCCGCGGTACTTCATCACGCTGGTGTGGCTGATTACCCTCAGATCGCGGATGCTCGCGAGCTTGGTCAAAACGTCATCCTGAATGCCATCGGCAAAAATCGCGTCCTCTTTGTCGTCGCTCAAACTTTCAAACGGCAGAACAGCAATGCCGGTTGTTGCTGCGGGGCTTACCGTGGCGCCCTTCCACATCACTGTGCCGGCAACCAATCCCAGCGCCACCAAAAGCGCCGCCATTCCCGCCACAACTGGATTCCGCCGCGTCCAGCGCCAGACCAACGCCGGCAACGAAAGAGGGCGCGCGGCAATCGGCTGGCCTTCCAGCCAGCGTTCGAGGTCCTCGGCAAGAGCGCCTGCGGAGCGATAACGCGCAGTTGGTTCGCGCTCCAGGCATTTCGCGCAGATGGTCTCCAAATCCCGATCCAGCCCTGGCATCAACGTGCGCAACTTCGGGGCCGGTTTCTCGCTCGCCTGCTGGACCACCTTCAGCGCGTGCTCGCCCATAAATGGCGGGCGACCCGCCAGCAAATCGAACAAAATCGCACCCAAACTGTACACATCAGCCGTAGGCCCAAGTTTGCCTGAACCGACCCCTGCCGGATCTACCTGCTCCGGTGCGACATAGTCAGGCGCGCCAAACGCAGTGAGCGTGCGCGTCAGGTTGCTCGTAGGTTCCAGACATTTCGCAAGACCGAAATCGCTCACCAGCGGTTCGCCTCGTCCATCCAGTAAAATATTCCCCGGCTTTAGATCCCGATGCAGGATCCCCTGGCCATGTGCGTACTGCACCGCTCGCGCCACCTTCGCCATCAATGCTACCGCCCGTCGCGGTTCACTGCGTAACGCCGGGGCTGCATCCAGCAAACTGCCGCCACCGGCAAACTTCATGCTGAAAAACGGCAACTCATCGCCCTCGCTTACATCATAGGTTGGTAGAATGTTCGGATGAACAAGACTGGCCGCAGTTTCCGCTTCACGCCGGAAACGCACCAACGTCTCCCGTGAATCAGCGTGATAAGGCAAAATTCGTTTCAGCGCCACGATCCGGCGTCTGTGTCGCGCGCGATATACAACGCCTATGCCCCCGCGCCCGATTTCTTCGAGAATCTGAAAATCGCCTACTCGCCACTCCGCATCTCTTACCTCCAGTTCTCCGAGCACGTCTTCAAGCGTTTCTTCCGATTGAGTCGCCGGGGCTCGATCGCGGAGACCCTGAGCAAGCAAGCAACTCAGACAAAGACTGCGTCCTATACGCGATGCCGATCCACACTGCGGGCAGGTCAGCGGCTCCTTTTGCAGGCGAATGGAAACAGGAATGCCGCTCATCGGATTCTGAAAACTTAAAAGGACTGCAAGTGGGAGGGAGCGAGGGCGAGAGCCGACTATCAGCTATCATCGGCTCCGATGCTTCCTCTATGCTTTCTCCGGAATTGCGAGAGCGGAGTTCTCGAAAAAATGCAATCGCTAATCAAAACGAATGGATCGCATTCAAACGCGAAGTGGATCCTCGATCAGGGCCGACAAACGTTCGCTTTCCAAACAAAGCACATCTTCAAGATGTGCAATGCAGCACGCGCGTTTTCAGAAAAACATAAGAGTCGCCTGAAACGTATATGCGAACCTCGACGAGGTGCATCAACGATCAATTAGCAATGTCTTGATTGCTTCTATTTCGGCCGCGGATCGGAATCTTGTGGACTATTCCGCCGCGCTAAGCGCCGCACACAGATAACGGAGCTCGTCATCGATCTCGTTCGGGCCCTCGACAGTTTGAGCAACTTCCTCGCGAAGCAACGCGCGATAGCGTTCGCGTAACCTATGGACAAGGCGCTTCACCGCCGCTTCCTGCAGGCCCAGCGTTTTTGCGAACTTGGCGTAGGAAACATCTTCTCGTTCAGCGGCAAGACAGCTATTCAACACATCAAAAACGCGTCGGCGACCACGTTTTTCGCATTCATCCCCCAATCGCCGCAACGCACGCTCGACCACCGTCGCCGCCCAGCGTACATCGAAGATTCTTTCTGGCGACCAATTCTCCGATTCCTGTTCTGGAATGGACAAGTGTGACGGCGCCTCAGCCATCCAATCGTCCCACGAAACGAATTGCACGTCCCCGCCACGTTTCCGAGCGTGACGTTTGTCCACGGCGTCGTGTAGGAAATTCTGCAATGCCTTCAGCACCAGCGAACGGAACCTTCCACGGCTCCGATCGGCCCGCTGCAAGAGCCGGCCTTTCAGGACCATCGCGAAAAAATCCTGGGTCAGGTCCTGGGCGTCGGGTACCGAGTGGCCTTGGCGGCAGATGAACGCGAAGACTGGCCGCCAATAGATTTTGCAAAGCTCAGCAAGGGCAGCGTGCGCTTTTTCTTCGTTGCCATCAGAATCCGTGCAGGACAGGACGATGCTCCATCTGGTCGTCATGAAGCGGTCGGGACGCCGGGCGGCCTGAGATGCTTCGGATTTCACAGCCGCGGATCATCTCATTTGTACGATTGTTAGGCAAGCCCTGAATTTTTTCCGTCCTCTGCTGGAATACTATGCGTGGCGGGCGATTGATCCGCATTTGCGCAATGCAGCAACGAACAGTCGTCGCCGTATGGCGGATAACGATGGGCGCTGTCACAATTGGCACACGAGTTCCGGTACGGGATTCCACTGCGCTATCAATTCTGACGCTGCGGGGAAGCCTTTGAGCTCGCCGCACAGTTCTACAGCAAGCACTTTCTGTCGATGGAAAGCACCAAGCTGCTTATCAGTCGTTGCAATGTCCAGGACCGATCGTTCCCTCATTGTACTGTGTAAGGGTATCAGTCAGCTGGCTCGTCTGAGATGGTGACAAATAGCCACTGCCAATCGGCGGCACGATCAACCCGCCGACCATATTGTCGGCGTCGATCACGGATTGCTGAACCGCCGTCGGGTCCGCTCCGTTCGCTATGTTCAGCTTTGAGGCAATTAGCTGGTGCGCCAGGGTCACGAGCCCGTTGCCCTGCGCAGGCCGATTCAGGATTTGAAGTAACTGTGATGCGTTGTAGCTGACAGCGCCCAGCGTCAGGCTTTGTGCCGGCCAGACATCGAAATGGTTCTTCCAGTAGCCTTGCGTATACGTGCAATTTTGCCCCGGATTGCACGGCAGAGTCGCGCAGGCAATCGTATTACCCCACGGGCTTGCATCGCAAGAATCGGTTTGATTCGCACGGCAGCGGAAGACATAAGCCGTGTCGCACAGGAGCGGAGCGCTCGAGCAATCACTTTGCACACCGAGCGAGTCGAATAATCGATCATCGCCGATGATCACCTCGATGGTTTGATTAGGTGCCACAGTGTTCGGGAAACTTGCCTGGCAAACCTCGTCTGGGTTGTCAGGCCATTGATTGCCGTTGGCGATAAAGTCCGCCACTGTCATCCATTCAATGACAAATCCATTCGGGGCGCCGGACTCTCCAGCAATGACCTCGATGGCTATATTTGAAGATGCAGAGGTAGAACAGGCAATGGCCGGTTTGTCCAACTGACACGGAGTTGGTGTTGGTGTTGCTTCACAATAGGGCGCACACATGTTTCCTTTGCTATACGCGGCCAGCAACGCCACCAGGTTACTAACCGCACCTTCGGATAGAAATCCGTTGCCGATGGGCGGAACGATCAGGTTACCTATAATAGTATCTGCATCGATGATTGTCTGCGCGATACATGAATCATCAGAATGATTGCAAGCGACATTTAGTTTAGCTGCAATGAGCTGCTGAGCGAGATCAACCAAGCCGTTGTTATCAATCGGCTGATTCATAATCTGCACTGCTTCTGCAGCGCTATACACATGTTGACCAAGCTGGATCTCCGTTACACACCAAAGTCCGGGATGATCCCTCCAATAGTTTCTGCTCCATACACAACCAGGAGTAGGTGTTGGGGTCGGGCTCGGTGATACTGTAGGCGTAGGAGTAGGGGTTGGTGTGGGCGTTGCCGTAGCTGTCGGAGTCGCCGTTGCTGTAGGCGTGGCCGTTGGGCTTGGAGTTGGATCAGGGGTTGGTGTGGGCGTCGACGGCGTTGCCGTGGCCGTAGGAGTTGGTGTTACGGTTGCGGTGGGAGTCGGCGTAACTGTTGGACTCGGAGTAGGTGTTGGTGTTGGGTCCGGAGTTGCGGTGGGTGTTGGAGTCGTTGTAGGCGTCGGTGTCGGACTAGGTGTAACGGTAGCCGTAGCCGTTGCAGTTGGAGTGGCAGTCGGTGTAGCTGTAGGAGTAGAAGTCGGGCTAGGCGTCACAGTAGCTGTCGGTGTCGCCGTTGCTGTCGGACTAGGGGTTACCGTCGGTGTGGGTGTGGGAGTCGGGTCAGGTCTCGGCGTCGGAGTCGGTTTCCGCGGAGTTGGATTAGGAGTAGGCGTTGGAGGCAGTGGCGTCGGCGTAGGTGTTGAAGGCGGCGGCGTTGGAG
>Ga0081455_10003940_pt1 | contig 16879 bp, 16 predicted proteins | sample TabmetS3T2R1_FD_70207 | JGI IMG/M metagenome (GOLD analysis project Ga0081455, IMG submission 70207) | Tabebuia heterophylla rhizosphere microbial communities from the University of Puerto Rico - S3T2R1 | ecosystem: Host-associated > Plants > Roots > Rhizosphere ...
CATGAACACGACGAAGCGATGGACGATGGGGCTCGGCGCCCTCCTCGCCGCCGCATATCTTCACGCCGGCGCCCAGTGCCGGGTCAGCGGAGTGGTCACCGACGCCACGGGCGCGCCCGTGGCCGACGCGGCGATCACCATCACGACCCCCCAGCTGACGACGTACAACGTCACGGTCAAGTCGGACGCGAAGGGCAAGTACGGGACTCTCATTCCCGACTGCACCATGCCGTACCACTTCAAGTTCGACAAGGAAGGTTTCGTCGCCTACGAGGTGGACAAGAAGATCCCCATCGGCGACATCGCGACGATCGACGCCAAGCTGACGAGCAAGACCGAGGCGCAGGCCAAGGCGCAGGCGGCCGCGGCGCCCAAGATGTCCTCGGGCGACAAGGCGATCCAGTCGTTCAACTCGGGCGTCGAAGCGATGCAGGCCGGAGACAAGGCCGGAGCCGAGGCCAAATTCCTCGAAGCCGTCAAGACGAACCCGGACCTGCCCGCGGGCTGGACCGCGCTCGCGCAGCTCGCTTACGAGAAGAAGGACTGGGCGAAGGCCATCGAGTACGGCCAGAAGGCGACGGATCTCGATCCGACGCAGACCGACCTCTACCAGATGATGGGCTCCGCCGCGACCCAGATGGGCGACAAGGCGAAGGCCGCCGAGTTCGCCAAGGCCTTCGCCGAGGCCAACCCCGACTCTCCGGACATCCTCTACAACAAGGGCGTCGAGGCCTACAACAAGGGAAAGATGAAGGACGCCGAGGCGGCGCTGACCAAGGCGGTCGAGGCCAAGCCCGACTTCGCGAACGCGCACTACCTCCTCGCGATGGCGTGCTTCAACCAGAACAAGAAGGCGGAGGCCAAGCAGCACTTCGAGAAATACCTGGAGCTCGACCCGAACGGGAAGGAAGCGGCGACGGCGAAGGAGCTGCTGCCGCTCCTCAAGTAGAAGTCCGCGGCCGATGCGGACGCCGAAGAAGGGCGGGGGCGACCCCGCCCTTCGTGTTTCCGCCGGACCTAGCGGGACCGGTCGTCGATCCGCGAGATCATGCGGTGGACCCAGCGGAGCAGCGCGTCGAACGCGTCCTCGCGCCGGGCCTTTCCGTGGGCGCGGAAGGGATACGTATCGTCCAACGCCACCGCCCTCACCTGGACCGTGGGCCGATTCTCGACGAACTCCAGGTCGTAAGGGATTTGCATGATGCCCATTTCGGGCTGCAAGCCACGAGCCACGGGAGCCCTCATCGCAATTGATTCAAGACAAAGAGCTTGCGGCCGCTCGGGACGGTCCCCGTGACAGTCCGGGAGGTGCGGGCCGCCACATCCCGGACAATTTCTGGCACGATCCGATCGTGGGCCGCGAGGGTGCGTTCAAAGACCGACCGCTCTGGCGGCGACTCCAGACGATTCACCACGAGATCAAGGAAGGCCGATTCCCCAACACGAGCTCGCTCGCGGCGGAGCTGTCGGTCTCGACGAAGACCGTGCAGCGCGACATCGACTACCTCCGCGACGAGCTCGAGGCGCCGATCGAGTTCCGGCGCGAGGAGAACGGCTATGCCTACTCGCGCGACGACTACGTCCTTCCCTTTCTCCCGGTCGACGGCGCCGACCTCTTTGCGATCGGCGTCGCCGCACAGGTGCTGCAGCTGCTGGGCGGCACGCCGCTCGCGCGCACGCTCTCGTCCTGCTACGAGCGGCTCGCCCGGCTCATGCCGCCGAGCGTGCGCCTTCGTCCGGAGATCGTCCGCGAGATGCTGACGCTGCGCGCGGCCGCGTTCCGTCCGGTGACCGAGGACACCTGGCTCGCCGTCTCCGAGTCGCTGCAGAAAGGCGTCGCGCTCTCGATCCGCTACCGGCATCCGGGAGAGCGTCCCGGCGAGCCGCGCACCATTCGTCCCTATGCGCTCGTCGTCGCCGGCCGCGACTGGATGGTTCTCGCCGAGGACCAGTCCCAGATCAAGAACTTCTACCTCGCCCGCATCGCGAACGCCCGCGTGACCTCCGAGCGCTACGCGATCCCCAAGGATTTCGACGCCGACGCGTTCTTCCGCAACACCTTCGGGCTCTTCGTGGGCAAGGGCGCGTCGTTTCGATTTCGCGTCCGGTTCTCCGCCGAGGTCTCCGGCGAGATCCGCGAGATGGTCTGGCACCCGAGGCAGAAGATCGAGACCGACGACGAAGGGCGGGCGATCCTCGAGCTTCCGGCCGAGGCGCTCCGCGAAGCCCGGCGTTTCATCCTCGCGTACGGACGGCATGCCGAAGTCCTGTCCCCGCCCGAGCTCGTCGAAGAGATGCGCGCCGAGACCGAGGCGCTCGCCCGGACGTACGGAGTCGGGCCGGCGGAGCCGGGGTCATCCGCGCCGGCGTCGGCCGGAAACCGGAAGAAGTCGGGCGCCCGGCCGCGTTCTTGAGGCAACCATGAAGCAATATGCGGGAGCTTTCCTGATCACGGCCGTGTGTGCGTTCGGCGCCGCCGCGTGCGGACCCGCGCCCATCCGTCCCCAGTCCTTTGCCGATCCCGCGGTTCCGTGCCCGGCCGGCCTGATCACGTGGAGGCTGAACGTGCTCGACCAGCGGGCCGAGACCGAGGACAGCGAGAAGATGATCGCGACGGTCCGAAACGGGATCGAGACCTCGTTCCCGGGATGCAAGTGGAGCACCGCATCCGCCGAGGCCGACACCGGCACGCCGGCGATCACGATCACCGTCTTCCGGCTCGGCGTCGCGGAGCACAATCGGTATCAGGATGCGGCGGCGGAGTGGAACGTCACCGCGACGAGCTCGACCGGCAGCACGATGACGGAGTTCGACGTGAACGAAGAAGACTCGCGTCCGGCCTACAGCCGCGCCGACGAGGAAGCCCTCAACGAGGCGTTCCGGAAGGCGCTGCAGCGCACGGTGCGGGGCCTCGGCGCCATGCAGAGGCTGGGGTGAGCACACGCCCCGCGCCGAATCCCCCGGGGTCAGCGCGTCCCCCGAAGGGGACGCTCCCCGCGCAGGGGTGTCCGCGCCGGCGCCCGACCGCGCCCCCCGTAAACCGATGAGCCGGCGCGGCTTCACGGACCCTGGCCGACGACGCCATCCGGCGCCGTACGGATGGAACGGATCTCGCAGTTCTCGAGCCCCCGGAGGAATCATGAGAAGGTCCTTGGCGACACGGATGCTCACCCCGGTCCTCGCCGCGATGCTCATCACGGCAAGCGCTTCCCTCACCGCCGCGACGCAGAACGACAAGCTCTACGAGATCGCAAGCATTCTGCAGGGCCGCTTCGAAGGGTCGACGCCCGGCAACAAGCTGCAGCTCGACATGAGCACGATCACGCTCGACCCCCAGCATCCCTGGGACGTCTTCGTGCAGGTCACCGGACGCTTCGAGAACGACAACGTCCGGCAGCAGGGCGTCATCCGTCTCGAGTCGCAGGGCGGGGACATCTACTTCACCTACATCCCCCACTTCGATCCCGCGGTGACGGTCCTGTCGAACGACGTGGGCGTCTTCACCGAGCGGGAGCTCACCTCGGCCTGCAGCTTCGTCATGAAGCCGGCGGGCGACGGCTTCGAGGGCCAGACGCTCGGGATCACGGCCTGCGCCCTGGCGATGCGCGGCGCCGTCGGCAAGTGGTCGGTCGAGCTCGAGCCCGGCGGCATCCGCCTGCGGAGCGTCGAAACGGGCGAGACGCTGCGGTTCACGCAGACGCAGAAGGCGAAGAAGACCGCGACCGCGTCGAAGTAAGACGCGCCGCCGCCCTCAGGTTCTCAGGGCGTCGCCTTCCGGCAGGTACTTCCGCGCGATCTGCTTGACCGGCTCCGAAAAGTCTCCCTTGATGATCCAGCGGAGAAAGCCGGGCTCCTCGCGCGTGATGTCGCGGAGCCGGCGGCCGCGGTTCTTGCCGAAGTTGACGGTCGGCTCGCCGTTGACGAGGCGGAAGCGGCCCTCGGGATCCAGGTCCTGGTCGATGCCGGCGCAGAACATGTCGTGGAGCTCGGCCACCGAGCGGGGCAGCTCTCCGTAGCGCACGAGCTGGCCGGCGAACACCCGCAGCGTCATCTCGGCGTCGGCGAGGGCGCCGTGCGCTCCCTCGTGATCGGTCTGGCAGTAGAACCGCGCGGCGGCCGAGAGGTGCCGCGGCTCGCGCGAGAAGAAGATGCGCTGGGCGTCGACGAGCCGCCGGTCGGTGACCTCGAACGGCACGCCCGCGCGCAGGAACTCCGCGCGCAGGACCGGCAGGTCGAAGCCCGCGATGTTGTAGCCGGCGAGGTCGCAGCCGTCGAGAAACGCCGCGAGCTCGGCCGCGGCGTCGCGGAACCGCGGCGCGTTCCGCACGTCCGCGTCGCCGATCCCGTGGATCGCGGTCGACGTCGGCGGGATCGGAACTCCCGGCTGAAATCGCCGCACCCAGTCCTCGCGGCGGCCGTCGGGATGGATCTTGAGGCAGGCGATCTCGATGATGCGGTCCGAGCGGGAGTTCGTTCCGGTCGTCTCAGTGTCGAAGACGACGAGCGGCCGCTCGAGCGGCAGAAGCCCCTGGAGCATTGCGGGGGATCCTAACAGGAGCCGGAGGCAGGAAGCAGGAAGCAGGAGGCAGGAGCGACCGAGACTCCAATCTCTCCCTGCCGCCTGCCTCCTGACGCCTGCCTCCTGACTCTCAGTAGTTCTCCGAAAAGATCCAGAAGAAGGTCTCGCCGATCCGCGGCAGCAGGCCCCGGCGTTTCCAGGCCCGCAGCGTCAGAACCTCGCAGCGGGTGAGGTCGGCGGTCACCATGTTCTCGACTTCGGCGGCGAAGCGGCGGTCGTAGACGGCGATGTTGACCTCGGCGTTCTTCTTCATCGAGCGGTTGACGAAGTTGATCGAACCCACGGTCGACCAGATCCCGTCGACGACCATCACCTTGTTGTGCATCATCGCCGGCCGGTACTCGTAGATCGCGATGCCTCCCTCGAGGAGCTGGCCGTAGTGGTAGCGGGACGCCGCCCGCACGTTGGGGCTGTCCGTCTTGGCGCCCGGGACGACGATCTTCACGTCGACGCCGCGTTTGGCCGCGGCCACCAGGGCGTCGCGGATCTGGCGCTCGGGCACGAAGTAGGCGCTTTCGATCCAGACGCTCTTCCGCGCCGCCTGGATCGCCATGTAGAGCAGCAGCTTCGACGCCGAGATGGAATCCGCGCGCGACGACGCGATGACCTGGGCGACCATGTCGCCGGCCGGATCGATCTTCGGGTACTGCCGGTCCCCGTTGAGGACCTCCCCGGTCGTGTGGACCCAGTCCCGGGCGAAGACCTGCTGGAGCTGGGCGACGACGGGTCCCTGGACCTCGATCATGGTCTCGCGCCACTCCTTCCAGCGGTCGTCCAGCCCGACGCCGCCGCAGAAACCGATGCGGCCGTCGATCGTGAGGATGCGGCGGTGCGTGCGATTTCCGATGCTGTCGATCGAGTAGATCCGAAGCGGCTTGAAGACGCGAAGGCGCACGCCGGCCGTCTCCATCTCCGGCGAGAGTTTCCCGAGGGAGCTGCCGAACCCGTCGACGAGGACGCGCACGGCGACGCCGGCGCGCGCCCGCTCGGCGAGAGCGTGGGCGAAGCGCGCGCCCGTCTCGTCGTTCGTGAAGATGTAGAGCTCGAGGTTGATCGATTCGCGGGCCGAAGCGATCGCCTCGAGCATCCGCGGAAAGATTCCGGCGGCGTCCTCGAGAAGCGCGGCCCGGTTGCCGCCCACCATCTCGGTTCCGAGAGCGTCGAGCGAGCGCCGGAACTCCGGGCTGTCCACGCCGTAGTCGGGCTCGTACTGATAGACCGTCCGCTTCTCCGAGAAGATGTACATGCAGCCGGTGGAAGCCAGGAGGAAGACCAGGCCGAGTAGCGCCAGCGGCAGGTCGCGCGAAATAGAGGCAGAAACCTGTACTTCCTCGATGACAATTCTCGTCAGCGCGGCCCGGAGCTGCATTCGCAAGTAATTCCGAAACAAGGCTTTAGCTACTCGAGGCCGGCTTGGCCGCGCGCTTGCTATTCCTGAACGGCGAGCAAAGGAACCTCAACCTCCTCCTTTCGCCCCCCGGGCGGCCCCACCCCGACCCGGGGCTTTTTTTTGCCCGCGAAAGGCCCGCGTCGCGCGCGGCCCCCGCTCCTCCGAAGCCTCGGCGCCCGAATCTACGCCACATTCGTGCCGCCGGCATGAAGCCGGCGCCGGGGCGGATCGCCCGGCCGCGGCGTCAAGTCGAGTCTGTTAGGTTTGCGCGCGAATGCGAATCCTCGCGGGCGACGTCGGCGGCACCAAGACCGGTCTCGCGATCTTCGAGATCGGCCCGCGCCGCCGCTCGCTCATCCGCAGCGAGCGCTATCCGAGCGCCGCGTACCCGGGCCTCGAAGAGGTCGTCGAGATCTTCCTGCGCGGCGAGCGCACGCCCGAGGCCGCCGGGTTCGGTGTCGCGGGGCCCGTTCGGGACGGCGCCGCCAAAGTCACCAACCTGCCCTGGAAGATCGACGAGCGTCACCTCGAGCGCGCGACCGGCATCCGACGTGTCGCCGTGCTCAACGACTTCGTCTCGAATGCCCGCGGCCTGCCGTACCTGACTCCGCGACAGGTCGCGACGCTCGCGCGCGGGCGGCCGGAATCGCGGGGGCCCATCGGAATCATCGGCGCCGGCACCGGCCTCGGACAGGCGTGCCTGGTCCAGGGAGGCGATGGCGATCATTACGAGGTCGTGCCCTCCGAGAGCGGCCACGCGGATATCGCGCCGCGCGACGCGCTCGAGGACCGGCTGGTCGTTTTCCTGCGTCGCCAGTCCGGCCGCGCCACGCGCGAGAAGGTCCTCTCGGGGCGCGGGCTCGTGTACCTGTACGAGTTCTTCAAGGCCCAGCGCGCGGCGAAGGAAAGCCGTCAGGTCGCGCAGGAGTTCGAGAAGGCCGACGACCGCGCCGCCGTGATCAGCCGCTTCGGCCTCGCGCGCAAGGACCCCCTGTGCCGGCTCGCTCTCGATCTCTTCGTGTCGATCTACGGCTCGGAGGCCGGCAACTGCGCGCTCATGTATCGCGCGACCGGCGGCGTCTTCCTCGCGGGCGGCATCGCTCCGAAGATCCTTCCCGCTCTTCGGAGACCCGAGTTCATGAGGTCGTTCCGGAACAAGCCGCCGATGGACGGACTCCTCGCGACGATTCCCGTGCGCGTGGTCCTGGAGCCGGGCCTGGGCCTGATCGGCGCCGCGGACGCGGGCTACCGAGCTTCCGTTACCGCGTGAGGGTGATGGCGACCAGCCGGTCGTCCTGAAACGACAGTACGCGGTGGGCGGCGGTGTAGTGCCACCGCTGGCGCTTCACGCCCTCGACGACCTCGTCGTCCTGCGACTCGGGGCGGCCGAGGAGGTCGATGACTTCCCTGCGGGTCATGCCTTCGCGGAGCGACCCGACCGGAAGCTCGCTCTGCTCGCTGATCGCGGCGGACGCGTCGCCGACGACGCGGTTGCGCTCCGAGCTCTTGACGGCGGCGTGGGATCCGAGCAGGGGGTCCGTGATCGAGTCGATCAGGCCGGACGCCGTCGGACGGTCCTTGTAGATCCAGTACGCCACACCGGCCACCAGAAGGACGAGAACGAGGTTCCGGAGTTGCCGGCCGCTCATTGCAGAGATTGTACGGCGATCTCGTTGGGACGCCCGGAGGCCGGGATCACTTGCGGGACGGGGGCTCGACCAGGGATGCGCCGGAAGGCTCGACCCGCGCCCGGTTCGCACGCTCGACGAGCTCCGCGAGCTTCGCGCGCCCCGACCGCACCTCGGACGCCCGGACGGACCAGCTCACGTCGGACGCCGAGAAGACGGCTTCCTCGAGCGAGGGCTCGGCCTCTTCGACGCCGCGCGTCCACTCTTCCCGCAGCATCGCGCGCCGGGCGTACCGGAGCGCCTCGAGGCTCGCGTCGTCGGTGCTGAGCAGCCGGCAACGCAGCGTCACCGTGGCTTCGTCGAGGCGCGGCGCGGCGGAGTCTCCGTTGAAGCAAACCGGTTCAACGGATTCTTCGACCTCGGAGAATCGAATCGGGCCGGACATGCCCCTCGAAAGTAGCGAACCGCGGGCCAATTTCCGGGAGGCGTTCTAAACCTCACGAAACAGTGCAGCTTCCGCGAAACCACGGCGGGCGCTCCGGAGAGTCCCGGATGGAAAACGTTACCGGCGGTAACGGGCTCGGCCGGCTCGGATCTCGGCCAGAGCGCGGTTGCCGCGCTCGACGAGCTCCGTGATCTTCCGCCGGCCCCACGGCGCCTGGGACGCCAGGACGTACCAGCGGATCTCCGTACCGGTGAGCGTGGGGTCCTCCATCGAGGGCTCGTCCCAGTCGAGGCCGCGCGTGCGCTCCTCGCGGATCATGGAGCGCCGCGCGTAGCGCAGCGCCTCGAACGCATCGTCGTCGGGAACGTCGAGCGCGAACCGCAGCGTCACGCGGCGGGAGGGATCGACCCGCAAAGCCAGCGAATCCTGAGGTTCCCCCGACCCGGGCGAGGTCCCGGTCTTCTCGCGAACGACGATCCGGCGCGCGTCTTCTATGTGCCGGATCTTAGCAGCACTTGGTGACGCCCGTCACCCGGGGCTTTCGCGGTCCGCATTCCCGTCGCGGGATCGAACACGGCGTCCGAGCCGCGGATGGAGATGGGCCGCAGGATGTAGTCGTCCCGTTGGGCGTTGTGGGCGCACATGGAGACCGGGCCCTCGGCGGTCATGATCATGAAGGCGCAGTTGCGGACCCGCTCCGGGTCGAGCGCGTGCGCATCCATGAACGCGTGGACGAAGAACGTGATCTTTCCGACGCGCTCGCGCCTCCACAGCTCGCGGCGGACCGACCAGAGCTTCCGCGCCAGAAACGCGCCTCCTCGCACGAGCCAGAACGGGTTGCGGAAAGCCGAGAGCACGACCCTCCGGGCCGTCCGCCGGACGTCCCGGCGGTCGAAGGATACGTGCCGGAACTCGTGCAGGAAGCGTTCGTAGAGCGGGGGATCCGAGAGGACGTCGATCGCCCGTCCGCCGACCGTCGCGAGCATCGTTCCCCGGTTGCACTTCGGATGGCCGACGAGGGCGGTGTCCCAGGCGAGTCGCGGCAGGCCCACGCCTTCGCGGATGCGCTCCCGGATCGCCTCGGAAGTCAGATGCGGCGGTCGGTCGCGCCACTCGCCGCGGCCCGTCGCGGCCTGGACCTGGAAGGACGCCATGCCCACGACGTCCGAGTGCTCGAGGAAGAAGCGGACGAGCATCGGCACCTCGTCGAGATTGCCGGCGTGCACGGTGGTGTTGAAGATGACCGCGACGCCGATGCCCCGGACGCGCTCGATGTACTCACGGCGGACGGCGTTGAGGGATTGCTCGGTCGGGTACTTCTTGAGGCGCTGGGTCGTATCGACGTGGAACGCGACGTCGAAGAGGCCGGCGCCGGCCAGCTCCTGGAGGAGATCCCGGCTGGCGCGGATGCCGTTCGTGAAGAGGGACGGACGCAGCCCGCGGTCGGCGAGCCGGCGCACGATCGCGACCAGCTCCGCGCGGGGACGGAGCGTCGGATCGCCTCCCGTCACCTGGACGCCGATGCCCGGTCCGTAGGTTTCGCGGATGCGGTCGATGCGCTCGTAGACGGCGTCGAGCGGGAGGTCCCGGACCGACTCCGAGCTCTCCGACAGGTAGCAGAGCGTGCAGTCGAGGTTGCAGCGCTGGGTGATCTCGAGCGCCACGCAGCCGATCGTCGAGCGCCGGCCCAGGACCTGGTTCGGCGTGCGGAACTGCGGATCCAGACGTTCCCAGGTCCGGCGCAGGAGCTCTTCCCGCCCGGCGAGGTCCTCGGAGTAAGCCGGCAGTCGCGGTCCCATGGACGGATTCTCCCCCCGCTCTACGGATGCCTCCGTCGATATTTACGTTTCACCGAGACGGGCGGATCTCCGGCGGCCTCAGGCCGTCCTCTCAGCGTCCGGCGACCCTGTAGAGCCTCGCGGGCCCGCTCTCCGCCGCGGGAATCAGGCGGTCGCCGAGCCGGTCGAGGACCGGAAACGGAATGCGGTCCGCGCGCCAGACGACGGCGGTGATCCCGAGTGTGTCGAGGCCTCGCCGCCAGGCGTCCGGATCGCGGCCCCACGCCGCCGCCGGAAAATAGTCGGACCGCCACACGATCTCGGCCGGCGTGTGAAACCGATCGCTCTCGCCGACGAGCAGGACCCGGTCCTCCGGACGCAGGAGCGCCGCGAACGCGGCCGAGGGCAGGCGCGCCGCGACCACGTCGGCGCGGGAAACGAGACCGAGGGCGGCTTTCCACTCGACGCCGGTCGATCCGAAGTGCACCGGGAACGCCGCCGCCGCGGCCAGCACGGCGATTCCGGCGGCGCGGCCCGCGGCGGCGGAAAATCCCGTGGTCCAACGCCAGAGCCCGCCCGCGGTGTAGACCACGTAGAGGGGAAACACCGGAAACAGAAATCGCATCGAGGGATGAAACAGGAACGACCACGGGACGACGAAGGGAGCCGCCGCCGCGAGGAAGAGGAGATTGCGACGCCAGTCCCATCCGGCGAGCCCCAGCAGCAGCAGCAGGGAGAGCAGACCGTTGTAGCCGTCGCCGTTGGGCTCGAAGCGGCTGGAGTGGTACACGAGATCGTAAGGGAGGCGGACGAGCAGCGCCGGGGAAGCGGCCTTGCGCGGCTCGCCCGTCGTCGGCGAACGCGTGAAGAAGTGCCCGCTCGAAAACCGCGATACCAGCTCCGCCGGCGAGGCCGCGTAAGGCGCCACGATCGAGCCGGCGCGCGCGTGGCTCCAGGCCAGCCACGGCGCGATCGGAATCCCGGCGCAGAGGATGGCCGCGGCGAGCGGCGCCTTGCGCGCGCCGCGGAGGCGGCGCACGGCGAAGAGGAGGAGCGCCGGAACGGCGAAGATCGCGAAGACCTTGATCGCAATCCCTCCGCCGAGGAGAAAGCCCGCGAGGCGGAACCGCCCGGCGCTCGAAGACTCGTCCGGGGACTCCGGGCCGCCGCCGAACGCCGCGATCTGCGCGGCGAAAGGCAGGGCCGCGATCTGCGCGGCCGCCGCGGTCACGGCGAGCGCGGCCGGCCAGTCGGCGTACGTCGAGCGGAGCTGCAGCATCGCGGTAGGAAGCGCGACGAGACCGAGAACGATCAGGGGCGCCGCGTCCCGGGCGCCGATACGGCGCGCCAGGGTCAGGGCGGCCCCGAAGACGGAAAGACCCAGCGCGAACTGGAGAAGCTGGACGATCCGGTCGGCGTCGCGGCCGCCGAGAAAGAACGCCGTCGACAGGAACGCCTCATGGCCGCGCCAGAGCTTCGACTGCGGCGCGAGGTCCGGAAGCACGCGGATCCGGCTGGCCGCCGCGATGTCCCGCGCCTCCGGAAGGTGATACGCGAGGCCGTCCCAGGACACATCCGGTGAGAGAGCTCCGGCCCACGTGGCCAGGAGGAAGAGCGCGGCGAGCGCGAGCCAGGCCCCTTCGAGCGCCTGCGGCGCGCTTCCCCGCGGCCATTGGAAAGCGGCGCGGGCGAGAGCCAGAAGCTTCGGGATGCGTCGCGCGCGCACGACGAGCACCAGCGCCGCGGCGACGGCGAGCGCCGGTGCGCCGAGCAGACCGGCGAGATCCAGGCCGACGACCAGCGTCCCGGCCGCAACGGCTCCCGCGGCGAGAATGGCGCTGAGATCCCCCCGGACCGGGTCCCGTCCGACGAGCAGGCGGAAGACCGCGTCGCCGAGAAGCGCGGTCAGCGCGAGGATTGCGGCGGCCGCGAGCGCGGCGACGGCGTTGCCCGAGAGGATGGTCATCGCGAGCGCGGCGGCGCCGAGCGCGACCGCGGCCACCCGCGGGCGGCGGACGATGGCGAACGTCAGAAGGGCCAGCGCGGCCAGGCCCGCGAGCGCCGCGGCGGCGACGACGGAAGCCGCGTGGGAACCCGCCAGTTTCCCGGCGTACGCACGCATGAGAGGAAGAGCTCGAAGCAGGAGGATCGCGCCCGCGAGGGTCACGAGGACGCCCGGGCCAACGTTGCGGCGCTTCTCTCGTTGTAAACCCGAGGCCATGACGATCGTCGAAAGTTCCGGAGGCAAGATATATGAACAGAAAGAAGAGTTTCGTTCTCGCCTTCGGATCGGCCGCGATCCTCTCGTTGGCGTTCGCGGCGCCGGCCGAAGCCGGACGCATCGGCAACCGCCAGGAACGCCAGCAGCAGCGGATCGCGGGCGGCGTCTCGAGCGGCTCGCTGACGGCGCGCGAGACGGCGCGCCTCGAACGGCGCGAAACCGGCCTCAATCGCTCGATCCACCGGATGCGGAGCGATGGAGAGCTGACCCGCAACGAGCGCGCCCGCATCGAGAAGCGGCAGGACCGCATCTCGCGGGGCATCTACCACCAGAAGCACGACGGCCAGAGCCGGTAGAAACCGACGGCAGAAGGCAGACCGCAGACGGCAGACGCGCCTCGGTCCCATTCCCGCCCCGCGAAAGCGGGGCTTTTTTCTTTTCGGGGCGCGGTGATGAAATGCGCCCGTGCCGACCGAGGATCGCTCGCTGGAGCTGACCGGAGATGCGCTGCGGCAACTGATCGATGCGGCCGCGGAGCGCGTCGTCGCTCACGTGGACTCGCTTCCGCGGCAAGCTTCGGCGGACGTCGAGGGGGCGACCGCGCTCGCACGGTCTCTCGTCGAGCCCCTGCCCGAGACGGGCCGGCCCGCGGAGGAGCTGCTGGACTTCCTGTTCGACCGCGTCATCCCGAAGAGCTTCAACACGGCGGGCCCGGGCTACCTGGCGTACATCCCGGGAGGAGGCCTGCCCCAGTCGGCGGTCGCCGACCTCGTCTCGGACGCGACGAACCGCTACGTCGGCGTCTTCGCCGCGGCGCCCGGTCTCGCCCAGCTCGAGTCCAACGTCCTGAGGTGGTTCTGCGACATCGCCGGCCTGCCGCCGGAGGCCCGCGGAATCCTGACGAGCGGCGGGTCGCTCGCCACCTTCTCCGCGCTCGTCGCGGCGCGCCGCGACCGCCTGCCGGACGATTTCCTCGCCGGGACGATGTACGTTTCGGACCAGACGCACCACGCCATCCAGAAGGCCGCGATCCTGGCGGGGTTTCCCGAGGACCGCGTGCGCGAGATCGCGACCGACGAGCGCTTCCGCATCCGCGTCGACGCGCTGGAGTCCGCGATCGCGGCCGACCGCGCCGCCGGACGGGAGCCGTTTCTCCTGGTCGGCAACGCCGGAACGACGAACACCGGCGCCGTCGACGATCTGCCCGCGCTCGCGGATCTCGCGGTGCGGGAGCGGCTCTGGTTCCACGTCGACGCGGCCTACGGCGGCTTCTTCCTTCTGACCGAGGACGGCCGGCGGATCCTGCGCGGCATCGAGCGCGCGGATTCCGTCGTGCTCGATCCCCACAAGGGACTCTTCCTGCCGTACGGCACCGGGGCCCTGCTCGTGCGCGACGGCGAGATGCTCAAGCGCTCGCACGCGCTCTCGGCCGAGTACATGCCCGCGATGCAGGAGGACGCGGATCTCACGGATTTCAACCTCCTCTCGCCGGAGCTTTCCCGCGACTTCCGCGGGCTGCGCATCTGGCTCCCGATCCGCATGCACGGCATCGCCCCGTTCCGGCGCAACCTCGAGGAGAAGCTGGCCCTCGCGCGGTGGGCCGCGGAGAAGCTCCGCGAGATCCCGGGGATCGAGATCGTGGCGGAGCCGCAGCTCTCGATCCTCGCGTTCCGCCGAACCCGGCCCGGCGCCGGCGGCCCGGATCTGGATCGCGAGAACCGCCGGATTCTCGAGCGGATCAACGCGCGAAAGCGGGTCTACCTGACCGGCACCGTCGCCGGCGGGCGCTTCGCGATCCGGATCTGCATCCTGTCGTTCCGGACGCACCACGAACGCATGGAGCAGGCCCTCGAAGACATCCGCGCCGCCGTCGAGGAGGAACCATGACGCCCGCGCCCCTCAAGCCGCCGATCGCGTTCTCCACGCTCGAGGCCGTCGACATCCGCGTCGGGACGATCATTTCGGTCGAAGACGTCCCGAAGTCGGACAAGCTCCTCCGCCTGACCGTCGACTTCGGCGACCACACGCGGAGGATCCTCGCCGGCATGAAGCAGGAGCGCGCGAACCCGGCGGAGATCGTCGGCCGCCAGGCCCTGTTCGTCGTGAACCTCGAGCCCCGGAAGATGATGGGCGAGGTCTCGGAAGGAATGCTCTTCGACCTGGGGTATGCCGACGGCGTCCCGCCCTGTCTCGCGGTTCCGGAGCGCCCGGTTCCGGCGGGAACACGGGCGGGCTGACCTGCGTCCTGTTTCCGAGAAGGAGGCTCTCGATGCGTCTCTCCGCTGCCCTGTCCCTCGCGCTCCTGCCGGCCGCGTCTCTCGTGGCCGCCGACGCGGCCCGCCCGTCCCAGCAGTACACGATCGAGCAGTTCCTGTCGACGACGGCGATCTCGGGAGCGTCGTTCTCGGCCGACGGGAAGAAGCTCCTGTTCACGTCCGACGCGAGCGGGATCCGTAACGTCCAGTCGATCCCGACCGCCGGGGGAGCGCCGACGGCGCTGACGCATTCGACGACCGACACGACGACTTCGGTCTCGTACTTTCCGAACGACGACCGTTTCCTCTTCACGCGCGATTCGGGCGGGAACGAGCTCAACCACCTCTACGTGCAGACTCCGGCGGGAGAGACGAAGGACCTCACGCCGGGCGAGAAGCTCAAGGCCACGTTCACGAAGTGGACGCGCGACGGCAACGCCTTCTACGTTCGGACCAACGAGCGCGATGCCCGGTTTTTCGACCTCTACCGCTACGACGCGAAGGCCTTCGCGCGGGAGCTCGTCTACCAGGACGACGTCGGTTACGGATTCGGCGACATCTCCGACGACGCGAAATGGATCGCGTTCGCGAAGATCAATTCGACGGCCGACAGCGACATCTATCTCTGGAACACGGCGTCGAAGACGATGACTCTCATCTCGAAGCACGAGGGCACGGCGAGCTTCTCGCCCGAAGAGTTCGATGTCGACTCGAAGTGGCTCTACTACACGACGAACGAAGGCTCGGAATTCATGCGGCTCCGGCGCTACGAGCTCGCGACCGGCAAGTCCGAGGACGTCGAGAAGGCGGACTGGGACATCGAGTGGACGTTCTTCTCGAGAAACGGCAAGTACCGGCTGTCCTCCGTCAACGAGGACGGGCGAAGCGTCCTGAAGGTCTGGGACGGGCGCACCGGCGCCCCGGTGGCCCTGCCTCCGTTTCCGGCCGGCGAGATTTCGTCGGTCCGCGTCTCGAACGACGAGACGCACCTGGCCTACCAGCTCGACTCGGCTCGCGGGCCCAACAATCTCTACGTCTTCGCGTTCGGTTCGAAGGAGCCCCGGCGGCTCACGGACACGATGTCGAAGGCGATCGATCCGGCCGATCTCGTCCCGGCGCAGGTCGTCCGCTTCGCTTCGTTCGACGGAATGACGATCCCCAACATCTTCTACAAGCCGTGGCAGGCCGCGCCCCAGACGAAGGCTCCGGCCCTCGTATGGGTCCACGGAGGGCCCGGGGGCCAGACCGGTCAGGCATACAACCCCGCCATCCAATACCTCGTGAACCACGGGTACGTCGTCCTCGGCATCAACAACCGCGGCAGCTCCGGCTACGGGAAGACATTCAACACGGCCGACGACAAAAAGCACGGGCGCGAGCCGCTGTGGGATTGCGTCGCGGCCAAGAAGTACCTGCAGAGTCTCCCCTACGTCGACCCCGCGCGGATCGGCATCATCGGCGGCAGCTACGGCGGCTACATGGTCCTCGCGGCGCTCGCCTTCCAGCCCGAGGAGTTCGCCGTCGGAGTCGACATCTTCGGCGTCTCGAACTGGATCCGCACGCTCGAGTCGATGCCGAAGTGGTGGGAGGCGCAGCGCGCCGCGCTCTACAAAGAAGTTGGCGATCCGCAGGCGGACCGGGCGTTCCTCGAAGAGACTTCGCCGCTTCTCCACGCGGACAAGATCCGCAAGCCCCTCATCGTCATCCAGGGCGCCAACGACCCCCGGGTCATCAAGCCGGAATCCGACGACGTCGTCGCCGCGGTCAAGAAAAACGGCGTGCCCGTCGAATACGTCGTCTTCCCCGACGAGGGGCACGGCTTCACGAAGAAGAAGAACCAGATCGAGGGTTGGAGCGCGATCCTGAAGTTCCTGGACCAGTACCTCCGGAGCGCCGCCCGGGGCTGAGTCGCGATCGCCTAGACCAGGACCCCCGCCGCCGCGGCCGGCTTCTTCGCGCCGCTGCCCGCGTAGGCGTCCCATGCGCGGGCGAGACGCTCGATGCCTTCGCGCATCGGGCCGGCCTCGAGCACGAAGGGCATGCGCAGGCGGTCGCCGAATCCGCCGCCGGGCGAAGCGAGGCCGCCCGGCACCACGGCGACGCCGTGGCGGAGGGCCACCTGCGCGAACGTGCTCGCGTCTCCGCGCGGCAGCTTGACCCAGAGGGAGAGACCTCCCGCCGGCTCGATCCAGGTCCACTCCGGGAGGTGCTTCGCCAGCAGCCCCGTCAGCCGTTCGAGCCGTTCCCGCATCTCGCGCCGGCGCATGGCCCGCACGCGCTCGGCCTCGGCGAGCAGGCGCACGGCCACGAGCTGCCCGATGAGCGAGCCGCCGAGGTCCGCCATGATCTTCAGCCGCGTCATGCGCAGCAGGATCTCCTCCGAGGCGCGGATCCAGCCGATGCGCAGGCCGCCCCAGAACAGCTTGGAGAGCGAGCCGATCGTCAGGATCGGCGCGTCGCGCTCGAACGCCGCGATCGGCGCCGGGGGACGTCCCGAGGCGGTCAGCGCCAGATCGGCAAGCGTGTTGTCCTCGACGATCGGCAGCCGCATCTCCCTCGAGAGCTTCGCGAGAGCGCGGCGGC
>Ga0081455_10003941_pt1 | contig 16879 bp, 12 predicted proteins | sample TabmetS3T2R1_FD_70207 | JGI IMG/M metagenome (GOLD analysis project Ga0081455, IMG submission 70207) | Tabebuia heterophylla rhizosphere microbial communities from the University of Puerto Rico - S3T2R1 | ecosystem: Host-associated > Plants > Roots > Rhizosphere ...
AAGGTTCTGCTTACCTAGTATTGGCCCGTTCGCGCTAACGAATGTTTCGCTGCCGCGGTAGTGCGGTCACGCCGTCGCGGCTATAACTCACCGCATGCTCCGCTGGCGTTTAGTACTGGGCACGGTTTTTATCGCCGCTTTGGTCGCGCTGTGTTGGCTCGATCATCGTGCGCCGCTACGCGGTGCTTACTTGTTGCCATTGGCAATTGTGGTGAGCCTGCTCTGCGCCAGCGAATTGCTGGCGATGTTTCGCAAACTTGGCCATCAACCTATGGCCTGGGTCGTCTATTGCGGAACGGCGATCACAGTACTGTGTGCAGGTCTCCCGGGCGTGTTGCCAAACAGTTGGCGCGGCAGCACGGAAGTCGGCCACCTCGGCTGGATTGCGATTGGATTGGCGGCCGGTGTGCTACTCGCGCTCATCGGCGAGTTGCGCCGGTACGGTCCCGAGGGCCCCGGCAAGCAAGGCAGCATCATGGTCGGGCGCGCCACGCTCGGCGGCCGCGTGCGCGAATGGGAGACCGTCGGCGTCTACCGGATCGCCGACGGCCGGATCGCGGAATGCTGGCTCGTGCCCTTCGACCAGCGGGCCTTCGACGAGATCTGGGCCTAAGCGGGCACCGCGCTGAGGAACTCGGCCATGCGCTCGAGCGCACGGGCCAGGTTCGTCTGCGAGTTCGCGTACGACAGGCGCAGGTGGCCCGCGCCGTTCGCACCGAACGCGGTCCCGGCCAGCACCGCGACACCCGCCTCCTCGAGCAGCCGGGAGGCCAGCGTCTCGGCGCTCATCGGCACGTCCTCGACGTTCGGGAAGACGTAGAAGGCACCGCGCGGCGACAGGCAGTGCACGCCGGGCAGCGCGTTGAGGCCGTCGACGACGAGGTCGCGGCGCTCGGCGAACTCCGCGACCATCGCGGTCACGGCGTCCTGCGGCCCGGTCAGCGCGGCGACGCCCGCGAGCTGGACGAACGGCGGCACGCACGAGGTCGAGTTGACGAAGAAGCGGGTCAGCGGCTCGACGAGCAGGTCGGGCACGGCGGCGTAGCCGCAACGCCAGCCGGTCATCGCGTAGGTCTTCGAGAACCCGTCGAGCAGGACCGTGCGCTCGAGCATCCTCGGCACGCTCGCGATCGACGCGAACGCCCCGTCGTCATAGAGCATGCGCGCGTAGACCTCGTCGGAGAGCACCCATGCGTCGGTGTCGAGGATCGCCTCCGCCGCGGCCGCGAGATCCGGCGCGGGGGTCACGCCGCCCGTCGGGTTCTGCGGCGAGTTGAGGATCACCAGGCGCGTGCGATCGGTCAGCAGCGCGCGCAGCTCGTCGGGCGCGAAGCTGAAGCCGAGCTCCTCGCGCAGCGGCAGCGGCACCGGCGTGGCGCCCGCCCACCGGATCGCGGACTCGTATATCGGGAAGCCCGGGTCCGGGTAGACGACCTCGTCGCCCGGCTCACACGTCGCGAGGATCGTGAAGAACAGGAACGGCTTGGCGCCGTTGGCGACGAGCACGCCCTCGGGCGCGATCGTCACGCCGCGCGTGCGCGACAGCTCGTCCGCAACCGCCTCGCGCAGCTCTGCGATGCCGGCCGCCGGGCAGTAGTGGGTCTCCCCCGCGCGCAGCGCGGCGACCCCGGCCTCGGTGATGTGCGCCGGGGTGTCGAAGTCCGGCTCGCCGATCTCGAGGTGGATGACGTCGCGCCCCGCGCGCTCCATCTCCTTCGCGCGCGCGAGCACCGAGAACGCCGTCTCAGTGCCGAGCCGGGCAACGCCCGACGCGAGGCGGCTCATCGAGCGGGCGGCGCCGTGCTGCGGCGCACGACGAGCTCGGGAGCGATGGTGAGGCGCTGCGGCGGGTGGTCGCCGCCCTTCATCAGCTCGAGCAGCAACCGCAGGCTGCTGCGCCCGACCTCGGCGAAGTTCTGGCGCACGGTGGTGAGCGGCGGCGTGAAGTACTGGGCCTCGGGGATGTCGTCGAACCCTACAACGCTGACATCGCCGGGAATCCTGCGCCCGCGCTCGTGCAGCGCGCGCAGCAGGCCGAGCGCCATCTGGTCGTTGGCGGCGAAGATCGCCGTGACGTCGGGGTCCTCGGCGAGCTCCTGGCCGAGCCGGTATCCCGACCCCGGGCTCCAGTCGCCAACGAGCACGTCCGGCACGTTCGCGCCGGCGCGCTCGAGCGTCGTGCGCCACCCGTCGACGCGCTGCTGGGCCTCGAGGAACTCGCGCGGGCCCGCCACGTGCCAGGCCGTCGTGTGCCCGAGGTCGAGGAGGAGCTGCGTCGCGCTGACGGCGCCGGCGAACTGATCGACCGCGACGAGCGGCACCGAGTTCGGCCGCGCCGCCTCGACCGCGACCACCGGGATGCTGGTCGGCAGATTCACGACGGCCTCGGCCGCGCCCTCCTGCGGCGTGATGACCAGGATGCCGTCGACGCCCTGCAGCCGTAGCCGGTCCACGGCCGCGAGGAGCGACTCGCGATCGAGGACGGCCATGCTGACGACCGTGATGAAGTAGCCCGCCGCGTGCGCCGCCTGCTCGATGGCGAACAGCGTCGACGCCGGCCCGTAGAGCGTCGTGTCGAAGCCGACGACGCCGAGCGTCCCGGACCGCCCGGTGACGAGCGCGCGCGCCGCGGGGTTGGGGCGATAGTCGAGGGCGCCCATCGCCTCCATCACCCGCCGGCGTGTCTCCGGGCGCACGTGCGCGCTGCCGTTGATGACCCGCGAAACCGTCTGGTGAGAGACCCCTGCGAGCTTGGCGACGTCGGCCATGACCGGCATACGGCGCCGCGCTTCACGCTGGGAAAGGTTGTCCGTCTCAGAGCTCATCTGGGCCGTCGGTGTCTGTTAGCGTTCACAACTGCGGAGAATGGCCGAAGCTGGTGCAAGTGTCGAGTTGTGCCGGCGAGTTCCCCAGAACAGTAGCCGTTGGCTCCGTGTTGTTCCGCATTCCAGAGCCGGTCGGCCGGGATTCCTCCTCCTGCGGCCGACCGGCTCTCGGCCCGTTCGTGCTTGACATCGCCAAATGTGACCGATAACAATCGCCTCACCTGGAGAGAGCAACGGGCGTGGCCGCGCAGCGGTCGCGTCGAGGAGTGAGACGGCGGGTGCTCCCGCTGTCCTGGAGGAGGGTCGCGTTGCGCTGCTCGGACGTTGATGATGCCGCTCCGGCCACGGTGGTCCGCCACCGGGGTTCGGCCCCGCGCGAGGAGAAGGGAGTGAGACGTGCCTGATCACGAGCCGAATGATCGGCCGGACCTTGATGCCGCCCACGAGGTGATTGAGCGCCTCGAGTGGGCGGACGGCAAGCAGGAGGACACGCCGCATAAGCGCCTGCGCGACGTCAGCCGTCGCACAGCGCTGACCGGTGGCGCGGCGGGGATCGCCGCGCTGATCCTCCAGGCCTGCGGTGGAGGCAACAAGTCGACGACCACGGGCACGACAGCGGCGGCCGCCGCAGGCACGCCGGCTTCCGGCGTGTTCGGGTCGCAGCCGAAGATGAAGTTCACGCTGGTCAACCACGTCACGACGAACCCGTTCTTCGTGCCGACGAAGTACGGCGCCGAGGATGCCTGCAAGATGCTCGGCTGCAGCTACCAGTGGACGGGCTCGCAGAGCAGCAACGTCAACGAGATGGTGAACGCGTTCAACAGCGCGATCACCGCCGGCGCCACGGGCATCGGGTGCTGCCTCGTCGACCTCAAGGCGTTCAACGGCCCCACCGACAAGGCGCTGGCCGCCAAGATCCCGGTGGTCGCCTACAACGCCGATGCGGCCGGCAACAACCGCCTGGCCTACATCGGCCAGGACCTGTTCGTGTCCGGCCAGCAGATGGGCGAGCACATCGTCCAGCTCGTGCCGTCCGGTGACGTGGCGCTGTTCATCGCCACGCCGGGCTCGCTGAACATCCAGCCGCGGATCGACGGCGCGCAGGACACCATCAAGAAGAAGGGCAAGGGGATCACGCCTCACGTGATCGCCACCGGCGCCGCGCTCCCGAAGGAGCTCTCGACGATCGACGCCTACTGGCAGGGCCACCAGAACACGAAGGGCATGTTCGCGGTGGACGCCGGCAGCACCGAGAACCTTGCCAAGGTGATCAACAAGTACAAGCTGCGCGACAAGGGCGTGAAGGGCGGCGGCTACGACCTCACACCGAACACACAGCAGTTGCTGGCCGCTGGCCAGATCGACTTCACGATCGATCAGCAGCCGTACCTGCAGGGCTTCCTGCCGATCCTGGAGCTCTACATGTACAAGGCGTCCGGGACGCTGACCGGCATGGCCGACGTGAACACCGGCCTGAAGTTCCTCGACAAGGAAACGGTCATTCCCTACAACAGCACGAAGTCGCGGTTCGAGGGCAGCTCGTCGTCGGCTGGTGTGACCAAGGCCTGATCCGTGGCCGTCGAGACCGGCAGCCAACCTCCGCCAACCGAGACCAGTGATAAGGGCCCGGCGACAAGCCGGGCCCTCGCCTCTGGCGCGTGGACGCTCCTCAAGCGCTTTCTGACGCTGCGCGAGGGCAGCGTGATCGTCATCACGCTGCTGACGATCATCTACTTCTCGATCACCCTCGACAAGTTCGCGACGAGCGGCAACTTCAAGACGCTGCTGCCCTACTTCGCTCCGTTCGCGATCCTCGCGGCGGGCGAGGTCTTCCTCATGATCAACGGCGAGATCGACCTCTCGATCGGCGCCGTCTACCTCGCCTCACCGTTCATCTTCTACGAGTTCCACAACGGCGGGATCCCGCTGATCGCGGCGCTGATCCTGGCACTGATCGCGTGCATGGTGATCGGGCTGATCAACGGGCTCTTCACCGCCGTGGTCGGGATCAACTCGTTCATCACGACCCTCGGGATGCTGTTCGTGATCGAGGGACTCACCCTGATCATCTCGCACGCCCAGCCGGTCGACACGCCCGGGACGAATGTCGCGAAGCTCACCACCTTCGCCAGCATCTTCGGCGGCGGCACGTACTCCGAGCTGATCTGGGCCCTGGTGATCATCACCATCCTCCAGATCGTGCTGACCTTGACGCGCTGGGGCGTCTACACGGTCGCCGTCGGCGGCAACAGGCTCGGTGCGGCCGAGGCCGGTATCAAGGTCCGGCTCGTCATCATCCGCAACTTCATCCTGTGCGCCACGCTCGCCGGCCTGGTCGGTGTGCTCGAGGCGGTCCGCACCAGCTCGGTGCAGCCCGACCCCTCCGGAGCCAACGAGGTCCTCTTCGACGCGATCTCGGCGGCGGTGATCGGCGGCACGCTGCTCGCCGGCGGCTCGGGCACCGTCGTCGGCGCACTCATCGGTGCGATCTTCCTCGGCGTCCTGCGCGACGGCCTGATCATCAAGGGCGTCAACGCCGACTACCTGAGCTTCTACCTGGGCCTGGCGATCATCATCGCGATGGCCGCCAACACCTATGTCGCACGCGTGCGAAAGGGGTCGGGCGTTGGCTGAGACCGGCATCAACGGCGAGCACGTCGTCGCCCCGGCGACGGCATCGGACGACGTCCTGCGCGTCGAGCACGTCAGCAAGAAGTTCGGGCCGGTCACCGCGCTGCGCGACATCAACATGCACCTGCGCAAGGGCGAGGTGCTCGGCCTGCTCGGCGACAACGGCGCGGGCAAGTCGACGCTGATGAAGATCATCTGCGGCTTCCAGCGGCCCGATGAAGGGCAGATGTTCCTGCGCGGCGAGCCCTACGAGCCGCACAGCGTCGACCAGGCTCGCAAGCTCGGCATCGACGCCGTCTACCAGGACCTCGCGCTCATCGACGAGCTGTCCGTGTTCCACAACATGTTCCTGCAGCGCGAGAAGCTCAAGGGGCCGACGCCGTTCCTCGCCAATCGCGTCATGCGCACAGAGGCGCGTGCCGCACTCGACGACATCGGGGTGAATGTCCCCCGGCTCAACGTGCCGGTCGCGCGCCTCTCCGGCGGCCAGCGCCAGGCGATCGCGGTCGCCCGGACCGTGCACTCCGAGGCCGACATCCTGCTGCTCGACGAGCCGCTGGCCGCGATGGGCGCCAAGGAGGGCGCGCTCATCCTCGACCTGATCGCGCGCCTCAAGGAGGAGGGCCGGGTCTCGATGATCATGGTCCTGCACAACTACGTGCACGTGCTGACCGCGTGCGATCGCGTCAACCTCATCCAGGACGGCGTGATCTCGCTCGACAAGCCGACCTCGGAGACCTCGGTCGAGGAGCTGACCGAGATCGTCGTCGAGGAGTATCGGCGCGCCCGTCAAGCGGCACGGGCCGCCGGCGGGAGCTGAGGGCGTGGCCGGGCCGGACTGCGTCATCGGGGTCGATTTCGGGACCCTGTCCGGGCGGGCGGTCGTCGTCCGCGTCGAGGACGGGGTCGAGCTCGGCTCCGCCGTGCACGAGTACGCGCACGGCGTCATCGACGGCGAGCTACCGGCCACCGGCGCGCGCCTGCCCGACCAGTGGGCGCTGCAGGAACCCGACGACTGGCTCGCCGTGCTTCGCACCGCGGTCCCGGCCGCGGTGCGGGCCGCGGGGATCGAGCCCGGCCAGGTCATCGGCATCGCGACCGATTTCACCGCCTCCACCCCGCTCCCGGTCCTCGCCGACGGCACGCCGCTGTGCCGCGTCGAGGGGTTGGCCGACCGGCCGCACGCGTACCCGAAGCTCTGGAAGCACCACGCCGCGCAGGGCCAGGCCGATCGCATCAACGCGCTCGCGCGCGAGCGCGGCGAGACCTGGCTGCCGCGCTACGGCGGGCTGATCTCCTCGGAGTGGGAGTTCGCCAAGGCGCTGCAGGTCCTCGAGGAGGACCCCGAGATCTACGCGCGCATGGACCGCTGGGTCGAGGGCGCCGACTGGATCGTCTGGCAGATGTGCGGGCGCGAGACGCGCAACACGTGCACCGCGGGTTACAAGGCGATCAACCAGGACGGCTCCTATCCGTCCGAGGACTACCTGCGCGCCCTGAACGAGGGCTTCGGCGACTTCGTCTCCGCGAAGATCGGCGGTCCGCTCGCCCCTCTGGGCGGCCGCGCCGGCGACCTGACCGCGCAGGCCGCCGAGTGGACAGGCCTGCCGGAGGGGATCGCGGTCGCGGTCGGCAACGTCGACGCCCACGTCACCGCGCCCGCCGCCGGCGCGGTGACCCCCGGCCAGATGCTCATGATCATGGGCACCAGCACCTGTCACGTGATGAACGGCGGCCAGCTCGCCGAGGTGCCCGGAATGTGCGGGGTGGTCGACGGCGGGATCGTTCCGGGCCTCTGGGGCTACGAGGCCGGGCAGACCGGGGTCGGCGACATCTTCGGGTGGTTGGTCGAGCATGCGGTCCCGCCGCGCTACCACGAGGAGGCGCGCGCCCGCGGGCTGGACGTCCACGGCTACCTCTCCGAGCTCGCCGGCGCCCAGGAGGTCGGCCAGCACGGGCTCATCGCCCTGGACTGGAACAACGGCAACCGCTCGGTCCTCGTCGACCACAACCTCAGCGGCCTGATCATCGGACTCACGCTGGCCACACGCGCCGAGGACATCTACCGCGCGCTCATCGAGGCGACCGCGTTCGGCACGCGGATGATCATCGAGACGTTCGACCGCTCTGGCGTCCCCGTCGAGGAGCTGTTCGTCGCCGGCGGTCTCGTCAAGAACCCGGTGATCATGCAGATCTACGCCGACGTCACGCGGCGCGCGTTGCACGTGACCGAGTCTGAGCAGGCGCCCGCGCTGGGGTCGGCGATGCACGCCGCCGTCGCCGCCGGCGCGTACCCCGACATCTACGCCGCGACCGCGGCGATGCACAAGGTCTCGCGCGACGCGTATGTGCCGGACGAGGCGCGCGCCGATGCCTACGACGCGCTCTACGAGCACTACGCGCGGCTGCACGACCACTTCGGTCGCGGGGGCGACGACGTCATGCATGCGCTGCGGCGCATCCGCCCCCGCGAGGTCGCCCGTGGCTGACGAGATCGCCGCCTTGCGGCGCGAGGTGTGCGCGCTGCATGCCGAGCTCGCGCGCAACGGCCTCGTGGCCTGGACGAGCGGCAACCTCTCGGCGCGCGTGCCGGGTGACGAGCTGATGGTCATCAAGGCCAGCGGCGTCCCCTACGACGACCTGACGCCGGACGCGATGGTCGTCTGCGACTTGTACGGCGGCCTCGTCGAGGGCGACCTCGCCCCCTCGAGCGACGCCGCCACCCACGGCTACATCTACCGCCACGTCGAGCGCGTGGGCGGCGTCGCCCACACCCACAGCGGCTATGCCACCGCGTGGGCCGCGCGCGGCGAGGCGATCCCGTGCGTGCTCACCGCCATGGCCGACGAGTTCGGCGGCGAGATCCCGGTTGGCCCGTTCGCGCTGATCGGCGACGAAGAGATCGGCCGCGCCGTCGTCGACACGCTTGCCGAGCACCGCTCGCCCGCCGTGCTCATGCAGAGCCACGGCGTGTTCACGATCGGGGCCGGCCCGCGCGACGCCATCAAGGCCGCGGTCATGTGCGAGGACGTGGCGCGCACCGTGCACCTCGCGCGCGCGCTCGGCGATCCGCTCCCGCTGGCCAGAGAGGACATCGATGCACTCCACGACCGCTACCAGAACGTCTACGGACAGCGCTGACGGCGCGCTGACCCGCGCCCGCCCGCGTATCGGGCTGCTCGGGATCATGCAGAGCCTCTACGACGAGATGCTGCCGGACATCGCCGAGCGCCAGGCCGGCTATGCCGCCGAGATCGCCGCCGCGCTGGAGGACGTCGCGGACGTGCACGTCGCGCCGCCCGTCAAGGAGCGCGAGGACGCCGAGCGGGCGATGCGCGAGCTGCACGGCGAGGACCTCGACGGGCTGCTCGTCGTGATGCTCACCTACGGCCCCGCCATGCGCGTCGCGCGGCTCCTCGCCGAGACGCCGCTGCCGATCTGTCTGGCCAACATCCAGCCGGTCCCCAGCGTTACCACCGAGTGGGACATGGCGGACCTGACCTACAACCAGGGCATCCACGGCGCCCAGGACACCGCGAACGCCATGGTGCGGGCGGGTCGCAGCTTCCACGTCGTCACCGACGACTGGCATGCGGAGTCGTTCCGCGACGCGATCGGCGTGTGGGCGCGCGCCGCGGCGGCCGTGTCCCGCTGGCGGTCGCTGAAGGTCGGCGTGTTCGGTTACGCGATGAACACGATGGGCGACATCCGCGTCGACGAGCACGCACTCATGCGCACGCTCGGGCCGCAGGTCGACGCGCTCGCTCCGGGCGACCTGTACCGCGCGGCGACCGCCGTCTCCGACGACGACGTGCGCGCGCTGCTGGCCGACGAGGACGCGCAGTTCGAGATCGATCCGCAGCTGAGCGCCCAGGAGCGCGAGGACCACGCGCGCATGCAGCTCGGGATCGAGAGCATCCTGCGCGCCGGCGGCTACGGCGCCTACTCGACCCACTTCGACGCGATCGGCGAGGACGGGCGCTTCGCCCGGCTCCCGCTCGCGGCCGCGTCGAGCCTCATGGCGCGCGGCTACGGCTACGGCGCCGAGGGCGATGCGCTGACCGCCGCGCTCTGGTCCGCCGCGGCGGACCTGCTCGGCGAGACCCAGTTCACCGAGATGTACGCGATGGACTTCCCGCGCGACGCCATCCTGATGAGCCACATGGGCGAGGGCAACTGGCGCCTGGCCCGCGAGGACAGGCCGGTCCGGCTCATCAAGCGTCCGCTCGGGATCGGCGGGCTCGGCGACCCGCCCACGTTCCTGTTCCAGTACCGCACGGGGCCAGTGACGCTCGCGACGCTCGTGTCGCTGGGCGGCGAGCGCTTCCGGCTGCTCGTCTCCGAGGGCGAGATCCTCGACACCGAGGAGCTGCCCGCGCTGGAGATGCCCTACGGGCTCTTCCGGCCGGACGCGGGCGTGCGCGCATGTATGGACGGCTGGCTGCGGCTCGGAGGGCCGCACCATCAGGTCCTCAATTCCGGCCGCCATGCGGAGGCGTGGCGGGTGTTCAGCGGCATGGCTGGCCTGGAGTACGCACAGGTATAGACCTTGACCACCGTCTCGAACTCGCGATTGGGGGGCGAGTTCTCACTGGCGGAGGGCCGCCAGCGACTCGTGGTCGCCGAGGTCGGCGCGGCCCTGCGATCGTGGACGGTCGGCGGGCGAGAGCTGCTCGACGGTCCGCAACCGGGCGAGCCCGACAACGCGTTCCGCGGCAAGGTCCTCGCACCGTGGCCGAACCGCCTGCGCGATGGGCGCTACGTGTTCGCCGGCGCCGAGCACAGGACCGGGCTCACCGAGCCGGCGCGCGGCAACGCCCTGCACGGACTTACCACGGGGATCAGGTGGCGGGCGAACCGCTCCTCGACCCGCCACCTGACCCTGTCCTGCGAGCTTCGGCCGCAGCCCGGCTACCCGTTCGCGCTCCGCCTGGCCGTCGAGTACGCACTCGGCGACGACGGAGTCGAGGCCACCCTGCGCGCGACGAACCTCGGCGCGGCGGCCGCCCCGTTCGGCACGGGGATCCATCCGTACCTCACCCACGGCGCCCGGATCGACGACCTCGTGCTCGAGGTCGGCGCGAAGACGTCGCTGCCGCTCGACGACCGGCTGCTGCCGGCCGGCGAGCCAAGGCCGGTCCAGAACACCGAAATCGACTTCCTGCACGCGCGGCAGATCGGCGCCCGCGTGCTCGACACCTGCTTCGGCGACCTCGTGCGCGGACCGGACGGCATGGCCCGCGTGACCCTCGCCGGAACAGACGGCAAGCGGCGTCTCACGGTCTGGATGGACGACCGCTTCCGTTTCGTGCAGGTCTACACGGGCGATGACTTGCCCGACCCGGCTCGCCGCCGCCGTGGGGTGGCGATCGAGCCGATGACCTGCGCCCCGGACGCGCTGAACTCGGGCGACGGCCTCGTCGTGCTCGAACCCGGCGCGTCATTCACCGGCCGCTGCGGCCTGACCGCGGACGGCTTCTAGTCGTACTCGACGTGCCACCTGTCCCTCACAATCCCAACAAGGAGTCGTGACAATGCGTCACACCCGTTCGAGGCACCTGCGGGCCGCACTGTGCGCGCTGCTCGCCGTGCTCGTCGCCGGGCTGCTCGCGGGCCCCGCGTCCGCCAGCTCGCGCCATCACCGCAATGGTGGAAACCAGGGCGGTTCCAACGGCGGCCTAAGCGTCACCAGCGCGGCGTTCGGCAACCTGCCGGCGACCGTGCCCGCCGACGCCGGCGCCGCGGTCACGAAGTACACGCTGACCAACGCGCGCGGTATGTCCGTGTCGATCCTCGACTACGGCGGAATCATCCAGTCGCTCAACGTGCCCGACCGGCGCGGCCGTGAGGGCAACGTCACGCTGGGCTTCGCGGACATCGCCGGCTACACGAGCGACGCCTACGTGAAGTCCAACCCGTACTTCGGCGCGATCATCGGCCGCTACGGCAACCGCATCGGCAAGGGCACGTTCCAGCTCGGCGGCCAGACCTACACGCTCGACAAGAACAACAACGGCAACACGCTGCACGGCGGGTTCATCGGCTTCAACCAGCTCATGTGGGACGCCGCGCCGATCCAGCCGAGCAACGGCACCGTCGGACTGACGCTGAGTCTCACCAGCCAGGAGGGCGTGGGCACGACGGGCTCGGGCTGCAACCCGGCCCTCGACATTCTGACGCCACCGCCCTGCACGACCGGGTTCCCCGGCACCGTCAAGGTCACGGTCACCTTCACCCTCGACAACAACAACAACCTGCGCTTCCAGTACGGGGCGACGACCGACAAGCCGACCGTCCTGAACCTCACCAACCACTCCTACTGGAACCTGGCCGGCGAGGGCACCGGGACGATCTACGACCACCTGCTGAAGATCAACGCGGCCAACTACACGCCGGTCGCCGACTCGCAGCTCATCCCGACCGGGCAGATCGCGCCGGTGGCGGGCACGCCGCTGGACTTCACGCAGTTCCACACGATCGGCGAGCGCGTGCGGGACAACTTCCCGCAGCTCGTGTTCGGCAAGGGCTATGACCACAACTTCGTCCTCAATCCGCCGAGCTCGGCGCGGGCGAAGGTGGCGCGCGCGGCGCATAACCGCCACGGCGGCAACAAGCCCGGCAAGACCGGGCTGAACCTCGCCGCGCAGCTCGTCGACCCGTCGAGCGGGCGCGCGCTGACGATCACGACGACCGAGCCCGGGCTGCAGTTCTACTCGGGCAACTTCCTCGACGGCTCGCTCTACGGCACGAGCGGCCACCAGTATCGGCAGGGCGACGGGCTCGCGCTGGAGACCCAGCACTTCCCCGACTCCCCGAACCAGCCGAGCTTCCCGTCGACCGTGGTCAATCCGGGAACGCCGTACTCGTCGACCACCGTCTACAACTTCTCGACGCTGGGCGGCAAGCACAACGGCCACAGCGGCGCCCGCGGGAAGTCCCACAGCCGCAAGCACTAACCACAACCGACATACACCGCTCCATCCGCTCGTCATCGGGAGGCGACGACGATGTTGCTGCACGCACGAATCGCACACCTCATCGCTGCGCTGGCTGTGTGCGGCCTCATCGCGGCGGCCCCGGCTTCGGCCGGGGCCGCCGACGGAGCGCACCACACGGTCACCTACGACCACTACTCGCTCAAGATCGACGGCCAGCGCGTCTACGTCTGGTCCGGCGAGTTCCACTACTGGCGCCTGCCGAGCCCGGACCTCTGGCGCGACGTCCTGCAGAAGCTCAAGGCCGCGGGCTACAACGCCACCTCGATCTACTTCGACTGGGGCTACCACTCGCCGAAGCCGGGGGTCTTCGACTTCACCGGGGTGCGGGACGTCGAGAAGCTGCTCGAGATCGCTGACGAGGTCGGCATCTACGTCATCGCCCGTCCCGGCCCGTACATCAACGCCGAGACCGACAGCGGCGGGTTCCCCGGCTGGCTGACGACGCAGAAGGGCCGCGCGCGCTCGAGCGCCGCGGACTACACCGCCGCGTACCGCGACTGGCTGCGCCACATCGACCCGATCATCGCGCGCCACCAGATCACCGATGGCCGCGGGACGGTGATCCTCTACCAGGTCGAGAACGAGTACGGCTCCAACACCGATGCGACGTACATGGAGCAGATCGAGCAGCAGGTTCGCGACGACGGCATCACCGTGCCGCTCACGCACAACCACTGCTGCGGCGACTCGACGTGGGCGACCGGCCCGGGCTCGGTCGACCTTCCGGGCCAGGACAGCTACCCGCAGGGCTTCAACTGCTCGAGCCCCACGCGGTGGGCGGGCGTCGGCTCACTGCCGCGCTTCCGCGACGACGCACCGATCTTCACGCCGGAGTTCCAGGGCGGCTCGTTCGACCCGTGGGGCGGCCCGGGCTACGACAACTGCAGGCAGTTGACCGGGCCGGACTTCGAAAGCGTCTTCTACAAGGAGAACATCGCCGGCGGGGCGACGATGCAGAGCTTCTACATGACCTACGGCGGGACCTCGTGGGGCTGGCTCGCCGACCCGTCGCAGGTCTACACCTCCTACGACTACGGCGCCGCGATCAAGGAGGACCGCGAGCTCACCACCAAGTACGACGAGACCAAGCGGCTGGGCTACATGCTCGGCTCGGTCGCGCCGCTGACGAAGACCGACACGGTGGCCAGCGAGCCGGCGACCGATCCCGACGTTCGCATCGCGGCGCGGGCCAACCCCGACGACGGCACGCACTTCTACGAGCTGCGCCACCGCAACAGCTCGTCGACGGCGAGCGACTCGACGCACATCGCGGTCGATCTCTCCACGCGCGGGACCTACACCTACGACGACGTCGATCCGGCCCTCACGTACACGGGCGCCGGCTGGAGCCACGTCGCCAACCAGAGCTTCACGAGCGGCGATTACAAGGACACCGAGTCCTTCTCCAACCAGGCGGGAGCGAGCGTGTCGGTGACGTTCACCGGCACATCGGTGCGCTGGATCTCGTCGAAGGACCCGAGCCACGGGATCTCCGACGTCTTCCTCGACGGCGCGAAGGTCGCGACCGTCGACGGCTACGCGCCCAGCAAGGAGTTTCAGTCGATCTTCTTCGCACGCGACGGGCTCTCGGCCGGCTCGCACACGCTGACGATCACGGCGACAGGGACGAGGAACCCGGCGGCGAACGGCGCGTTCACGGTCGTCGACGCCATCGACGTGCCGGCGGGCGCGGCGCCGGGCGACTACTACCCGAGCGTGCCACAGCAGGACGGGACCGGGATCGCGCTGAACGGCCGCGACGCCAAGCTGCTCATCGCGGGCTACGACATGGACGGCCAGCGGCTGCAGTACTCGACGTCGGAGCTCATGACGCACGCGCGCATCGGCGACCGTGACGTCGCGCTGTTCTACGGTCGCTCCGGCGAGGACGGCGAGACCGTCCTGCGCTACGGGGCGCAGCCGCACGTGACGGTGCTCGACGGCGCCGTGCAATCCACGTGGGACGCCGACCGCCACGACCTGCGGCTGAACTACACGCACAGCGGGTTGGCGCGGGTGCTGGTCGAGCCCATCAGCGGCCGCTCGCTCGAGCTGCTGCTCGCCACCGACGAGGTCGCCGCGCAGTTCTGGCGCTTCGACACCGCCGACGGACCGGTCCTGGTCCGGGGGCCCGAGCTCGTGCGCACGGCGACCGCGTCGGACGGCACGTTGGCGCTGACCGGCGACACCACTGGGCCCACCCCGGTCGAGGTGTTCAGCACCGCGCGCAGGATCACGTGGAACGGCCGCTCCCTCCACGCGACCGCACCGGGGCCCGCTCCGGTCGAGCTGCCCGCGCTTACCAAGTGGCGCTACAAGGCCGAGACACCGGAGGCCCAGCCGGGCTTCGACGACGGCCGCTGGCAGCTCGCGGCGAAGTCGACGACCGACAACCCGACCCAGCCGGCCGCGCCGCCGGTGCTCTACGCCGACGAGTACGGCTTCCATCACGGCGACGTGTGGTATCGCGGGCGCTTCCGCGCCCACGGCGACGAGACGGGCGTAAGCGTCTCGGCGATCACCGGCCGCGCGGGCACGTACAGCGCGTGGCTGAACGGGCAGTTCCTCGGCTCGAGCGGTGACTCGACGCACCGCTTCGACTTCCCAGCCGGCAGCGTCCGCGCGAACGCCGAGAACGTCCTCGCCGTGCTGGCCGAGAACATGGGCCACAACGAGGACTTCAACGCGACGGACTCGCACAAGGAGCCGCGCGGGCTGACCGGCGCGTCGATCCTCGGCTCGACGGCGCAGCTGTCGTGGCGGATCCAGGGCAGCCTCGGCGGCGAGGATCTCGTCGACCCGGCGCGCGGGCCGATGAATACCGGCGGGCTCTTCGGCGAGCGCAACGGCTGGTCGCTGCCAGGGTTCCCGGACGGCTCGTGGCGCTCGGTGACGCTGCCGCACGCGGACACGACGCCGGGTGTCGCCTGGTATCGCACGACGTTCGCGATGCACCTCCCGCTCGACCAGGACGTGCCGATCGGCATCCGGATCGACGACGACCACGCGCGCAACTATCGCGCGCTGATCTTCGTCAACGGCTGGCAGATCGGGCGGTACATCAACGACACCGGGCCGCAGGTCTCGTTCCCGGTGCCGAACGGGATCCTGCGTGCCGACGGCGAGAACACGATCGCGATCGCGGTGTGGAGCGAGGAGGGGAGCACGGGCGGCCTCGGGAAGGTCAGCCTCGAGCGCTACGCCAACCTCGCGTCGAGCCTGCGCGTGCACAACGTGGCCTCGCCGGGCTACGACCCGCAGGACTACCGCGTGACCCCGTCGACGGCGACGCTCACGCTGTCCGCGCCGGACGTCATCGAGCGCGGAGGGTCGGGCACGATCACGGCGTCGCTGTCCCCGGCGCGCGACGCGGACATCGCGCTCGACGCCCCCGACGGCTGGACCGTCGCGCGGGTCTCGCCGACGAGCTGGAACGTCACCGCGCCCGAGGGCGAGCAGCCGGCGGCGGCGGTGTTCACGGCTCGCGCGACGTACACCGTGGGCGGCAGGCGCGACAGCGCCGACGCCTCAGCGACAGTGCGCGTCCCGCCACCGCCGCCGACCGGGACGGTGTTCGTCAGCGACATCCCGTTCACGTCGACGAACGGATGGGGCCCCGTGGAACGCGACACCTCCAACGGCGAGAACCAGGCCGGCGACGGCCACACCATGACGCTCAACGGGACGACGTTCGCCAAGGGCCTGGGCGTGCATGCCAACGGCGACGTGTCGGTCTACCTCGGCGGCAACTGCTCGCGGTACACGGCGACGGTCGGCGTCGACGACGAGGTCGGCGGCGCAGGGTCGATCACCTTCTCGGTGGTCGGCGACGGCCGCACGCTGACGACGACGCCGGTGCTCACCGGCAGCTCGGCATCGGTGCCGATCGACGTCGACGTGTCGGGTGTCCAGCAGCTCGACCTGCTCATCGGCGACGGCGGCAACGGGAACAGCAGCGACCACGGGGACTGGGCGGAGGCGAAGCTAGTGTGCGGCGCATGACCCCCACTCAGCAGGAGAAGGGCGCCGCGTTCCGCGCACTGCACGAGGGCGAGCCGTTCGTGATCCCGAACCCGTGGGACGCGGGGTCGGCGAAGGCGCTCGCCGGGCTCGGGTTCAAGGCGCTCGCGAGCACCAGCTCGGGGTTCGCGTTCACGCTCGGGCGCACCGATGGCGACGTCACGCTCGACGAGGTCATCGCGCACGCGGGCGACCTCGACCGCGCCACCGCGCTGCCGGTCTCGATGGACCTCGAGAACGGGTATGGGCCCGCGCCGGACGACGCCGCGCGGGCCATCACCCGCGCGGCCGAGGCGGGTGCGGTCGGCGGCTCGATCGAGGACTACGACCGCGACGACGACGCGCTGTACCCGATCGACCAGGCGGCCGAGCGGATCGCGGCCGCCGCCGAGGCGGCGCGCGCCC